>Ga0255126_1000911_pt1 | contig 12214 bp, 9 predicted proteins | sample Law_Miss_RepA_8d_FD_188556 | JGI IMG/M metagenome (GOLD analysis project Ga0255126, IMG submission 188556) | Freshwater microbial communities from St. Lawrence River, New York, United States - Law_Miss_RepA_8d | ecosystem: Environmental > Aquatic > Freshwater > River | place: USA: New York... | reverse complement strand
ACTCTCGTCGGAGGCTCCGCCCTACATGCTGGGCCAGACCGCCAACAATCCCACCAAGGAAGGCCGGGACGTGATGTATGACGGCGTCCGAGTTCCCGGTATCGTCAAAGACGATTACCTGTACCGGAATCCGGATACCGACGGCTCCGAGACGTTGATGCGTATCGCCAACCTCGACCCCGGAACCTACAATGTCACGGTGTTCGAAGGTCGCACTACCGACGGCAAGCGAACCGGCAAGGTCTGGGTGGATGACATCAAGGGCTTGAAGGAACCGGCCACCGAAAACACCGGCAATTACGCGGGCAAGAACGACGCTGGAGAAGTGCTCCTCGACGGCCAACCTCGGACGGTCACCGTGAAGGTGAATGCAGGGGAGTACCTTTGGTTCGCCGAGATGGAGGACAACTCCGGCGGCATCAGCGGCATGGTCATTCGTTCCGTGATGGATCCGGCAGACTCGAAAGGGTTGTTTAAGCTCGATTTCGGCGAACTTGAAAACGAGCGGGTCACCAAGATCACCACCGCGAACAAAGACCAAGCCGGCGAAGATGCTTCGGCCCCGCCTCCTTTGACCGATTGGAACGTGATCCCCACGTGGACCTTCGCGGATCCCAATGCGAACGTGACCGCTGGATCAGCCAGCATCAAAGGCACAGCCAATGCCAACGCAACAGAGGTCACCTGGAACCTCACCGACTTCTCCAAGGATCTGAACAAGAACGTCACGGTGACGATGCTCAACAACGTGGCCCAGAACGAGGCCAACTCGTTCGCTCCGGCCCTGGGTCAAACCGCCAACAATCCCACCAAGGAAGGGATCGCGGTTATGTACGATGGCATCCTCGTTCCCTCCTCGGTGAAGGATGACTACCTGTACCGTAATCCGGACACGGCCGGAAGCGAGACCCTCATGCGTTTCGCGGGCCTAAACCCGGGTAAATACAAGGTGACGGTCTTCGAGGGACGCACCACCGATGGCTCACGAACGGGCAAGGTTTGGGTGGACGACATCAAAGGTTTGAAAGAACCGGCGGACCAAAACACCGGCAATTATGCCGGCAAGAACGACGCTGGAGATGTGTTGCCCTTAGGACAGCCAAGGTCGGTGGTTGTGGACCTCAAGGCCGGTGAATACCTCTGGTTCGCCGAGATGGAAGACAACTCCGGCGGCATCAGCGGTATGATTATCCGCGGCCTCCCGGCGGCCCCCTCGGCCGTCACGCTGCAGAGCGCCTCGGCCCTCGGTGGCGCCTTCTCGGCGGTCACCGGAGCCAGCGTCGATGCCGCGGCCAAGACCATCACCATCCCGGCTCCGACGAGTTCGTCCTTCTACCGCCTCAGCGGCGCGGCGAAGGTCAGCATCTCGACCAGCGGCGCCAATTTGGTGTTCAAATACGAATGACGCGCAGGAACGCAACGCGTTCTTCTCAGTTCTTCTCAGTGTTCTGACAAGGGTCTCGGGTTATCCCGAGGCCCTTTTTAATTTCGTGGATTAATTCGTCACCGTTTATTCGTCACCGCCACCGCCAGCATTGCCGCGTTTTTCCCAACGCCGCGGGGCCCGTTCGGGCAGGGAGTTATCCACCTTAACTTGGTAGGATTCAGAGCCGAAAAGACCGGTGATCGCAGCTTCGAACTCTCGGGACGGGGTAACTTGGTAGCGGTCGTTCGGTTCAATCCACACCGACTCCCCGCCCGGCATGCGAATGCAGAGGTACACCACCACTGAGCCGGAGTGGGCCTCAATCAGGGCCTTGAGATCCGCAAGCCGTGTCTCACCCAATTGGTCGGACCGGAGGCGCAGTTGGACCCGCTTGGTGAATTTCTTCGGCGCGGCATCGAGCGGCAAGATTTCCTGCGGGAACAACTTGGGCCGTTCCTCGCCAGTGCTGACCTCGGCGGTGACCAGCAACGCCTGATTGACCACGAAGAGGTCGGCGTAGCGGTCATACGATTCGTTCATGGCCAGGGCGGTGACGGTGCCGGTCATGTCTTCCAGCGTGACCATCGCATAGGGCTTGCCCGTTTTTTTCGAAGCCCCTTTCTGGACGGCAGAAACCAGTCCACCGATGCGGGTCATGGAGCGGTTGGCCAAGGTCGCCAAGGCCTCGATGGTGTGGGTGGTGTGCCGGGACAAGAGCTTCTCATACGGCCCCAGCGGATGGCCGCTGACGTAGAAACCCACCAGTTCCTTTTCGTCCGCCAGTTTCTGGGCCACCGGCCAGTCTTCCTGCACCACCGGCTTCTCCACCCGCTGACGGGCCGCCGGAGCGGCCTCAAAGGTGTCGAAAAAGGAGACCTGACCCCGGGATTTGTCGGACGCGTTGGCACTGGCGCGGGCCATCGCTCCCTCGATTTGATGGAACACGGTGGCCCGGTTGGGTCCGATGGAATCACACGCTCCAGCCCGGATGAGGGCTTCGAGGGCCTTGCGGTTAATGGCCTTGGTATCCACCCGGCCGCACAAGTCTTCCAAGCTCGAGAACGGATCCCCGAGCGAACGGGCCGCCAGCAGCGCTTCGACGGCGGCCTCACCCACACCCTTGATGGCCGCCAACCCGAAGCGGATGACTCGCCGACCCTTGGTGGCCGCCGCCGGCGCAAAGTGCAAACCCGACGCATTGACATCAGGGCCCAGGGTTTCGATGCCCAGGGTCTTGGCCTCGGCGATGTACTGACTGAGCTTGGCAGTATCGCCCTGATCGTTGGTCATCATGGCGCTGAGGAACTCCACCGGGTAGTTCGCCTTCAGCCAGGCCGTTTGATAGGCCACCACAGCGTAGGCCGCCGCGTGCGACTTGTTGAAACCGTAGCCCGCGAATTTCTCGAGCAAGTCGAAGACCTCGTTGGCCTTGGGGGCCGGGATGCCATTGGTGTCCGCGCATCCCTTCACGAAGGTTTCGCGCTGCTTCACCATCTCCTCGAGCTTCTTCTTTCCCATGGCCCGGCGCAGCAGGTCGGCGCCGCCGAGGGTGTAGCCGGCCAGGATCTGCGTCGCCTGCATGACCTGCTCCTGATAAATCAGAATGCCATAGGTCTCGCTGGCGATGGGCTCCAGCAGGGCATGCGGGTAGATGATCTCCTGCTCGCCATGGCGTCGCTTGATGAAGTCCGGAATCAGGTCCATGGGACCCGGCCGGTAGAGCGAGATGAGCGCGGTGATGTGCTCGACCGAGGCGATCTTGAACTTCTTGCACAAGTCGCGCATGCCCCCGGATTCCAACTGGAACACGCCGAGGGTCTGGGCGTTGTTGAGCAGGTCGTAGGTCTTGGAGTCGTCGAGCGGCAGGTTGTCGAGGTCGAGTTGGACGCCGGTGGATTTCCCCACCATCTCCGCGGTATTGCGGATGACCGTCAGGGTCTTGAGACCCAGGAAGTCCATCTTCAGCAGGCCCAGATCACCGACCGGACCCATCGCATACTGGGTGACGATGCCGCCGTCGTCGTCCTGCTTGAGCGGCAGCAAATTCACCAAGGGCTGGGCTCCGATGACCACGCCGGCCGCATGAACGCCGACGCTCCGGGTCTGGTCTTCCAGCAGCAGGGCCGTCTCAATGAGTTCGCGGGTGACCTCCTCTTCGTCGTAGGCCTGCTTGAACTCGGCACTCTTCTGGAGCGCGTCCTTCAGGCCCCACTTCACATCGGTGATCATCTTGGCCAGGCGGTCGGCCTCGGACACCGCCAAGCCCATGACCCGACCCACGTCACGGATCACCGACTTCGCACCCATGGTGCCAAAGGTGATGATCTGGGCGACGGCGTCGCGGCCGTACTTGTCGCGGACGTAGCGAATCACCTCGGCCCGTCGATCGTCGGCGAAGTCGATGTCGATATCGGGCGGGCTGACACGCTCGGGATTGAGGAAACGCTCGAAGAGCAGCCCGTAGCGCAACGGGTCGACGTTCGCGATCTCGAGCAAATAGGTGACCATGGAGCCGGCGGCCGATCCGCGCGCCACGCAGGCAATACCGTTGTCGCGCCCCCAGCGGACGAAATCGCCCACGATCAGGAAGTACGAGACGTAGCCGGTCTTCTCGATGACACCGAGCTCCAAGTCCAGTCGGTCGAGGATCTTGCGGACGGCCGCGTCGACTTGGGCTGGTTCAATGGGAGCCGGGGCCGCAGAAGGCTCTGGGGAGGCCGATGTCGCTGGAGCACCGGCCGCATTGGATCCGCTCGCATCCAGCACGGTCGCCGAGGTCGGCGCGGCGGGTTTCGGCGGGAAAAGAAACACCAACCGCTCCGGATGGGTCACCGCCTCCACCACGATGGTGGATCCCTCGACATGGGCCTGAATGGAATAACGCAGTCGGAGTCCGTCGCACAGCAGCTTGCGCAAGTATCCCTCGCGGGTCCACGTCTCGGGTGGCTGGAACATCGGATAATGCTCGGCACCCTTGCCGTAGCGTATCTCCAGATTGCACTTCTCGGCCACCTCGACCGTGTTGAGCACCGCTTCGGGCACCTCGGCGAAGAGGTTCTTCATCTCCTGCGCCGACCGCAGGAAGAACTGCTCCTGCTGATAGCGCATCCGCTTGGCGTCGCTCAACTGCGCCTGGGTGCCGATGCAAATGAGGCAGTCGTGCGCCCGCGAGTGGTCCTTCTGGACATAGTGAACGTCGTTGGTGGCCACGCACTTGAGCCCGAACTCCTGGGCCCAAGGGATGAGCTGGCGGTTGACCTTGGCCTGTTCCGGGATGCCATGGTTCTGGAGCTCCAGATAGAAGTTCCCGGGCCCAAAGGTCTGCTTGAAGAAATCGATCGTGTTCCGCGCGCGCTTGAGATCGTCCTTGAGAATCGCCTCTGGGATCTCGCTGGCCAGACACCCGCTCAAGCCGATCAAGCCTTGGCCGTGAGCGGCCAGGATTTCCTTGTCGATGCGGGGCTTGTAATAATAGCCCTCCAGATGGGCCGAGGTCACCAGCTTGACCAAGTTCTTGTAACCGATCTCGTCGCGGGCCAGCAGCACCAGGTGGTGATAGACATCGCGCATCCCTCCAGAACCCTGCTTCTTATCCAGTCGCGATCCGGGAGCGATGTACACCTCACAACCGAGGATGGGTTTGATGCCGGCTTTCTTGGCCGCCGTGTAAAACTCGATGGCCCCGAACATGTTGCCGTGGTCGGTCATGGCCACGGCGGGAAAGTCCAATTCCTTGGCCCGGGCCATCAACCGATCGAGACGGCAGGCGGCGTCGAGCAGGGAGAACTCGGTGTGCAGGTGGAGATGGGCGAAGTCGGCGGGCATCGCGGTCCCCACTATGCGAACCAATCGCTTCGGCAACAAGCACCCCGGCGAGCCGGATCCGCTAAGCCTGTCTGAAAATGGGGAGGTTCACTCCAGGACCGACCGTATGCGCACGCAAGGGGCTCCGGACCGGTACGCCGGCTTTGTGACCAAAAAAAGCCAGCGCGATAAAATCTCGGCATCGGTTGGAAGTTTTCCGGGTTGCGCGGCGTCTAAAACAACTTGGCAAGGCTTAAGCTATATCGAAGGGAGTGGAAATGGTGATCACAAAACCCGCGCAAGCAGGCTCGAGTTCACTCCCCGCCGTCGGAGCCATCATGGTTCCGGCAACTGTCCCGCCCCCATCCCCGAACGGTTCTGGCAAACAGGCTTGAACCGATGCTTCTGAAGATTACTGGCCCGGAGGTCGTTCCACCGCCCTCCGGGTTTTCTTTTCGTTCGATACCCCCCGGCCTCGCGGCGACTCCGGATTTCCAACGGCCTTCAAGCGCGGGCATTGCGGTTGCCCGGAGAACGGCCGAACTGATGGATCCAAAATCCATGCAAGTACTGTCGCAGACTTCGGATGGCGTCTTGTGAGGCTTCCAGTGCTGCCAATTCACTCCAGTTGGACGTCAATAAAATCTCCATCAGAGCCCCCGCTTCCGGGGTCAACCCTTCCGGATCGGGCTCGAGACCCTGGATGGCCAGAAACCGCAAATCCCACGCGAACTGCGCCCGGGCCATTGGTCCCTGGATTTCCAAGAACGCCAAAAATTCGAGGAAGAGCCGATGCACCTCGGGCTGGGGTGTTTCGGTTTCCGTCACCTGCTCGATCGTGGCTACCGCATGGGCAATCAACTCCAGCGAGCTGACCTCACGACGCAGGGAAACATGGGTGTTCCGGACCACCACTTCGCTCAGGGAATGCAAATCTCCCTTGGGATTGCGCCGAAACGAAAACTCAGCCTCGAAACACCAGTCGAGCTTACCGCGCAACGGCGACTTCGGACCGCGGGCCGCCTTGGCCACGGTGGCCAGACGACCGTGCTCGGGGGTCAACCAGTGGACGATCAAGCTGGTGTCGCCCAAGGGCCGCAGTCGGATGACGAGGCCTTCAGAACGCTCGGCAGTCATCGGCTCGTCACCCGGCGTCGGGACGGGCCGCATTTTGTAGCTTCCGGTGCCGACACCGCATATCCGCGACGGGCCGCCCAGCGGACCCAGCGGTTTTCTTCGCGCTTCATCGTGCGCCGCAATGGCGGCTCCAAGTCATCGTATCCGCGCAAATGGAGAATCCCGTGAATGACATAGCGGACCACCTCATCGGTCCACATCGTCCCGAAGGCCTCCGCTTGAGCCACGGCATCGGCCACCGAAATGAAACACTCGCCGTGCAAGCGCTCGGCCGTGGAACCGTAGTCGAAGGTGATGACATCGGTGGAACCCTCGTGCTGGAGAAATCGCCAGTTCACTCGGGCCATTTCTCTCGGGGAAACAAAATGAAATCCCAACTCCGCTTCCAAACCCATGGCCTCGAGAAGGTCGAGGGTGAGCTGCCGAAGGCTCCGCACCTGGAGCGGGCCATCTTTCTGACGATTGCGCAGCATCAAGACGGTCGCCCCCCCAGAAGCCGTCGGGGCGACGGCGGTAGCGGCAGCGGCAGGATCGCTCACGGAGGATTCAGTACCCGAGCTTGGCCAGTTCGCGCTCCAGACCGGCCTGGAAGGCCATCATGTCGGGCTGCGAGGGACGATAACCCTTCTCATCGGCCACCAGGCCGGGTCGGCCGTAGTTGTCAATGAGCCACGCCGCACCCTTGCCGTCGGAGAACCGAACCCGGCCGCTGACCATGGCATTGGGACGAGTCACCGCATCGACCGTCACCTGCACATCGCCACCGCCGATCCCGCCTTCCGGCGGAACCACTTCATCGGGTTCGATCGTGCCATCCGGAGGCGTCTGCGCTTCAGGAGACACCGCCGGAGCCGGGGGGGCAGGCGGAGCCTTGGGCGGCTCCGGATCCTTCGGGACCACCTTCAGATCATCGATCAGGAAGCGCACCTCCATGTAGGTCAGCTTGACGGTGAAGTCGGTTTCCAGCCGGCGCTGGAAGTCGGACAGCTTCATGCCATCGGCGATCCACTGGCGGGCGATGACTTGCTGCTCGGGCGATAAGGTGGCCATGACGATTGGGAGAGTTTAGGGGATTGGAACCGGTCGGTCAGTCGCGGAAGTTCACAAAATTCAGCGCCACCGGGAAATCGTGTGATCGGCAAGCGGCGATCACGGCCTGAAGGTCGTCCCGATTCTTGCCCGCCACGCGCAGTTCATCGCCTTGAATGGAGGCCGTCACCTTGACCGCCAACCCACGGACAAAGGTGCTGATCTCCTTGGCGGCCGCACTGTCGATGCCTTGCTTGATCTTGATAGACTGCCGGGCGTGGCCCAGGGGCGATAGCTCGGCCTCGCCCGTATCGATGTTCTTGGGTGAGATGCCCCTTTTGGCCAGCTTGAGCATCACGATTTCCACCAGTGCCGTCATCTTGAAGGCATCCGGAGCGCGCAACTTGATCTCGGTCTTCTCGAGGACGATCTCGGCCCCGGATCCTTTGAAATCAAAGCGTGTCAGCAATTCCTTCTGGGCCTGATGGATGGCGTTCTCCAGCTCCATCGAATTGACCTTCGAGACGATGTCGAAACTCGGCATGAACGAATGCTAGTCGATGCTCCCGCGCCTGCAACGGATCAGCGCAAGCGAGGCCCATTTTGCTTCGAGACACACCCCGGAGGCTCCGTCGCCTGCGAGGCTGGCCCGGGCGGCGAGGCACATTGCGAGACCCATCGGGTGCTGCAATTGGGATCTGCAAACAGGCGCTACCGATGAGTCCTGCGAATGCATCGTCATTTTCTCGGGAAAACCCTAGGCTCCCAATCCATGGACAGTGCGCCACCCTCTTCGGGCCCGGTTTCAGCCCTACCCGCGGCCCTACCTGCGACCAGCGCATCGGTCGCCCCATTGGTACCCGGAACGCTGTATCTGGTGGCCACACCCATCGGGAACCTGGAAGACATCACTCTGCGGGCCCTGCGGGTGCTGCGGGATTGCACGGTGGTCGCTGCCGAAGACACTCGCCGCACCGGCCAATTGCTCACCCACTTCGGCCTCCGCAAACCCATGGTCAGCTACTTCCGCTTCAATGAGGCGCGGCGCGGCGCGGAAATCCTGGACCGGCTGCGCATGGGAGAGATCGTGGCCTTGGTCACCGACGCCGGTGCTCCGGGCATCAGTGATCCCGGCGAACGCGTAGTGGCCCAGGTGCTGGCCGCCGGGCTTCGGGTGGAATCCATCCCCGGAGCCTGCGCTCTGGTGGTCGGTCTGACCGCCAGCGGGTTGCCCACCGAGTCATTCCACTTTGCCGGATTCCTGCCCCACAAGTCCGGGCAGCGGGCCCGCCGTCTGGGCGAGCTGGGCGCGATTCCCGGAACCCTGGTGCTTTATGAATCGCCGTTCCGAGTGGAACGCCTGCTGGGCGAATTGCAGCTCATCCTGCCCGGGCGCCCGGTGGTCCTCGCCCGGGAACTCACCAAGAAATTCGAGGAATGGCTGCGAGGCACGCCGGCAGAATTGGCCGCCGAATGGGCACGGCGACCGCGCAAGGGCGAGTTCGTGGTGATGATCGGACCCACCGGCCATACCGGTAGCCCTACCGCAGGCCGTGTGACCAGCGATGCAATGGATGATACGACGGACGAAACGGCGGACGAAACCGAGCCGAGATCCGAGGAATCCGTGGATTCCCCGACGGATTAATCCGCCAGCTTCAAACGCTGACGGACCAGCACCGCAGCGCCAGTGATACCGGCGTCATCACCCAGCTTGCTCGCGAGGATTTCCACATCCTTGAGAGTTCCCGGCATGGCGTAATCGCGGGCGGTCTCCAGAATGGTCGGCATCAAATCGTCTTCGAGGGCATCCATCACGCCACCGCCGAGAACCACCGTCTGCGGACTGAGGATGTTCACCAAATTGGCCACCGCGATGCCGGTGTGTTTGGCCGCCTCTTGCAAGACCTTCGCCGTCAGCTTGTCGCCCTTGCGCAGGGCCTTGCGTAAATCACCGCTCTTGAGATCGGTGATGCTCTCCCCGTCTTTCAGGAATTCCGTGAGTTGGGTCTTCTCGCCTTCCTTCGCGCGGCGTGCCAGTTCGCGGAAAATGGAGGTCCGGCTGGCCAAAGCCTCAAAGCATCCATTGTTGCCACAGCCGCACTTCGGCCCACCGACCTGGATGACCATGTGCCCCACCTCGCCCGCGGTGCGATTGAACCCCGAATAGAGTTGGCCATCGAGGATGAGGCCTCCCCCGATGCCGGTGCCGAGGAAGATGCCCAGCAGGCTGCGGGATTTGCCCATCAGCTCGACTTCATGGATGCCCAACGTGCAGGCGTTGCAGTCGTTCTCGACGAACACCGGAACTCCGAGATGTTTTTCCAGAGCCTTTTGCAGCGGTGCGTTCTTCCACTGGAGGTTCGGCGCAAAGATCACCTCACCGGAATCCGGATTGATGGCCCCCGGGGCTCCGATCCCGACCCCGCGCACCTGCTTGAGCGAAAGATCGGCCTCGTCCACCGCATCCCGGACACACCGTGCCACACGCTCCACCACCGAGTCGAAGCCCCGCGAGGCCTTGGTGCTCAGCTTGACGGTCTGGAGCTGCTTGAGCTGAGGGGTGAAGATGCCGGCAAGGATTTTGGTCCCCCCCAGATCGACCCCGACGATGACATCCTGCTTGATGGTCTCGGACATGCGTTAGCCGACTCCATCAGGCTGGCAACCCCGGCCCCGGGGCAAGAAAAACATGGTAACATTCGGGCCAGCCAACCGGGCCGGCTGACGGCACGCTCAGTGCCTGCAGCGAACCTGCTAACCCAGTCACGGACAGATCGAGTGCGAGTCGGGCCCACCACGGTACCGAAGTTCTCCCGCTCGAATGGGCACCGGCAGGCGGTTTTCCGCAGGCGTCAGGGGGCAGGTCGCAAAGGGAGTGACGGTGCAGCCGGAGAACCCGACTTTTTCGGGGTTGCCGCGGTCAGGTCTTGAACGGCTTGATGAAGTCCGATGCCGCAAGCCTTCATCGTCGACGCCGTGGTCCGGGAAGTCCGCCGCCTGAAAGGGTACCCCAACCTTTCAATCTTGGACCTGAGCTGTGGCGAGGGCGAGGTGCTGTCGCGCCTGGCGGCCGACGGATGCCGCGTTCACGGAACCCATTTTCGCGCCGACGACTACATCATCGAAAACCGCGGCCGTCTGGGCGCCATTCCCATCACCACCGGCGTGGACTTGCAGCAACGACTGCCCTTCGAGGACGGCTCCTTCGATGTGGTGCTCATGACCGAGGTGCTCGAGCATCTCGATTCGCATTTCCACGTCATCGCTGAGGTGTCGCGAGTCGTGCGCAGCGGCGGTTTTTTCGTGTTCAGCACCCCGAACGTGCAGCGCTTGCACTCGCGGCTGCAGTTCTTTTTGACCGGCAAGCACAAGCTCATCCGGCGACGGGTCGGCTGGGATCAAAAGGCCGGCGACCGCTACGCCTTCCATATCGGGCCGGTCGATTTTTCGCTCATCCACGCCGTCCTCGGCTGGGAAGGTTTCGAGATCCTGGGCCTCGGGCTGACCCAGTTGAAGTTCAAGTCGGTGCTGCTCTCGCCCCTCTGGCCCTTGGTGTGGCTGGCCTGCCGACTGACCGTCGATAAAGACGCCCGCCGGAATCCGGTGCTCAAACAAACCGAGAAGTCCCTCAATCGCTGGCTCTCCGACCCGGCGATGCTCTTCAGCGAGCAACTGCTGGTGATCACTCGACGCATTGAAACAACACGCTGATTTCAAGGCCCCGTGGTCTCGAGGCGTCGCCACCGCGGAATACGGAGAGGCCGGTACCGTTCAAGACACACCTACTTCACCGACTTATCGGCGGCCCGCACGAAGGCGAAGTAGTTTTTGAAACCCTCGGCGTTGGTCCAATAGAACTCCAAGACATCGGGTTGGGTCAGGGTGGCGTGCCCTCGATCCCAAGCGCTCAAGGGGCCTGTGAACACCAGGCGGTCGTCGCCCTCGACGGTGAAGCGTCCCGATCCCCCGACTCCGGTGCGGTACGTGCCGTTGGCAAAGAGCTCGAGGGACTGCCCATTCTTGGGGTCAAGCCATTGGCCTGCCAACGATTTCGACGTGGCGGCGGGTTTCGAGGCATCGGGTTTCTTCCGAGAGTCGGCATCCGGAAACCGCTCACCCGCGGGTCGGATCGTGAGGGTTGAAACCCGGCCGTCCGCACTGGTGAAGCTCAGTGCATACAGACCGCTCTCTGCTTCATAACTACCGTAAACCATGCGTCCCCCGGGAAAACGCTCGCGGACCTTATCCATCGGATCGCCAGGACCGATCCCGCAGGCCAGCCGGGTGGGCTTCTCCAAGGTCACGTTCCAAATCTCCGTGCCCTGGGCATTGAACATCACTCGAAACTCGGGATAGGTGAGACCACCGCCGAAGAAACGGTTGTCGCTCTTGGGTTTCCCAAATTTCTGGAGGATCTCTTCGGCTCCCATGTTCAGTCGCAACGGGATGGACAGGGGTTCCACCTGTGAGGTCTTCCCAGCGTCGCTTCGGGAAGAAAGCGGATCTTCCGAGTGCCTAGATCCGGGCGGAGTCTTGGCCTGAGATTCCGCTCCAATACAGCAACTGCAGCACAAAAGCCCAAGGACTGGAAAGGCGATGGTTTTCATGGGTTTTGTCCGGCGAGGCCGGAAGTGGAGGAGATTTGGGAATCCTTCACAGTGGTGACTAGATAGACAGCGCTCCCGACCCCGTCGAGAGCTTTTGATCGACCCAAGTCGATCGTCGCACCCGTCCGATTCAAGACCCGTCCAACGCCCACCCGAATGGCTATCTGGGCTCGATGCCCGTTGCGCCTAACGTGGGGTTGTGGCTGCC
>Ga0255126_1000908_pt1 | contig 12241 bp, 9 predicted proteins | sample Law_Miss_RepA_8d_FD_188556 | JGI IMG/M metagenome (GOLD analysis project Ga0255126, IMG submission 188556) | Freshwater microbial communities from St. Lawrence River, New York, United States - Law_Miss_RepA_8d | ecosystem: Environmental > Aquatic > Freshwater > River | place: USA: New York... | reverse complement strand
CGCTTAGCGGGCTCTTTGAGCACGCAGGTCTCGCGTTGGCGACCTCAATCGCGGCCTTCGTAAATGGCGGATTACTCCTGCGCCAACTGATTCGAATGGAGGCCTACAGGCCGTTGCCAGGCTGGTTGGGACATGCCTTGCGGGTGGGGGGGGCGTCCCTGCTGATGGGCCTGACGCTTGGCTTTGCGACCACGTTTGTCGATAACTGGGGCGCGTATTCGCTACTGCCACGAGCAAGCCTTCTGGGCTGTTTCGTGCTTGGCGGTGTGGCGATTTATGGTGTCGCGGCACGACTCAGCGGCCTGCAGATTTCGGATATGGCGCACGCCGAGGCGCGGCTATAATGCGACCGCCCCTTACGGAGCCCAGCAGGTAATGGAAATCATCAGAGGCGAGCACAATTTGCGGCCCCGCCACCGGGGATGCGTAGCGACCATTGGTAACTTCGATGGCGTGCACCGTGGTCATCAAGCCGTGTTGCGCGCCCTGATAACGAAGGCAAAGGCGCTCAATGCCGTATCCACCGTAGTGATCTTTGAGCCTCAGCCGTCTGAGTATTTCGCAACCGGGAACCCGCCGGCACGCCTCACGCGTCTGAGAGAGAAGGCTCAGTTGCTTGATGATTTAGGCATTGAACGTTTGCTCGTGATGCCTTTTGACGCGGCTCTGGCATCGCGGCCAGCCGACGATTTCGTGCAGCGCCTACTTATTGACGGGCTCGGTGTACGGGGCCTCATCGTCGGCGACGACTTCAAATTCGGTAGCCACCGTAGCGGCGATTTTGCAATGCTCCAGCGCAGCGCAGAGCGCCACGGCTTCTTCATTAATCGCGCCGATTCGTTTCTCACCGACGGTGAGCGGGTCAGCAGCACCAGTATTCGTGCCCGTTTGCGCGAAGGCCTGATACGTGATGCGGAACCGCTGCTAGGCCGCAGGTACTTTATGTCCGGGCGGGTCGTGCATGGTCAGAAGCGGGGGCGCGAAATGGGCTTCCCAACCGCCAATCTGGACCTCCATCGCCGAGCCTCTCCCCTGCAGGGGATATTTGCCGCTCAGGTGCTGGGCGTCGGCGCAGCGCCCGCACCGGCGATTGCCTACGTTGGCAATCGCCCGATTATCGAGAATTCACGGTGGGTCATCGAGGTTCATTTATTCGATTTTGCCGAGGATATTTACGGTCGTCATATCAAGGTGGAGTTCGTCGAGAAGATTCGGGACGACCTGCCGTTTACCGATTTTGAGACCCTCTCGAGACAAATCGCAGACGACTGTCAGGTTGCGCGGCAGATCCTGCGCTCCAAGGAGTCGGCAGGTGAGAAGTGACAGTCAATTCGCCAATCTTCGCTGGTTGATAGTTGCCCTGCTCGTGGTGGTGCTCGACCAACTCTCAAAGTGGCAGGCCAGCCTTCGTCTCGAGTTTGGGGTGCCTAACCCCGTCTTTGGCGGATTTAATCTCACGCTCATGCATAACCCGGGCGCTGCGTTCAGTCTTTTTGCGACCGGTGACGGCTGGCAGCGCTGGCTGTTTACGGGGATCGCGCTCGTGGTCTCCCTCTGGCTGCTGCGGATGCTGGTGCTTGCGCCGGCCGGGGCGCGCTGGCTACCCGCCTCCCTCATGTTGGTAATGGGTGGGGCGCTTGGCAACTTGTGGGATCGCCTGGCGCTCGGTTATGTGATCGACTTCATTCAAATTTGCTACGCGAACTGGTGCTTTCCCGCCTTCAATATCGCCGACAGCGCCATCACTGTTGGCGCCGTGATGTTGGTTCTGGAGACATTTCTCGACTCATCCAGTCACTCTGTCGGTGCCCGGCCGGATTAGGCCTGCGTATAATTCATCAAGACTATTTTTTACGGACAACAAACATGGAAATCCATCTCGCTAACCCCCGAGGCTTCTGCGCCGGCGTAGACCGCGCAATCGGCATTGTCGAACGCGCGCTGGAGTTGTTCGGCGCCCCGGTTTTTGTCCGTCACGAAGTCGTACACAACAAATATGTTGTCGACGGCCTTCGGCAGAAGGGCGCAATCTTTGTCGATGAACTCCACGAAGTCCCGGACGACGCTACGGTGATTTTCAGCGCCCACGGTGTTGCGAAAGGGGTTCGGGAAGAGGCTGCGCGCCGCAAGCTCCGGGTGTTTGATGCGATTTGTCCCTTGGTCACCAAGGTGCACATGGAAGTCGGGCACTACCAGCACGAAGGGCGCGAATGCATTCTCATTGGCCATGCGGGTCACCCGGAAGTGGAAGGCACTCTAGGGCAGTACACGGCCCCGAAAGGGCAAGGTGGCATGTACCTTGTCGAGTCTGTTGAGGATGTCGCCAAGCTGGAAGTCAAAGATCCTGACTTCCTGGCCTTCGTCACTCAAACCACATTATCGATGGATGACACCGCGGTGGTGATTGATGCGCTTCGTCGGCGATTCCCCCAAATTGTTGGCCCCAAAAAAGAAGACATTTGCTACGCCACGCAAAACAGACAGGACGCGGTCAAAGGCCTCTTGTCCAACTGTGATCTGATTCTGGTGGTCGGTTCGCAAACCAGCTCAAACTCCACCCGTCTGCGGGAAATTGCGGAGAAGCAAGGCATTTCGGCCTTCCTGATCGATAACGCGGAAGAGATCCAGCGCGAATGGCTTACCGACAAGCGTAGCGTGGGCGTTACCGCTGGAGCGTCCGCCCCTGAAGTGCTGGTTGAGCAAGTTGTCAGCAGGTTACGGGAATGGGGCGGCAAGACGGTGAATGAAGTGCCCGGTATCAAAGAGCAAGTGGTGTTCAGTCTGCCGAGGGAACTGGCCCGTGTCGGCGACCCCGTAGGCGAACATCACCATCACTGAGAATCATCGACAATAGTCGTTAGCCTTGCGCGTCGCGTCGGCGATGCGCTCGGCTTTTAGTGCCGCAGTCATTACGTCCAATTGACCATTGCTGTCGATGTAACGGGGCCGATTGTTTTCCTGTAACAGTTTCAGCGCGTTTTTCGCCTGCGCGCAGGCATCTTTCAACTTCGCCTGCTCTTCGGGTGTCAGAGGTTTTTCTGCCTTGCTCGCAGGCGCCGATGGCGAGAGTTGTTTGCGCTGATCGGCGAGGCGTTGATTGCTGTCTACTGCGGGTTTCCCCGCATGAGCTTGCACGCGGGTCGCTTTGGTGTTTTCCGGTGGCCGCTGCGAGAACACTGTTTGACCGTCTTTGTCTTTCCACTGATACACCGCTTCTGCGTGCACGGCGTGGGACAGGCACTGGGCGACGGTCAGCCACAACACGAATCGAGCGCTGCCCTTTAATTCCAGCATATGGAGAGCGAGCCGGCGGAGCTCCCCTGAGTGCCTCTCGAGTCCAGAGTGAGAGCGCCGCAGGTACTATCGCCGCTACCGCCCCATCTGGCGGCCACCGGGGTAACGGTAATCGTATAGCTTGTCGCGATGCTGCCAGAGGGACCGGCCGCGACGCCTGCCGTGTAAAAACCTTCGCCCGAACTCGGGCTGGTGCCCGTAAACCCAAGGTTGGTCATGGTCGCCGTATAGGTGTTGTTGTCAGCGTAGAAGCGCTCTAGCCGGGCGGCGATATCCGTCAGCATCGCCTTGCCGTCACTGCGACGCGCCCGTTCCACGTAGCCTTGGTAGGCGGGAAACGCAATGCTCGTCAAGATTCCCAGGATGACCACCACAATCATCAGTTCGATGAGTGTTACGCCGCGCTCACGATAAGCGCGGGGCGCTATTGATGTACGCAGCTTGTTCTGCAACTTCATGTCTGATCTCGCAAAGCTGAATGGCCTTCAATCATAGCGACGACTCATTCACCCCGATACTCGCGCCATGAAATCTCGCTTGACGGATCGCCGCTGCCAGTCGTGAGCCTGTTGGCCTCAAGCTCGCCTCGGGAGTCCTGCGTGATGACGGTGACTTTGCCCTCAATCGTCTGCTCGCCAAAATGGATGCTCGCGCTAGACGAATAGCCCGAGCCGAGCGAGATGTTGTCCGGCAATGGCACTGTCGGATCGTTGCAGTTTGAGCACGGGAATACGCCAAGCAAGGAGGCAGCTCCGGTCGAGAAGTCGAGCCCGAGTAAGCGGCTTGAGCCATCGGAGCCGCAGAGGTCGGTGCTCGGCGTGTAAAGCGAACCAAACAGCACCTGGCCAAAAACAGTCAGGCGATTCGCGCTGCGCTCAGCAGGCGCGCTGCTGGTGATCTGCATGTCCTTGCGCCAGCCGCCGGCAGCCGCTACCGCATTTCGCAGCTCCTTGGTGCTGATGGCGCCGTCGTCGTTGGTGTCTGATCCGGTGGCCAGCGTTACGCCCGTCACCCGGTCATTGGAAAACACCTGTGCATTGGACACATTCACCAGATCGCTGGTCACGGCAGGCACGCTCGCGCCACTGAACGTTTTATCGATGATGCCGTACAGCGATTGCTGGTTTTGCGTTGACTTATCCGGACTGACCAACAGACGCCCGCTAGCGGCAATGACCCACCTGCGATATTTGCTATCCACAGTGATCGCCGGCTGAGTCGCGAATGGGCGGTTCAAGTCGCTTAGCATTTTCTCCGGTGGGGTCCAGGACGAGGTGGCCGAGTTCTCGCTCATCAGCAACCGGTAAAGACTGCCCTGAACTGCCGTCGATGCGCTGGTGCCGGGTGCGACCGGTGCGCCAACTGCGCCGAAGTAGATGGCTTCGTCTTTCATATCAAGATCGAAGTCGGTGCTTGCCGGGTCGCCGATAAAGACATCGGTGTCGCTCAGGGTAAAGGTGCGCGAGAGTCCGAGCTTGTCCGAGGGTGCGGATGCCGTGCGCATCGCGCTCAGGTCATACACAAAAACATCTGCCTTGCGGCCGGTGGGATTCGCGCTGGCAGCTTGATACTTGCCGTCCGCGAGATCGGTGGGGCCGGAGCCGAAAACCAGATACCACTTGCCAGGAGTGGTATCGGTGCGGCTACTGCTGGGCGCGGCCTGGCTGACCACCTGGGGCAGGGAAGTGGTGTACTGCAGATTGGGCGGCGAGATTTCAGCCAGCAGCGTCGGCGCTTGTTCTGGGTCCGTAATGTCCATTACGACGTAGGCCGACTTGGTCTTCACATCGTTGGTGCTGGAGCCGTCCGCGCCGACATCCACGCTGATCCCCGTGTTGTCGTTACCGCCGCCAAATCGCATGCCCGCCACGAGAATCGTGCCCCAGCCATTGGGATGTGTTGCATCGTTGGGGAAAATCTTTACATCGAATACTCGAATAGGCTGGTCCATGAAGTAGACGTGCGTGTAATCCTGCCGCGCCGTCCACTGCAGTTGCGGCAACAGATTCCGTGGCACATAGGCCCACATCTCCGAACCAAGCGGATGTTGGGTGATGGTGCTACCACTGGGCTTGAGTTCAAATTTCTTCTTATCGGCGTTGTAGAAGCCACTGTTGAAAGCGTGGAGCATGCCGTCATTGGCGCCGATGTAAACCACCTGTCTGCGTTGCTGGTACTTCTCGCGAAACGGCGCATAGGAGTAATCCAGACTGGCCTGATCAAAGTTGGCAATCGGCGGACCAATCGCGACCGGGGTCGAGTTGATGATGTCCCCAAGTCGCATGGCCTCCACTGAACGCGAGCCGGTGACGCCGTCGTAGTCCACGCTACGCGTGCGGAATTCCGTGGAGCCGGACGTTTCGAGTCCGCGGACCCAGTCGACCAAACGCTTCGCGCCCGCTTTTTTGTCGCCGTCTGCCGCATTGAAGTAATCGAGCCAAAACCAGTTGCTGTCGGTCAGGTTGCTCGAAACGAAATCCACCACTTCGCCCGAGGCGACCATACCGTCCGGGTCGGTGCCAGCGTTCCCGTCCAGCCAGGTAAAAATGTAACGTCCGGTGTCGGCGGTACTCGAGTAGGTTCTCTGGGTGGTGATCGTGCTATTGCTGAGTGACGCAAGCTGGTCGCGAGCATTCCACAGTGTTTTCAGATCGGTGAGCTCAGCAGGCAATTGTGCTGTGAATTGAGCGGGATCCGTTGTGTCGGGATTGTTGGGATCCGGTTTTACTGGCTTGTAGCGAATGAGCTTTGTGCGCCGGTCTTCGATCGAGGTGCTGGTCCCATCATCAAAGTACACCTTCACCACGTAGTCGGTGCTGTAATCGTCGATCTGGCCGTTCTTGTTGGTGTCTTCGCGAATGAGGCCGAAAGAATCAACAAAGAGGGCGTGCAGCGTACCCACCCAACCCACCGCATTGCCATCGGCGTCTTTTTTCTGTGGGTCGTACAGCGCCTGGAAAATCGCGCCGTTCCCTTTCTGCTCATTGGCGACCACTGCCGCCGCAGTACCGGAGGAGATGCGTTCAATAATCGCGTTGAAGACCGAGCGCAGGGAATCTTCCAGCTTGCTCGGATCGGTCACGTAGTAGAACGTGTCCGGGATGCCATTGCCGTCGGCGTCCCACTCTGAATTGTCGCCCGGGCTTGCCGTAACAAACGGCGTCTTGCTCGCATCTTTGTCGGTGAAGCCACCCCATTTAGCGGCGTAATACAGCGGTGACTGCAGATAGGACGCAGAACTGGCACTACCCACCGTGAACGTATACGACTGCCGGCCAATCTGGTTGTTGATGGCATTCGCGCTGGCGGTCGCGCTGGCGGCCGAGGAGGACGTCGCGCTGGTAATGGTGAGCGTTTCGCCGTTCCTATAGTTGTAGCCGTTGAACGTGCGGCTAACCCCGGTCAATTTGCCGCTCGTCACCGATGCCGTACCGACGGCGTTACGTGAGCCCGAGCTATTCCCCACGATGGTCACTGTCTGACCGCTAGTAAAACCGGTGCCGCTCCCGCCCACTGCGATGGTGATGCCGCTGAGCGCGCCGTCGGTCGAACTCTCGGAGAGCGCGCGGCAAGTCTTGCAGCCTTTAACGCCGGAGGGATCGTTGCCTGCGGCGGAACCCGAGCCCGCGTAAAAGTTAGCCGAGTCGATGCCGGAGAAGGCATGGAACCCGTCCTGCGTGGTGCCGCTGGTGACGAAGCCAAACAGCTGGCCGATGCTCGTGGATTCAGCGACCGCATTGGTGGTGACCGTGATCTGGCCCTCAGCCTGGTCCAACACGTATTCGATCGTGCCCCACATGTCCTGGTCGAAGTCGCCACCTTGCTCCGAGTCTTCCCAGTTCACGTAGAACTTGCCGTTGAAGATCCCGGTGCCGCTCTTCGCGGTCATGTTGAGCTTGCTTGTGACTTCCGTGTGCGGGCGGACGATTTTGAAATCCACCAGTGTGCCGCCGCCCTCTTTCGCCGAGCCGCTGGCGTTAATCGCTTCATCCGTATTGTTAGTGCCTTTCCGCAAGCGATAGGCGGGCAGAATACTGACCGTCTTACCGCCTGCGACCGGGATTTTGATGACCGGGGTTGCCGTCTGCAGGGACACGGCAAACGTGCGGAGCTTTTGGGCGCCGACCAGCGTGCTGGACATATCGTTGGTGTGCGCCCACGCCGACAAGCCCGCCATGTGATAGGAGCCGCGGATGGTTGGCGCTTCGGGACATAGGCCCAGCGCATCACCCAGAGCGTTCGTGCCGCTGATGGATTTGGCCGTGCAAAATTCATTGTTGCTCGCGCCGGTACCACTCGCGCCGCCCGTTCGACCGATGAAATAGCTTTCACCGGTGATTTTTTCGCCGTCTCCCACTTTCTTCGTTAGCGACGCTACACTCTCCCCAATACTGATATCCGACGGCGTGGTCCGGTCGTCGTCGTAGGAAGAGACGCTGGCGTTGAACACGATGGTGTTCAGCGAAGCGCACGCGTTGTTAGAGGTCAGCGGTGAAGTCCAGTCGGAGTCTTTGGTCAATCCGGTGATATAGCTCGAGTCATCGGCGTTAAACGCCGATGTGGGCGCGCGGGTGGTGGCCGTGAAATAACGCACTGCCTCCGTATAAATCTCCGACATCGGATTGCCCCAACTGGCGCACTTGCCTTCGCCAGGCGCGGAGGAGTCGCCCGAGCTCAGGATGTCGGTGAGCTGGAAGGTGCAGTTGTCGCCGCCTGAGTCGCCGCTCAGATAAGTGCCGTTTGTGTAGCCATAGCCCCAGACGCGAACGGCGTTCAGGGTTTTGATAATGCCCGGCGTCGTGGCGGAGAGGGCTTTGAAGGTGCCGTCGGCGGTGCTCACCTCATCGCTGAGGTCGCTGATGCGTTTGCGGAGCACGCCGCCGGAAAGATTTTTCTGGTAGCTACCCGTCACCAGTCCGAACTTCATTTCGCCGTCGACCCCGTATTTTTGCAGCAGGCCTTCAGGCTTCAGGTTGCTCCCATAAACCGTGCAGTTTTCCAGATTATTCAAGCTGTCGAAGTTACCGGTGGCGCACACTTCAACCCGCACGACCTGATCGCGCGAACCGCCGGGAGATTTGAGCTCGCTAGCGCTCGAGGGGTCATTCGCGCTGGCATAAATGTCAGACTCAGCAGAAACGTTGCTACTGGTATTCGTGCCGCGTTCATCCTGCCAGGTGCACTGCCACCGTTCGTTTGCCGACCAGAGCGAGAAGTTTCCTTTGGCGACACGGATGAGGGGTGGCGCGGTGGTGGCCTGTGAGCTGCCCGAACTTGCATACGTCGTGTTGCAGATGCTGATGCCCTCGTCGGCGTTGTCTAATCCATCATTGTTGCCGCCGTTGGTGGTGTCGGTTTTGAGGCTCGAGTGGGGCGTGAGTTTGGCGATATCAGAGCCGTTGTAGTATTTGACGAAACTGTGGGCGTCAGTGGGCAGGTGCGCGCGTTCGAGCACGGTCTGGCTGGCGGTGTCCACCACGCGCTGCCCGCCGAAGAGCACTTTGCGCACCACATCCATGCGCGTCATGGTGGCCCAGTTGAGGAAATTGCCGCTCCAAGCCCCGTCGCAGTAATGTTTGTTGGTGCCCTTCGCGATGCCGTCACTGCCGGCCTTCATGACGAAGCGCTTGTCGATGTCGCTGTAGGCATAGCAGCGTTGGGCGTGGAAATAGCCGTAGTACTCGAATGTGTCGGAGTAGGTGCGTTCAACCACGCCGTCGTTGTTGAGGTCGGTATAGTCGTTGTAGGCCTTCTGCCAATACTGGTGATCCATCGACATGGTCAGCATCACCAGTGGCGGCACGGACTGCAGCGAGAGAATGGGCTGCATGGCGAAATCGGCCATGCTGCGCCCTGACAGGTTGGCCGCCGCTACCGCACCGCTCCATACTGCGGGCAGAAACGCGATGCTGAGGAGCAGGCCGCGACCTACACCAATCAAAGTGTTACGGATATTCATGAGGGCTTTGCTCCTGCGGCAAGGGCGGCTTCAGCGAATGATTGAGCGGTAGTCCGCGCCGGTGCGCGAGCGGGCATTGCCAACGGCGCTGCCGTCAGACTGAAGATCAAACAGGATGTATTTGCTTGCAGCGCCACCCCCGACACCTTGGTCGGCCGAGTTTGAACTCACGTTGGACCCTGCAGCGGGCAAGGTGCCGATGCGGGTGACCCAGATTCTGGAGTTCATATCGCTTTGATCCATCACGCCATTGCTGTTCACGTCATTGGCGTAGCCCATGTCATGAGCACGGGTTTTCAAGTCGGCGTAGGCGCCGTTTTCGCCCAGGTCATAGCGTTTCGCTACGTCTGCGATGCTCATGCCCGAAATGGCGGTGAAGTTGGCGGTATCCGGAACGGTGCCGCCCATCGACACCGGCCACCCGTGGTAGAAAACATGCGCGGCAAGCAGGGGAGTCATCGCGTCGCGCGAGCCCTCCGAGCTTTCGAATGCGCGGCGGGATTGCGTGGTGTTGGTGGTCATTTTGATGTCGAGCGTGGTCGAGCGCATGGCCACCACGGCAATCATGGTCATCACCAGCAACAGCACCAGTGACACGATCAACGCTAGACCTTGTTGCGATCCCGGTAGGGCAGAAGCTTGGCGGCGCATGCTGGATCAACCTCGCGTCATATTGCGGATCTGGGTAGTCGAGTTGTAGACCTTGCGGCGAAATTGCCGATCGCCGGCGGCCGGTGTGTACGCTCTGGGAGCCCCACTGGCACCGCCATAGAGTTGGTAGGTGTTAGTGTCAGTAAACGTGGTGTCGCGTTCCCCGTTGCGGAGAACGAGGCTCATTTTCACGCTCACGATGCGGTTCCAATTGTTGGCGGCGGTCACCTCAGTGGCGGTCTGGAACACGTCCGCAGAACGGTCGCCATTGAGATCAACGCCATAGGCGAGCTGCATTTGCTCGACGCCCGCGATGACGTCTTCTGCCACCATTGAGGTGCCTTGCAGGCTAAGGCGCGCCAGCGACGGCACGGTATCGTCGGCGCCATCGCACACGCCCGCAGTACCCCGATCCTGCGAGGCGCATCTGCGCAGGTAGTAGATGGCGGTACGCAGTTGGTAGTTTGCGACCCCGACCGGCGTTTCCTTGTAGGGGTCGGTTTCAGAAGCATTGTCTGAAGCGAGGTCTGAAGGGATTGAAGACTTGTTCTTACCTTCCAGCAGCACCCCCCGTCGGCCGCTGGCGCTTCGAACGTAGAAGGTCGTGTTCGCAAGAGATCCAGTCGCCACGCGGGTCGGTATGGCGTAACGCAACACGATGATGTCGGTGTTAGGCAGATAGTCTGCAGCCGGGATGCAGGTCAGAGGCGAATTGCTGGCGTCTTCAATGCCAAAGACCCCGACATTCAAGACCGCGGCGGCATTGCCACCGCAGTCGCTGGTCACGGTGTCGGACCCTGCAACGGTGTCTAACCCGTCGCCTTCCACGCCGCCCCAATGGTCAGCCATCCGCAAGTCGTATTGCATTTCCGCCAAGGCATAGCGGGCGTTTTCGTTGACGATGTTGGCGCCTTCCTGAATGCGATAGGCCTGCTTGTTACTGATAAAAAGCTGAATAAGGCCGGCCAGCAGAATGAGACCCACCACCAGTGCGACCATTAATTCGACTAGCGTGACGCCGCGCTGAAGATGCGCTGACCTGAGTCGGTTCCTGTTCATTGGAGTACCCGCATGACCAGCAGTCTCTGATTGGTATCGTCGGTGGTATCCGAACCACTCGCGGTGCGCTCGTCCCAGGTCAGTTTGATGGCGTAAACGATGCCGAGGTTGTCACACTGCCAGTCCCCGGGAATGCCATCGATGGGGGTGGAGTCCAGACACACGACGCCGCTCCCACCGGGGAGCGCATCAGGATTGGACTCCCGAGGCTTGCTACTGCCGTTAGCCGTGTTCCAGTTGAAGAGGTCAAAACTTGCGAGCTCTGCCGGGCTACAGCTATTCACGTTGCAGTCTTTGGTAATGCTGGAAGGCATCTTGCCCTCGGTGTTGTAGAAACCATTGAGCACCCCGACGCGATTGGCCCGCATGCGGTCGGCCATGTTTTCCGCCTGAATGGTCGCGACTGAGCGGAGTTGGGCGCCTTGGGTAAACCGCATCCCGGCGACCTGCAGGCCTGCAATGCCGAGCAGGCCAATGGTGAAGATCGCCAATGCGACGAGCACTTCGATAAGGGTGAAACCGCGGGCCGCGGCAGGTGGTTTTCTGGTCATGGCTATGGACACGTCAGGGCCGATCCGGTCGGCGTCTTGTCGATGATGGTGGTCCGGCCGGTGTTGGAAATCGCGAGTCCCCGGGCCGAACCGCCACCGCGAGTGTCGCAAAGGGTTAAATAAGTGTTGGCGGCGACGCAGGGTTCGGGGGTCGCGTCCTTGTTGGCATCACAGATGGCGGTTCCTGCGCCGTTGTATCCCAGCATATTGCCGACGCCAGACGCCGCTGTGAGGGTATTGCTCCCCGTGAGCGTCTGTTGCCGGAGCAGGAGGCAGTCGGTGGTGGCGCCCTGATTGCAGCCGCTGGCGCTCAGGCTGTGGGTAAAGTCGTTGTTGCGGTCAATGAAGGCAATCCAGCCGTTCTGCCAGCTGGTGGTGCCCGTACAGCTACTGCCGTCCGAGGAGGGACAGACCAGCACGCGGGCGTTTTGCGTGATGCCGCTGTTGCGGGCGGTAGCCAGCGCAGAGGAGAGCATGTTGAGCTGCGAAGTCATGCGGTTGCTTTGCAGGAACTGGCGCACTGCTGGCACCGCAAACCCCATCACCACGGCAGCGACCGCGATGGTGATCATCAATTCCACGAAGCTGAAGCCGGCTACTTTTCTCATGGACGTAGTGTCGGCTGGCAAGCGATAGTCTGCAGACGTCAGCCGGACGAGCGGCGCCTCTGCGTCCATTAACGGTCGGTGTGCGTTTCTGGCTATCTGCCAATTGTGAACGGGTTCTC
>Ga0255126_1000906_pt1 | contig 12247 bp, 5 predicted proteins | sample Law_Miss_RepA_8d_FD_188556 | JGI IMG/M metagenome (GOLD analysis project Ga0255126, IMG submission 188556) | Freshwater microbial communities from St. Lawrence River, New York, United States - Law_Miss_RepA_8d | ecosystem: Environmental > Aquatic > Freshwater > River | place: USA: New York... | reverse complement strand
TTCCAGGAACGTCCTATACTATCTCCGCCATCGAGCAGCGCGGCCGCATCCAAGAGTTGAAGCCGGGTCAATCGATCACAGCCAGCCATCCGGGGACCGACGAGGACTTCTACTACGTCACCCTGCCGACCGACACGTCTGCATTGCGGGTGCGCACCCGTGGGGCGACCGAGGACTTGGTTTTGAGTTCGCGCAGCCGATTGCCTGTGCCGACGGCGACCAACTTCGAGTACCAGAGTGACAAGGCCAATTCCGGCGACGAGGACCTCTTGGTGACGACCAATTCGACGCCGGTGGCTTTGGCAGGCGGGCGCTGGTATTTCTCGGTCACCAGCGTGGACGGTCTGCCCACTCCCTACACCATCTCGGCCGAACTCCGACTTCGGGATGCGGTCTTCCAGACGCTCACCAATGAGATTTGGTTCGAGGCCGTGGCCACCAACGGTCCGGTCGATTTGGAATTCATTTACCGGAACCCGGGCGATGTCTCCGCGATCACCTTTGAACTCGATCAGTTGACCGGAGAGGCCGATATGACCGTGAGCCCGGATGAGCCGCTGCCCTTGTCCCCGGTCTCCTTTGCTAATACTCAGCCCGGCACGCTGTCGGAGCGGGTGACGGTCTTGGCTGGACGTGATTTGCCCTCGCTGGGCCGCGACTGGTACTTGCGAGTCCGCCTGCCGTCGACCGGAGTCCGCTTCCGCATTCGCGCCAGCCTGAACCGTCCGCCGGTTTGGACTCCCGTAGCAACCCGCCGGGTCACTGAAGGGTTGCGCCTCACCTTCAACCTCAAGGCGACCGATCCAGATCCTATCCCCCAGCCCATCACCTACGGTCTGGTGGAGGGCCCGGTGGGGCTCACCGTGAGCACCAATGGTGTGGTGACTTGGATTCCTTCTGAGGCTCAAGGACCTAGCACCAACCTCGTAGTGGTTTTTGCGAGCGACGGGGCGATATCGTCCACCCTTCAGTTCGTGATCATCGTGGCGGAGCGCAATCAGCCGCCGGTGTGGACCAACCCCGGCACCCGCCGTGTCATCGAAGGGTTGCTGTTGACCTACGCATTGAAAGCCAGCGACGCCGATCTGCCGGTTCAGACGTTGAGCTACACGTTGGTCAGTGGTCCGGAAGGGCTCACTGTGGATACCAACGGTGTGATGAATTGGCAACCGACCGAGGCGCAAGGTCCGAGCACGAACCGGGTGACCGTGAGCGTGAGCGACGGCGTGGTGTCGGTGCCGCAGGAATTCGACGTGGTCGTCTTGGAGTCCAACCGACTGCCGGTGTGGGTGACGTTCGTTACGACGCGGCGTGTGAGCGAGGGATCGCCTCTGACCTTCACGGTGCAGGCCACGGACAGCGACCTTCCGGCACAGAAGTTGATCTATCGTCTGGTGAATGGTCCGACAGGACTCGTGGTAACGACCAACGGAGTGGTGTCTTGGACGCCCACCGAAGCTCAGGGCCCGAGCACCAATCGGGTTCGAATCGGGGCGACCGATGGCGTGGCCAATATTTCCCAAGAGTTCGACATCATCGTGGTTGAGCGCAACCAGCCGCCGGTGTGGACCAACCCCGGCACCCGTCGAGTCACCGAGGGGTTGCAATTGACCTACGCATTGAAAGCCAGCGACGCCGATCTGCCGGTTCAGACGTTGAAGTTCACTTTGGTCAGTGGTCCGGAGGGGCTCACTGTGAACACCAACGGTGTGATGAATTGGCAACCGACCGAGGCGCAGGGTCCGAGCACGAACCGGGTGACTGTGAGCGTGAGCGACGGTGTGGTGTCAGTGCCGCAGGAATTCGATGTGGTCGTCTTGGAGTCCAACCGACTGCCGGTGTGGGTGACGTTCATCACGACGCGGCGTGTGAGCGAGGGATCGCCTCTGACCTTCACCGTGCAGGCCACAGACAGCGACCTTCCGGCACAGAGGTTGACCTATCGTCTGGTGAATGGGCCTACAGGACTCGTGGTAACGACCAACGGAGTGGTGTCTTGGACGCCAACCGAAGCCCAGGGCCCGAGCACCAATCGGGTTCGAATCGGGGTGACCGATGGCGTGGCCAATATTTCTCAGGAGTTCGACATCATCGTGGTTGAGCGCAACCAGCCGCCGGTGTGGACCAACCCCGGCACCCGTCGAGTCACCGAGGGGTTGCAGTTGACCTTCACCTTGAAGGCCACCGACCCCGATCTGCCGGTTCAGACCTTGAGATACACTCTGGAGCAGGGGCCGACCGGCCTGAAGGTGGCCACCAATGGTGTGCTTTCGTGGAAACCGACCGAGGCGCAAGGCCCGAGCACGAACCGGGTGACCGTCCGTGTGAGCGATGGAGTGGTCTCGGTGACCCAAGACTTCAATATCGTGGTGATCGATTCTCCGGCCGGCGCGGCCAAGCTGACGTTGGTTCAGTCTTCTGGGGGTGATTTCGAGCTGCACTTCGTAGGACCCTTTGGTGCCCAGTACATTCTCGAACAAAGCGTTTCCGCCAATGGGCCGTGGTTGCCGGTGCCCACTGTGCAGAAGCCGCTCACCACCACAGGGGCGACCACTGTTCTGAAGGTTGCGCTGCCGGCGACGGCGAGCACGAGCTTCTACCGATTCGTTAAACCGTAAGCCTTCGAGGGACGCCGGGTGGGTGCTCCGCGGGATCAGGCCTGCCCTCGCAAGGGAGGGAGGCTCGGGCTAAAGGAGGAGTCGTTTTGCTCTGTGCGCTGAAAGCGGAGAGGGGGTTCGCCTCCAGCGCTCGTTTCGGCTCGGTCCCGCAGACCCTTTGGGGTAGTCAGCGCTTGCCGCGCAGCTTGCCCAAGGCCTTGGGTTTCAGGATGCCGTGGGGAGTAATAATCCCGGTGATCAACTCTGGGGGCGTGACGTCGAAGCCGGGGTTGCGGGCCGTGCTGGTGGGGTTGGCAATCCGCACATAGGCCCGTTTGCCAGGCTTACCGCCCTTACCAGGAAGCACTCCCCATGCTCCCAGGACTTCATCGCCCGATCGGTCTTCGATCGGAATCTCCAGCCCAGAACCCAGCTCCCAGTCGATGGTGGAGAGCGGGATGGCCACGTAGAAAGGAATGCCATGGCGGTGTGCCAACACGGCCTTGGTGTAGGTGCCGATCTTGTTGGCGACCTCACCGGTCTTCCCCAACACCCGGTCGCTGCCCACGATCACCAGGTCGATCTCGCCCCGGCTCATGAGAAATCCGGCGGCCGAGTCAGCGATGATCTGGTGGCTGATGCCCTGCTGAGCGAGTTCCCAAGCGGTGAGCGAGGCACCCTGGCAACGGGGGCGGGTCTCGTCGCAGTAGACATGAAACTTTCGGCCGGCAGCCTGGGCCGCATACATCGGGGCTGTGGCCGAACCGATGTCGACGAAGGCCAACCATCCGGCGTTGCAGTGAGTTAACACCCTCATGCCCTCCCGGATGAGGGAAGCTCCGTGTTCGCCCAGTGCGCGGCAATGCTCGACGTCTTCTTCTGCAAATCGGGAGGCTGCGGCAAATGCGATGTCTTGGCGTTCAGAGACCGTTTCGCCGATGGACATCTCCTCACGGATGGCATTCATGGCATTGACCGGATCCACAGCCGTGGGTCGCGCGTCTTTGAGTGTTTGGTACACCGTCTCGATGTGTGACTCGAAACGGTCCATTCGCTGGCCCCGAAAGGCTCGAGCACCTTGAGCGAGTCCGTAGGCGGCCGTCGCTCCGATGGCTCCGGCACCCCGAACTACCATGGTGGTGATGGCTTCGGCGGTTTCCCGGTAGTCGCGGGTCTTCACCAACCGGAAGTCATGGGGTAGCAGGCGTTGCTCGATGAGCACTACGGCATTGGCCAATGCGTCGAAGGAGACCGTGCGGTGGTGCTGGCGCCGGCCGCGAAGCGTGACGTTCATTTTCCGAAGGCTACGGGAGGAAAAGGAGTCCCCCAAGCCCGAAGGAGTTCGGCTCGGCCTGTGAGTTCAACTGCACTGAGGCCGTCCGTGGGAGCGTTGCCTGCGGTTTGCAGGCAACGCCCCAGAAAAAACCTTCGCCGAAGCGAAGGTGAAGAACTGCTCAGGCTACTTTGGCTTTGACGCGTTTGCCGCCGAACTCTGCGCGCTTGAGGCGCGAGACGAAGGAGGCAGCCCGGTCGCCCGGGACATCCACAAAGCTGTGCCGCTCGCGGATATCGATGCGGCCCAATGAGGCGGCCGGTTCGCCGGTGGTGCCCAAGATGAAGTCGCGCAGGGCTTCGGCTGTGGTTCCATTTTCCTCACCGGTGCTAATCCACAGTCGGGTAGCGCCCACCGTCGCTTCGACGACCGGAGACTTGGAGTCGACTGCCTCAGCCTCATTGGGCCGCGGAATGCTCGGTGCCGGGGGTGCTTTCGGTGTCTTAGGCAGCGAAGGCTTGATCGCCACCGCATCGGTCGGGGACGCAGTGTCCGAAGTCGGAGCAGGGATCGAGGCTGCCAAGGCCGCAGGCTTCGGTGTCCGGGGTTTTGGGGAGGCTGGTGCCGTGATGGGAATGACCGCACTGGTCTTCGGGACCGCGGGCGGAACAAAGGGAACCGGCACGGGTGCCGTGGTTTTGATGGCACGGGGCAACTCGTGTTTGGCACGGTCGACCCGCACAGGCTCCACCGCACGGGGTTCGAACTTGCGGGGAAGATGCGCCTCGAAGCTTGCTGTATGAGTTGCCTTGGGAGCCAACGCTGGGGCCCTGGCCGGGGCACTGGCCGGGGCACTGGGTAGGGCGGCGCGAGGGCCGGCTGGCGCGACGGCGGCCGGCGGGACAACCGCTACTGGGGATGCCGCAGTCGGGGCGGTTGCGGCTAAGCTCTTCGCAGCCGTGGCTGGCTTGGCTGCCTTGGAGGACTCGTCGGCGGGTTTGCCGATGAGTCGGTGGATGGCGGCACTGGTGACATCCAAAGAATCGAAACCTTCCTCCAGCAGCGCTTCGATCACGTGATCATAATGGCGGAAATCGCCCGCTTGCAGCGTTTCGCGGAGGCTCTTGAGGAACTGATCGCGGCGTGCGTCCTCGATTTCGTTCGTGCTGGGGATTTCACCGCGGCGTATCCGCTGGCGGGTGAAACGTTCGATGTCTCGAATGACGAACACTTCTCGGCCACTGGCGAAGGAAATACCAATTCCGCTGCGTCCGGCGCGTCCTGTGCGCCCGATGCGATGAACGTAGTCTTCCGCGTCATAGGGGAGATCAAAATTGAACACCACCTGGATGTCATCGACATCGATACCGCGGGCCGCCACATCGGTGGCCACCAAGAAGCGCAGGCCGCCTGAGCGAAACTTGCTCATGACCCGGTCGCGGGATGCTTGAGGCATACCGCCGTGGATGCAGTCGGCGGTGTAGCCCGCGCCCATGAGTTGCTCGGTCAGCTCATTCACCACCCGCTGGGTATTGGCGAAGACGATGGCCAGAGTCACGTCGTGCAAGTCGATGAGCCGGGTCAGGGCCTCAAACTTCCAGCGGCGATCGACTTCGAAATACACCTGCTCGACGGTCGGCACGGTGAGAGCTTTGGTCTCGATGCGGACCCGCACGGGTTGGCGGGTGTAGCGAGCAATGAGTTCTTCGATGGGCCGCGGCACGGTCGCCGAGAACATCACCGTCTGCCGTTCCGGGGGGGTCGACGAGAGGATCTTCTCGATATCGTCGCGGAAGCCCATGTTCAGCATCTCATCAGCTTCGTCGAGGATGACGGTCTTAATACCGCCGAGTTGCAGGGTCTTGCGGTCGATGTGGTCGATGACGCGACCCGGAGTGCCGATGATGACATTGGCCCCGGCGCGCAGTCCGGAGAACTGCCGTTCGTAGCTCTGGCCGCCGTAGATGGGCAGGGGTTTCACGCCCCGCTTGAAGAACGCCAATTTGTGCACCTCTTCGCTGACCTGGATGGCCAATTCGCGGGTGGGGCAGAGGATTAGCACCTGAGGACCGGTCGCCTTCGGGTCCATCCGTTCGATGGCTGGGATGGCAAAGGCCGCGGTCTTCCCTGAACCCGTCTGGGATTGCCCGACGATGTCCTTGCCCGTCATCAGCACCGGGATGGCCTCGGCCTGGATGGGGGATGCCTGTTCGAATCCCAGCCGTTGGACGGCCTTGAGAATCTCTTCAGACAGACCGAGTTCAGAAAACAGTTTCGTACTCATTCGCAGGGACAGAGTCTAGCAGACTCGGTCCGCTCACCGCGAAGCTTTTCGTGCGGTCACCGCAACGCTAAACACTTTACAAGGGGGTCGGTCCCACCTATTTACACAAAAGGTGCCAGTCTAAACCGTTTCTAACGGGCGCTGTAGGCCCGGTGCCCTCACCGGGCGTTTGTGGGTGTCGTAAAACCAATGCGAGTACCTCATGGAGAGGCTTTCCAGACGACGGGCCGGGCGGTTCTGTGGCAGGGCGAGCGTGGGAGTGAGTGCTTCGTGGATCGGGTTAGAGACGCGGCGAGGGCGGCAAAATGGGCGCTGCAGCAGGGAACACTCCGCGGGTCTGCACCGTCCGTCGCCAAACGCGCCCGTCGGCCAACAAGTACAACTGGTTGCGGGTAGGTCCACCAAAGGTCAGACCTTCAATCTTCGAAATCCGCTGGGGAGGAGCGATGATTCCATTGACCCGTCCGGCTTGGTCGAAGACTTGGATTCCCATCGGGGTAGCTGCGTAGAGGCGGCCCGCGGTGTCGACGCACAGGCCACCCACGCCAGCGCCATCGGCGTCGTCGGGCAGGTGGAGGTGAAAATAGGGTTGCTCAAGGCTGGGAATTCCATCGCGGCCTACCTGGAAACTCGTGATGAGTTGACGGCGGCGGTCGGCGACGTAGAGCAGGGTTTGGTCAGGGGACAGGCAGAGGGCCGTCGGCATCTCGAGCCCGGTGAGGGTGTGGTGTTGAAGGCGACCGGAGGGAGGTTGGTGAGACACTTTGCGCTTTGCGGAGTCGAGGCGGTAGGCGTGTCCGTCCTGTCGAGTCACGGAGGCGGCGGTGGGGGTCGAGAACCGGAGCTTCAGCCTCCGCGTTTCGGCTCCACTCAAGACAACGCCGTGGGAGTCTTCCAGTCGCTGGAGTCCTTGTGATGTTTCAGCGATGACGACCCCGTTCTCGTCGGCCCAGAGTTGACGGATGAGACCGGTAGCGACCGGAGACCACGCTTCGCCTGCGCTCAGGACTTCCCGGGTCAGCGGCTGTCTCGAGGTCCGGCCGGCGTTCACCGGCGCGGGATAATCCTTCCACAGCCAGCGAAGTGCGTCCGGGAAGACGCTTCCGGCCTGTTTGCTGTCGTGGCCTCCGGTGCCCCAGGCCTTCTCAAGTTCGTAGCCGGAGAACTCGAGCGCGCTGTGCATGTCGAGGTTGGCGATCCACCAGTTGCCACCATAAATATTCTGATCATTAGAGCCGTCTTGCAGGAAGACGCGCAGAGGCTTGGGCTCAGTTTTACGGATGAGGATGGGGTAGGCATTGCCGCCTCGCAGTCCGACGTAGGTGCCGATGGTACTGAAGACCCGCCGGAACAGGTCGGGGCGTTCCCAAGCGGCGGTGAACGCGGCAATGGCTCCACTGGAGGCGCCGGCAATGGCACGGCCATTGGGGTCGTCGGTGAAGTGGATCGACTTGCGGACTTCTGGCAGGAATTCCTCTGCAAGGAAGCGCGCGTAGCGATCGCCGAGGCCGTCGTATTCGTAGCTGCGATTGTAGCGGGGCAGGGCGTTGGTTCCCTGTGCGGAGGGCAAGACTCCGGGGTTAATAAATACTCCGACGGTCACGGGCATCTCGCCGCGGGCAATGAGGTTGTCGAAGACGATAGGGGCTCGAAAGGAGCCATTGGTGGACACGTAGCCACCGCCGTCCTGGAAGACCATCAAGCAGGGCGGTTTCGTAGGCGAATACTGCCGGGGCACATAAACCCAGTAGTCCCGATGCGTGCCCGGGAAGAGGCTGGTGGACGTGGTTGTGAAGGTGTGTTTGGTCACCGTGCCGTGGGGCACCGAGGGGTTGAACTGCGAGTCTGGCCCCAGCGGGTATTCTTCGGCCTGAGTCCACACAGCGGCAGAAATCAGCGCAGGGACACAGAAGACCAGCCAGCGGCCTAACCAAGAACGGGAGATCATGGAAGGGAGGTTGCCTGAGGTTTTCCATCGAGGCGAGAGGTGAGGTGAGGTCAGGCCGGAGTCACGAGCCTTATTTCGATTTCAGGATCACCGTATCGCGTTGGTTCCGAACGGTCGCCGTGATGGAACGCTCAAACACACAATCCTGGCGACCCGGTTGAGCGAGTCTGGGGAGGTGCTGATTACCGACGTCCCGCGTTCAACGGAATGCGTAAAAATGGGACGCAGTTCGCACGAGCAACTGGTTGCCGACGGGGACTGGTGAGGCGTGGATGAACTCACCCAGGTCGTTGGAGGCGACAACTTGGAACTCGGCGCTATCACGGAGGACTGTGATGACGCCGCGCTGGGAGGCGAAATAAAGATGCCCTCCAGCCAAGACGGGACTGGCGTAGTAGTCGCCCCCGCCCCCGAGCCGTTCTTCCTGGAAATGGGGGAGTCCGGTGCGGGCATCGAGGCAGGTGACAAAGCCACCGTTTTTGATGAGGTGGACCCGCTGCTCATGGATGAGCGGGGATGCGACATAGGGAAGACCACGCTTGAAACGCCAGCGGACACCGGTCTCTCGGAGGGTTCCGTCGGTGTCGGGTTCAACGGCAAAAGCCTGATTCTCGACCCGGGCAAAAATGGTCGCCATCGATTCCCACTCACTTCGGTCTACGAATCCGTCGCGATTGCCGTCGAGATGTTTTCGGCGTTCCTGAGCCGCACCGGCCGGCAACTCGGCCAGCGACAATCGTCCGTTTGCGTCTCGGTCGGCGGTCTTGAGCACGTCATCAAACGCGGGGAGTTCGATGCGGTCGGCGCCTCGATCTCCCCCGGTGGTCCAACTGGCAACAACCAGTCGGTCGCCTTCGAAAACAGGTGAAGTGCAGGTGATGCGAGCAAGCCCTGGAATGCGCCAGCGTTCCGCACCGGTGGCGGGGTCGAGTCCTGTCAGAAAGATGGTTCCCGGGACGACCAAATCCTTGCGTCCGTGATGGGGCCACAGCACCGGAGTGCCGAAGCCTCGTCGCATATCCGGTCGTTCCAAGCGCCACGCCAGAGAGCCGTCTTCCGTCTTCAGGGCGATCAAGTACGAGTGACTGTCTTGGTCGATGAGTTGGATGAGCAATCCGCCGGCGAGAACAGGGGATGAACTGGCTCCGTACTCCGTTTCAGTAATGGGCAGTGGATGACGCCATAATTCGCGTCCATCGAGGGTGAAAGCCACCATGCCCATGGATCCAAAGTGGACGAACACGCGGTGTCCGTCGGAGACCGGAGTGGCCGAGGCGGGGCTGCCCACGGTGCGGTGGACCTCTTCGGTGCGTGGGACGTCCATGTCCCGTTGCCAGCGGGTTTGACCGGTCGCCAAGTCCAGACAAAGGAGTGAGAGGCGACGATCGCTCGCAGCGGTCAGGAAGACGGATTTTCCGATGACGATGGGGGATGAATTGCCCGCAGGACAGTCGATCCGCCAAGCGACCTGAGAGGTGGGTGAGAACTGGATGGGCGGACGGGCCTCAGCAGAGGCAATCCCGAGACCACCAGGTCCACGGAAACAAGGCCAGTCGGCGGCGTGTAAATGCAATCCAACCGAAAGGGTCAGCAGGCAGCTCCGGAAAAGCCCGATTGGCAAAGACAGGAAGGACATGGTGCAGAGGGGAATGGGGAAGTTTCAATCGGGACACTGGGCCTTCCACATCCTGAAATCCAACCAAGACCGCAAAGACTCCGCCCCTCGCCCGCTTGTTGGGGATTTACCGTCGACACCCCGCATCCCGCAAAAGCCTGTCCCCAGCGAAAAGGCTCGGTTCTTAATGGAGCTCAACCCGCCCTCAGCGCTGGGTTTTTGACTGGGGTTGGGTGGCAGTGTTTGGTCTAAAAACGGCCTGGTACGCTGCGTGCGATACGCGGGGAGGGATCGCCCTTATCCCTGGTTCCGATCCTCTGCTGATGGCTGTGAATTTCAGGGAGAACAAGGAGCGCGAATCTTCAGCAGAGCCCGATTAATGGATAGTTCCCGGAACTTGCGGCCTTCGCCAAGAAACGAGGGTGAGCCAGAGAATGACGGCCGCCGTTGCGGCAGTGCAGGCGGGAGCCAACCCGGCGTCGGGCGGAATGGAACCACCCGATGCGGTGAAGCGGAGAGTGCCCGCCAAGGTTGCTTCGGGGCCCGGAAACGGAGCGGTGTCGGTTTCGTGGCCCTCCCGATCGATAATTTGGGAAACTCCAGAGCTGGCCACGCGGAAGATCGGCACGCGGTATTCAGCGGCCCGTATCACCGCCATGCGGGCATTGAGTTGGTGTTCGTAGGCGCCCCACTGCTCGACATCCATGGTGGGGATCAGGAGGGCGACGGCACCCTGTCGGATGAGACCATCCATCACTTGCCGGTAGCTGGCATCGTAGCAAATGGCGATGCCGAGTTTGCCCCACGGCGAATCCCAGACCCTTTGTGATGGGGCCGGTTCACCATCGGCAAAGAACTGAATGGGCCGCGACTTGGCCTGCTGGAAAACCACCTCGCCGTTGGTGCTGATGACAAAGACCGTGTTGTAGAAACGTTCCTTGGGCGCATTGGACCCAAACCAGGGCAACCCGCTGGCGGAAAGGGGCGTGGCCATTGCGGTTCCATTTGTGCCTTCAATGGCCGGTCTCCTGTCCGCTGGCGTCACGGCTTCAGGAGCCGGGGCCTCGATGGGTTGCTTGCCTCCCACCACCAGCCATTTGCGGTTGTGCCGGCACCAGTTCTTGAGCGCCTTAGTCGGCGGGCCTTCCAGAGAGTACTCACTGAGCATGAGCAACTCGGCTTCCGGATGAGATCGAGTGAGCGAGTCGAGTCCTTTGAGGAGGTCTGGAAGCGCTGGGAACTCGAGTTGGATCCCGGCGACCTGGAGTGTTTGGGTGGCTTTATCCTCCCTCGACGTCGGCAACAGAGTGACTAGGGCAAACACGGCGCAGGCACTTGAAATGCCGAGCCAAGCACTTCGCCGTGAGGCCCGATTCGTTGCCGAGAGCAGCATCGCCCCTTGGCCGGCGGCGTAGGCAAACCCTAAGCCCAGGCCGTAGATCCCCAGTCGTTGCAGGATTTGTGGAGCCAATCCCGGTGGCCAGCATTCGCCAGCCGTGAACCAAGCGAAGCGCAGCCACCACACCTCGCTGCGCAAGTATTCGATGCCGCACCAGAGTACGGGCAAGAGCAGGCTGGCCACTTGGCTACCCCACCGAACCTCGACCCGGTTCAAAACCAGGAGAAATGCGGCGTGGAACAAGGACAGGATGAGCCAAAGCGGGATGGCGGCGGCTTTAAAGATATCCCCGAGGAAGCGCATTTGCGGGACATACACGCCGAGCCCGATCACCAGCCCGACGTAGAACGCGTATCGGGATGTGGGCAATCTCCTCAGTTCGAACAGGCATCCGAGATATCCCAACACCAGCCACCAGAAATCTTGGAAAACAAAGGCAACCTGAAAGGCACCCAGAGCCCCCAGGGCCAGAAGGGTTGCCGGGATCGCCTTCAGAGTCTGCGGGCGGGTCATAGTCTCAGGGTGAGGGCCGTGGGGTCTGGTGGCAAGCGAGGGCACACCGGCGAGCACCGGCAAAGCAACGCTTCGTCACAGCCAGACTAGTCCCTCTCTCTGTTCGGTTGCCAACCGGGTAAAAACTGGAGCCGGAACGATTCCGCTGGATCGCTCGTGCTCGCTGCATCTTCTTCTGCAAGAGCGTTGTTGTTCGCTCGTTACGAGCTTCAAGTACGAGCCTAAGCATGGCCCACGCCTCGCTCTCGTCTTGTTTGGCGAAGGAATCCGTCACGCCATCCCTTTCCTGCCAACCCCAAGCGTTCCCGGGTTTCCGGTCCTGTGAGCCCAAGGAAACAGGGGGAGCCCAGAGAGGACTTCTTCGAACGGCGTTTTTCAGGGTTGGCATTCGGTGATGGGAGTCCAGAATAAGGTTATTCCATGAACGCTCGCACTCTCAGGCCCGTGGCCCGCTGGGTCCTTCTTGCTGCGTTGGCCTGCGGTTGGCAGGTCGTCGGGGCGGCACCGGTTACAACCGTGGCGCGACCCGTTCAGTTCAATCGCGACATCCGGCCGATCCTCTCCGAACACTGTTTTTCCTGCCACGGTCCGGATGTTCAGAAGATGAAAGGGGGGCTG
>Ga0255126_1000905_pt1 | contig 12247 bp, 12 predicted proteins | sample Law_Miss_RepA_8d_FD_188556 | JGI IMG/M metagenome (GOLD analysis project Ga0255126, IMG submission 188556) | Freshwater microbial communities from St. Lawrence River, New York, United States - Law_Miss_RepA_8d | ecosystem: Environmental > Aquatic > Freshwater > River | place: USA: New York... | reverse complement strand
TACGGATACTTGGCAAGAACTGCAAAAAGAGACCGATGAGATTTTCGAAGGGATTCTCGAAGAACGGTTGCGTTTAATGCATGGGGTAGAAGAATTTCTACAAGCCATCGAGTCGCGTAAAATGCCCAAGTGCGTGGCGACGAGCAGCACCCAGTCCTTTGCCACAAAGGCTCTTCAAATGGTAGGGATCTACGAGCGATTCGACTTCGTAGTGACCGCAGCTGAAGTAGGGAAAGGGAAACCACACCCTGATATCTATCAAGTAGCTGCGAAAAGGATGGGTGTAGATCCAAAGAACATGCTGGTTCTCGAAGACAGCGAGAATGGAACCAAGGCGGGGGTGGCAGCAGAAGCGTATGTGGTAAGCGTACCAAACCGACATACCGAGCAAGGCCGTTTTCACGGGGCTAAGTTAATAGCCAAAACGTTGCTCGATGAAGCACTATGGCAGTTGGTCCAATGATGGAACTAAGCAATAAGCCAACGTTAGCACCAGAGGTTTTAGAAGCCCTACGAGAGTTCTACGAAGCTTGGGGCTACAGAACGTTACCCGCAGGGGGAACCATTTGGTTCGATGGCGGATCGTTCTCTGTGATGGCTACTCCCACAACCATCCTACCTGATTTGAACGATAAAGAAGTTCGTGAAGTTTTAGGGAAAATGGGACGCATCGTAGCGGTCTATGGTACCGCGACGAACGAAGGCACCGTAGTGCCTATGTACACTCTACGAGACAAAACATACGACTTGAAAAACCTTCAAAGGCAATTCAAGCAGCAAGTCAACAAGGCTACGCAGGAACTGGAGTCTCGCGAATGCACTTGGGAAGAATGGCAGACTTTGGGGAAACGGTGCGATCAAGAAACACTTCAACGTCGAGGCCAAAGCCTAAATCCCGACCATCCTTTGCTAAGTGACGAAGGTAGGAAAAAGATAGCGAGTATAGCAGTAAAAATTCCTAACTTGCGAATTCACGCATGTTTCTATCAAAACGAGATAGCTGCTTATCTAGTTCATTTAACCTTCGGGTCTATCTGTGAAGGATTGATAACGAACAGACGCGAAGGTGCGGTAGAACCAGCCGTAAAGTATGCTTCGCACTTGCTGTATTACACCTTTTCCAAAGAAGCCATATCAAGGCCAGAAGTACAGATGGTGTGCGTCGGTAGACAAAGCGTTCCCGCGAATGAGACCTTAGCTAGATTCAAAGCTCATGCTGGTTTTACCAATGAGCCTTATTACCTAAGCTTCCGAATGCAGAAATATCTTGCGCCAGTCTTTGAGCGAAAGCTAACAGCGAAAGTGCTTCAACTCATCAGGTCCAAATTGGGCGGTAAAGTTCCCGCTCTAGGAAACTTGGAAGTGATCGAGCGGTCGAGTTTACGCAAAGCTGCTGATAGCCAAGCAGCTGATTAACGAGTGGCAGATAGGATAAGTTCAGCAGCACGTTCGGCGAGGACGACGACAACACATGTCGTGTTACCAGAGGGTACGGTAGGAAAGGCAGAAGCGTCAGCGACCCATAAACCCTCAGTGCCATGGACTTGTAAGTTGTTATTCAAAGCACCAGCAGGACGATCATTGGAGCTAACAGCGGGGCCCATAGCGCACGAACCGCAAGGATGGTAGGAAGTGTCAGCCGTCCGATAAATAGCGTCGATTATTGCTTGAGGATCACGAGCATGATCCCCAGGACTAGTTTCCGCGAGGATGGAGAATTCTCGTAATGACGAGTGGCGAACAATAGAGCGAACACGAGAGATGCCAGCAGCGAAAGCCGCCAGATCTTCGGGGTCATCTAGGAAATTAGGGTCCACCAACGGTGCACCGTAGGGATCGTTAGGATCAAGATAAATGCTGCCACGGCTTCGCGGAGCCAAGTGACATACATCGATCGCGACAGCGGAGTTAGAGCCGAAGGTTTGAAAGTGCGTCGTTAACTGGATATCCGGAACGGTAACTTCAGGGGTAGATCGAAAAAAAGCACCCGTCTCGCAGCAGTTAGATACCATAACACCTTTGCGGCTTACCACATAACGGATCGCTTGGGGAATCCACCACCGCTTCGAGCCCGGTGATACCTTGTTCGTCGCATAAGTCATCCCGACACGAACGTGATCATGAAAATTCGAACCGATAGCGGGAAGATCAAAAAGTGGTTTGATACCTGCCGCTTGCAGCATAGGTGCAGAACCAAGTCCGCTGCATTGCAGAATCCGGGGAGTTTGAAAAACGCCAGCGCATAGGATTACACCGGTAGAAGCATAAGCAGTTTTCAAAAGGCCATTTTCAGAGGTTTCAATTCCTACGGCACGATCAGCAGAGAACAAAACTCTGCGTACATCGACTGAAGATCGAATGGTCAAATTAGGATGCTTGAGAACAGGAAACAAATATCCGCGAGCCGTCTCAAAACGCTCCCCGTTGCGTTGAAGCACAGCGTAGTAACCGCAACTACCTTGTGATGCATCATCCGCAGCGTATCCGAAAAGTGGCTTTTCGCGAACCATTCCGTCTTCTTCGCAAGCATCTAAAAAAGCTTCGGAAAAACCGGAGCGATATCTTGGTTCCGATAGGCTCAAGACACCCCGATCGCTTACCGAGCTGTCGGGTAAATAGTCGGCGGGAAGGAAGCCGAATGCTTTCTTGAAGTAGGGAGCCATCGAGCGAAAGGACCAACCGTGATTCCCGGCTTGTTCCCAAGAGTCATAGTCCGAAGGGTGTCCAAGGTGGACCATCATCGCGTTCACCGAAGACGAACCGCCGACGACTTTGCCCATTGGCCATTCGATTTGGCGATTATTAAGTTTTGGAAGAGGAATACTTTTTTGTCCCCAAGAATAATGTTTTCTCAGGTTCATCCCGGGGAGAGGTGGATTGAGCAAAAGGCTTGGGTAACCAGGACCGGCTTCGACGAGCAATACTCGAGCAGACGACTGTTCAAGAAGTCTACGAGCGATCACACAACCTGCGGTTCCGGCACCGACAATGATGAAGTCAAACTCTTCGGCCACCAGAACACTCTCAAAGTAAAAATCAGCTAACGATTCAAAAGCACACCTCACGACCATTTTAGAAAGATGGATTAAGATAGAAAGTCGCGGCAGAACATAAAGCGCTACGAAGTATGTTTTTTAATTTGGGAACGAGACGATGACCAAGCAGCGTTGGATACTAGTCAGGCATGCGAAGAGCGACTGGAACGATCCGACGCTTGGAGACAAGGACAGACCGTTGAACGCACGAGGGCGTAAGGCCGCGAAGTTGCTTGGGGAGAAGTTCCTTGAGTTGGATTACGTACCGGAGCGAGTGTTATGTTCCTCAGCGGTGCGGACGCAGCAGACGCTCAAAGGACTCATGCAGAGTTGGTCCCAATACAGTGATCAAGCTTTACCGGAGATCCTGTATTTTGATGAGCTTTATTTAGCGGCCCCAGATGTGATTCGCAGGAATTACATCGAGCACTCCGGTTCGAGCGCAAGCGTGCTAACGATAGGTCATAATCCCGGAATGGAACTTCTGGCCAGTGAGTTAGTTGGGGAACTGATCGAGATGAAGACAGCGCACATGGTGGTCTTTGAGCGCGAAGAAGACGGAGAATGGCGACTCGTCGAGAACATACGCGGCGAGGACTAGGGCGAGCACAAGTGCGGGGATGTTTATGCCCTTTGAGGTAGCAACCATGGGTTACACTCATCAATGATCACGATCAAAGGACACGATCAATGGTTGCGATCAATGGACACGCCTCAACTGGATTAACAATTCTAGGGATTTATCCCGCGGCGTTTATGCCCCAAAGGGGCAAGATGAGAAAGCCCAGGGCAACGCCCTGGGACACGCGTCCACCGTGCGACCCAAGCCCTGAAAGGGCGGCATGTGTCCCGCGATGCGATTTGTCGCTTTAGACGTTTTCACCACATACGGAACAACTGGGTAGGAACTATGAGGTGACGGTGCAGACTCCTCATTGATTTGGGGACGGGGTAGAAGCGAGCAGGTTATGACCCAAACGAAGTCAAAGAATCGAGCCATCGATACTCTCGCTCGGCTAGAAGCATCGTCGAGCACGACGTAAGTAAATCAAACAGAGGCTAAAAACCAAGACGGAGCTAGGTTCGGGGACCACGGTTGAAGTTGCATGGAAGTTGATATCGTCTAAAGCAAAGTCGTTACCGCCACCTGGAAAACCAATTTCCCTTCCGATTTCATAAATTTGAATCGTTGCTGATCGATTATTCTTTGACTCCCAGGATGCTGAGAAATGTTCCCAGACTCCCCGACTGCTGGGGGCTGTGTGCTTGCCGATGGACACACCATTAACCTTGACCTCGAGTCGGGAAACATTCAGGTCACCTGCCATAGCCCAGGTCGATATCCAGGTGGAGAATTCATAAATCGTATTCTTTTCGACGGTTGCGGTCTGAGACCAAACAATCAGGTTTTGGAGATTCCAGTCTGCGTTCACCATCATCATGTTGCCACTGCCAGTTGTATGGTCGCGATAGTCTGCGGCCGCAAAATGGAAAGGGCTGGGATTGTGAACGATGTTGTATTGACCACCACCTAAGCCTGGGAAAGGCTGCACACCCTCGGTGAAGGCGTAATCACCGGAGAAACCCACATTGTGCAACTCAAAATCGCCGTTTACGATCAATCCCGCGTGAACATTGGTGAAATTAGAAACCGTAAATAGCGACGCAGCGATCCATGCTAATACGAGTTGTTTTACGAGAAGATTTATCGTTCGATTCATGATTTGTACCTATGTCGTTCGGGCAGTTATCTAGTTCCTAAGCGGTATGCTGCTTGACACGTCAGTGTTTGGAGATGCAAGACGCACGCTCACTTCTAGCAACATGTCAGTAAGCGAATTTCGTATAGATTTCGAGCCAATACCGCGCTGAATTTGGAAAGAATTTCTCGCGGCTTGACCAATAAAAAACCCGTGGATCCGAGCTGACATGGTCTCAAACGCTGAGATCGATCGACAATAATTAAGCAGAAAGACTCATGATGCGAATTGCGATTCGGAGCAAGAATAGGTTCTCTATCGGTAGCCTACGAGCGGGTATCCGCAATACGAGCCTGTTGTCTTTGGTGGCGAGTGCGTTGCGGATAGACCTTGATGTATCGATGTATCAAGAGAGTCTCATCACCCATCGGATACGACGAACAGCGAAGCTTGAGCCTAGCAAGTGTGGCGCTGTGCTTTATCCCGGGCTACCTCATGATGCCAGTTTGGGAAAGTTGCGTATGTCGCATCGTTCCGTGACCCAACGGGGCCAAAGCCTTCTGATGTCCTTATCATTCCAACGCGTCGTCATTACCTCTATTAAGAATCCATCATCGAGCGGTTAGTCACGATCATCGTCTTCATCGTCAAGACCTTCTTGTGCGGAGATTTCCGTGACGAGAGCGAACTGCTCGTCGGTCATGGTAACTGACTCCCGGTACTGCAATGCTTCTGGATCGGCTACGTACTCGACTTCCCCGTGCAAGTCTTCAACGGCTCGCCTTATATCTTCGATGGATACAGCGAAGAACTCTTTTCGGAAATTCACTTTGTTGAGGCGATGATTATTGAAACGCTTGTGCAATTCGTTTTCCATGCTAGGCGCGTTGTCACAAGCGACCATCATGTGAACATCGAAAGGGAAGGGAACCGAAGCGTCCCCTAGTTCCTTGACACGATCGAGTGGATCGAGTCGGCGTGTCATACCGATTTTGAAGACGTTTTCTCCGAAGCTACCGATGTTCGAGATCACGTATACATTGCCCGCTTTGGTTTGCTGTGCCATCGACAGAGCGCGTTCTTTCTCTTTTGCTTCGGCAAGCCTTCGTTCGAGCTCTTCGATCTGAGCCGAGGACTCCGCGGTTGCTTTGCTTCGGGCTTCTGCCAGGAGTCGTTCGAGGAGTTTCTCTTCTTGTTCGAGTCGTTTCATTTCGCGGTTGAATTCTGCTTCAGCTTTTGCTTCTTCGCGAAGTTTCTCTTTGATCCGCGATTGTTCATCACGGGCCAGTTGTTTGCGGACGGCTGCGGCATACTCCTTTTTGATTTCGTCTTGGAACGCTTGGACCTCCGCTGGTGGCAGGTCGAATCCGACTTTGCGGCAAAAGTCGACCGTTTTGAGGAATTTATCTTGGGTCTGCGTTAGATTTTCTGGGGTCAGTTTCGCGATCAACTGTTTTTGGGTTTCACTGAGGTATTTCGTACAGATGGAACGAACGATGGAAGCTGCTTGGCTTTCGCGTTGGTTCGCCTGTTGGAGTGCGAAAGCGATCTTCTCCGCCGCATTTTGCTCGATAGCTTTTGTGCGTGTTGTGTAGTCGGCGGTTAAAGTTGCAACTTTTGAATCGTAGCCTTGCTCGATGGATTTCACGCGAGTCTCGTACTCGGTCTGTAATTTCGCGGAATTCGTGTCGTAGTTTGATTTGGCCTCTGCGGCATCTTTGGTTGCCGATTCCATAAGTGTTTGGAAGTTATCCTTGAGTGCGGAATACTTTATAGCGAGGCTGCTTTGTTGTTCCCGCGTCGCTTCGATCGAGGAAAGCAGTAGGGATAGTTGTGTTGTTTGGATTCCGACGTTGTATTGCTGAGCGAGAAAGATCGCGATGCAATAGCCACCAATAGCGAGGAACAAGGCGGCCAAGGTGAACGGAGGGCCTACAAGTCCGATGAAAAACATCACGAGCACGGCTAGCGAAGCAGCGATAGCAACGACGAGGAGTCCGACCAGGACTTTTTTGGGGAGAAGAGGTTTAACATTTGCAGCTTCGAGCAAATCCCCGCTGGGTTCTTTGGTGACATCCCAGAACAGTACTGAGGACTTGCAAGTCGGGCAGGTTTGCGGGTTGGAAAAGAGTTCAGCGTTCGCTTTGGCTTTTCCGCCACAGCGGGGGCAGAATCGGACGACGGGATCCGTGGAAGGCATGACAAACCTCGGGGTTTTGGTTCGGAGAAGCTACTGCGATGATATGCGAGAGAATGTCAAGTCGCAAGCAGTGGATCCATTACCCCGTATTCTCTAAGCAAGAGAAGCACGGCGGTGCGAATTGTCGTAATAGAAGGCTGTTCGAGATACGGAACAGCGGTTAGCGAAAATTTCAAGCCAGTCTGAGTCGATGCCGAAGGTAAACGCAAGCGACTTGGAGGTCGAGAGCCACCCGCCCCGCACATGCCGCAAGCCTTCGGCCACGATGCGATAAATCCTCGGGGGTTAGGGGCAGAGTCACCAACATTCGCAACAGTTGTCTGTTCGTTCAATGACTAAGTTAACCTAACAAATGTTTACGCTACTAGGTTGGGCCAAAACAGGAATAAAATTGTGCTGAAGTGATCAGTTGGAGTTCGACTTTTTAGAGAGGCAAGACAAGGACAATACGTCTGGCGAGACATTGTTTGGTGAATGAGTCAAGCAAGTTATCCGCATTCTCTTCTTGGATCGGATCGCTAAAATGACAGGCAAACCTAGTGCAATGATAAGTGACGAGGGTTCTGGAACTGCGGTAGCAGGCTCCATTTCTATAAGCAATCTATCCGAGTTGTTTCTAATGTCATTAATGTCGTTCCACTGAAGAGGATCATTCGCTCCGAATCGCCAGGCAACCAGGTAGTCCTCGTTATCCAGATTGTCTAAAGTTGCGGGACCTGTATATGAGAACGCTTCTCCAGTTACCCATTTCCACTGACCTTCATTCAGTTCGTCGGTAGCTCCAAGCCACGCCTGATCAAATTCACGTCGATTAGGTTGCAAAACGCTGTCTCGTATTACAGTCCACTCTGCGTCAGAAGTAAAAGTAGCTAGGTATGAACTTCTTGTTGAGTCAAATTGGTCGGCAAAAAGGCGTGCCGAGTGCCAAGAGACATACGAATCGAGTTGTACTAGAACAAACGTGTGATTATTGCCAGAAGTCCAAGTGTAACGGCCCAGTTCTATTATTCCTGCTTTGGAATCGCCTTGGAACACAAGCAGCACAAAAAGTAAGATTGTCTCTTTTAAAAACAAAGGTCGAGGCATAATTTGTAGATCTATCGAAAAGTGTTAATTGGTACCCAAAACGCATGGAGAACGGATTCAGTGATTCCGTTTGTCTATCGCGTTACCAAGCGAAGTTACCAGGCAATCGGTGCCAGTATTCGGGATTATTTCTCGAAAGTACATCTATCGAATTTTCGTAGTCACGGTCGTCTACGATACGTGTTTCTAACCTAAGGTAAGAAAGTCGCGGTCGCTTGGGAATATACAGCGTTTGCAATCACCTCTCGGGCCTCGGAGAAGCAGTATTTGTCAGCCAAGAATAATATACGCCGATCCAACGGAAATCCGTTTCCGGTGAGTTTGGAGATCTTTCCTTCCGTTGTCCTGATGGTAGCCTCTAGGATCGTCTCTTGTGTGCCGGGAGTGCAACGGGACTCGAAGCGTCGATTGAAAGACGTTCCAGGCTAAAAACCCAGACCAACCCATCGGAATACAATCGCATTGTGTCCATCCGAGCTAATCTCATGGGCCTGTAGTCGTTTCAATGGATCCGCGAAGTGATCCCCAATTTGAATCACGGTGTTTGCGGCTTCGTCGCTGTCTGCCCGTGACTTTGGGTTGGAAAGCGACGGTCTGTCATCTAGCGTTACGTTTTCGAAGCAAAGCGATGAATAAAACGAATCGCGTTCCCACAAGGGAACGCGATTAAATGTTTAGAAAGGCTGTACACGTCGCGAAACTGCAACATGAAATGCTCGACTTTTCTACGGATCGATGGAGTCTATCGCGCCCAGTTCAATCTCACCTTGGTTCGGCAAAGGCACAAAAACATGTAATTTGCAAACTCCCACAGTAGGGTTTGGGATAACCGGTTGGGACTTCGCCAGGAACGTATAGTTTGTGCCCGCGACAACCTGCGACGCAAAGGCAATGGGTTCATACTTCACACCCATTAGCCTTTTGGTCGCTTCGTTAAAGACCTTGATCGCGTCGGGTGTTAACCGAAAACTCCAATCGGAATATCCTCCGGGCATACCTGTAGGCATAGTTGAACTCCTTTATATTTCAAAGCGTGAAGAACCGTCGTTCCGCTCAGACTATCACTGTTCGCTAAACACGTCAATAAGTCCAAACAAGAACTTTTGACCACAGGGAATTCAAACTACTCGTGAGCGTAGGCTGATCCGTCCAGTGACTACTTCCTACATCATATCCTTCAACACCTTGCTTTATCTGTGTTGAGATAACTCCGGGGAACGCCTGCTTGCGATCCGATGTATTGCGATTCCTTGCCGAACTTTCAGGACTTGACTGTTTGTATTGGAACGTTCACAATATCGTTACGCTTTGAGTAGTCTTAGCGGTGTAGCGATTGATCTTGTCAACCGTGCGCTTTACGAGAAATCGAAAGCGACACAATCCGACAAGAGCCAAGTGCAACTTGCATTTGGTCTTCATTCGACTACCTCCATTATAGTATGGACGATTTGTTCCGAAGGGGAGGCTGGTTTCCGGCCTCGACGTCAGGCAACTGACGAGTGTGCGGTAGTAGCAATAAGACGCCTTCAATCTAGCAACTACCTTTGCTTTGAGAAGAATATGCCTATTGAGAAGTGGCTTGAACGTCGAGGCTATGTCCATTTCGATCGACCAATTGCAATTGAACAGGTCGACGAGCGTGTGAGAGATCCAAATTATGTGGCAAAGCACTCGTTTATGCCGCTTATTGGATACACTATAGAGGAGCCTAGGTATAAACGGTCAGAACGTGAGGTGGTTCTCAAGCCTCGCCCGATTCGATATGCATCTCATCTTGATAGCCATGTTTTTGGCTTCTATGCCGCATTGCTTGAGCCGCAATACGAAGAGGCACTTGCCGCGCAGGGTTTGACCGATAGCGTGTTGGCGTATCGAAAGCACGCGTTGCCAGGATCGCAACGCGGAAAATGCAACATCCATTTTGCTAATGAGGCTTTTGAATGGATCAAACAACAAGAAAACTGTGTTGCATTTGCGTTTGATGTTGAGGGGTTCTTCGACTCCATTGACCATCTAGTATTGAAAGAGCGGTGGCGATGTTTGTTGGGTACGCAGGAACTTGCCAACGATCACTATCGCGTTTTTCGTGCCATCACAAAGTATAGTTGGGTTGAATTGGATAAGATGTCGAAAGCACTTGGTTTCGGACGGAACCGTTTAGAAAAGAGTCGGGAGCCGTTCTGCAGACCGAAAGCGTTTAGAGAGAACATCGCGAAGGCTGGGTTGATTGAAGTGAACCGAAAAAACCGAGGGATTCCACAGGGTTCTCCGATAAGCTCGCTTCTCTCTAACCTTGCTATGTTTCATTTTGATTGTGCTATGGCCGCAAACGTCGCCTCATGGGGCGGGTTATACAGACGCTATAGCGATGACATTTTGGTGGTCGTCCCGACGTGTTTTAAGGACCAGGTTAGTCAGGCGACCGAGGCCTGTCTTTCTGAACACTCGAATGGCTCACTGACGTTGAATACGGGTAAAACAGTTGTGTCATCTTTCTTACGCGATAACGGCATACTCCAAGCGGACGAACCGCTTTCGTACTTAGGTTTCGAGTTTGATGGTCGCAAGAAACTTATACGCCCGAAGACTCTCGCTCGATTTCAGCGTCGGATGATCCAGGCGGTTAGGTCAGCAGCTAGGGCTGCAAGAAAGGCAGCCAGAAACGGCGGGAGTGAGGAGATTTATCGACGTGAGCTTTATGAGCGTTTTTCGCATAAGGGTAAGCGTAACTTCATCAAATACGCTTACCGTTGCGCAGAAGTCATGAATGCACCAGAGATGAAGCGTCAAACCCGACGACACTGGGAACAGCTCCATCGTCTCTTAGAAAACCACATTACCGATTGAACATGTCTATTCGAGGCTACTGTCTTTTTTAGGGAAGTGTCGGTGAAAACAAAGTCCTTGGAGCACTCTTTGGTTGTTTCCGTGGTAACGCCCGTATTGATCGTCTCTGAATCGAGCGGGTTAAAGAAACTACTCAGACTCGCCTCGGTTCTTCCCTACTGCACGCAAAGTAATCTCCTTCTCCCTTGATCCAGTTGATACACCAGGGTCGAATAGTGATGCCCGGGCAGATGCTGGATCTCGTCGATCCCAATAGGCTCGATCCTTGTGAACTCCCGATCTGCAATTCCCCAGTGATCAACCCATTGAATCGCTCGATACACGCTATCCCAACGCGTCAAAAAGGCAGCAGTCGTTTCCTTTCTACTCATTCTTTTACCCTACGCGGCCAAGAATAACCGAAACGAATACGTATGTTGGTTTTTGCCGCAAGCCCAAGGGACTCGTTCGGTGGTTACACCACATTTCTTGCAGTTCACTCAGCGAAGGAGTAAACCAGGAAAACGGCAATATTTAAAAGTGGAACATACTGGAATCGACGGATATATGTGTGATCGTAGGTCGGCCCCTTCTGACCGCATCCACTAGGGACTGCCCGAGAATTGCAGCACTAACTCGGTAATCTTTAAGCGGTCGAATCCCGACTTCCAGCCCCAACTTCGTTGAAACTGGCATTGGAATAGACGAAGCCCTTTTACCTTTCAGCGCCGATTAAGAATAGTCTCTAGTTGCATCTTGATTCGCTTAGGTTGGTATACTGACGTATTCATAAAACTCGTGATACCATCCCGGGTGTAAGTTGCTTACCTTGTTAACTATAGCGAGACTAATTCAGGTGCCATAAACTGGCGGATACCTCGTTATAGGATTGGAGCTCTGGTGGGAACTAGCTCGAGGCTGGTTGAAGAGATTGCCGAGGACAGGTAACAAGCCAGGGGCTGCTACGCTGCCCTCCGACTTCCTCCGATCCCAATGACTTGTTATCTGGTGAAAGCGAAAAGTCCAAATGCTTCTATCCTAGAATTGTTAGAACCTTTTACCCACAAATTCTTAGAAAGAGACGATGACCAAGCAGCGTTGGATACTAGTCAGGCATGCGAAGAGCGACTGGAACGATCCGACGCTTGGAGACAAGGACAGGCCGTTGAACGCACGAGGGCGTAAGGCCGCGAAGTTGCTTGGGGAGAAGTTCCTTGAGTTGGATTACGTACCGGAGCGAGTGTTATGTTCCTCAGCGGTGCGGACGCAGCACACGCTCAAAGGACTCATGCAGAGTTGGTCCCAATACAGTGATCAAGCTTTACCGGAGATCCTGTATTTTGATGAGCTTTATTTAGCGGCCCCAGATGTGATTCGCAGGAATTACATCGAGCACTCCG
>Ga0255126_1000901_pt1 | contig 12271 bp, 5 predicted proteins | sample Law_Miss_RepA_8d_FD_188556 | JGI IMG/M metagenome (GOLD analysis project Ga0255126, IMG submission 188556) | Freshwater microbial communities from St. Lawrence River, New York, United States - Law_Miss_RepA_8d | ecosystem: Environmental > Aquatic > Freshwater > River | place: USA: New York... | reverse complement strand
AGCATCTCGGCGATACCTCGAGCATCTGCGGCGAGCTTGGGACCGCCGATTTGCGTCGAACCCACTAGCAGAACAAGATGTTGTTATCACGCTTCCAGCTTCGTTCGATGAAGTCGCAAGACAGCTTACATTTCGAGCCGCACAGGAAGCCGGACTGGGGAATGTCTTGCTGATCGAGGAGCCTCAAGCGGCCTTTTATGCTTGGCTCGATCGACATCAAGGAGATTGGGACGAGCTGTTTACCTCCGGTGAGACCATTTTAGTTTGCGACATCGGGGGTGGCACCACCGATTTTACGCTGATCCGTGTTCTCGATGCGGTGGAGTCAACGAGCGATCCAGATGGGCTTGCACCAACATTGCAGTCGAAGCGAATGTTGCGATTGCATCGTGTTGCGGTCGGCAAACATTTGATGCTCGGCGGGGATAACATGGACTTGGCCCTCGCTAGATTACTAGAAGTTAAATTCAGCGGTTCGGAGCAACTCTCGGCGCGCCAATGGGAGTCGTTGATCGGGAATGCACGGAAGGCGAAGGAGGTACTGCTGAGCGAAACTTCGCAAAACCAATCTTCATCGGGCGATTATTCGATCACCCTCTCTGGAGGCGGATCGAAGCTGATCGGTAGCAGCAAGACGATCGTCGTCGAACGCGAATGGGCACAGCGAACGCTTCTTGAAGGATTCTTCGGCAAGGTTCCTTTGGATGCGAAGCCGGCGGTGAACCAAGAAGGTTTTCAGGAGTTTGGGTTACCTTATGAGAACGAGCCGAATGTTCACGTTCATTTAGCGAATTTTCTATGGGAGCACCGATGGGATGGTCGTGCGGATGCACGCGTTGAATCGCGTCCTGTAACACACGCTCCGAGCGTTGAGCCGGAACTAGCGAAGGATGGCATTGCTCAGCAGAAGCGAGCGGCGCGACCGGATTGGGTACTGTTCAACGGTGGGGTGCTTGAGTCTTCGTTGGTGCAGCAAGCGATCCTGGATCAGATTCGAGAGTGGTTTGTCGATGCGGATGATCCGGCTTGGAAACCGAAAGTACTTGCGGGGAACCGATTGGACTTGGCGGTCGCGCAAGGTGCGGCTGTCTTTGGGCTTGTTCGCAGAGGGCAAGGGGTTCGGATTGATGCGAGGTTAGCGAAAGCTTACTACATGGTGGTCAATCAAGAGCCGAAGCGAGTGGTGTGCGTGATGCCCTCTACGGCGATGCCGTTGGATCGTTTTCGGTTAGAGTCGCAACCCTTCGACTTGTTGGTCGGAGAACCGGTGCAGTTCCCGTTGGTTTCGAGCAGTTCGCATTTGAATCATGGGTTTGGAGAAGTCCTCGCGTTTGATCCAGCTAGCATGACTGACTTGGCACCGATTTGCACGGTTCTTGAGGAGCCAGGTCGCAAGGGGAAGGAGCTGATTCGAGTGCAGCTCGAGACCGAGTTAAGCGAGATTGGGACGCTGAAGCTTTCGCTTGTTCGAGCCGACGGGCAGCAGCGTTGGAATTTGGAGTTTGATGTTCGCGGTGCACAAGCTGCTACGCAATCGCAGGAGTCGTCCGATCGAAGTATTGATCAAGAAGTGCAGCGAGTTGTGCATCAAGATGTCGTCGTGCGGGCTTATGACGTGCTAGATCAGATTTTTTCCGAGGAGGGGAAGGTCAAGCCGAAGGAAGCTTTTTCGATGATTGCGAAAGAGGTCGGCATTGCGAAGCGGGATTGGCCCGCATCCTTTTTGCGAGAGATATGGCGGGGATTGCTCGATCGAAATTCCGGTCGCATGAAATCGGCAGAGCATGAAGGTAGGTGGTTGAATTTGGTGGGGTGGTCGCTGCGTCCAGGGTACGGGTTTCCAGTCGATGATTGGCGTGTGCAAGCGACTTGGAAAACGGTGCACAATAAGTTGGCTCACAAATCGGCCGCGAATGTTTCCGAAGCGATTGTATTGTGGCGACGCATCTCAGGAGGATTCACAGCGGGGCAGCAGCAAGCATTATTTCAAGATACTTGGCCACGCGTTCGAGGGATGTTAACCGGTAGTGGACAAGAGCAATTGAATCTCAACGTCGCGATCGAACAACTGCGACTACTCGGTTCGCTTGAGCGGCTGAAGGTAAGTGAAAAGTCGATGATGGTCGAAGGTGCGTTTGCAGGGCTTGGTAGACGCAAGCTTGAGCCACTCTACGACGGGCTGTTGTGGATGATCGGGCGACTTGGTAATCGTGTTCCGGTGTATGCCACGATTCAGCAAACACCTTCGATAGAGAAGGTCGAGAATTGGTTATCGAAGTTGCTTGAGTTGCCTGAGAGCATTCAAGCCAAGCCAGCTTATGGTTTAAGTTTGATGTTGTTGGGGAGGCTTACCGGGGATCGTTATCGGGATGTGCGTGTGCAATGGCGAGAGCAAGTCGAAGCGAGGTTGCGGGCATTAGGTCAAACCCGATTGGCCAGTCTTGTGATTCAAGGAGGTAGGCTGGATCAAGAGCAGCTCGACACCGTCGTCGGTGAGTCGCTTCCCTTAGGCTTCACGTTGTCTTCTTGAGATTTTGTACGTCGCGGGATCTATGTTGTAAAGATATGCCCAGAGGCATAGGATGATTGAAGGAATGTATGAATGAACCTACTTGGCTACTTAAGTTCAAACGCGATGAGTTCTCGCAAACCGGTGAAGATGGGATTATTGAGAAAATTCTCGAGATCTTACCTAGCAATGATCGATGGTGCGTCGAGTTTGGGGCATGGGACGGCCTCTTTTTGACGAATGCTCGACATCTGATTGACTCCAAAGGTTTTTCCGCAGTATTGATCGAAGCGGACAAGAAAAAGTTTCTTGACTTGCATCGCAATTATGCTCAGGCTGAAAAGGTCACTTTGGTCAATCGATTTGTCGGATTTGGGGAAGACGATAATCTGGATCATATCCTTTCTAGTACTGCTATTCCCAAAGAATTCGATCTTCTTTCTATAGATATCGATGGAAACGATTTTCATGTATGGAAGCGAATTGAGCGCTACCAACCAAAAGTAGTTGTCATTGAATTTAATCAGACGATTCCTACGCATATCCGATTCGTTCAAGAGGCAGATCCGAGAATAAGCCAGGGTGCGAGCCTGTTGTCTCTCGTCGAATTGGGTAAAGAAAAGGGGTATGAGTTGGTTTGCGTACTACCCTTTAATGCGTTCTTTGTGCGAAAGCAGTATTTTCATCTTTTCGAAATGGAATCCAATGAACCCGAGGAGCTTCGAACGGACTTGAGTCAGGTCACGTACCTTTTCTCCGGCTATGACGGGAAAGTCTTTTTGCGTGGGGCATGTAAGCAACCTTGGCATGGGCTTGAGTTGAAGGAATCGAAAATGCAAACCTTACCTCGTGATTTGCAGGGATCCATTCGGCGCCATTAAAAGACTTTGTCAGCGATTCGCTGATTAGACCAATCGCGGTGGGATGTTGGCCCGGATAAGTAGCCGTCGGAATCGCTGTGACTCTTTTTTGAAACACAGAGGCACAGAGGCACAGAGATAGGGCGATATAGAATTAAAGCGACATGGGGATAGAGAGACATGATCGGTAGGTATTAGAGTAGAGCCAGCCTGCTCTGTGAACTCTGTGCCTCCGTGTTTCCAATGTCCGCGCAAGAGAGTCTGGTTGATCTGTGACTCTTTTTTGAAACACAGAGACACAGAGGCACAGAGGGAAATCGAAATGCCGTTCTGGGTTCGTGCAACGGTTAGAGGCTAGTAAATTGGTTGGCTTTACTGCGGAAGAAGGTGCTCGGGATGCGGCTTGAAAGGTTTCTCGCTTCGCAGTGCCCAAGATCGATCAAGGTTTGAAGTCGGTCGATACCGTCGAGTTTCCAGCCGTTATGGTCGAAGTTGATGCGATGATAGTTGCCTGGAGCCATCATGTGCCTGAGTATGACATGTGTACCTTGAGATTGGGTCGTCAGGATGTGGTCCATGAGTCGCGGAAGCCACGTTTTCAGTCCGGCTTTCTCGGGCGGCATTTCGGACGAGGAGGGGGATTGTCCGTTTCCGATCGAAAGCAATTGGATGTTATCCATGCTAAAACTCGGGACGGAGAATTCCGATTTCTCAGAACTGCTGAGTTTGGAGATTCGCATCGCATCGCTGAAGGCCAACAGGCCAGGGTGGTTTGCCCAAATTCCACCATCGACGTATTGTCCGGGTTGCGCTGGGTTCTCAATACGATGAGGTGGGAAGAGCATCGGCGTGGCGGTTGTCGCCATGGCGACGTCTTTCGCCGAAATTTGTTTATCGCGGATCTGGCCTGGCAAGTGGGCGGTACGAAAGACAATGGGGCGTCCGACGGTCAATCGGGAAGCCGGCACGATAAGCCGGAACTTGGCGTCGGCCATTGTTTTCGATCCGAGCAATTCGGTGATGGCTTGATCGAGAGGCAGCGAACCGTACTTCGCTCGCATGATCGAGTCGGTGTCTTGGCCAAACAATCCCAATACGCGATCGGGGAGGAATTGAAGGGTTTTACGAAGCTTGGTGCGCGGCTGTCGATCGAAAACTTTCGGACCTTGCTGTTGGAAGAAAGCTAAGATCGATGCTGCATCGCGTCCCATGGCTAACGCCGTGGCAATGATTCCGCCGGTAGAAGTTCCAGCGATCAAATCGAAATAGGAAGCGATCGATTCGTTGGGTTCGAGCTGTCCGGTCTCGCGCAAGATCGATTCGAGGCCATCGAGAAATGCGGCCGTAAAGGCCGCTCGCAGTCCGCCCCCATCGAGACTTAGGATTTTAAAGTTGTAGGTGGAGTTCGTGCGTAGGGAAAGGTCGATAGGGTCAGTGCTCGGCATTTTGGTAATCTAACGCGTCATTGGGAGTACATCATCGGTGTAAGTCGATCATCAAGTAGTAAAGGAGAGTATAATCTCAACCTTACCGTTTGCTAAGCTCCGGCTGTGAAGTGACGCAGAAATGTTCTATACAATAGCTCTGCTTTTGTATAGAATCTGGGGGGCCCCGATGCGATCGCTTTTCCCCATGTGGAAGGCCCGTTGGGAGCGTAATCATCGCGTTGGCCTTGTACTAGACGTTGTTAATGGGGTGTTGGGGTATTAGGTATTTGGGGAATTGGGGCTAACCATGCCGAAATCGCAAACGCAACAACGGTCAGCCAAAAGTGCTCCGCCAAGCGGCGCTAAGACTCCTGGCGCGGAGGATCCCGCCGCGACGAATCGACCGCGAATTGTCGAAGGAATCCTCAAGGGAATTTTCAGCGGGGTGTATCAACCCGGCGATCGACTCGTCACAGATCGGCTTGCAAAAGATTTTGGGGTTAGTCAGACTCCTATCCGCGAAGCGATCGGAACGTTGGCGGGAATGGGGGTTTTGCAAGTCAAACCGAATTGTGGTGCCATCGTTCGGCGATTCTCTCCCCGCGAAGTTCGGGATATTTGCCAAGTTCGCTGCGCCTTGGAGTCCCTTGCAATCCGCTCGGCATGCGGGCGGATCTCGACCGTGTTTCTCAAGAAGCTTCGCGTGAAGCTTGTCGAGCAGTCGAAGTTTCGTCTGCCGATTCGAGCAAAGCATATCGAAGCGGTCAAAGGGACCGATACGCTTTTGCACGATGCCATTCGCGAAGCGACGCGAAATAGGTTTCTCGCCGATGAGTTGGAACGAATCACACTCTTAGTACGCGCTATTCGCGATGCCGCTTGGAGTCGACTTCTGGAGCAATCAAGTCCCGATTTGGCATTCGTGATGCAAGAAGCTAAAGAGCATATTCAAATCGTCGATGCCCTGCTGGCTAACGACGTTAAGCAGGCGCGTCAGGCGCTTCGAGAACACTTGGAAAGTGGTTCTCGGTACATCGTACGTGCTGTGGAAGAGTAAAAGGAACCTTATGTCAAACTTTAAGTATTCAATGACTTTCTTCACCGCGCTGCTTGTTGGCTTGTGCGTTCAATCAAGCCTCATCGCTCAAAGTGTAACTGAGAAGTCGACCGCACCTTTGATCGATTTCGGTTTGCAGATACGGCCTATCTTGGCCGAGCATTGTTTTCACTGCCACGGTCCAGATCCTGCACACCGCGAAGCGGACTTGAGACTCGACGAAGAAACATCCGCAAAAGCTTTGCGAGACGGGAAGCAAGCGATTGTTGCGAGTGAGCCAAACTCAAGCGAGATGCTGCATCGGATTGTAAGTGATGATCCGGAATTGGTGATGCCACCTCCATCCGCAAGGAAAACAGTTACGCCGGCACAACGAGAGTTGCTTCGGAAATGGATTGAGCAAGGAGCCCATTGGGGGAATCAATGGTCTTTGAATGCGCCAAAAATTGCCCCGCTTCCTGAGAGTGCAAAGGATCCTTGGGGTAGGCACCCGATCGATGCTTGGATACTTCAAGCGATGCGGGACCGCGGTTTAGAGCCGGCCCCCCCTGCCCCGCCGGAAGTCCTCGCTAGGCGACTCTCGCTTGACCTCGTCGGATTACCTCCATCATCGCATCGCGTTGCGAGATTTGCCCAAGAGGTTCAGCAAGGGCGATCGGTTGCGATTGCTCGCTACGTCGACGAGTTGCTCCAGTCTGCATCCTTCGGTGAACATTGGGCAAGAATCTGGCTGGATCTTGCTCGCTACGCAGATACAAAGGGGTACGAGAAGGATTTGAAACGGGACTTATGGCCTTATCGAGATTGGGTGATCCAAGCACTCAATGACGATATGCCTTACGATCGATTCACCATCGAGCAACTTGCCGGCGATCTGCTCGAGCAACCCACGACTTCTCAACGCATCGCCACGGCATTCCATCGAGCGACCTTGAGCAATGACGAAGGTGGAACTGACGACGAAGAGTTTCGTATTGCGGCCGTGAAAGACCGAGTCGACACGACTTTGCAAGTTTGGATGGGGCTTACGATGGGCTGTGCGAAGTGCCATACGCACAAATACGATCCGATTTCGATCGAAGACTACTATCGGTTTTATGCAATCTGGAACCAAACGGAAGATGCTGATCGCTATGACGATGAACCGAGGATGCCTGTCCCATCCTTCGAGCAGCAATCCAAGCTTGCGATACTCCAAGCGGATCGAGCGCGAATCACTGAGGAGCTTGAAAAAGCTCGTGTCACAAATCAATCGGCAATCGATCAGCGCTGGACAATCGCAAAACCGATCTCGGTCGACTCCGAGAGTCATGCACCTTTATTCATCGAAGAAGATATGTCGGTTCGCGCATCGGACCAGCGTCCTGCGAGTGATACCTACATCTTGGAAATGGAGTTGCCACCAGGTGTCTATAAAGCGTTGCGCATCGAGGCGTTGATGGCCAAATCGACTCCAGAAGACGCTGCACCTCGGCTTGGGATCAACGTCAAAGACCCGAACTTTGTGATCAACACGCTTGAGGTTTTCAATGGCCCAGTTTTCAATGGCCCAGATAAGTCGGCTGTTGTTCTAAAAGCCCGAAAAGGGAGTTTCGAACAAGCTGGTTGGCCGCTTGCTGCCGCCGTCGATACAGATCAAGCGACAGGTTGGGCGGTATCCCCGAAACAGCAGCAGCCTCATTGGGGTGTTTTTGATTTAGCCGAACCACTGATCATAGAAGGTTCACCGGCAGGGGCTCAGGGAGGGCCGGCAGATTCGCAAGCGACTGATCCGCCGAAAAGCAGTCTCCCGAAGAATAAAGTAACCGTGCGCATCGTTCAATCGTATGGTGGGCATTTGCTATTGCATCGCGTTCGTGTCGGTTTTGCCCAAGATTCTAGCCTTCCCCTTTTTGTTGAAGAGATGCCTGAGGTTGAATCGATTGCCAAGCGATCGAAGGAGCTGGATCAACAGATTCAGTCATTGCGCGACGCGATTCCGAAGTTACCGGTGATGCGGGAATTGGCGGCTGCAAGCAAGCGTCAGACGCGATTGCACCGTCGCGGCAGTTTTCTTGATCCAGGTGATGTCCTCTCCCCTGCCCTACCCCAGATCTTCGACGCCGACTCATCGGTGTCTGGTCAACGAGCAGCTTCAGGAGCGGGGGGGGCTGATAGTCTTGTGCCAGACCGATTGGCTGCCGCTCGCTGGCTTGTCGATCCCCGCAATCCCCTTACGCCGCGTGTCGCCGTCAATCGCGTATGGGGACAACTCTTCGGTCGCGGTATTGTCGAAACGGAAGAAGACTTTGGCTCTCAAGGAATGCTGCCCACGCATCCAGAGTTGCTGGACTGGCTAGCCATCGAGTATCGCGATACGAAGCATTGGTCGTTGAAGGAGCTTCTCAGGACGATCGTCTCGACAAATACCTATCAACAAGCCTACGTACAGGATGAGCAAAGGAAGGAACGCGATCCGAGAAACCTGTGGATGAGCTACAGTCCCCGCTTTCGGCTGTCGGCTGAAGTGGTTCGAGATCAAGCGTTGGAGGTTGCTGGATTGTTGTCACGCAAGCGTGGTGGTGCTCCGGTGATGCCGCCACAACCCGAGGGGCTATGGCGATCGACTTACTCGGGTGCTCAATGGATCACAAGTTCTGGAGAGGATCGATTTCGACGAGGGATCTATACGTTTTGGAAGCGGACCACACCTTACCCATCGATGGAAGTCTTCGATGCCACGACGCGCGAAGTCTGTCAAATTCGAAGAATCGCTACGAATACTCCGCTTCAAGCGTTAGTTACGTTGAACGATCCCGTGTATGTCGAAGCAGCTGTTGGGATGGCGAAGCGTTGGATGAGCAGCAGTGAATCGGATACTGATCGCATTCGTGCGGGATTCGCTCAAGCACTTTGCAGGCCGATTGAGCCCGATGAACTCGAACGCCTAATGCTATTGCTTGGTCGAGCAAAAGAGCATTTTGAAACTTCTCCCGATACAGCGAAAGCGTTGCTTAGCGATATGCCATTTGTGATCGAAGCTGATGTGCGACCGAGCGAACTGGCCGCTTGGTCGATGGTCGCTTCTGCAATTCTCAATCTCGATGAAATGTTGATGAGGCCGTAGTTTAGGACGTTGAGCACAGGTAGTGATTCAAGGTCATGATTTAAGGTGTCAGACACCAGGTTGAGAAACTAGGCAGTGGCACAGTGCAGAAATGCAGTGCAGAGGCACAGAGCAGAAATGCAGTGCAGAGGCACAGAGCAGACATGCAGTGCAGAACCTTTTTACGGATACACCAACGATGAGAACAAGAGCACCGGAAAACCAGCTGCGAACAGCAAGTTCGCTTCAAGCGATCGAGTTCGATACGCGACGAACATTTCTATCTAGATCGGGAGTTGGTCTTGGAGCGATGGCATTATCGTTGCTAGGAAGATCATCGCGTACTGAAGTTCTCGGAGCGGATGCGAAGCCAATGGCGCCAAAGGCACCGCCGCACGAGGCCCGAGCCAAGCACGTTATCTATATTCACTTGGCAGGCTCCCCTTCACAGCTTGAACTCTTCGACTACAAGCCTGCGCTCAAGAAGTTCGATGGCAAGGAGTGCCCGAAGGAGTACTTGGAGGGAAAACGCTTCGCATTTATCAAAGGGGTGCCGAAGATGCTGGCCCCGATGTTTTCGTTCGCTCAGCACGGTCAGAGCGGCCAATGGATCTCGGAACTGCTACCTAGTATTGCCAAGCATGCTGATGACGTCGCTATCATTCGTTCCATGCAGACCGATCAGTTCAATCATTCTCCGGCGCAGTTGTTAGTTCATACCGGGCAATCCCGCTTGGGCTACCCAACGCTCGGTGCTTGGGCTACCTATGGGCTTGGAAGTGAAAACGAAAATCTGCCTGGATATGTGGTGCTGCTCAGTGGTGGGAAAACTCCTGACGCGGGTAAGAGTCTTTGGGGAAGCGGCTTTTTGCCGACGGTGTATCAAGGTGTTCAGTGTCGCACGTCAGGAGACCCCGTGTTCTACTTGTCGAATCCCAAAGGGGTCGATCGAGGGATGCGAAGAGAGGTTCTCGATGCGATCAAGGATTTGAATCAGAAACAGTTTCAACGCCATGCGGATAACGAAACATTGACTCGTATCGAGCAGTTCGAGTTGGCTTACCGCATGCAGGAGTCCGTACCTCAAGTGATGGATTTGGGGAATGAAACCCAAGAGACTTTGGATATGTACGGCGCGAAGCCGGGGTTTGTATCCAAGGCGGAATCGGAGAGCGATCCACGGGCGTTTTACCGTGGGGATGATCCGACGATGGCTAATAACTGTTTGCTCGCTCGCCGCTTGGTCGAATCAGGTGTACGATTTGTTCAACTGTTCGATTGGGGATGGGACCATCACGGTTCTTCTCCTGGGGAGTCGATCGATGAAACCTTGCCGATCAAATGCCAACAGCTTGATCGTGCAGTCGGCGGTTTGTTGAGCGATTTGAAGCAGCGCCGTTTGCTCGACAGCACGCTTGTGGTGCTAGGTGGTGAATTTGGACGAACACCGATGTCGCAAAACAACGTGCGAGATACGCCTACGAAAGGTTTCTTCGGACGGGACCACCATCCGTACGCCTATTCAATGATGCTTGCAGGTGGCGGCGTACGCGGTGGGACTTCGTACGGTCAGAGTGATGAAATCGGTTATTATGTTGCAGAAGACCCGGTTACACCGAAGGATCTACAAGCGACGATATTGCACCTGTTAGGCTTTGATCCGTACCGTTTTGGGTATGACTATCAAGGATTATTCAATCGGTTGATCGGGCCGACGGATGAAGGCAAAATACTACATAAGTTGATAGCCGGTTAGTTGATAGCCGGTTGTGCAAATAGGAGCAACGAACGATTTTTAGCGGTACAGATTTCGGAGCAACTACCACAAGCTGGGAAATCCCTTAAGACAGAGTTCGTTTTAACACAGCGTCGTTTTAACACAGAGTTCACAGAGAAGCACAGAGAACGCCATTGAGTTGTAGTTAGCTCGATGTGAATTCGCACGATCCTATTCATAAAACACTTGAAGCATCGAAGCTGGGGCTCCGATGGAAAGCGGCAGAAGCAAAGATGAATCATTCCGAGAGCGTATTTGAAGCGGCAGCGAAAGCTTTGCGACGGCGTTGGTTTATGCGCGATTGTTCTGTCGGGCTCGCTGGGCTCGCCGCTACAGAGCTGTTGCGAGGTGAACAAATGGCACACTCCGCCGGATTTTTCGGTGGTGAGTTTGCTGGTGATTCCAACGGAGAGAAGTCTGGACCGCTCTCACCCAAGCCGCCCCATTTTCCGGGGAAGGTCAAGCGTGTGGTGTACATGTTTCAGGCTGGAGCCCCAAGTCAATTGGAGCTTTATGATCCGAAGCCGGAGTTAGCGAAACGCAATGGGCAGTTACCCCCAGCGGAGTTGCTCAAGGGGTATCGCGCAGCGTTCATCAATCCGAATTCGGCTTTATTGGGTCCGAAGTTCACGTTTGCACCCAAGGGGCAATGTGGCATGGAGCTGTCGGAAGTCTTGCCTCAAATCGGCGAGATCGCGGATGACATCGTGTTGATTCGCACGATGCAAACCGATGCGGTGAACCATGCGCCGGCTCAGATGATGATGAACACAGGATCGCAGCAATTCGGTCGACCGAGTTTGGGGAGTTGGTCGCTTTACGGGTTGGGGTCGGAAGCGAGTGACTTACCCGGTTTTGTCGTTTTGACCAGTGCGAAGGGCACCAGTGGTGGTGCGAGCAATTACGGTAGCGGTTTCTTACCCACAACTTACGCTGGAATCCCGTTCCGCAGCACGGGAGATCCGATGTTGTACTTGTCGAACCCCAAAGGGGTCGATGGACAGACGCAGCGTGAGTCGATCGACACGATTTCTAAACTCAATCAACTCGCGCTTGAGCAGATCGGAGATCCGGAGATCGCTTCGCGAATCCAAAGCTATGAGCTGGCGTATAAATTACAAACCAGTGCGCCGGAGCTAATGGATCTTGGGTCTGAAAGCAAAGAAACGCTCGATCTTTATGGCGTAAAGGATCCGAAGGAAGCTTCGTTTGCCCGAAATTGTCTTTTGGCACGTCGGTTGTTGCAGCGAGGGGTTCGGTTCGTGCAGTTGTTCCATGAAGTCTGGGATCAGCACGGGGATTTGACCAACGGGGTGAAAAATAATGCTGGGGCAACGGATCGTCCGAGCGCGGCGCTTGTTAAGGACTTAAAGCGACTTGGGATGCTCGAAGATACGTTGGTGATTTGGGGAGGGGAGTTTGGTCGAACACCGATGGTTCAAGGTGGGAACGATGGACGAGACCATCACAATCGGTCTTACAGCGTGTGGATGGCCGGTGGTGGATTGAAGAAGGGGTTGGTATGGGGCAAGACCGACGAATTAGGATTTAATCCG
>Ga0255126_1000899_pt1 | contig 12280 bp, 15 predicted proteins | sample Law_Miss_RepA_8d_FD_188556 | JGI IMG/M metagenome (GOLD analysis project Ga0255126, IMG submission 188556) | Freshwater microbial communities from St. Lawrence River, New York, United States - Law_Miss_RepA_8d | ecosystem: Environmental > Aquatic > Freshwater > River | place: USA: New York... | reverse complement strand
GTTACTTTGCCAGACCCATCAGCCCGCCTAACAAGCCGCCCAGCAGGCCATCGAGCACGGGACCAAGCACCGGAATTTGCACCAAGACTGGGCCAAGAATCGGGGTCTTTGCTTCCGTGCTACCACCGCCTAATAAACCGGATAATGGACTTGAAGGCGTCGTTGGCGCGGCAACAACAGGCTTAGGCACAACAACGGGAGCTTTTGCAGCCAATGCAGCGCCATAGAATGGGACTTTTGATAAGAACGACTTCACAAATAGCTGCCCCTCATCTAAAGCCTTAATGCCGTTCTCAATTTCAAGAGCGGTTTGTCCGTTTTCAATCCCACCCAAAACGCCGTTAAGCAACGCAATGACAGGCTCCAAGGCTTGGTCTTTCGTATTCACCAACGTATTCACTAATTGTGTTAGCGGGCTTAAAGGGCCGCCATCAACCGCGGTCAATTCATCCAGTGGTTTGGTCAGCGGAGAGAGCAGACCGCTCTGGGGGCTGAGCAAGGCTTTCAGCAATTCTTGAACGGGGCTCAAAGCACTGCCGCCCAGCAAATTACCCGTTAAATCCGTCACCGAGGAAATCAAGCCTGACTTATTGGCTTGCACATAAGTTCCATTCAGCAGCGGCACCAACCCACTCGCTATTTGCTGGGAGGTCATTCCGTTATTTAGACCGGTTAGAATAATATTAAGTGTGAACGCTAGTGGCTGCAAATCTTCGCTTTTCTCATCATTAATCAGTTCTTGCACAAAGACCGTCAGTTCACAAAAATTTGCACCATCAAGCGCAACGACGTTATCGATCGCTGTCGTCAAACCCGCCAATGTTTGCTTTTGAGGATCAACAACGGTCAGCACTAAAGCAGACAACTCTTTGGCGATGGGTTGCTGCGCGAATACTTCGACCATTTTTGCCGGGGTCATGCTTTCCGCATTACACAGCGCAATCTTTGGGGTTGGCTGAGGCGGTGGCGGCGTAGTTTCGCCCGCTGTTTCCTCGCCTCCGCTATTGCAACCCGCTAAAAGTAACGTAGCTGAGAGTAACAACACGGCTGATTTTTGTGAGGCTTGCATATTCATCGTTAAATTCCGTTGGGTAATGGCTACAGCCGCAATAAAACCATCGGAAAATCTTTCACACCGTTTCTTTAATGTTTATGAATCCTGAACAAAGCCAGCCTCCGGACCACAATGTAGCCATATGTAAATTTCCCAACGCGTTTACTTTCATAGACTTATAATTTTCACTTACTTGAGACTTCAGTCTCCAGGCGAGAAATTAACGGCACTCCAAGATATTTAGATACGAATCTTTATAAAATCACTTTATTACGCCAGAGAATGCGTTAATGTCACCAGAACATCTAAATTCAACAACACACCAAACAATTTAATTACTTTTCTTCACATAAATAAACAAAGATTTCCCCGAACAGCGGAACGACTTTCTTTCTCATTCGTTTACCATCTTCATATAAATTTACAAGCCACCAACTTGTGAGTGACACGACCACTTCACTTCAATTGCCGCAACGGGTATGCCACGTGAATGACGACATCTCCAGCGCAAGCTCATCCGAGACGCCACAGCTTGAAGAGCTGCTAGCACTGAATTACCGCCTGCAAGAAGAAATTGCACTGTTACGCTCAAAGCTCTCTATTGCCCAATTGGCGGCAGATTTTTACTTCAACGAAGCCAATTTAGAGGCTGCTAAACGGCAAGTATCCTAGCTGCGAGCGGGCTGTCCTCGTACAATCGCCCGCATACGCCACTTGTCCGAGCCCTGCCCCATGTCCCATCCAATGACTGATGCTTTTGTTCTTGCCGGCCGAACCTTTCATTCCCGCCTGCTGGTCGGCACCGGCAAATACAAGGACATGAACGAAACGCGTGACGCCATTGCGGCGAGCGGCGCAGAAATTGTCACTGTGGCTGTACGACGCACCAATATCGGCCAGACTAAAGGCGAGCCAAATTTACTCGATGTCATCTCGCCCGATCGCTACACCATTTTGCCGAATACCGCGGGCTGTTACACCGCCGACGAGGCCGTTCGCACCTGCCGCCTCGCGCGCGAATTGCTCGACGACCATAAGCTGGTCAAGCTGGAAGTGTTGGGCGACCAAAAAACGCTGTATCCGAACATGCCAGAGACCCTGAAGGCGGCTGAAACGCTGGTCAACGAAGGCTTCGAGGTGATGGTCTATTGCAACGATGACCCAATTGCCGCGCGCTTGTTCGCGCAGATGGGCTGCGTGGCAGTCATGCCATTGGGCTCACTCATTGGCTCAGGCCTCGGCATCGTCAATCCCTACAACCTGCGCATCATTTTAGAAGAGGCCACGGTGCCGGTACTCATTGATGCCGGCGTGGGCACAGCGTCAGATGCTGCTGTGGCGATGGAATTGGGGGCTGCGGGCGTGCTCATGAACACCGCCATTGCGGCGGCTGGCCAGCCCGTGCTGATGGCGTCAGCCATGCGAAAAGCCGTGGAAGCCGGACGCGAGGCATACCTTGCCGGGCGGATGCCGCGCAAACTCTATGCCACGGCATCCAGCCCGATTGACGGTGTCGCGTTCCGCTAACGGGGGCAGTCTCTCATAACGCCTAAAACGCCACCTATTTCTCCAAAAGTTACGTAAGTAACGTTTTTTGTATGCCTTTTGTTTAATAACATTTGAATTTATGTTCGCCCATAAAGGATGTTCAACTGAATGGAAGCTGAACATGAATAAGAACCGCTTAAGTATTGCAATCGCCGCCACGTTGACTCTCGGCATCTCCGGCTGTGACCAGTCGAAAAATGACAATACACCCGCAGCCGTAGTACCAGCCAACATACTCCTTAGCAGTAACCGCTTAGCTTTTATTGATTTAAATGCTCCCAACTCGAGCTTAGCGACGCCTTCCGCTATTACTGGGATTTCGATCGGCGACACACTCGTTAGCATTGATCGCCGTCCTCAAAATGGATTTCTTTATGGTCTAGGCTATAACGCAGGCGCGGGAACGGTCACGCTTTACACCATTCATCCTGAAACGTCTTTTGCAACGCCATTGGGAGTCGCAGGGGGCTTCGTTGGCGCCGATGGTACTACGCCCGTTATGATTGGTGGAGGGAACGCAAACACCCGGTTTGAGATTGATTTCAACCCCGCCGTTGATCGTGTCCGCGTTATTAGCAGCTTGGGCGAAAACTTTCGCATGAATCCAAACACCGGCACTGTCGTCGATGGCAACTTAGGTGGTGCGGACGGCTCAGTTACCGGTACCAACATGGACGGCTCACTTAAAGTTGGGATGACTTCGACGCCAGCCCAGGGCACGGCATATACCAATAATGTTGCCAACAACGGCAACATCACCACTCAGTACACACTGGATGAAACAACCGACTCTCTGTACATCCAAAACCCACCCAATATGGGCGCTTTGTCTTTAGGCAAGGTTCTTTCGCCGACAGTAGCCAGCATTTTAGGATTTGATATTGCCCCCGGCGTGAATGCGTCAGCCTCAAATACGCCCGTTACCAGCGGTAGTGGTTTTGCCTTAGTGAAAACTGGCGCAAGCTCGGCCGAATCGTTGGCTACGGTTGATTTAGTGACAGGTGTACTCAGCAACATCACAGCGATCACGGGTGGCACGGGTGCGATTGGTCTTGCCGTCCAACAGCCCGCTAGCACAGCAGTGATTGCCCTGAGCAGCAATGGGACGTCCTTGCTGCGCTTTGCTGCAAACACGCCCGGCGCCACGACATCAGTCGGCATTACTGGGATTACCCTTGGCGAAAGCTTGGTCGGCATCGACTTCCGCCCAGCAACGGGTCAGCTTTACGCGCTGGGCATAAACCCCACGGCGGATAACGGCACGCTGTATCGCATTGACCCTCAATTAGGCACAGCTACTGTTATTGGAACAGCAGGCTCAATTGCTTATGTTGGCGTAGATGGTACAACTGCAGTTGACTTGCCTGACCCGGCTACCGTGGGGTATGGCTTCGACTTTAATCCAACGGTTGATCGCATTCGTGTCACCACAAGTTCGGGTCTTAACCTAAGAATGCACCCTGGTACAGGAGCCCCGGTTGATGGGAACTTGGGCAGCATGACTGCCGCCCCTGGCATCAACCCTGATGGCGCCATTAATGGCGCTGTCACTGGTGTTGATGGCTCAGCCTATACCAATAGCGTTGCTGGTATGACAGGAACAACAGTAACCACACTCTATAACCTGAGCAGCGCGACTTCTCAGCTTACAATCCAAAGCCCGCCGAATAATGGTACGCAAACAAGCGCGACTAAACTGCGAGTCGGTGGTGCTGACTTAGTCTTTACAGCGGTAAATGGATTCGACATCCCTTCAGATGTCAGAGTCAGCACCAGTGACATGCCAGTAACAAGTGGCTTTGGTTTCGCTGCCCTGAAAGTCGGCGGTATTCGACAGCTGTACCGCATCAATCTCGTGTCTGGTGCTGCTGAAAATCTCGGCACCATTGGCGCAAGTGATGACCTACGTGGCATAGCGGTTGGTCAAACCCACGCTAAATAATTACCCTGCTCCAACTAAAAGCCCAGCGTATGCTGGGCTTTTAGTTTTCACGGATTTATTTCAGTTTTCACCCCACGACGCTACCAGACGTCATGCTTTCGTCTCTTTAGACTTAGCTGGGACGATACAGAGCACACAGCTTGTGACCATCAGGGTCACGTACATACGACAGATAGAGCTCACCCAAACTGCTGCTGCGTAAGCCGGGTGGCGATTCGATGGAGGTGCCGCCATGAGCGACCGCGACATCGTGAAACGCCTGCACTTGCTCTGGGGAGCTACATTTGAAACCGAATGTTGCCCCGTTAGCGGCCGTTGCGGGCTCGCCATTAATCGGCTCGGTCACGCAGAAAGTGTTGCCATCGTGGCGATAAAACAGGCGGACATGGCCCGAGTTAGCCACATTACGCACAGGTGCGCTAGCACCGAGTAAGCCTAAAACGGCATCGTAAAAGCGCTGAGAGCGCTCGATGTCATTTGAACCCACCATGATGTGATTAAACATTGTGTCTCTCCCTGAGCACCAGCGACATGCGGGTGCTTACCTTCAAAAACTAAATGCCGCGGCGTTATCGCTGCTGGCCAAACTTTGCATTGAAACGCTCATCACTCATGACCAGCAGTAAAATGGCTTCAATGATGGCGACAAATGCGGGAATGAACGTCCAGCATAACAACAGATAAACGATGCCCCAGCCAATCTGACCCAGATAGAACTTGTGAATGCCAAAGCCGCCAAGAAAAAAGGCGAGCAGAATGGCCGCTAATTTACTGCGTCCATTGGGCGCAATAGTGCCTAACTGAATGATGCTAGGCGCGGGGATTTGCCGAATGCCGCAGGCCGGGCAAATTTCAGCTCGCGCATTCAGCGTGGCGCCACAATCGCGACAAAATTTCGTTTGCTCATCGTCCTTCATTACCTACTCCTTGAACTTAGTGTGACGCCAGTTTGAGGCCAATGATGCCGGCAAAAATCAGCGCCAGACTCAGGCCTCGCATGAGCGTGGCAGGCTCATTAAACAGCACCATGCCGAGGATGGCTGTGCCAATTGCGCCAATACCGACCCAGACAGCGTAAGCGGTGCCGACCGGTAAAGACTTCATAGCCCAGCCCAGCAGGCCGACACTGATGGCCATAGCCGCCAAGGTGATGACCGAAGGCCAAAAGCGGGAGAAGCCTTCGGTGTACTTAAGCCCAATAGCCCAAACCACTTCAAAAAGACCTGCCGCAATTAAGATGATCCAGTTCATTTAGCTTGCTTCGCCTAAAGATTGAGGTGGCGCATAGCGCGCATCCACATAGACCCAAGCCTGCTGTCCGGATGCCAACATAACCGATACGCGACGATAAGCCGCGACTTCATAACGATCGGCTTGGGCGAGCTCATCAGATGAAATGCGAAACACCTGACCCGCAACGCGGTGCGCAGGGTCGCCGCTAAACCGCAGAATGGGGTGATGGGTCTGCCCGCTTGTGGCCACTACTTCGGCATCTTCAATCTGCACCATCGTCTGCTCGAATCCCGGCAAGGCATCCGCCGAACCGTCAAGCAGCCTGCCAAAAGTGGCTATCTGCACCGAGGGCAGTTGTAGGGTGCCGTAGGAAAACAACCATTCGCTGTACATCAACCGGGCTCCACGACACCACAGGCCATACGTGCACCACCGCCACCCAAGACCGCCGGGTGATCCGCATGATTATCTCCGCCAACATGAATCATTAATGATCGGCCTACGAGGTCTGCGTGCTTTAAACGCGGGGCAAGCACCGGCTGGGATGCAGTGCCATCGCCATCCACAAAAAGGGCGGGCAAGTCGCCAATATGACCATCGCCCCAAGGCTCACCGTGCTTGTTTGCGCCGGTCAAATCCAAGTGACCACCAGCAGCCAACGCAGCCACTGGCTTGCCGTCTTTCTCCTTAGGCGCACAACTCGGGTTTTGATGCACATGGAATCCGTGCAGCCCTGGCGATAACCCTTTCAGAGAGGGGGTAAACACCAAGCCATAGGGTGTATTGGTGATCGTGATGGTGCCAATAGCCGGGCCAATACCCGAGGCGTCGACCAAATTCATCGGGGCATAACTTACCGCCGAGGCGGAAAACGAGGCCGAGGCTAGAATCAAACCCATGACAGACTTCATATCAATGCTCCCTAACAGTACGCGCCATCATGACAAACTCTCTTGCATCCAACAACGACACAGCACCGTAGATCAGGCTACACCCACTCCTCTGCAACGCTTACAATTCGCGCCATCAGCCGCCTCTCCGCAGAGCCTTTCATGAGCGACACATCCAGCCAGCGCCCGTTCACCGAGCGCATCAAAACCTTCATGCCGCGTACTTCCCCGCTGAATACGTCGCAACAGCGCGGCATGGACGATTTTGCGTCCCGCTACGAGCTGAAACTATCGGATGGCCTGCTGGACCCCGTTAATGTCTTTGGTCGGCAGGCGCCATTAACACTGGAGATCGGCTTTGGCATGGGTCAGACGCTGATTGCCATGGCGGAAGCCGCTCCGGAGCGCGACTTCATTGGCATTGAAATTCATAAGCCGGGCATCGCACAGCTTTGCTTCGATGCCGGCACGCGTAGCCTAACCAACTTGCGCTTTTACGCTGACGATGCCGTGCAAGTGCTGGAGCAAGGCATCATCGATGGCGGCATTGATACGCTGCAATTGTACTTTCCTGACCCCTGGCAAAAGGCCCGACATCACAAACGCCGCTTCGTGCGCCCTGACTTGATTGAGTTAGTGCGACGTAAACTTCGCCTGGGCGGTCGCTTTCACATGGCCACAGACTGGGCGCCCTATGCGGAATGGATGCTTGAGCATATGGAAGCAGCGCCAGGCTTTACCAATGCCTGGGTGAAGGGGGAATATTACCCTCGCCCCGATTGGCGCCCGGTGAGCAAGTTTGAAATGCGCGGCCATATCGCCGGGCATGGCGTTTGGGATCTGATTTATACACGGATGGATTGATATGGCACTTGTGCTCGAGCCGGTAAAACCCGCGAACGAACCTCGCCCCGCCCTGTTTAGCGGCGGCGTGACTGACTGGATCTTGTTTGCCCTCGCCATGCTCTCGCTGGTGTTGCTGGCCTGGCAGAATTTTTTCCACGTCAGTAAGCAAGCCTTATGGTGGATACGCACGGTGGACTACACCGTGTGCAGCATCTTCGCGTTTGAATTCTTTTATCACTGGCGTCAAGACGGCTGGACACGTCATTACCTCGCGCGCAACTGGTATGCGTTTCTGGGCATGATTCCGGTGTCGCACGTCATGTTTCATGACTGGCCCATCCTGCGCTTCATCCTCACCATGGCGCGCTTGGGCCGTGCCGTAGATCGCATTCTGGGTGATGGCTTTACGCTGCGCCTGCTCAATCGCGTGAAAGACAGCGTCGTCAATGCCGTGAGCGGCGTCATTACCGTGGCCGTGTTGGATGAGGTCGCTGAAGTCCTTGTAAAGGGCACTTACACGCGCAATATCGCCAATGCACTGGAAGAGAATCAAAGTGAACTGCGGGACATGGTGCGCGAAAAGCTGCGTAACGATCCGCAGGCGGGCCGCTTTAAGCGCATGCCGTTTTATAACGAGATTATTGAAAGCGTGACGGATACCGTGTTGCGTGTCACCGAACAGGTCTTGCTTGATCCACGCACCGATGAGTTGGTGGCCGATATGTTGCGTGAGAATATCTCGCAAATTCGCAGTGCCGTCGCGGAGCAGACCCGAAGCCGGCGCTAGTTCTATCGCTGCAACCTGAAGGAAGTTCATCATGGATTTTGCAGCCGCGCTATCGCAAGTCGAAATCTTCTCCGACCTATCGGAAGAAGCCCTCAGTTCCCTGGCCGAGTCTGTAAAAGTACAGACATTGGTCAGCGGAGAAACACTCTATTCGGAAGGCGAGCCGCCCCGCCAGCTATACATCCTCGTGCACGGCCGCCTGCAGGTCACCGCTAAAGGCAAAATACTCGGCTATATCAATCGTCACGAGCTGGTGGGTGAGATGGGTGTTGTCGCTGCGGAGGCGCGTAACGCCACAGTTCGCGCCTTACGCGACTGCTTGCTCCTCAGCATTCCCGCCAGCACGTTCATGATTTTCATGCGGAGTCAGCCAGACTGCCTTGTGCAGATGACTCGACTCATCATTGCCCGAGGACGTCACTACCAAAACTTCCGCTCAGCGTCGGCGAACGCTAAAGGCGGGACACTGGCACTAATTCCTGCTGCCGCCGGTGTGCCTGCCGTTCAATTAGCAGAAGCCCTGACCGCACACATGCAGGGTTGGCCGGAAACTCGGTTAATTACGTCGGCTCATGTAAATAGCGTGTTTGGCGATGGGAGTGCTCAAACACCTCTCGATGGCAGCGAAGAAGACACCCGCTTACGCAGCTGGTTGGCCGACTTGGAGCATACGCATCGCTTCATTTTGTATGCCGCCGACAATGGTCATGACCCCTGGTCTTTACGCTGCCTGCGTCAGGCGGATCGCATTTTGATGCTGGCTGAATCGAGCGCCACTCCAGAGCCAGTCCCTGTTTTAAATACCTTGCAAGCTGGCAGCCTAGTCACTCCCGTCGAGCTGGTACTTCTGCGTCCCGAAGGTGATGCTGCACCCAATACATTGGCCTGGTGTCGCGCCACTGGCGCCAGAGCTCATTATTTTGTTCACCCTTGGGCCAAGGCTGAAATTGCCGCATTGGCACGGCAAATTTCCGGTCGCGGAATAGGCTTGGTGCTTGGCGGAGGCGGTGCCCGTGGCTTTGCGCATATTGGCTTGGTGAGAGCTCTGGAGCAGCTGCAAATCCCGGTTGATATTGTCGGTGGCACCAGCATGGGGGCTTTCGTATCGGCGCTCTTAGCCTGCGGTTTCGACAGTGTTGAAATGTCGCATATCGCGCATGAAACCTTCGTGGCGCGAAACTTCCTCAACGACTACACCCTGCCCAAAGTGTCACTGATTCGAGGTGAGCGCTTTCATGCCCGACTAACCAGTATCTTTGGTTCACGGCGTATTGAGGAATTGCGACGCAGCTACTATTGCATCTCAACCAACCTCACTACGGGCTTACCCATGGTCCATGATCAGGGCCATTTAGCGTCTTGGGTCGGCACCAGCATGAGTGTGCCGGGTGTGGCACCACCCATCGCCTTTGAGGGAGACCTGCTCTGTGATGGTGGCATCGTGAACAACTTACCCACCGATGTCATGCAGCACTTGGAACGCGGCGTGATCATTGCCTGCAACGTCAGCAATAATGGCGATATCCGCGCGCCCGGCGCTGGCTTAGGCGAACCGGATCAGCTCGCCCTGCTCAACTGGAAAAGCGACACCCGCGCACCAACACTAACCGAAATTCTGATGCGAACCGCCACACTCACCAGCGACACCGTCACGCAGCAGGCATCCATTGAGCGCGCCGACACGTATATCCGCATGCCTATCGAAGACATTGGTATGTTTGACTGGCAGCGCTTAGATGAATTGATTGAACGTGGCTATGAGCACGCGCTCACGTTGTTAGCACCTATACGCGAAAACCTACTGCGCTAACCTAGTTTGTCGTTGGGAGCGTGGGCTGCTGGGCTATCCCGTAATGCGCCAGTAAGTCACGCAGATGAGAGAGTGTCTCTTGATCCAGTGTGGTGAGGTAGGGATCGAGAATATCTAGGCAGGCCTGACGCTTGGCGGGCGACAGCCGACGAGCAATATCCAGCAAGGGGTTCCATTGCGCGCTCAGTAGGGCGGCATAGCACGCCCGTTCAAGCATGCTGTTTTCTGCTTCCGCCAAGACAGCCGCAAGTGCCTCACGGCCCGCTTCATTCATGTACTCCGCCAACGCCAGCATGGCTGTCCACAGGCCTTTGCGCTCCGTAGCGATCAGAATCCGCTGCAACACCTCGGGCACCTGCAATGACGCTAAATTCACGACGTGGCGCTGTACCTCGGGCGATAGGCATGCCACGACCGGCAGCAAGTCTTCCCAGAGATCCTCTTCTTGCGCGGCATGGACCACCGCATTCAGCACGTCCTCACCTTGCGATGCTACCAACTCACCGAGCTCGCGTTTTAGTCCGTAACTCGCGTTGGCCAGGAGCGAAAGTATGTGTGGCCAGAGCGGACGGCGCTCGGTATCGCAGACCATCAACATGGCGCGCTCAATGCGCTCCCGAGGCAACACTCGGATGAGGTGGTCAATGCGATGCCGCGACTCAATAAAAAAGACGATTTGAATGAGATCGCCCTCATCCGGAATGTGAGCGGCGAGCTCGCTCACCACAGCGTCAGGAAGCAGCGCCACAAAACGACCCAACGTGATGTAGTCACGGCGGGCGAGCAAAATTTGCATAATCTCTGCAATTTGGGCCGCTGGCAGTAAGTACAGCAGCTCGCGTGCGCCTCGAGGGTCCAGCCTTTCCGCAATATTGGTCATGAAGTCTTTGGGCAAATAGCGGGCAATAGCCGCCACGCGCCACGCGGGCAATTCACTCGCCAAACGCGCCGTGAGCGTCGCGCCCAACCAATAACGCGCTAATAAAGCTGCCAGCCAACTGGGTAGCCATCGCGTTAGGGCTGCCATGGCCTGAATCAGCTCTCGCTGCTCATCAAACAACTGATCCGAAATGGCCGTGCGAAAATGATGTAATGAACCAGAAGGTAAGTCTGTCAAAAATTCCAATTGCGCAGGCGACACCCCCAGCAGGCGGCCTAGCTTAATCACTTCAGCCTGACTCGATAATCGACTCATGCGCCATGCCTTAAGCGGCGCTGCAACAACCACCGCAGCGGTAACAGCAATCTATGCCTGAGATCGTGCTGCAGCAGCTTGGCCTCACGCTGACTTGCCGCTTCCACCAGCGCATTCAATTGCTGTAAATGGCGGGGCGACAACTCAGCGAAATCCGCCAAACTGGCGACTGGCCGACGTAGTCTTCGCGCCAGAGCCTGAAGGGCGATGTTGTTGTCGGCAGGCGTCATTGCGCGCTCCTGAGGAAATAAAAGTTGGCTTATCGCTTACGCTGGGCCAGCCATTTGTCGAGCTGATTGGCGAAATTCTGCCGATCCGCTTGCGAGAACGGCGGCGGGCCACCACGCACCATGCCAGCATCACGCAAATCACTCATCAGATCCCGGATGGCTAAGCGCTGACCAATGGATTCTTTGGTATGGAATTGTCCACGCGGTGTCACCGCCGCCACACCTTTCTTCACCAGCTCAGCGGCCAATGGGATGTCCTGTGTGATCACTAAATCATGTACATCGGAGTGCTGCACGATGTAGTTATCTGCCACATCAAAACCGGCAGGCACCTGCACGGCCTTCATGGGCAAGCCAGCGGGCACACGCACCGGCTGGTTGGCGACAAAGGTAATTGAAATGCCGGTGCGTTCGCAGGCGCGAATCAGCATGTCTTTAATGACGATTGGGCAGGCATCCGCATCGACCCAGATGGCAGAAGGCATGGTTCAGTTACTCAAGTTCAGGAAGTGTGACGACGCAATGAACGTCGAGTCATAGTAATTCATTCCGGCAAAAATGCCTCGATGACCCGATTCAGGTAGCGCTGCCCCAACGCTGTTGCAACCAGCTTGCAGGTGTCGTTTTGCAGCAAGCCTTTACGCTGTAAAGCCGTCACTGTCTCGGCCAGCACCTGCGCACTTAAGCCGGTTCGTTCCGACCACAGCGTTGTGGACACACCCTCAATTAGGCGCAGGGTATTGAG
>Ga0255126_1000897_pt1 | contig 12308 bp, 7 predicted proteins | sample Law_Miss_RepA_8d_FD_188556 | JGI IMG/M metagenome (GOLD analysis project Ga0255126, IMG submission 188556) | Freshwater microbial communities from St. Lawrence River, New York, United States - Law_Miss_RepA_8d | ecosystem: Environmental > Aquatic > Freshwater > River | place: USA: New York... | reverse complement strand
CGAAAAATGGATTTAACCATGATGCCAAATCTACAAAAATTTATCCTCAAACTGATAATTTCAATCGCGAAACCACCCAACCTTGAACAAAAGCCATAACCATTTATCAAAAAAGCAACCAACAATCACCGCGCGAAACTCCCCATAGCCATTATTTAAATTTTTTCTAAATTACACGATATTTTTGCCAAAACAGATGTTGTCTAATTCACAATTACATAAATTGCAAGGCGCTAAAGAGAACTTAGCAAAAAATCACATAGAACGCCCATTGAATCGATGAAAAAACACCTACTCTTGCTCGGTTTAACTGCCGTAACCCTGGGCTACACCAACGCCCAAACCATGGGAAATACGGATACCAAATCCACCCAAGACAGCATCGAGAAACCCATGGAAGAGGCAGTCGTAATTGGATACGCCACCGCCAAGAAAAAAGACCTTACGGGCTCCATCGCTTCCATTAAAGGTGCCGAAATTATGCAACAGCCTGTGCTCACTGCCTCTCAGGCCCTTCAATCAAAAATGGCCGGCGTGCAAATCACCAACTCCGGTGCGCCCGGCTCCGCTCCCAACGTGAGAATCCGTGGAACGGGCTCTGTGATTGGTGGTGCAGAACCCCTTTATGTGGTGGATGGAATTATCACCGACGATATCCGAAACATCAACACCGCTGATATCCTTTCCATCGATGTGCTCAAAGATGCTTCATCTACTGCCATTTACGGTGTGCGCGCTGCCAACGGCGTAATCCTCATCACCACCAAACGCGGGAGTATTGGCAAACCCAAACTCAACTACGATGGATATGCCGGCGTAAAAATGATGTCGAACAAAATCGCCATGGCCCGCCCCGGCACCTTCTCCAAATACTCCAACGAAGCCGCAGGCACTTTCGCCGTGCTTCCCGCCGACGTTACCGGTGAAACCAATTGGTTCGATGCCATCACTCGCCCGGGTAACATGAACAACCACAACCTCAGCATTTCCGGTGGTACCGAAGCCACATCATACCTTTTCTCGGTGAATTATTACAATGAGAATGGCATCCTAAACGACAATAGCTACGAACGAGTATCTATCCGTTCAAACAATGAATACCGCGTATCCGACAAGTTAAAATTCGGCAACAACATCGGACTAACACGTTGGAACTCTAACAACAAACCCTTCAGTCTGTTCACCGATGCCTACAACGCCGCCCCCATCTATGATGCAAAAAACCCCGATGGCACCTACGGCTTTACCACATTGAGCGATGTGGGCAACCCGCTGGCAAAATTGGAACTCACCGATGATAAAACCTGGGGCAATCGCTTCATGGGCAATTTCTATGGCGATTTGAAACTCAAAAAGAACCTAGCCTTTAGAAGCTCTTTTGGCATGGACTACGACAACAGCAGAGGCGCCAACTATCAGCAGAAATTCAAAGTTTCGCCCACCCAAAAGTATGATACCACCACCCTCACCCAGAGCGAAATGGAAAAGTACCGATGGATTTGGGACAACACCCTCACCTACACACCCACCCTGAAAAAAGGTCATGGCCTACAAATTCTTGCCGGTCATACCGCAGAGCGATACGATGGCTTTGAACAGTCATTCAGACTCGATGGCGTGCCATTTGCACAGCAATACCGCTACCTCAACACTGGCCGCGACCCCATCCAAGGCATCATCAACTACCAACGTCCGATCGCCGATTACGGTCGTCGCGAATCCTACCTCGGCCGCGTCAGCTACAATTACGAGGGCAAATATTTATTGAACGCCTCATTCCGCCGAGATGGATCATCAAAATTCCCTACCCAAAACCGTTGGGGTAATTTCCCATCAGTGGGACTGGGATGGATGGTAACCAACGAAGACTTTATGAAAAATGTGCGCAGTATTAACATGCTGAAAGTGCGCGGAAGTTGGGGACGTGTAGGCAATGACCGCATTAACCCCTCTGAATTTGTAACTTTGTTGAGCTCGGGATTGAGCGCCGTTTTCGGCGACCGAATTGTGATGGGCTCTACCATCGCCGAGATCAAAGACCCCAACCTCAAATGGGAAACCACCGAAGAAATTGATTTCGGGGTGGATTTTGAGGCGATGAACGGACACATTTCAGGCGTGATCGACTTCTACAACAAAAAAACCTTGGGTGCTTTGTTCAATATCCCATTACCCGGCGGTTTGGGCGACAACAACAATTCCATGCTCACCAACGCGGCCGACATCCTCAACCGTGGTTTGGAGGTTTCTGTGCGATACAACAAAAACAGCAAAGGCAAATTCAATTACAGCATTGGGGCCAATGCCACCTTTAACAAAAATGAAGTGTTGGGCTTGGGCAACGGTCTTCCAACCAACTTCGGCAGCTTGCGGAACGGCGAATTTGCAACCCGTGTAGCGGCAGGACAGCCCATCGGCAGTTTCTGGGTATATGAGACCAATGGTATCTTCCAATCGCAAACCGACATCGACGCAGCGCCTCATTTCTTGGGTACACAACCCGGCGATTTCAAAGTCATCGACCAGAACGGCGATGGCAAACTCAATGACCTAGATCGCATTTATGTGGGCTCATACCAACCCAAATGCTACATGGGAATCAACGGCAACTTCAAATACAAACAGTGGGATTTGAACCTAGATATCTTGGGTAACTTTGGCAACAAGGTCTTCAACGGAAAAAGAACCGTGCGTTATGGTGGCAACTACAACATTGAGAAAGCCGTGGCCGATGCCCGATGGACGCCCAAAAACAGCAGCAATACCAACCCGCGTGCTTTCAACGGCGTTCCCAAACCCACCGATTACTTTGTGGAAAGTGGCAGCTTTGTGCGATTGAACAACTTTACCCTGGGCTACAACTTGCCTGCACGTATCGCCAAAAAATCAAAAGTTCAAGGCTACCGCTTCTTCATTACAGCGCAAAATGCCTTCACTTGGAAAAAATTCAGTGGTTTCAGTGCTGAATTGCCAGGAGGTCCGGCCGACGCAGGCATAGAACTCGACATTTACCCTACTTCGTCTACTTTCTTAACTGGTTTGTCAATCCAATTCTAAACCCATGAAATTTCAACGCAATAAAACCCCATTGAAAACAGCGAAAACCCTGGCCATTGGTACTTTGGCATTTGCCTCGTTGGGCATCGCATTGAGTGGATGTCGCAAAAGTTTCCTGGACGAAACCCCTCGGGTTCAAACCCCCGATGATTATTTCAATTCTACTTCCAACGCCGCACAGGAATTGGTGACCGCCGTATACAGCAAATTGTACGATTGGCAGCAGCATAGCTTTTCTTGGATCGGAATGACCTCAATTGCATCAGATGAAGGCGAAAAAGGGAGTGATCCGGGCGATACGGGTGCTGACAAAGACCAGTTCGACAAGTTGAGTTGGAGTCCTACTGCAATAAGCTTCGGCGAAGTATGGGAATCCAATTTCGAAGGCATTGCCCGGGCCAACAAAGCCATTGACATTTTGCCAACCTTGGATATAAATTCCAGTTTGCGCGAGCGATTGATGGGAGAATCTCGCTTTTTGCGGGCCTACTTTTATTGGAATTTGGTGCGCAGTTTTGGCGGGGTTCCATTGATTCCCAAAGTACCCAAAACTCCTGAAGAAATCGAGGCGTTAAACTATCGCGCCACCGCCGACCAAATCTATGATTTCATTGATGCCGATTTGGAATTTTCAGCCACAGTTTTACCCGCTAGCTATCTTTCAGATCAAGCCGGACGAGTAACATCGGGTGCAGCAAAAGCCCTATTGGCAAAATCTGCGCTCTACCGCAAACGGTACGGAAAAGCAGAATCGCTGTGCGCCGAAATTATGTCCAGTGGCAATTACAGCCTGTTTGCCGAATACGATAAATTGTTTCGGGAAGTGGGCGAGTTCTGCAGCGAATCCATTTGGGAAGTCAACTGCAAAGGATCTTCTCCGGCCAAAGCCATCGAAGGATATTTCGTGGTCCAAGCCCCCCGCGGGGCTGGCGGATTGGGTTGGGGTTTCAACACACCTACCGACGATTTAACCAAAGCGTTTGAGCCGGGCGATTTGCGCAAAGGCGCTACCTATTTTTCCCGTGGCGATGTTTTGTGGGATGGATATGAGTGTAACACCCTCGCACCAAACGTTAGATACAATTACAAGAGTTACGTGTCAAAAACCATGGAAAGTTGGGGTAAAGACGATTGGATGGCCAACAAAAACGTGCGTATTTTACGCTATGCCGATATTCTGTTGATCCACGCTGAAGCCGCCAACGAAAATGGCAAAACCGCCGATGCATTAAAATCGCTTAACATGGTTCGCAACCGTGCGGGCTTGGCCAACAGTACCGCCACATCCCAGGCTGAAATTCGCGACGCCATCTGGAAAGAACGCTTTGTAGAATTGGCGATGGAACACGATCGCGTCTTTGATTTGCGTAGGCAAGGTAGAGCTGGCACCGTGATGCGGGCCCATGGCAAGAACTACATTGATGGAGTACACGATTTGTACCCAATTCCGCAGCGACAAATTGATTTGACCGGTGGCAAAATGACCCAAAACCCCGGCTACTAAAGAAAAAAAACCTAATTTAATATCGTATGAAAAAAATCAAATTATTCCCACTGGCCGCGCTTTTAGCAGCTTCTGCCCTCACATTCACCGTTACTTCATGTGGCGAGGAAACACCAGATGACGACAATACTTCAGGTGGTTACACAACTTCTGACGAAGTAGCTTCAGCCAACTTGGTGGCAAAATTCTCTTTCGAAAACAACGTCGATGATGCCAAAGGCAACATTACTGGCGGTACTGCGTCTGGAACCAGCTTCGTTGCCGGTGCCAAAGGACAAGCCTGGAAAGGTGCTAGCAACGGTTACGTATTGTACACCGGTGTAAGCTCTGCCATCAGTGGATTAAAGTCTTTGACCGTTGCTTCATGGATTAAAACGACAAATCATATGGATGGTGCTGAATCTTGGTTCCAATTGTTAAACGATTCTAACTGGATTGGCAACTTGTTCGTTTTGCAAGAATCTGGTGCTACTGGTAACGATTCTACCCGCATCAAATTCACAATGAACAACTGGAACGCAACTGCGTGGAAAGAACAGTGGACCGAATTGGCGAATGAAAACCGCATCAAAATTGGTAACGACGAATGGCATCATGTGGTTTGCTCTTACGATGCCGCCACCTCTAAATTGGCTGTATACGTAGATGGCGACAAGCGCAACTTGCCAGCGAATGTTACCGACAAATACCAAGACGACCCTGCAAAAGGCGGTGCGCCTCTGGGTAACTTGGCATTCAAAAACGCCACCAAATTTGTTTTCGGTTGCTACAAGCAAAATCTACCCGGTGGTGCACCAGACCCTTGGATGAAGAACTACGACGGTGGATTGGACGAATTCCGTATCTACAGCAAAGCGTTGGCTGATGCCGATGTGAAAGCGTTGTACGACTTGGAAAAAGCCGGTAAATAATCCTGATTAACTCTTTTTAGATGGCGGGCCCATTCAATCCTTGAATGGGCCCGCCTTTTTTTAGAAAAAAATCGCCCCGCAACACCCATAAAACAGCGGAGTTTTCGTAATTTGGACTCTTTGAAAACCATGGCATTTATCCGTCGCTCCGCACCCCTACTTTTCGCCCTTTCTTTGGTGATTTTCACCGCATCCTGCGAAGAGGAAACCCCGCCACCCGCGGCCAAACCCAACGGCATCATGCTCACGGTGTTTCATATCAACGACGCCCCCACCAGCGGAAAATCCAATGGCATTCCCCTCAATTCAACCTTCACCCTCTATTTCTCTAACGCACTCGATACCAATTCTGCCAAAGAAAACATCGCGGTGAAAGAAAAAGGATACGACCCCATCGCCTTGAACTACAAATTCTTTCAAGGCGATAGCGCGGTAAAACTCATCCCCAAAAACAACCTCAAAACAGGCACCGGCTACGTCGTGGCCGTCAACGCCGCACTCAAATCCAAAGTGGGCACAACCACCGGATCCTATGTGGCCGTATCGGTTGGTAGCATGATGGACACTACTGATAAATTTCCGCGAATCTCTGATGAGGCCCTGCTCGATAGCATCCAATACAACACCTTTCAGTACTTCTGGAAATTCGGACATCCAAACTCAGGCATGGCCCGCGAACGGAACACCTCCGGCGATTTGGTTACCTCCGGCGGAACCGGCATGGGCATCATGGCCATCATCGCAGGGATAAACCGAGGGTTTATTACACGCGCAGAAGGACTCGCCCGCATCCAAAAAATGGCCTCCTTCCTCAAAAATACCGCACAAACCTTCCATGGCGCCTACTCCCATTGGCTCGATGGAAATACCGGCAAAGTCATCGCCTTTTCGAGCGACGACAATGGCGGCGACCTCGTTGAAACCTCCTACCTCATCCAAGGATTGCTTACCGCCCGCGCTTATTTTGACCAATCAACCACCGATGAAACTCAACTTCGCAGCAACATCACCAGCATCTGGGAAAAAGTAGAGTGGGATTGGTATACCAAAAGCAACAGTGGCTCGCTCTACTGGCATTGGAGCCCCTCGCTGGGTTGGAAAATGAACATGACCGTTCGCGGATGGAACGAATGCCTCATCACCTACGTACTCGCAGCAAGCAGCCCCACCCACCCAATCAACCTATCCACCTACCAAAAAGGATGGGCCAACAACGGAGCCATGAAAAATGGAAACAGCTATTACGGCTTTCAACTGCCTCTGGGTGAAAATTTGGGCGGACCGCTGTTCTTCTCGCACTATAGTTTCCTTGGCTTAGACCCACGCGGACTCTCCGATGCCTACGCCAACTACGAAACCCAAACCACCAACCACAGCAAAATCAACCACGCCTACTGCAAAGCCAATCCGCGACAGCATTATGGATACTCCGATCAGTGCTGGGGATTGACCGCATCAGACAACAACTCCGGTTACAGCGCGCATTCGCCAACCAACGACATTGGGGTGATATCGCCCACCGCCGCACTGAGTTCGATGCCCTACACCCCCACCGAATCGATGAAAGCCGCCCGCTATTTTTACTATAAACTGGGCGATAAAATCTGGAAAAGCCAGGGCTTCACCGATGCCTTCAACCTCAATGTGGGCTGGTTCGCCAGCTCTTTCTTAGCCATCGACCAAGGTCCGATCGTGGTCATGATTGAAAACCACCGCTCACAACTGCTTTGGAAAACCTTCACCTCCGATGCCGAAGTAAAAGCTGGCCTCAAAAAACTCCAATTCACCGCGCCCTACTTGTAATTTTCGCGATGGCCCAAACCCATTATAAACACAGATTCCGTCCCACTACCCCCAAACTTACAATGTGGGGTTTCACGATTGTCTCCATGCTAACTTGGGTTGCAACAGCACTCGAGGCAACGGCTCAACCAACGTCTACCGCTGCACCAAATCTCGCCGCGAAAAACAGCCCGTTGGGCAGGGCATCGAACGATCCCAACAACCCCATTCAAGACAGTATCTGGATGGATTCTGTTCAAAAACAAACCATCAAATACTTTTGGGATTTCGCCCACCCCACCTCTGGCTTGGCCCGTGAACGCAGCAACGTCGCCTACGATTACGGCAGCGAAGTAGTCACCACCGGCGGCTCCGGCATGGGTTTCATGTCCCTCATCGTGGGCGTAGAACGCGGCTGGCTCAAGCGCGAAGACGTGGTAAATCAACTGCTTAAAACGGTAAAATTCTTGGCCAAAGCCGACCACTACCACGGCATTTTCCCCCACTGGCTCAATGGCGAAACCGGAAAAACCATCCCCTTTTCCCGAAAAGACGATGGCGGCGATGTCGTAGAATCAGCCTACCTCTTCCAAGGACTGCTCTGCGTGCGGGCGTATTTCGATCAACCTTCGCCCCAAGAAACCGAACTCAGAAATCGGATCACCTGGCTCTGGAGCGACTGCGAATGGAACTGGTATACCCAAAACCAAAACAGCCTTTACTGGCATTGGAGTCCCAACAACGGCTGGAGCATGAACCACAAAATTCAGGGCTGGAACGAATGCCTCATCGCCTACGTTTTGGCTGCCTCCCACCCCCGCTTCGCCATCGATGCCAAAGTCTATCACAAAGGATGGACCGCCGGTAACCACTTCAAAAATGGCAAAACCTACCTCGACGTCACCCTGCCACTCGGCTTCGATTACGGCGGACCCCTCTTCTTCTCGCATTACAGCTTTTTGGGACTCAACCCACGCGGACTCGAAGACCGCTACGCCAACTATTTCGATCAAAATGTGGCGCACACCCTCATCAATTACAAGCATTGCCAAGAAAATCCCCTGAAATTCAAAGGCTACGGCCCGGGATGCTGGGGACTCACCGCCTCCGACAACCATTTGGGCTATGCCGCACACTCGCCAACCGAAGATTTGGGGGTCATTTCGCCCACCGCCGCACTGTCAGCCATGCCCTATTTGTCTGAGCAAAGTCTCGCCGCCCTGAGAAATTTCTTCGATGTTGGGGCGATGCGATCCCTGTTTCCCGCCAACGACACAACCCGCAACAGCGCCGTTCCCAATGGCAGTGGCAGCAGCAATCGCTATGTCAACACCCTACCCCAAGAAAATCCAATCTGGGGACCATACGGCTTCCGCGACGCCTTCTGCGCCAAAGAAAACTGGGTGGCCAATAGTTACCTCGCCATCGACCAAGGCCCCATCGTTGTCATGATCGAAAATTACCGCTCCGGACTACTTTGGAACCTGTTCATGAACATTCCCGAAATCCAAAACGGACTCAAAACGCTAGATTTCACATCTCCACACATCAAAAACTAACCCAATCATTATTAATACTTTAAACCAAATACCAACACCCATTCCCATGCAATCATATTCTCCATCACGTCGATTCAACAGCCTGCTTGCCATCGCCCTAACTGCCATACTTGCACCCAGCAGCATCATCGCCCAACCGGGAAAAGGCAACGTTAAGCCCAATAAAATCAAACCCTCGGCTACATCCAATGCAACCACAAACACGCACATGTGGCACCTTCCGGATACCCTTGGAATGAACCGATACGTGTCAGACCTGATGGCCAAAATGACGTTGGAAGAGAAAATCGGACAGCTAAACCTGCCCACAGTGGGATTTGATGTCACCGGACCTGTGCTCTCCAAAGACGTGGAAGGCAAAATCCAAAAAGGCTTGGTCGGCGGCGTCTTCAACACCTTCACGCCAGTGGCTGTTCGCAAATTGCAAGAAAAAGCCCTCAAAGAAACCCGCCTCGGCATCCCGCTGTTGTTTGGGTTTGATGTGATTCACGGTCATCGCACCATTTTCCCCATCCCTTTGGGATTGAGCTGTACGTGGAACATGGATTTGATACAAAATACCGCCGCGATTGCCGCCGCAGAATCAACTGCTGATGGTCTCAATTGGACATTCTCGCCAATGGTTGATATCGCCCGGGATCCTCGCTGGGGACGGGTGAGCGAAGGCGCCGGAGAAGATCCCTTTTTGGGTTCCGCAGTGGGCGCGGCGATGGTAAAAGGCTACCAAGGGCCCATTCAAAATACTCTCAATCAGCCCAACAACATCTTGGCCTGTGTGAAACATTTCGGTCTGTATGGTGCCGCCGAAGCCGGTCGTGATTACAACACCGTAGACATGAGCACCTACAAAATGTACAATGATTATTTCCCGCCGTATAAGGCCTGCATCGACGCGGGTGTTGGCTCTGCCATGGCATCGTTCAACGACATCAACGGCATGCCCGCCACCTGCAATCGCTGGTTATTGACCGATGTGCTTCGCAAAGAATGGGGTTTTAATGGCATGGTTTGCACCGACTATACCGGCATCGCTGAGCTCATCAACCACGGCATGGGCGATGAATCCACTGTGGCAAAGCGATCGCTGAACGCTGGATCAGACATGGACATGGTCTCTGAATTGTTCTTAAACAAACTACCCGAACTGGTAAAACAAGGGATCGTACCGGTTTCAGAAGTGGACTTGGCCTGCAGACGAATTTTAAATGCCAAATACCGCTTGGGATTGTTTTCGGATCCCTACCGCGGTTTGAACGACGCTGCACCCGCGAGAGTACATTTGTCGAACGAGCACCGCGCCATCGCCTACCAAGCCGCCGTGGAGTCGTTTGTTTTGTTGCAGAATACCAAATCCGTTTTGCCCCTATCGCCCAGTGCCAACATCGCTTGGATCGGCCCATACATCAAAGACAAACGCAACCTCATTGGAAACTGGAGTGGTGCCGGTGATTATAAACAGGCCATCAGTTTGTGGGAAGCGTTGCATGCAGGCAAAAAGTGGGAAGGGCAGCCACTGAATGATTGGGAAAACCGCGATTGGGACAATGAAAGCAACTACGCACAGGGATGCAATGCCCTGGAAGACGAAGCCTTGATCGCACGATTGAACGAACACGGCGGGATGATTGAAAAATCCGCAAAATCGCCCCAGGCGCTGATCGACGAAGCCGTAGCCCTGGCCAAAACCAAAGACGTGGTGGTGGTGTATTTGGGTGAAACCTTTGGTATGAGTGGTGAAGCCGCCAGCCGCAGCAACATCCAACTGCCAGAAAATCAGAAAGCGTTATTGCGCGCCTTGGCCGCTACGGGCAAACCCATCGTTTTGTTGTTGATGAATGGCCGTCCCCTGGATTTGAGCGAAGAAGCCAATTTGGCCGCATCGATGTTGGTGACTTGGTTCCCCGGCACACAAGCGGGTTTGGCAGTGCGCGACGTATTATTCGGCAAAGTATCGCCCAGTGGAAAATTGACGATGACGTTTCCAAGATCGGTTGGACAGGTGCCTATCTATTACAATGCGAAAAACACAGGCCGTCCGTTTGATGAGAAACAGAAATACACCTCAAAGTATTTGGATATCCAGAATACGCCTTTGTTTGGTTTCGGACATGGATTGAGCTATGGCACTACGGCATTGGGATTCGCCGGAACCAGCACCAACAACGATACCTTGGTTTTAGATACAAGAACGACAAACGCCCAAGTGCAATTTGATGTTGTGGTGTTACATGCGGGGGGACTGTCTCACAACGAAACGATTCAGTTGTATACGCACCAGCGCAGTGCAACATTCACCCGTCCTTTGAAGGAGTTGAAGCGCTTCCAAAAGATGGCGGTAAATGTGGAGGACAACATCCGTGCTACAGAGCACAAGGCGGTGACTTTCTCGCTGGGCGCCAAGGATTTTTCTTATTTCGACGAATCTGGAAAGCCCATTTTGGAGGCCGGCCTATACGATGTTTGGATTGGCACAGCATCAGACAACCTGCCTTTGCACAAGGTGGTGAAGGTGGTGAAGTAAACGATAAAACCCTTGAAGACAGCACAAAGATTATTACTATTTATCGCACTGGCCTTCACACAAAATCTGGCCACAGCCCAATCGTCGGATTTTGGCAATTGGATCGTTTATTTTGGCAATCAAAAAATCAGTAACCAATTAAACTGGTATAACGAGTTTCAGCATAGAAACTACAATGTATTTGGCGATGTGCAGCAACGGATTGGAAGAACAGGAATTGGAGCAAACCTAACCCAAGACAACAACAATATTCTTCTTGGCTATGGATTTGTTGAATCTCAAAATTACATCGGTAGTTCTGCAAGTAAGTTAAAAACCATAGAGCATCGGATTTATCAGCAGTATATATACAAAAATAGATTTGGGCGCTGTTTTGCATTACACAGATTTAGACTGGAAGAGCGATTTATCCCCAATGCCTATTCCACAAGATTCCGGTATTTTTTAAACTTAAATATTCCTATCAATCACACAAAAATGCAACCCAATACTGTCTATTTCTCCGTGTATAATGAGTTATTTTTAAATTTACAGGAGCCCACATTCGACCGAAATCGAATTTATGGAGCCCTCGGTTACGTGTTTACAGAAAATATAAAAGTCGAAATAGGTGCTATGAATCAATCTTCGAGGACACAACAACGAAATCAACTACAAATCGTCATTTACAACAATATTCCCCTAACCAATCAATAACAGTTAAATTTTGTTAATTCAAGGTGAAGACCTTTTTAACAGCCAAGTGGGAAAACCTCATCATGGCGAATTACGCTGTGGAACCTCAAATGCTGCAACCCTATCTTCCGAAGGGTGTGGAATTGGATCTATACGAGGGTGAGGCCTATGTGAGTTTGGTTGGATTTATGTTTAAGCAAAGTCGGATATTCAACATCCCCATCCCCCTCATGGGCACTTTTGAAGAAATCAACCTGCGCTTTTACGTCAAACGAAAAACGGCTAAAGAATACCGGAGA
>Ga0255126_1000896_pt1 | contig 12316 bp, 11 predicted proteins | sample Law_Miss_RepA_8d_FD_188556 | JGI IMG/M metagenome (GOLD analysis project Ga0255126, IMG submission 188556) | Freshwater microbial communities from St. Lawrence River, New York, United States - Law_Miss_RepA_8d | ecosystem: Environmental > Aquatic > Freshwater > River | place: USA: New York... | reverse complement strand
CCTCTTTACCTTCTTGCGCAATCTGCCGCAGCTGCACGACCACGTGTCCATGATTTTCCCGGACATGCTGATGCCGCAGTTTCAATCCATGCAAGACGGCGAGCGGCGGATGGAAGTCATTTATCGGTCCTCCCGTGTGGGCTTCGCTTCGATGGTGCAGGGATTGCTTGAAGGCATGGCGGATGTTTACCGCCAGCCGGCGGTCGTCACCCAGCTCCAGTCGACCGCCAAGGGGGACAGCGTTGACCTGTTTGAAGTCGTCCTGCAGTAGCCGCCCGTGAGCACGTCGTCGTTGGGCAATGAAGAAAGTCTGCTGACGCGTATTCTCGCGGCGGAGACTTTCCACATTGTCATCAATGAAGACAACGCGATTGAGAGCCGCGGTTCGTCGCTGGTCAGCCTCCATCCCGTCGCGGCCAGTTCGCTGGTGCCGGAGCAGTTGCTCAAATGCCTGCGGCCGGTGGGCATGGCGTTTACTTTCGATGAACTGCGCAGGTCCGCCGGCAAATATCTCATCCTTGACTACATCCCCATGGGCCTCAAATTGCGCGGGCAGTTTGTGGTGGATGGGAACGGTCGTCGTGGCGTGTTTCTGGGCGCGCCGTGGTTTCAGAAGGCTTCAGAATTTGCCGCTTACGGCCTGTCGATGGAGAGCTTGCCGGGGCATTACGGGCTGATCGAAGCGCTGTTCATCATGCAGACCAACGAGGCGGCGCTGGGTGATTTTCGCCGGCTCTCCGAGCAACTGCGGCAGCAGCAACAAGAGCTCAAACTGGCAGAGCAGCAAGCCCGCGCGGCGTCTGAGGTCAAGTCGCGTTTTCTGGCCAATATGAGCCATGAAATCCGCACGCCGCTGCACGGGATGTTGGGGCTCAATCGCTTGCTGATGGAAACCGAACTCACGACTGAGCAGCGGGAATATCTGGAAATGGCGATGCTGAGCGGCGAAACGTTGCTCCATCTGGTCGACGATGTGCTGGATCTCTCGCGGCTGGAGGCAGGCCGTTTGCCCTTGTCGCATGAGCCGTTCCGGGTTTCCGAGCTGCTGGCGAAGATCCAGAAATTGTTCAGCCTGCGGGCCGATGATGCCGATTTGCGGATTGAGATCGTGTCCGAGTTGCCGAGTGTTGATGGCTATTTAGGTGACGATCGCCGGATTACGCAGGTGCTGGGCAACCTCATCAGCAACGCCATCAAGTTTTCCTCGCGCGGCGGCATCGTCCGTATCAAGACCTTTCAGGGGCCGGCAGAGAGCGGCTACGCCGACCTCCACTTTGCCGTCAGCGATAACGGCATTGGCATCAGCGATGCCGCCCTGGCCTACATCTTCAATCCTTTTACGCAGGCCGATGACTCCACCACCCGGCGCTTTGGCGGTTCCGGTCTGGGCTTGAGCATTTGCAAGCAGCTCGTTGAGCTGATGCACGGCCAAATCTGGGCGACCAGCAAGGAAGGGGTGGGTTCCACTTTTCACTTCAGGGTCCGTGTTGAAGTGCTTGAGCCCAGCCCCTTGGCGAAGCCGGCGCCAGCGCGAACCGGGCCGCTAACGCCGCGCCCTCAGCTGTCTGACAGCCAGGCGCCGGTGATGGAAGTCTTGCTGGTGGAAGACAATATCGTCAGTCAGAAAATCGCCACTGCCTTCCTGCGGAAAGCTGGCTTTGCTGTGCAGGTGGCAATGAACGGCGCGGAGGCGCTGGAGATGCTTCGCACCGGACGCGAGCGTTATATGGCGGTGTTGATGGATTGTCAGATGCCGGTGATGAGCGGCTTTGAGGCCACCCGTGCGATTCGCGCGATTGAGCAGAGCGAGCCTGCATTAGGCCGTTTGCGAATCATCGCCATGACGGCGAATGCCATGCAGGGGGATCGCGAGCGTTGTATAGAAGCGGGGATGGACGACTACCTGGCCAAGCCGGTAGATCCGACTCGCCTTGCGGCAATCCTGAACGTTGAGTGATGGCCGCCGACCCCAAGGCGGGTCGGCGAACCTGCCAGCGAACCGCCTGACGCAGCGTCAGGCGGTTGCTACAGCCTAGGCCTGACTCAAATCGGCTTCCGGGTAGTAGGGGAGGTGGCTATAGGAGTCCACCGCCGCCCAGAAATCCGGGCCTGCATTCAACTGACCAATACTTTCCGGATCGAGCATCATGGATTGCCGGCGGTAGTTCCAGCTTTCCGGGTGCAGCCGCGAGGCTTCCTTGAAATGATGCTTTGCCGCTTCCAGCGCGCCTTTGGCGTAGAGATGACGCCCAAGTCGCACGTGATTGGCGGCCAGCACTTCGTCTTCGCTCAGGCCACGCAGACGGCGGCGGGCTTCTTCCGGCGCCAGCACATAGGGGCTCGCCGCGCCGTTCTTCACCCAATCTGTGAGGGCTTCGACGTAGGCGCTGCGCGCGGCCATTCCGGCGGCGACCGGTTCATCGGCGATTTCAAAGGTCTCGCGGTTCATGTGCCGCACCATGTCGATGGTGCCCGCGGATTCCGGCGGCCGCACCATTCGGCCTTCCTCGTCGATCCACACCGCCTGCGGTACGTTCACCATGCCGTAGGTTTCAGCCAGCTGATGGCCTTCGTCGATCAAACACGGATAGGTCGGCGGCGCCTGACGCGCCCACAAATCGGCCGACCAGCCCATCAGACGGGCGAGCACGTCAGGGCGTTCGCGGCAGCCCTCGGCGCGAATGCTGGCTTCAACAGCCGCCTTGCCACCGGTATCAAACGCGACGGCGATAATTTCCAGTCCTGAATCCTTGAGGTCTTCGTAGATTGCCTGCCACACGGACAAGTCGAAGCTACAGCCTCAGTAGGAACCCCAGGAAAAGAGAAAGACTTTCTTGCCGCGATAGTCCGACAGCGAGTGCATTTTGCCGTCGAGATCGGGCAGGGTGAATTCGGGCGCCTGCAGCGAGTGCAGCGAATCCCGACGCGCGTTCACGCTTTCGCCAAAGGCCCACACGTCGAGCGACGCTTCGCGGGTCACGGGCTGGCCCATGTACTGCGCGAACGCGGACACATCAACACGCCCTTCGGCGTCGACCCATGCGCTCTGGGTGCGGACACAGGTGTCGCCCTTGCAGAGCCCTTCAGTTTCAAGTTTCCAGCCGGTGGCCGCGCTTAAATCGGTCGGGCTGAGCCACAGGTGCTCGCCGGCGATTGTTGCGTTGGTTACTTCGGTCACCCGCTCATCGTAGAGGACGGTCGTCATGACGCGACTCCTTGTTTGCGGAATTGGGGGGAACAACCGGCTGGCGGGAACCGCCAGCCTTGGTCGAAGGTTATGTCAGCGCGTGGCCTCGGGCAAGCCAAAAACCCACAGCACGCCGCCCTGCGGCACGTTGGTTTTGGTGCCAAAAGCCTTGTCGAGAAAATCCTGCTTGCGCTGGGCGTCGACCCCCCAGCCGGACTGCACGGCGATGTACTGCTTGCCATCCACCGTGTAGCTCACGGGCACGCCCACCACGCCTGAATTCGTGCGCTGCTGCCACAAAATCTTGCCGGTCTTGGCGTCGAAGGCGCGGAAGTTGCGGTCGTTGGTCCCGCCGCTAAACACCACCCCGCCGCCGGTCGCCAGCACCGGACCCCAGTTGTGGGATTTGAATGTCGTAGTCCACACCTTCTTGCCGGCGGCGATGTCCCAGGCCTGCAGTTCACCGATGTGGTCTTTGGCTTCGGGCGTGGGGAAGACTTCCAGCTTCGGCAAGGGCACGCCCATGTAGAGCTGACCGGGTACGTATTTCACCTTTTCGCCGGTCAGCGCGCTGCACAGGTTTTCGTTGGCCGGCAGGTAGAGATAGCCGGTTTGCGGGCTGTAGGCGGACGGTGGCCAGTCTTTACCGCCCCAGAAGCTTGGGCAGAATTCCACCCGCTTGCCGGTCTGCGGAATACGCGCCGGGTCGTACTCCGGGCGGCCGGTTTTGGCGTCGATATGGGTGAAGACGTTTTGCTTGACGAAGGCTTTGGCATCCACAAAGCCGATGCCTTTGGCGGTGCGCTCCAGCGTCCATAAATAGCCGCTGCGGCCTTCGTGAATCAGACCTTTGACGGTGCGGCCATCGCGCTGGAAGTCGATCAGCAGCGGCGCCACGACTTCATCCCAGTCCCAGCCGTCGTTCCAGTGGTACTGATGGTGACTTTTGATGGCACCCGTGTTCACGTCCACCGCGATCACCGAAGTGGCATAGAGGTTATCGCCGGGCCGCGCGTCGGCCATCCACGGACCCGCATTGCCGGTCCCCCAGTAGCTGAGTTTGGTGTCCGGGTCGTAGCTGCCGGTGATCCACACCGGCACGCCGCCGTGTTTCCAGGTGTCGCCCTGCCAGGTTTCGCTGCCGGGTTCGCCCGGCGCGGGCACGGTGAAGGTCTTCCATAAGGCATCGCCCGACTTCGCATCAAACGCTGCAATGAAGCCGCGCACGCCGGTCTCGCCGCCAGAGGTGCCCACCATCACTTTGTTGTCGACGATGAGCGGGGCCATGGTCATGTAGTAGCCGTTGAGATAGTCCTCCACCTGCTTTTCCCAGATGACCGCGCCGGTTTTGGCGTCGAGCGCGACGAGAAAAGCATCCACGGTGGCGATGTACACACTGTCGCCGTAGAGCGCGACGCCGCGGTTGGTGGGATGCAGCTGAAACAGGTCTTCCGGCAGCTCGCGGCGATAGCGCCACAGGATATTGCCGCTACGCGCATCAATCGCCAGCACCTGATTGCGCGGCGTGGTAATGAACATCACGCCGTCGTTCACCAGCGGCGGCGCCTGATGCGCTTCTTCCATGCCGGTCGACACCGTCCACAGCGGCACCAGTTTGTTGACGTTGCCCGCGTTGATTTGATCCAGCGGGCTGTAGCCCTGGCTGTCGTAGGTGCGGCGGTACATCAACCAGTTGCCGGGTTCCGGTTTGACCAGACGTTCGGCGGTGACCGGGCTATAAGGGGACTGCTCAGCCGCCGACACGCCGGCGGAGAGCGTTACCAACAGGGATATCAGAAGCGTAGATAAACGAAGCATGGGATTCTCCATTACGCGGGTTTGGCGCCGCCGACGCGGGCGGCGAAGCCTCCGGCGACCAGCAGTTTGCCGTTTTCGATCTTGAGCGGGAGCGCGGGGAGCGGGCGCGGCGCCGGGCCTGTCACGCGGGCGGCAGCGCTTGCCGGATCAAACTCCGAGAGATGGCAGGGACACACTAAATGCAGCGTCTTGCCATTCCACTCCGTCACACCGCAGCCCGTGTGCGTGCAGGTGCCGGCATAGGCCACGATACCGTCAGCGGCCAGCGCAGCCGTGGCGGCGTCCAGCGTTTTGGGGTCAAGGCGGACCAACAGGATCTGGTTAAGCCGCGATTTCTCGCGGGTCACGCCGCTGGCAGCATCCTGCGGAAAGACCATCAGGGGCGCTGCGTTCAGTTTGACGTCTGCCGGACTAATCACGCGCGGATTGTCATCCCACGACGGGGTGGCCAGTAAATCACCCGCCTGCGGCGGCAGTTTGGCCGGCGTGGTACCAGCGCTCACCGGGAGCGGCAGACTGGCGCAGACCGCGATGCCGGCCAGGCCTTCCAGCAGACGGCGACGCCCCGCGCAGCAGTTCTCAGCGGCATCGGCGCTCATTCAGGCCTCCAGATTTTTAATCATGCGCGACGGCGTAAACACCATCACCAGTTCGCCGCGCTGATTGCGCACTTCGTTGCGCGTCGTTACCACGCCACGGTCACCCCGCGAGGTCATGCGCGCGGCGGTGACTTCCACCCACACTTCCAGCGTGTCGCCCACAAACACCGGCGCTTTGGTTTCGAGATTGCCGCCCAGAAACGCCATGCCGGTGCCGGTGAGCGCGCCGCTGGAAATCACCATGCCTTCGGCCAGCGACATCGTCAGCGCGCCGGGGATGATTCGGCCGGCAAACCCGAGTTCGGCGGCGACCTCGGCGTCCATGAAAAGGCTTTCGTTGAAGCCGCAGGTGCTCACGAAACTCATGAGGTCGAACTCGGTGACCGTGCGGCGACCGGTGCGCCAGCGCAGACCGACCGGCTGTTGATGAAAGCCCAGGCAATGGGAAAACAGGGCAGGGCGAGAATCGGTCATGCAGGCACTCCGGGGATTCGGATTCGAGACCCATCGGATGACGGGCCGGTGCAGCATGCTATCAAGGCATAGGTGCAGGCGGCACCCATTAAAACGATTTGCGTAGCAGTCAAGGCGGCGAGGCGGCGCGTGCCACCGCCTGCAGCCGGGTGCTTTAGAGCAGCAGCGACTTCAACCAGCGCCCGATGTCCGCAACCTGCGCCGGACACACCGCGTGTTCCATCGTGTAGCGACGGTAGTTCACCGGATAGCCGAGCGCGCGCAGCTGGTCCGCCGCGCGCTGACCCATGGCCTCGGGCACGATGGGGTCGTTGCGGCCATGATGAATTTCGATCGGCATGCCTTCGCTGGCGGCAGAGGCGATCAGCGTTTGCGCGGTGGCGAAGTAGGTGGAGAGCGTGAGCAGGCCGGCGAGACGCTCGGGGTAAGTCAGGGCGGCTTCATAGCCCACAGCGCCTCCCTGGGAGAAGCCCGCAATCACGATCCGATTGGCGGCAACTCCGCTCGCGACTTCAGCGTCGACCAGCGCGTGGACCGCCTGTGCGGAGGCCATGAGTTGGGCTGAGTCGACCTTGCGCTCCAGATCCATGGCGAGGATGTCGTACCAGGCCGGCATCCGCATGCCCTGGTTAATCGTCACCGGAATGTTCGGCGCATGCGGGAAGACAAAGCGCACCCGGTGACCGCGAGGCAGCCCGAGTTCGGGCACGATGGGTTCGAAGTCGTGGCCGCTGGCGCCCAGACCGTGCAACCAGATAACGGTTGCGTCCGGGGTGCCAGCCGGGTTGATTTCAACAGCAGGCAAAAGACTCATAGGGCATTTGATCCAGAAAACTCAGTGCAGATAAGGGCGCGACCCCAGCGCGCAGGCCGGGGTCGCGGCAGGACTTACAGGTAGGGAATGACCTCGTAACCAAAGCGGCGAATGTCTTCCAGCGATTCTGGCTGATCCGGCTGGCCAATCTGGCGCATGCGAATCATCAGGTAGTCGGGCTGGATGACGTCCTGCCACATCTTGAGTTGTTCCAGACACTGTTTGGGCGAGCCGGCAATCAGGCGATCTTCGGCCACACGTTCGAAGGTCAGTTCATCGGAAGACTTCACGCCTTCCATGTACTTGTCGGGATAGTAGGCGCCGAAGCTGTGGTACCAGCGATGGGTCTGCATGGTCATTTCGTTCTTGCTGACCACATGCTCCCAGTCTTTGCCAATGATGCAGTCGCGCATCAGGCACACGAAGGGTTTGCGGCCGGCTTCGCGGGCGGCTTCGCGGTACTGGTCGGTGAACTGCTTGATGACCGGCAGCGACTGGATGGGGTCGGCAATCCAGCCATCGGCCAAACGCCCGGCGCGGGCGATGCCTTCCGGCACCCAGCCGGCCAGCCAGATCGGCGGGCCGCCGGGCTGATAGGTCCGCGGGGTCACGCGCACGTTTTCAATCTTGTGGTACTTGCTGGCGTGGCTGAAGCGCTCGCCTGAAGCGGCCTTGCGCAGGACTTCCACCACTTCCTCGGTGCGACCCACGCGCTGTTTGATGTTTACCCCGAACTGGTCGAAGTCGGCCGGCTGGTAGGCGATGCCGGCGGCGGTGATGAAGCGGCCCTTGGTGGCCTGATCGACGACCGCGATGTCTTCAGCCAGGCGCACCGGGTGGTAGAGCGGGGCGAGCAGCACGCAGGTGCCCACCTTGATGCGCTTGGTGCGCATGCCGACCATGCCTGCCATCAGCACCGGACTGGGCAGATAGGCGTCGTCCTGCTGGTGGTGTTCGGTAAAGAAAAAACCGTCGAAGCCTACGTCTTCGCAGACCACGGCCTGTTCCATGACTTCGTCGATCATGCGGGCGACGTTCTCGCCATGCGGGGGATCTTGCGTACAGGGGAAATAGCCGACTGGCAGCATGCAGCTTGCTCCTTAGGTTTGTTTAGCGTTTTCGGATTTGACGGACGGCGCAGTGTACTGCGAGCGCTCTGGTCATTCGACCGGGATCATCAGGCGGGGCGGTATGGCGACGAGAATGGCGCATCTCGCCGGTGAGACGCTGCGGCGTGACGGTGTCTTCAATCGCTCATTTGTTCGCGCAGGAAACCTATCAGCAGCGGCTCGACGGCGTCCGGGTTGTCGGCATAGGGGAAGTGACCAGAATCGCTCAACACCACAATGTCGGCGTTGGGAAAGGTCTCGCGCTGGCGCCAAGCCATCGTGATGGGCAAATACACGTCGCGTCGGCCCCAGATCACCAGCGCCGGCAGATTGCGGGGCAGCAGCGCATTGCGCACCTCGGCCCAGAAGCCGTCCACATTGGCACTCGCCCGGTACAGTTTCAGCACGGCGCGCCGGGTGCCAGCATCAAAGTCTTCAAACATGCGATCAATGAACTCGGCCGGCAGACCGCGCGGATTGCCGCGTCTCAACATCAGCCTGAAGCCCACGCGAGAGGTGGCGGCCATCAGCCATTCGCCGAGATAAGGGATTTGCCACAGGCGTGCCATCACGTGCCAGCGATAGCCCTCCAGGACGCCGGTGTTAATCAACGTGATGGACGCGATTTTTTCCGGATGCGTGGCGGCATAGCGCAGCCCCCAGGGGCCGCCGAAGTCGTGGAGCACCAGATGCACGCGATCTAGCTGCAAATGGTTGATGACCGCTGCGAGATGCCGCGCATAACCTTCGATGGTGTAGTCAAAGTTTTCTGGCTTATCGGCCGTGCCAAAGCCCGGCATGTCGGGCGCCACGGCGAACATTAATTCCCCCGCCGCCGCGACCAGACTCCGCCAGTCTTCGCCGGCGCCCGGATTCCCGTGCACAAAGACCACGCCCTCGTGCCCAAAGCCTGCTTCAAGGCAGGGGCTGGTGACGCCCTGCAGAGTGATGCGGATGCGCCGGACCTCGCTCACGTTCAAGGGCTCTCCAGTGCCAAGGCGCTGTGTTTCATCGAGTACAGGAAATAGAACGCCACCCCCATCGCGAGCCACCCCGCAAAGCGGACCCAGGTGTCGAGTGGCAGGAACGTCATCAAGGCGCCGCAAGACGCGGCACCGAGCAAAGGCACCAGCGGGCTCCAGGGCGTTTTGAACGGGCGCGGCAGATTGGGTTGGGTGATGCGCAACACCACCACGCCAAGGCAGACCATCACAAACGCGAACAGCGTGCCGATGTTCACCAGTTCGGCCAATTTGCCCAGCGGAATAAACCCGGCGAACAGCGCGCAGACCACGCCCACAAAGACAATCGTGGTGACCGGGGTCTGTGTTTTCTCATTCACGCGGCCAAACAGCGCGGGCAACATGCCGTCGCGGGACATCGCAAAAATAATGCGGGTCAGGCCGTAGTACAGCACCAGCATCACGGTGAGCAGGCCGGCAATCACCCCGGCCGCGACCAGCCCGGAGGCCCAGCGATGCCCGAGGTCAAGCAGGGCCTGCGCGACGGGAGATGCCACATTGAGTTTGGTGTAGCTCACAACGCCGGTGAGCACCCCGGCGACCGCGATGTAAATCACCGTGCAGAACACCAGCGAACCCAGAATCCCGATCGGCAAATCGCGCTGCGGGTTTTTCGCTTCCTCGGCCGCAGTGGTGACCGCGTCAAACCCGATGTAGGCAAAAAACACCATAGAGGCGCCGGCTAACACCCCCACGGTGTGACCATCTCCGCCGCGCGTAAACCAGCCAAAGGGCATGAAGGGCGACCAGTTGGCCGGGTCCACATCGCCGCAGGCGGCGACCAGAAACACCGCGATCGTGATCACTTTGATCGCGACCATGACGGCGTTTAAGCGAGCCGATTCTTTCACGCCCGCAATCAGCAAGCCCATGAGCAGCAAAATCACCAGCATGGCCGGCAAATTGACGATGCCGCCGTTGCTCGGTTGGGTGGTGAGCGCCTTGGGCAGGGAGAGGCCTATGGCTGCCAGCGCATTGCCAAAGTAACCGGACCAACCGTTGGCAACCGCCGCCACCGACATCCCGTATTCCAGCAGCAGATTCCAGCCAATGAGAAAGGCGATGAATTCGCCGAAGGCCGAGTAGCTGTAGCCGTAGGCGCTACCGCATCCGCCGAGGCTGGCCGCGAGCTCCGCATAGGCCAGCGCGGCGAACGCGCAGGCTAAGCCTGCAATGACGAAGGACAGCACCACCGCGGGCCCCGACTGGGTGGCGGCGGCGATGCCGGTGAGGACGAAAATACCGGTGCCGATGATGGCGCCGACGCCGAGCAGGGTGAGGTCAAACGCCGACAGGCAGCGATTTAAGCCGCTGTTGGCATAAGCCTCGTGGCCGTGAGTGCGGGTGCGAAAAAGCTGCTTCATGGCAGTATCCGATGAGGGCTAAACCCGAGTGTAGGCAAAGTCCTGTGCAGGGGGAACATGCGCCGCTTTCAACAATGCGCCGTGTAGACTGCGGCCCTCCTGATTGCTGTAGCGGAGCTATCGATGTCGCATCTTCATCTCACACAGGCGCCGGTGCGCGGCGCACGCCTCAAATCCCAACGCGTCGCCATTCACTGCGGCGAACGCAGCGTGACCTGGGGAGAATTCGCCGATCGCGTGGCGCGCCTCGCCGGCGTGCTGCAGGACATGGGCGTGGGGCAGGGCACGGCGGTATCGATCATGGCGGACACCGGCATTGAGTACTTCGATTACCACTATGCGGTGCCCTGGGCCGGGGGCGTGATGGTGCCGCTCAACACGCGACTGTCCGACGCCGAGCTCACCTTCATCCTGAATGATTCGGAATCCGAGGTGCTGATTGTCGGGCCCGAATACGCGCATCGCGTCGCCGCGCTAAAAGCCGGCGCGCCACGACTGCGGGTGGTGATCGGGATTGCGGTGCCAGAGATCGAACTGGACTACGAAACCCTGCTGGCGGCGCGCGCGCCGGTGGCGGACGCCCGCCGTGGCGGCGAAGACCTGCTGGCGCTCGTATACACCGGCGGCACCACCGGACGGCCCAAGGGCGTGTGTACCAGCCATGCCAATCTGGTGGCCAATACGCTCGCGCAAATCCCCAACATGGAGTTCACCGAAGACATGGTGTACCTCCATTCGATGCCGGTATTTCACACCGCCGGTATCGCTCGAATTTTCAGCACCACGATGGCGCTTGGTACCGGCGTCATCATGCCGAGGTTTGAGGTGGCGGCCTTGCTGGACGCCGTGCCGCGTTACCGTGTAACGCACCTGCTGATGGTGCCCACCACCATCAACCGCCTGCTCAATCATCCGGACTTTGCCAACACCGACTTCAGCAGCGTGACGAATATCTCCTACGGTGCTTCGATCATCCCCGACGCGCTCTTGCGCAAGGCGCTCGCGATGATGCCCAAGGTACGCTTTACGCAGTCTTACGGCATGACCGAACTCTCGCCCTCGGCGGCCTATCTGCAACCCAAATATCACGTGCTCGACGGCCCGAACGCCGGGCGCATCAAATCTATCGGTCAGGCCATTCATACCGCCGAAATCCGCATTGGCAACGACGACGATGTGGAAATGCCTCGCGGTGAGGTGGGCGAAATTCAGGTGCGCGGGCCGATGGTGATGCAGGGCTACTGGAAGCAGCCCGAACTCACCGCCCACACCCTGCGCGGCGGCTGGATGCATACCGGCGACGCCGCCTATATGGACGACGAAGGGTTTATCTATCTCGTCGATCGCATCAAGGACATGATTATTTCCGGCGGCGAAAACGTGTACTCGGGCGAGGTTGAAAACGCCCTGCACGAACACCCCGGCGTGCGCGAGTGCGCGGTGATTGGTTTGCCGCACGAGGACTTGGGCGAAACCGTGCATGCCATTGTGGTTCCGCACGAGGACGTGACGCTTACCGCCGAAGCGCTGGTGGCGCATTGCCGCACCCTCATCGCGGGCTACAAGGTGCCGCGCAGTGTGGAGATTCGGCTGGAAGCGCTGCCGCTGTCCGGCACCAATAAAATTCTCAAGCGACAGTTGCGCGAAGAGGCTTTAGGCCGGCGGTAAGAAGGCGCGCCGAATCGTGATGAGTTCGCCTGCGGTCGCTATTGTCGGCGCTGGCGCGGCCGGCATCGCGGCCGCTCGCCAGTTGCGGGCGCTTCGCGTGCAGACGCTGGTGCTCGAGGCCAGCGCACACATCGGCGGTCGCGAGCTGGCGGCGGCCGGCGCAGCGACCATGCGTGAGGTGTTGCTGGCGCAGCTCACGGGCTTGTTCGGTCACGACATTAAACGGGCGGCAGCCACCAGTGTGGCGGTGAACTGGGACGC
>Ga0255126_1000892_pt1 | contig 12347 bp, 10 predicted proteins | sample Law_Miss_RepA_8d_FD_188556 | JGI IMG/M metagenome (GOLD analysis project Ga0255126, IMG submission 188556) | Freshwater microbial communities from St. Lawrence River, New York, United States - Law_Miss_RepA_8d | ecosystem: Environmental > Aquatic > Freshwater > River | place: USA: New York... | reverse complement strand
TCGCCGATCAGCTCATCGCCCAACCGCCGTATTCCTCGCTTGTTGATCTGGCTACCGAAGGCTACATCTCGCTCAAGCTCAACATCGGCAATTACACCTTTCTGGGCAGCGACCCGCTCTACTTCAACGCCTACTTGAAATCGGTCGAAATCGCATTCTTCTCGGCGCTGATTTGTTTGGTCATTGGTTACCCGATGGCCTACGCGATGGCGCGCAGCGACCCCGCTTGGCGCGGCGTGCTGTTGATGCTGGTAGTGCTGCCGTTCTGGACGTCTTTCCTGCTCCGCGTGTACGCCTGGATTGGCTTGCTCAACAACAACGGCATCATCAACAACGTGCTGATTGGGCTGGGGCTCATACAGGAGCCCATCGTGATGATGCGGACCAACTTCGCGGTGTATGTCGGCATCGTGTATTCGTATCTGCCGTTCATGATCCTGCCGCTCTACTCCACGCTGGAGAAAATGGATCTCACGCTGCTGGAAGCGGCTGAAGATCTGGGCTGCCGCCCGCTCAAAGCGTTTTTCACCATCACCCTGCCGCTGTCGCTGCCGGGCGTGATTGCGGGTTTCTCGCTGGTGTTTATTCCCGCGCTAGGCGAATTTGTGATTCCCGATCTGCTGGGCGGCACCGAGACACTGATGATTGGCAAAGTGCTGTGGGATGAGTTCTTCTCCAACCGCGCCTGGCCGATTGCCTCGGCGGTCGCGATCGCCATGCTCTCGCTGGTGGTGGTCATCATGGTCGTGCAGAAAATGCTCGCCAAATACGCCGGGGCCGAGCGATGAGCCGCCGCGTGCATCGCAGCCTGTGGGTGTGGCTGGGCGCCGGCCTCGCGTTTCTCTACATCCCCATCATCTCGCTGGTCATCTTCTCGTTTAACTCATCGAAGCTCGTGACCGTGTGGGCCGGGTTTTCCACCCGCTGGTATGGCTCTCTCTTCCACAACGAGCAAATCCTCGACGCCGCCGGACTCTCGGTGCGCATTGGCCTTATCAGCGCCTTGCTTGCCGTGGTGCTGGGGACGATGGTGGCCGTCGCGCTGGCCCGCTTTGGCGCGTTCCGCGGTCGGGCCATATTGTCGGCGCTCTCCACCGCGCCGCTGGTGATGCCGGAAGTCATCACCGGTCTGTCCTTGCTGCTGCTATTTGTCGCGCTGGAACAAGCCATCGGCTGGCCGGCCGGCCGCAGCGCCATGACCATCATCATTGCCCACACCACGTTTTCGATGGCGTATGTGGCGGTCGTGGTGCAGTCCCGTCTGGCGGGCATGGACCCTTCCATCGAGGAAGCCGCGCTCGATCTGGGCGCACGACCCGGCAAGGTCTTTTTTGTCATCACCCTGCCGCTGATCAGCCCGGCGCTGGTGTCGGGATTTCTGCTGGCGTTCACGCTCTCGCTGGACGATCTGGTGATCTCGAGTTTTGTCTCCGGACCCGGCGCCACCACGCTGCCGATGGTGATCTATTCCAAGGTGCGTCTGGGGCTATCGCCCGAAATCAACGCGCTGGCCACTCTGATGGTGGCCATCGTCGGCGCGGGCGTGGTGATTGCGGGCATTGTCATGAATCGCGCCGAAAAAGCCCGCATTCGTGACGAACAAATGGCGCTCGCCGGTGACGATCTGCCGGCCACTGACCCCGGTTCCCCAGCGTGATCGAAGCGAGCGAAACAGGCGTCGGTTTTCGCAATCGCCTGAGCAACGGCAAGCTCGTCGCGCAAGGCGATATGCCGGCCGGCAAGGGCGGCGACGGCGACGGCTTTCGGCCGCATGAATTACTGGAAGCGGCGCTCGCCAGCTGCATGAGCATGACGGTGCGCATCGCGGCGGAGAAATACGGCTATCCGCTGGAACATGTGGCCGTCACGGTAACGCTGGATCGCAGCGATCCGGCGGCTTTCGCCTTCGACTACCAGCTAGCGCTCAGCGGCGATTTGACCGAGGTCCAGCGCAGCCGGCTTGAACGGGCCGCCGCGCAGTGTCCGGTCAGCAAAACCATCGCGGCCAATCCGCGTCTGCGGGCCTCAACCGCCGCCTGAGGGCTGCTGCTGCGTAATGCAGTGCACGTTCCCACCGCCGTACAAAATCTCTCGTCCCGGCACTTGCCGGATGTCGCGCCCAGGAAACTGCTCGGCGAGCATCGAGCGCGCCAGCGCGTCGTTGGGGTCGCCGAACGCGGGCAGGATGATGGCACCGTTGCAGATGAGAAAATTCACGTAAGAGGCGGCAAGACGCACATTCGCGCCGCGCGGCTGTGAGCCCGGCATCGCCAACACCCCGGCGGCCTCGCGGGCAGACATCGTCACCGGCGTGCGCGGCATCGGCAGTTTGATGATGTCGAGCGCACGCCCCCGCGCGTCGCGCATCGCCCGCAGGCGTTGGAAGGCATCGAGCGAAATGGGGTATTGGGGGTCGCTCGGGTCATCGGTCCAGGTCAACGCCACTACGCCGGGGCGCAAAAAGCAGCAGAGATTGTCCACGTGCCCATCGGTTTCATCGTCGAGCACGCCACGCCCCAGCCACAGCACGGTGTCCACGCCCAGATAGTCCCGCAAGTGCTGCTCGATCTGCCCGCGCGAGCACTGTGGATTGCGATTGGGATTGAGCAGGCACTCTTCGGTGGTGAGACAGGTGCCCTCGCCGTCCACATGAATCGCGCCGCCTTCCAGCACGAAGGGCGCCCGATAGCGGGCCACGCGCTCGAGTTCAGCAATCTTCGCCGCCACGGCGTCGTCCGCGTCCCAGGGCGCATAGAGCCCCCCGTTAAAGCCGCCCCAGGCGTTGAACGTCCAGTCGATCGCGCGCACCTCACCCTTCGCATGCGCCACAAACGTGGGGCCGATATCGCGCATCCAGGCGTCATTCGTGCTCATTTCCACTACCCGCACGGCGGCGCTCAGGGCCGCGCGGGCCCGTGAATACTGCTGCGCAGAAACCACCATGCTCACCGGCTCGTACTCGGCGATGGTGTTGGCGACGGTGGCGAACACCTGCTGCGCCGGCGCGCCACTATCGCGCCAGTTGTCGGGTCGCTCCGGCCACGCCATCCAGACTTGCGCCTGGGGCGCCCATTCAGCCGGCATGGCGTAGCCGTCCAGTCTGGGCAGGGAATTGAGGCTCATGGTTAGACTCCGCGCGAGATTGGCGAAGTTTGATCGCAAGACGCGCAGATTGCCACGCGCAGCAATGCGGTTTTTCTGCGCTTTTACGTGGATTCGACCGCCGCAGACCGCGGCCCCGGTTTATCATGGCCGCATGCGTGAGCCGACCAAACACCAGCCGTACCCCATTGCGGCGATCAAAGCCCTGTCGGACCGCGAAGCCGCCCTCTACACCCAGCAGCATCCGCGCTCGGCCGCGCTGGCTGCCCGCAGCACGCACTGGTTTACGGGCGCACCGCTGCACTGGATGCAGGACTGGCCGCTGCCGTTTCCGCTGGCGATCGCCAAAGCGCAGGGCGCGCGCCTGACCGACGTCGACGGCAGGCCTTACGCCGATTTCTGTCTGGGCGACACCGCCGCGATGTTCGGCCACAGCCCGGCCCCGCTCGCCGAGGCGCTCAGCGCACAGGTGGCCCAAGGACTCTCGGCGATGCTGCCTGCCGCCGCCACGGCCGAAGTCGGCGAGTTGCTCGCCAAACAGTTTGGCCTCGCGCAGTGGCAAATCGCGACCACCGCTTCAGACGCTAATCGCTTCCTCTTGCGCTGGGCGCGCGCGGCGACCGGGCGCTCGGTCGTGCTGGTGTTTGACGGCTGCTATCACGGCGCGGTGGACGACACCCAGGTCGAACTCGCCAACGGCCATACGCAGGCCCTACCGGGACAGGTCGGGCGCGTCATCGACGTCACCCGCACGAGCCGCGTGGTGGCGTTCAACGATGTAGAGGCACTCCGCGACGCGCTGGCCCCGGGCGACGTGGCCGCCGTGCTGTGCGAGCCCGCCCTGACCAACTGCGGCATGGTGCTGCCAGACCCCGGCTTTCACACCGCCTTGCGCGAGCTCACCCATCAGTACGGCACGCTGCTGTTAATCGACGAAACCCACACGCTGTCGGCCGGCCCACAGGGCTATACCGGCGCTTTTGGTCTCGCGCCGGACGCCATGGTGATCGGCAAGGCCATCGCCGGCGGCGTGCCCTGCGCCGTGTACGGCGTGACCGAATCGCTCGCGGGCCGCATGCATCAGGCCTGGCGCGAGGCCGGGCCCGGCCGCACCGGCATTGGCACCACGCTCTCCGGCAGTCTGCTGCAAATCGCCGCGCTGCACGCCACGCTCACGGAATTGATCACCGAGGCGCACTACGCCCGCATGTTCGACCGCACGGCTCACTACGCGGGGCGGGTGCGCGAGGTGCTTGATCGTCACGCGCTCGACTGGACCTTAAGCGTGCTCGGCGCGCGCAGCGAACTGCAGTACACCGACCGCGCCCCGCGCACCGCGCGGGAGGCGGCCAGCGGCTTTGACGCCGGCCTTGAAGCCTTAATCCAGCTGTATCTGCTCAATCGTGGCGTGGTGCTCACGCCCTTCCACCACATGGCCCTGATGAGCCCGGCCACCAGCCTCGACGACGTTGAAGCGCTGGTCGACGGCCTCGACGCCTGTTTGACCGAACTGGGCGAAACCCCGCGCTAAGGCGCCATCTGAATCAATCTCCGGAGACTGCCATGACCGCGCACCGCGCCCCCCTCGCCGAAGCCCTGGAGTTTCTGGCGCGCAATCCCGACATCCGGCACATCCATCTGCTTCACGCCGACAATAACGGCGTACAGCGCGGCAAGTCGCTGCGACCAGACGAACTCCCTGCACTGTACGAAGAGGGCCGCCCGCTACCGAGTTCCAGCGCCGCGCTCACGCTGCGGGGCGAAGATGTCGAAAACACCGGCCTGCTGTGGGAAGTGGGCGATATGGACTGCCTGCTGTTCCCGGTGCCAGGCACGCTGGTCCGCTGCCCCTGGCTGCCCGGCCCCACGGCGCAGGTGCTGGTGATGCTCGACCCGGAACTCGGCATGCCTTCGGCCGTCACCGACCCACGGCTGGCCGCGATGCGTATGGTGGAGCGCTTCAAGGCCGAGGGCCTCACGCCCGTGATGGCGGTCGAACTTGAGTTCTATCTCCTGCAAGGCGACAGCGCTACGCGGCGCCCGCCGCTACCGGTCACGCCGCGCGGGGCGCATCCGCATGTGTACTGTCTGGAAGAAATCGAGGCGCTGGCGCCGTTCTTCGACGATCTCTATCGCGCCTGCGATGTGCAGGAATTACCCGCCGAAACGGCGATTTCGGAGTTTGGTCCGGGGCAGTTAGAGATCACCCTGCTGCATCGTGCAGATACGCTCCGCTCGCTGGATGAAGGCGTGATGTTTCGGCGGCTCATCAAAGGTATTGCGCAGAAGCACGGCTATCTCGCCTGTTTCATGGCCAAGCCCTTCGCCGCCGCCTCGGGTTCGGGCATGCACCTGCATTTGAGCGTCAACGATGCGCAGGGCAACAACATTTTCGCCGCCGAAGATGCGGCCGGCACCCCGGCCTTGCGTCACGCCATCGGCGGCATGGCCGCCACGGCGGCGGACTTCATGGCCGTCTTCGCGCCGCACGCCAATTCTTATCGCCGCTTCAGTGCCAACAGTTACGCACCACTCAAGCCGACCTGGGGCATCAATAACCGCACCGTGGCGCTGCGGATCCCCACCGGGCCGGCCAGCAGTCGCCATGTAGAGCATCGGGTTTGCGGGGCAGATGCCAACCCCTATCTGGCCGCCGCCGCAGTGCTGGCCGGCGCGCATCACGGCCTGACTCAGCAGATTGATCCCGGCCCGCCGGTGGCCGGCAACGGCTATGAGGCCGGCCTCGCCGCGGCCTTACCGCAGTTCTGGCCCGAGGCCATCGAGCGCTTTGCGCACTCCAAGCTGGCCCAGGACTACCTCACGCCGCGCATGGTCGAGGTCTACAGCGCGGTGAAGCGCTTTGAATGCCGCCAGTTCATGGGTGAAGTGACGACTCAAGACTACGACTGGTATTTGCAAACGGTGTAGCGGGCGCACCTATCGCGGACTCGAAATGTGCGCGCTCGGTCTGGCCCATCCACAGATTGAGCGACCACAGGTCCGCCACCGGGCGGCCCGTAAACGGCAGCGTTTGCAGATACCCATTGGGGCCAAACTCCGGCGTCATGGTGCTCACCTGATAGCCTCGCATCACCTGCGACTGCCAGATCCGCTCCCACCAACGCTGATGCGCCTCCAGACATTCGCGATATTCCGGCGCCGCCGGGTGCGGCACCTGCGGGCCTTGGGGATATCCCACCCGCGCCTGAATGTGATGCACTCTCGGGGTCACCACTTCAAGCGCTTCTTCCTCGGTGTCGATCAGCCTTTCGGCCACCACGCACCAGTGACTGAAATCGGCGGTGATCTTTATCTCGGGCAATTCGCGCACCACGGCCAGCGTGGTCCATGGCGCATAGAAAGCGCGCGAGCGATGCGTCTCAAAACTCAGCGTGCGCCCGAACTGTGCGCCGAGCGCCATCGCAGCACCGAAAAACTCCACGCTCTGGCTGAGCGTCCAGGCGTCCAGTCCCGCCATGCAGTTGATAAAGCGCGGGGCAAAGCCTGATTCATCCCAGGTCTGGAGCCCTTGTTCCAGCGTGGCGAGGTGGTCTTTGACGCTGGCCTCACGGCGCGGAATCCACCACTCGTCGCCCTCCCCGCCGGTACAAATCTCGCCAATGATGTCCAAACCGCTGTCTTCCAGCGCCTGCGCCAAGTCTCGTCTGGCGATAGGCGCGCCGGGCAGCCCGCCTTCAAGACCACTAAAGCCCGCCGCAGCGGCTTCTGCCGCCGAGCGATGAATGTCGTCGCCATGACCCCACAGGGTTCTGAAAAGTTGTAGTTGCATGCCCCCTCCCTCCACGAGTTGAAGGAAGAAGAGCAAGTCTGGTGCCAGCGGCGCGAGAGGCGCGCAAGAGATGAGCGAGGGGACGCCGCTGGCGGCCAGCTTGCGATGGCCGCCAGTGGGAGAGAGGGCGATCTGAGGCCTTAGCCCTGCGGGGTCAGATTCTGCTTTCTGGCTTCACGCCGGATGAAGTGCCGCACGGCTTCCAGATCGTCCTTGCTGATGTTCTTGAACTGCGGCATGCCGCGTTCTTTTAGCGCACCGTCGAACACGATCGCGTGCAGCGCTTTTTCATCCAGCATGACGGGCGAGGCGCGGAGGTCGGGCGCATAACCGCCCGCCGTGCCCGCCGGGCCGTGGCACATGCCGCAGGACTGGCTCCACACATGGCTGCCGCGCTCGGCCAGCTCCGCATACACCGTGAACTCCGGCGCGGCCAGCGGCTTGGCAAACGCTTTCGGCGGTGTTGGCGGCAGCGTGGCCTTGCCGTCGAGTTCAAATACCACCAGCCGGCGCGGTTGCGCGCCGTAGGCCCAGCCGTGTTGGGCGGACAGTGAGCCGCCGGTCGCGGTCATCGACCCGCCCCAGCCCACCAGCTGCGCGATGTACTGCTTGCCATCCACTTCGTAGGTAATGGGCGGCGCCGAAATGCCCAGACCGAGCGGCATTTCCCACAGCGATTTGCCGGTATCTGCCGCATAGGCCACGAGCACGCCGTCGGCCCGGCCTTGCATTACCAGGTTGCCGCGCGTGGTGAGCGTGCCCGCGTTCCACACGCCGGGCAGTTTGACCTCCCAGCGCAGTTTCTGGGCAATGGGGTCCCAGGCGCGCAGGAAGGCCGCACCCCAGTCGGCCGGGCCGTCTTCCCGCAGGAAATCCACGCCCGGATCAAACTTGAAGCTCGGCGATTGCCAGGCCTTGGGCTTGGTGTACTTGTCGCTGAACATGCCGGCCATTTCGATCGCAGGAATGTAGGCAAGCCCGGTGTCCGGGTTGAACGACATCGCCGGCCAGTTGTGCACGCCAAACGGCCCCGGCCACACCAGCTCCTCACCGTCTTCATAGCGCGCGCCTTTGCGCTCCACCGGTCGCCCGGTCTTGAGGTCGACGGATTCGGCCCAGTCCACCTTGCCGAACTTCTCCGCCGACAGGAGCTTGCCGGTGCTGCGATCGATCACGTAGAAAAAGCCGTTTTTAGGCGCATGCAGCATGGCTTTAACCGGCTTGCCGTCGATTTTCAGATCGGCCAGCACGATGTCCATATTGGAGTTGTAGTCCCAGGTCTCGCCGGGCGTGGTCTGGTAGTGCCAGACGTATTTGCCGGTATCCGCATCGAGCGCCACCACCGAGCAGAGGAAAAGATTGTCGCCGCCGTCGGGGCTGCGCATCTTCTGGTTCCAGGGCGAGCCGTTGCCGGTGCCGATGTACACGCGGTTGAACTCGGGGTCATAGGTCATGCCGTGCCAGACCGTGCCGCCGCCGCCGCGCTTCCACCATTCGCCGGTCCAGGTTTTGGCGGCCATGGCCTGCGCTTCATCTTCAAAGCCATCGGCCGGATTGCCGGGCACGGTGTAGAAACGCCAGACCATTTTGCCGGTCGCGACATCGTAGGCGGAGACATATCCGCGCGCCGCTCCCCATTCGGTGCCGCCGTTGCCAATAATGACCTTGTCGCGAAATACGCGCGGGGCTCCGGAAATGAAGAGCGGCTTTTTGGGGTCGATGGTCTCGACGCTCCACACCGGCTGGCCGGTCTTGGCGTCGACCGAAATCAGCCGACCATCCACCGTCGCCATCAGCACGTGCCCCTTCCAGAACGCGATGCCGCGATTCCAGTCCCACATGATGGTGGCGCGATCCCCGGCGTGCTCGATGGTCTTGGGGTCGTAGGTCCAGAGTTTTTTGTGGGTGCGGACGTCCACCGCGTGCAGCACGTTGAAGCTGCCGTTGAAATACATCACGCCGTCGACCACCAGCGGGGTGGCGATGAGCGAGCGGTCGTTGGGGAGGTCGAGCGTCCAGGCCAGACCCAGCTTGCTCACGTTCTTCGCGTTGATTTGCTCAAGCGGGCTATAGCGTTGCTCGCTGTGGGTGCGACCGTAGCCCAGCCAGTTCCCGCCCTGATCGAGTTTGCTGAGACTCGCATCGTCCACCACCGTCGCGGCGCTGGCCGCACCGCTCATGAGCGTGACAGCAAACGCGGCGCATGCCGCCAGAATCTTCTGTTTCATCGTGCCCCCTTGCCCTTCTTTTTCTGGTTCTTCTCGAAGTCTTCCACCCACTGCTTCACCACGTGGTACTGATGGCGGAGCGCGATTTCGTGGTCGTGATACACCATTTCGGTAATCAGGCCTTCGTCTTGCGCAGTCTGGATACGCTCCAGCGTATTGCAGTCTTCCAGTACCGCATCGCGCAGTTCGACCATTGAGTTTTCCTGACCAAAGCGCTGCGCGGCATTGGTCGCCGGGCGCAGGAAGCCGCGCATCTGCCACACCACCTTATTGGCCGCCAGCGGCCACATCTGGTGGGTGAAGTACATGCCGCTGCCCATCACGATGATCCAGTTCGGGAAGAACACCGTGACGTCGAGCGACCAATGCTTGGCGCGGGTTTCGTTGAGTCCCTTGGGCAGCTTGACGGCCGCGTCGACCACCCCGCTGGTGACCGCTGGCCCGGGCGCGTTCTGCCACGCAAGGCCCTGCACGGGGTTCGGCGTGTACGCCATGTTGCCCCACACCGACTGCGTGCGATGCGGGCCCTTGATGCGGCAGTCGATGAGGCGACCGTAGGGGTTGTCCGGCCCGGCCAGGGTGTCTTTCACCGAGTGCCGATGCAGCACCGGCACGTGATAGGTCTCGCAAAAGGAATCGATCATCGATTTCCAGTTGCAGTTGATGGTGCCTTCGTACTCAAACACCGCAGTGCCGGAATCGAAGGGATAACCGACCAAATCGCGGCCCTGCTCGCCCATGGCCTCCTCCAGCGTCTGGCTGGGCGAGGGGTCCATGTTGATGAAGACGAAGCCTTCCCACACATCCAGCGCCAACTGGCGCAGGCCCAGCTTGCTTTTGTCGAGGTCGAAAAAGCCGCTGGCGTCCGGCACGCCCACCAGCTTGCCGTCAAGACCATAGGTCCAGCCGTGGAAGGGGCAGGTAAAGCCCACGCAGTGGCCGCGCTGGCGCAACTCCACGTGGTTCCCGCGATGCTGGCAGACGTTATAGAAGGCGCGGAGTTTTTGATCCTTGGCACGCGCCACAATCACCGAGTAACCAAAAGTGGGCAGCGCTTTCTGAAAGAAGTCGCCGGGCTTCGGCGCCTGCTCGACACGCCCGACGCACATCCAGGTGCGGCGGAAAATCGCGGCGAGCTCGCGCTCATAAAACGCGGGATCGCAGTAGACGTCGGTGCCTACCGGGCCGGTGCCGAGCTCCGGATATTGGGCGGCAAAGGTGGAGGCGGCGGAAATTTTTTCCTTGGCGTTCATGGGCGAGCTCCCTGAGCGGCGTTGTCGGGCATTTGTTCGATGAGTTTGAAGCGGCGGGCGTCAAAGCCGTCGGGATATTCGCCCGTGCCGTACCACTCGACCGCCGGCCCCATCTCGGCCAGCGACAGCAGCAGTTTGAGCAGACGCTCTTCGGCTTCGTTAAGTTCGCCCAGCTGGCGTTCGGCCAGATAGCTGAGCGCCTTGGGGGCTTTGTCCAGCATGGCGTCGTAGAACGCGCGGATCGTCGCTGGCGGTGTGGTCAGGCGCTTTTCGAGACGGGCGCGGGAATCGGGCAGGACCCAGTCCGCGACGAGCGGCTCCAGCATTTTGAAGCCTTTGGGCAACAGCGGCGCGGTGCCGCGAACAGATTTCGGCATGAAACTCTCCCCTTTGCGGCCCTGCCGGTGGTGCCGGGCCGACCGTTTTCTTTAACGTGCTTGTGCCGAATCCTACGCCCCCACGGCGAGGTCTGGCGAGCGTCTTAGTAGTCCATGATTCGCGAGTAGAGCTCGGGCCTGCGATCACGAAATAAGCCCCATGCCGCACGCCGTTCGCGTTGCAGTGCGAGATCGAAACTGGCCGTGATGACTTCGGTTTGATCGGTCGAGGCCTGAGCCACGATCGCGCCGGTCTCGTCGGCAATAAACGAGCTGCCGTAAAACGTGATCTCGCTGCCCCCAAAGCGCTCCACGCCAATCCGGTTGCACGCCACCAGCGGCAACATATTGGCCGCCGCATGGCCTTGCATGGTGCGCTGCCAGTGGCCGCCGCTCTGGAGCGCGGGGTCATTGGGCTCGGACCCGATCGCGCTCGGGTAGCAGAGTATTTCAGCGCCCTCCAGCGCCATGGCGCGGGCCGCTTCCGGAAACCACTGGTCCCAGCAAATCGCCACCCCCACGCGGCCCACCGCGGTGTCCCACACTTTGAATCCGGTGTCGCCGGGCGAGAAATAAAACTTCTCCTCGTAGCCGGGACCCTGCGGAATATGCGACTTCCGATACACGCCCAAGGCGCTGCCATCGGCGTCGACCATCAGCAGCGAATTGAAATACGCCTGCTGGTCCCGCTCGAAAAAACTCACCGGCAAGACCACCCCGAGTTCGCGGGCCAGCCGCTGCATGCCTGCCAATAGCGGACTGCTGGCGGCTTCGTGCGCCCGGGCGAAGTGCCGCGCCTGCTGCTCCTGACAGAAATAACGCGACTCAAACAACTCCTGCAGCAAAATGAGTTGCGCGCCGGCGGCATGGGCTTGGCGCACCAGCGACTCGGCCTGCGCCACATTCTCTGCGGCGTCTTCGCCGCAGGCCATCTGGGTGGCGGCCAGGGTAATCATGCGCATGAACACTCCTTGCAGAACGGTCGCGACAGCTGGCGCCCGAGTGGTGGAAAATCAGGTCTGATTATGGCTGACCGCGAAACCTTACCGCAGCGCTAAATGCCAATGCCCCGCCTCTACACCATCGGTCACAGCAATCTGGGCTTCGAGACCTTTGCCGAGGGCCTGCGTGCGCATGGCATTGAGGTGCTGGCAGATGTCCGCGCCGCGCCCTACTCGCGCCGTTACCCGCAGTTCAGTCGCGACGCACTGGAAGCCGCGCTGGCCGGGCAGCAGATTCGTTATCGATGGCTCGGCAAAGCGCTGGGCGGACTCCGCAGCCCGCAGGGGCCAACGCCGCATACCGCGATCGCCGAGCCGGCCTTTCAGGCCTACGCCGAGCACATGGCGAGCGCGGCATTTATCGACACCCTTGATCGCCTGTGCGAGGGCGCACAACGCCTGCGCATCGCGCTGATGTGCGCGGAAGCGAACCCTCACCACTGCCACCGCCAGTTCATCGCCGATGCGCTCTGCGTGCGGGGGCTTGAGGTCTGGCATATTCAGCATGCGCAGACCGTCGTCGCGCATGGCCCCCACCCGGGTTTGCGCGTGGTCGACCAGCAGCTTGTGTATGACCGTCACAGTCAGAGCGGTCT
>Ga0255126_1000890_pt1 | contig 12367 bp, 7 predicted proteins | sample Law_Miss_RepA_8d_FD_188556 | JGI IMG/M metagenome (GOLD analysis project Ga0255126, IMG submission 188556) | Freshwater microbial communities from St. Lawrence River, New York, United States - Law_Miss_RepA_8d | ecosystem: Environmental > Aquatic > Freshwater > River | place: USA: New York... | reverse complement strand
TATTGGGACTGTCCCAAGCCTCGTCCATTTTCCACTTTTTGTAGATGGCATCCTGCTCAATGAAAGGCAGGACCAGAACCCGCCATGAGTAGAGTGGTTTTCCAGCCTTGTTCACCACAAAGGCAGGGGGAAACCGGCCGTACGCATCATGATAATTATGCAGGGCCAGGCCAATTTGCCTCAGGTTGTTTGTGGATTGGGAACGGCGAGCTGCCTCGCGCACCTTTTGTACTGCCGGCAACAGCAACCCGACCACAATTGCCCCCTGGGTCGCCCCCAACTGCAGGTTTTCCTGGGGAATCGTCCCTTCTACCGAAACAGCGAGCCCATTCCTTTTAAATTCGACCTTCCCTAATTTTTCAGCAAAATCCGACAAGGCCCCAGCGTAATAGGCGAAGGCCAAGGCCCCCAGCGAGCCATTGGCTTCCTCCGTGAGGGGATTGCCCAAGGACCCGAACATCTCCTTCAGGCCCGGGGTATCACCAAAAAGCCCCGCCAAGGGAGCCACCCCTGCCACCGCAGAACCGGCCTGGGCCAACCCCTTCACCAAATCCGTTTGGAGTCTCCAGTTTTCCAGACTGGCCTCGGCCAATTGCTCATCCCGGTACAGGACCATCCCCCGAGCGGTAGCCCCCTGACCTGCAAAATGGATTCCCAGACCCGCGGCTTCGGAGCCCTTCAGGCTGTCCAAAGCCACTCCAACCGATTGCCGGATTTCCTTGGGGAAGGCGGAAAGATCCGTCGTGATCCAAGCCGAAACCGTCTCGGCTTCCGCATTTTTGCGGACCTTTTCCCACACCGGGCTATTTTCCTTCGGCAACTTCTTGAAGGACGCCAACGCAACCGGCGGCCCGAAACCGATGGTATTCGGATCCACCTGCACCACGCCAAGGTCCCCATCCTTGAGCAAAAGGAAACCATCCGTTTCCTTCAGCCCTTGGGCCAGGCCGCTTTTCCGCAATAATTCACCCGCATTCACCTCGCCGGCGAACCCGATCATCAACATCCCACGAGGTTCCTCTTGAGGATTCGGCTGAAACAGGATTCCGGAAAGAACCTTCACCTGGGAAGGCTCCACTGGCAACCTTTTCAGAAACCCGTCGATAGCCTCCTGCCCGGCGGCTTCCCACGCCTGTCCAAACGGTTGCACCAACGGAGAAGCAGCTAGCCCCGGCACCTTCACCTGGAGCCAGGCCAGAGTCCCCTTGGGGAAGTGAGCCTCTTGTGCCACGCCGGCCTCGGCCCAGAAAAAAACAGCCAAAATAGCCCAAGCAAGTTTGCGCATTTTTTGCCCACCTTTGTCAGTTTCAAAAATCCTTGCCACTCCCCAGTCACCGTTTCGGCGAGGGTTTTGGCAGACCCAAGAGGGCACCACCATCGGCCCGCTCAATCAAGACCCGCATGGCCATTTCGGAATCTTTGGAAGCGATCCTTCTGGCTGCCCCGTCAAAAAACAAAGCATTTGCAAATGGCTTGTCGCCCACGCCGATGGCGGGCACCGGATTCTTGCTGTCGTAAGGCAGATCATCGGGTGCGGCCCAGTTAACCGGGTCCCTCGATTCGATGACAGCCAAGGTATTGGAAAGGCCATCTGTGAAATTTGCGAATTTCAGCAACCCATTGCCATTGGCCTGATCCGGCCGCCAACCCTTGGGGCTGTTCACCCACCCCGCCTTGTCACCCACAAAAACACGGTAGTGGGTTTTGTTTGTCGGTTTTTCCGGGTTGGCAAAGACCTTCAACACGGCCTCTGCCAACGACTTGTTGTTCGGGCTATCCCAAGGCTCATCCAGTTTCCATTTCTTGTACAAGGCATCCTGCTCCAGGTACGGAAGCAGGAGGACCCGCCAGGAATACAGTGGTTTTCCATTTTGGTCGATCACCGCGGCAGGAGGAAGGTAACCGTAGGTCGCCTCGTAATTGTGAATCGCCAAGCCTATCTGCTTCAGGTTGTTCTGGCTGTTTGCTAAAAGGGCCGCTTCGCGCGGGTTGGCAGGTTGGGGGGCTACTGGGTCCCCTTCCATTTCCTTGGCTTCGGGGGGCGCCGGAATGGCCCTCTCCTGCGCCGGTGGCGGTTTTAAACCCATTTGCCCTTCACTAATCCAGCCATACATGCCTAGTGCCAGCAACGGCCCCATCATGCCCAGTTGGGATGCCTCCAATTCCAGCTTGGTGGAAACTGATTTGCCCTCGCGAACCAACGGCACCCGGTCCAAATCCTTGGCCAGCAGGTTCAATCCACCCAATCCAAAAACCAAGGCACCATGTTCCGCCAGGGATTTTTCATTCTTTTTCAGTTCCAGGCGAATCTGCTGCCGCCCCTGCTCGATGGCTCCCTGCCCCATTTTGCGGGCGTTTTCCAGGGCTTTGACTGCGGCAGCGGAGTCTTCCTCGGTGGAAAACTGCATGGCGGCGGAAAGGACCACGGCCTTCCCGGCCGAAACCAAGCTGACCGATGTGCTGGAAGCCTTGCCCAGCGCGGTAAATTTCTCGGGAATCTCTGCCCTTAGGCCGTCGGTGAAAGTGTTCTTGCTCACCCGGAAGGCCACTTGGCCGGCAAGCATTCTCTCCGGTGGAACCGGCGCCTTTTTACGGGAAAGCGACTCTTTGACCTGTTTTTCAAAACCAAAAATCAGGGTATTCGGCTCAACCCTAGCCATCACCGGCCCGGCTTCACCAGCCCACCACAGCCCCAACTTCTTATCGTATTCCACGGCGGATTTGCCCAGGAAGAGCCGGGCGGCTTTCCCCGTATCGATGGGGGAAGTTGAGGACAGGACCAACAGGAACTCGGGAGTACCCTCAGGGCCCATCCAGACCCCACCCGAGATTTCCTCCAAATCCTCCAACCGGGGGCTCATCCGGAGCTGCAGCAGGGAGTACGCGGCCCCGCCCCGCAGGACTGACTGCCGGTAATCGGCGAACAGCGGCCCTCGCCAAAGATTTTTGAAATCGATGCGGCCGGTGACAATTGAGTCTGTGGGCAGCCAACCCAAGGTGCTTCCCGGCTCGGCAGCAAGGCTGATCCCAGTAGCCGACAGGGCACAAATTGCAGCAAGGCACATCCATAAATAACGCATCGGTATTCCCGGAAATTGGAGGGGCCGACCTATCAGAAGTGGCACAAGGCCGATTATTGCATACTAACCGCAATCAAAACCGTATGGAAGATTCTCTCCAGTTGGCCCTGCAATAACACCAGGGGCCCCGGAAATTACTCCGGGGCCCCTGGTGGCGTGGTGCATCCTTGCAGGGCTTATGTCACTTGCAGCGACGCCAGATGCTCAGGCAGTCACCCAAGTGATGGCGGCTCACAGGAACGCAGGGAATTTCGCACTCCACTGGCTCGCAGCAAACCGGCTCAAGATACTTTTCCACCCGGCAGCAGGTGCGGGTGCTATGGCAAGCTTCCATCCGACAGGTGGTGACAGGAACTTGGCGCACACATTCTTCCACTACCATCTTGCAGGTGATGTGGGGAACTTGGCAAACCTTTTCCTCATACTCCATCCGGCAGACAGGTTTCCGAACCGTGTGGCACTGCTCCTCAGACACCATCTTGCAGACGGTATATGGCTCGCTAATGACCCTCTGCTCAGGAATCACCACAGTCTTTTGGCAGTTGACCATGTGGGTCTCCTGACGGGGCACCATCTTGCAGGTGGTGTAATTCTCCTGACGGCAGTGCTGTTCGTAACGCATGCGGCAGTGCTGTTGCTTCACAACGCGCACATGCTGTTGCTGGACCATCTTGCAGGTGGTGTAGGTCTCCTGACGGCAGTGCTGCTCGGTGCGCATGCGACAGTGTTGCTGACGCACGGTCCGGGAGTGCTGCTGTTGCACCATCTTGCAGGTGGTGTAGGTCTCCTGACGGCAGTGCTGCTCGGTGTGCATGCGGCAGTGTTGCTGACGCACGGTCCGGGAGTGCTGCTGTTGCACCATCTTGCAGGTGGTGTAGGTCTCCTGACGGCAGTGCTGGTCATAATGCATGCGGCAATGTTGTTGACGCACAGTGCGGAAGTTCTGCTGCTGAACCATCTTGCAGGTGGTGTAAGGGACCTGGCGGCAGTGCTGCTCGGTCTCCGTACGAACCTTGGTGCAGTTGACCATGTGGGTCTCCTGACGAGGCACCATTTTGCAAGTGGTGTAGCACTGCTCGCGCTGATGGCATTCCGTTTCCATGCGGCAGTGGTTGCGAACAACCTGCTCAACCTTTTCTTCGGGAACCATCTTGCAAACTGTGTAGGGAATTTCCTTTTCCACACACTCGGGAACCAGCTTGCAGGTGGTGTATTCGACCACTTTGCAAACCTCGCGGGGCACCATGCGGCACTCCACAACTTCCCGCTCTTCCTGACGGGGTTCCCAAATCTTGCGGCAGACGGTCCGGCCCGGAAGCTGAACTTGCTCGCACACGCACTCGCCGGGAACATAGATTGTCCGGCAGGAGCAAGGATCAAAAACGCAGCGGCCTGCTGTGCGCATCTTGCGGGTGACAACCGGGCCTTCGACAAATTCCTGCTCGGTGCGCCACGAACCGGTGCAGACCTTTTCGGTGCGTACGGTTTGAACCGGCTCCATCACCGTGCTGCGCACCTCCATTTGTTTCTTTTCGGAAACTTGGTGGTAGCGCATTTCCTGCACCTTACGCACATGCTGCTCGTAAACCGGACGCATGACAATGGTGCGGACTTCTTCAGCGGTCTGCCAGTGAACCGGCTTTTGCACCGTGTAAGGCACCATCACCTTATGCTGCTCGTAAACCGGCTCGCAATAAGTGCGGGTGACTGGAACCTGGTAGGTCTCATACACCGGACGGCAGGTCGTGTAGTACTCATTGCGCACATGCTGTTCATACACCGGGTGGCAGGTTGTGTAAGGAACCTGGTGCTCCGTGAAGTAGTATTCCGGTCGGCAAACCGTGTACGGAATGTTCCGCACATGTTGCTGGTAGACCGGATGGCAGGTCGTGTAAGGAACCTGGTGCTCGGTGTAGTAGTACTCCGGGCGACAAACCGTGTATGGAATGCTCCGCACATGCTGTTGGTAGACCGGATGGCAGGTCGTGTAGGGAACTTGATGCTCCGTGAAGTAGTACTCCGGACGGGAGACCGTGTACGGAATGTTCCGCACATGCTGTTCATAAATCGGATGGCAGGTTGTGTAGGGAACTTGATGGCTGGTCTCGTAGTACTCAGGTCGGGCCACTGTGTACGGAATGTTCCGCACATGCTGCTCGTAAACCGGATCGTACTTGGTGGTGGTGACTGGTACCTGGTAGCACTGCACTTCCGGTCGGTTCACCGTGATGGTGTGCTGACGAACATGCTGCTCATAAACGGGACGGCAAACCGTTTGACGCACTACCTCATCTTGGTACTCGATCACCGGGCGAGCCACCGTGTAGCGGTGCTCGCGAATCTGGGTTTCGGTCACGGGCCGGAGAATGCTGTACTTCTCCTCTTTCAAGACCGTGTCGTAGACCGCTTTGTAGGAGGTAACCGGAACTTCTTCCGCTACCACTCTCTGGCATACCCGGTAGCGAACGGGAGAGCATTGCTCAACCGCCACGACTGCCGCCGGGTATTGGCATGCACCGCAATGCGATGCTTGCACTTGTTTACTCAGTCCCAAACATCCCAACGCTAGGATGCCTAGGAACCGAAGGGTTCCCCAATTCATTTCAAACTCCCCTGCTAGAAGTTTTCCCACGCTAGCCAAACAACTAAGTCTGGCCTTCCTATGCATATTGCCAGAACCTCCCACAAACACCATCAGTCAAAGTTTCACAAATATTCAATAAATTACTTATCTTGCCATAAAATCGTCAAAACTGCGCATTTATCGCATAGCCCGCAAATTAGCTAATCTCGACAAAGCTAACAAGGACAGAATTCCCATTGATTTTTTTTGAAGAAAACTGTGTTTTCCCGCCGAAACTTTCGACACGGCGCATTTTTCTCGTTTCAGCAAAGCTTTTTGAAGCGAACTTACTGTGAAAGGGGCCAACCATGCCCACCCCAATTGAGCCTGATGCATGCCCAACCACCCATTTCACAGGCAGTTCGGGCGACTTGGTTTTGGTTGATTTGCAGCAGGGAACCAGGCTGTCGGTCTCTGCTCCCAAGATTGGTGAGAGTATCTTTATTGGCAGGGATGCTGAAACAGACTTAGTTTTGACAGATCCCAAAGCCAGCCGTCTTCATTGCAAATTGAATCAGCAGGGAAGCCAATGGCGTGTGGAAGACCTAGGAAGCAGGAATGGTACTTTTTTGAATGGGGAAAAAATAAAGCACGCCAACTTGATACCTGGTGATATCTTGCAAGCCGGGTCCCAGCGATTCAGGATTGATGATGCCTTAGACACCGCCGACCCTCAAGCAACCCGCAATCTTCTAATTCGAATGCTAAACAAGATCCAACCGTTAAGAAATCAAAAAGAGGCGGCCTAAGCAGCAAATATTAAGAGGCTTACGGAGCTACCGGCTGCCAGCACCATTCGCCCCCAGCCCGAACCAACGTGCCTCGACGATGGCCGTCGGAATCAAGCTCTAGTAGATCTATAACCTCGATAGCGCAATGTATGACGGCATAATTATTATACGCTGGGTCTTCCAAATCGTGAATTGGCGGGTGGGCATGGTGTACCACATCTTGCTTAAGGGCCTCCCCGGGCACCCTTTTGGAAGCGTAAGAAGCCCGTGAATGGGGAGGGGTTCGCTCCCAGCCCTGCTTTGCGAGTGAATCTTTGTGGTGAACTGCGGCAATTGCGTCCATTCTTACCTGAAGTCGAAGATTGGGATCGTAGCCAAGTAGAGCTACCCGCGGCTGTCTGCGTACCTCTTCAACTTTTGGGCTTCGTATATCTGTGTGAAACCGAACCCAATGGGCAGCAGGTTCCGATGAGCGCAGAACCACTGTGCGCAACTGGGGCCCCGTATTATGATCAACGCTGGCAAATTGAAGAAGATGCGCTGGATGATGGGCGCTAACAGTGCCTTCGTGAAGCCATTCGCCTATTTGCCGGGCCAATGCCTCGACATTGAGGTGGGGCATGATCCAACGTACAGGGCTGGAGGCATCCCGGTGCAATCCAACTCCGGAGTGGTTGACAACTGGGTCTTTTGCGTGTTTTTCCTTCATTTTCCACTCACCAGCGTGCTATATTATTAAGGTAGACCGGGTTAGCCCGAACGAATTTAGGGCTCCCGGCGTCTAAATGACAAGGGTCCAGCGTATAGGCTTAAGGTCGTTCGATCGACTTTTTGTTCAAGAGATTTGTTAGATTATGCCCGAGCAACCGGATCCCAGCGCATTGCCTAGCCCCGTCGAGGAGGCCAGCAAGGATTCGTCTGCGCCTTCGGGAACCCGGCAAAGCATGGTGGGCGTTTCCAGCTCTTCGGGCGCCTCCAGCTCAAAAGCCAAACCTCTCGAATCACCCGAATATTCGATCCCTGGCCACGACATGCTCAGGGAATTGAATCGTGGTGGTATGGGTGCGGTTTACAAGGCCCGCCAGCACGGATTCAACCGAATCGTCGCAGTTAAAGTCATTCTTCCCGAGCGCTTGCAAGCCGGAGAAGCGACGAAGCGATTTGGGCGAGAGGTTCGGGCCGCCGCGCTGCTTCACCACCCCAACTTTGTGATGGTGTTTCAGACAGACCTTGCCGGGCCTGTCGCGTTTCTAACCATGGAATATGTAGACGGAATAGATTTGAGCCGATTGGTAAAATTGACTGGACCTTTGCCTATTCAGCTGGCAGTGAGCTTTATCGTCCAGGCGGCCGATGCCCTTCAGCATGCCGCAGACAAGGGCGTGATCCACCGTGACATCAAACCCAGCAACCTGATGGTGACCCCTTCTCCAGTCAAGGGACTGAAAGAAGTGCCCAAACCATTGCCTTCGACCACGAGTGCCGGTTCGATCAAAATCCTTGATTTGGGTTTGGCCCGGATACTCGGCGATGGGGAAGGTGATGAAGACAGCCACAGCTCCGACGAATTGGGCGAATTGACCCAAGCGGGCGAATTTCTAGGCACTCCTGACTACATGGCCCCTGAGCAAGCTGAGAATCCCAGGCAGGCGGATACTCGAAGCGATCTCTATAGTCTTGGAGCCACGCTTTATTATCTTCTTGCGGGTCAACCGGTATTTGCCGGGGGGACTATCGTACAAAAGCTTCGCAAGCATTTGGCAACTCCTGCGCCGCTAGTATCGACCATTAGGCCTGATGTACCTGTGGCTCTTGCGCAAATTATTGATCGTTTATTACGCAAAAAACCGGAGGATCGTTTTCAAAAGCCGGCGGAATTGGCAGAGGCTCTTCGTGCCTTCCTGCAAGGCAAGGCGGTGCAACTGCCCAACGGTGAATCGTCAGGCAAGGCACTAGCTGCACCGATCAAAGTACTGCCCCCGCTGAACATCAGGGCCCATGGTGCGGCTGTGAGCGCGCTGGTGTTGAGTGATGATGGGAAATTGCTGGCAACTGGCGGCTTGGACGAAACCGTAAAAGTATGGGATGCCGAAACTGGCCGGCCAAGACGGCCCATTTCCGGCAATGAAGGGGCGTTGAATTGCCTCGCTTTTCACCCGGAAGGCAACCTGCTTGCAGGGGCGTCGAGTCGTTTGTTCGTGGATGACATGGGAATCCACCTGTGGGATTTAACCACCGGGCGCGAGGTGCGCAAGCTGACAGGGTTTCAGTCCAATGTGCAGGCACTGCGCTTTGACCCGAAAGGTCGGCACCTGATTACAGGCTGTGAAAATGGCGAGGTTCGACTGTTCCCGCTTGGTGATCCAAATGCACCTTCCAAGTTGCTTGGCAAGCACCCGGGTGGCGTGTTGTGCTTTGCCAGCCTTTCGTCGACCCGTCTGATTTCAGCGGGTGGCGATGGCAATGTGATAGTTTGGGATCTTGAAAAATTTATAGCTCGCGGCAAAATCGGGCTGCAAGTGGGGCCTGTGAAAACCGTCGCCGTTGACCGGGCTCACAATCTTTTGCTGGCAGGTGGCCAAGGGTTGTTGGTTCGTGACGGGGGGGCGAACTGCACCCAGCTCCTTGAGTCCCGTATACCTGTCAGGTCGGCCCGTTTCGTTCTTGCTGGCACGGCCGTGGCGGCCGGTTGCGAGGACGGACATGTGCGTCTGATTGACACAAGTATCTGCGTTGTGGTCGAAGAGCGACAGGTGGGTTCGCCTATCACCAGCATGGAGGCGGTGCCACACAGCGGATCGGTGTGGATAGGCTGCGCAGATGGGACGGTACGGAGGCTTGACCCTTTCAGCCTTGGTTCGTTCTGATCCCCTATTTAATTGAATTTTTCCGAAGCAAAAAAATAAAGCAGAAGGGGAGTTAGACCAAACCGGTCCAACTCCCCTTCATTTTGTTTACCAAGGATTTCTGGCAATGAGCCAGTTAGGCCATTATTTGCCTTGGTTTTCTGGGCGGAGTGCACGGACGGCTTTGCCTGCGCGCCACATCTCGCTGTCGCGGATTTCGGCGAGTTCCTTTTCCAGTTGCTCGCGGTAGTCAGTGCGGCTGTTCACCTCAAGCGTGCGGCGGGTTTCTTCGCCAGATTTGACGCTGTGGTAAAGATCCTCGAAAACCGGCTTGCTTGCATCGCGGAACTTTTTGAACCAGTCCAAAGCACCACGTTGGGCGGTGGTGGAGCAGTTGGCGTACATCCAATCCATGCCATTCTCGGCGATGAGTGGGTAAAGGCTTTGTGTTGCCTCTTCCACGGTCTCGTTGAAGGCCTCGGAAGCGGAGTGACCGTTAGCACGCAGGACCTCGTACTGGGCCAGCCACAAGCCATAGATGGCACCCATGAGAACACCACGCTCACCTGTGAGATCGCTATAGACCTCCTTGGTGAAGGTGGTCTCGAAGAGGTAGCCTGAGCCGATTGCGAAGCCCAATGCGCGAGCGCGTTCGGCGGCATGGCCTGTGGCATCTTGGTGGATGGCAAAGCTGGAGTTGATACCCTTGCCCTCAAGGAACAGTCGGCGGACCGAAGTGCCTGACCCCTTGGGTGCAACCAAGATGACATCGACATCTTGGGGAGCGACGACGCCGGTTTGGTCAGCATAAACGATGCTAAAGCCGTGTGAAAAATAAAGGGCTTTGCCTTTGGTTAGATAAGGCTTGATCTTTGGCCAGAATTCTTTCTGGCCCGCATCGGAAAGCAGGTACTGGATGACAGTGGCCTTCTCAGCGGCCTCTTCATAGCTGAGGAGGGTTTTGCCCGGAACCCAGCCGTCGCTGATGGCGAGATCCCAAGACCGGCCCCCTTTGCGAAGGCCGATGATAACGGGAATGCCGTTATCCCGCATGTTGAGTGATTGGCCGCGGCCTTGCACGCCGTAGCCCAACACCGCAACCGTCTCCTCCTTGAGGATGGAACGGATTTTTTCGAGGGGATAATCTGAACGCTCGTAGACCGCTTCGCGGGAATTATCGACAACGATTTCCTTCATGCTCGCCTCAAAACTAACCCGGATGAACGCTTTTTGGAAACAGAAGGCACCGCCGGGGTTGGCACCTTTAGCCCGCAATACAACGGGACCATCTCAAAACCCTATCTCACTGGTTTTGGGCAGGATGGACAGCGTGAAAGTCTCAATGTAGGGCAAAAACCAGATTTTGCCAACCGATGGAATTGGATACGACTGCCTAAATTGCCAAAACCAAGCAGCTATCATGTTTACTAACCAAGGGTTCAGGAGTCATCAATTGTCGGCAAAAATTCTGCAATCGATTCCCAATACATGGCGAAATCACCCTGAATTTGGCTTGAAAGCTGCTGATTTGGTCAAATTGGAAGGCTTTCTGACTCATGAGGAAGCAAATCACCTGATTTTGCCAGCCAAGCATGACCGTTTTCGGGCACTTGAACTTACATCTCCTGAGCAGGTGCGGGTGGTGATTTTGGGCCAAGACCCTTACCACGGCCCTGGTCAGGCCCATGGTTTAGCCTTTTCTGTGAAGCCAAAAGTGAAACTTCCGCCATCGTTGCGCAATATTTTGAAAGAGTGGGGGGAGGACTTAGGAAATCCGCCTCCGAAAGACGGTTGCTTAGAAAGGTGGGCTCAATCGGGAGTGCTGCTTTTGAACAGTTGTCTTACTGTGCGTTCTGGGGAGGCCCAATCGCATGCAGGCCAAGGGTGGGAGAAGTTGGTGTTGGGTATATTGCGAACGGTGTCAGCCAAAAGCCAACCCGTGTTATTCATCCTTTGGGGAGGGCCGGCACGGAAACTAGCCGAGCCCATTTTGCGCGAACCCCATGGGGCCATTTTCTCGGCGCACCCTTCCCCTCTATCGGCTTACCGGGGATTTTTGGGTTCCAAACCGTTTTCGAAAGCCAACTCCTGGCTGACCCAAAGGGGGTTACCACCTGTGGATTGGAGCTTGGATTAAATTAAATTTTGGCGGACCTTCATAATCCGACAATTAATTTCGCCTCAATGCGGGTGAAGGCGGCGATGACGGCCTCGGCGTTTGCGGGGCGGTCTGCCACCTCTTTTGCCATCAGTTTGGCAACAGCTTGGGAAAAGGCTTGGGACAACTCAGGGCGGACCGTAGCAATCTGGGGAACCGGAGCCTCCAGGTGCTGAGAGTGAACTTGATCAGGGTTATCGCCTGGGTACGGCACCTTGCCTGCAGCGAACTGATAGAGAGTAATGCCCAAGGCGTACAGGTCGGCGCGACCATCGAGTGGCGGATCATTTGTAATCTGTTCTGGGGGCATGTAGTAGGGAGTGCCCAAAGCGAGGCGTTGCTCGCTGGCCCGGTGAGGATCTGTTTTGCCCCAAATAGCAAGGCCCAAATCGCCCACCAAGATGGAGCCATCTTCCAGCATGAATAGATTAGCGGGCTTGATATCCCGATGGATAACCCCTTTTTTATGCAAATAGGCCAGTGCTTCGGCCGTTTGGATTGCAATTCGCGCCAACTCGGCCTCGCTCATTGGTTTGGAGCGTTTGACCACTCTTGGATCGCGGTCCATGGAAGGGACGGGAAGGTATTCCAAAGCGCAGTAGGGGAATGGTGTTGAGCCCGCATCGAGAACTTGAAGCAGACGGGGGTGACGAAGCTTGGCCCAGCTCTTGGCCAAAGCGAGGAACATGTCACTCTCGGAAGCATGACGGGCAGCCCGATTGGGCATGATCTTGAGGGCGACCATACGATCTGCGCCGGTTTGGCGAGCCTTGAAAACCAAAGAGGTGCTGCCTTGGCCAATTCTTTCCAGCAACTCGTAACCGGGTATCCCTTGTCCTAATACATCGTCGAGGCTGGCAAGGAGCCTTTGGGCCTGATTTGTGGTGATCAGGCCTCGAAGGCGCAGCCTTTGGAGCAGGTGGGCCGGG
>Ga0255126_1000879_pt1 | contig 12469 bp, 12 predicted proteins | sample Law_Miss_RepA_8d_FD_188556 | JGI IMG/M metagenome (GOLD analysis project Ga0255126, IMG submission 188556) | Freshwater microbial communities from St. Lawrence River, New York, United States - Law_Miss_RepA_8d | ecosystem: Environmental > Aquatic > Freshwater > River | place: USA: New York... | reverse complement strand
ACACTAAAGGGGGTAAGACCATGGACCACATTTCGACCTTCTCAGGTCAACGAATAAATCTGCAGGCAAAATCGGAAGACGAATTGATTGTTGAGATCAAGTTGTCAGACATTGCATTGGGATTATCAAGAACGGCCCGGTTTAATGGGCAAACGACTGAGTTTTACTCGGTTGCACAGCATAGCTGCCTGGTTGCAGATTCTGTGCCTTCGAGACTAAGGCTCGCCGCTCTTCTGCATGATGCGGCAGAGTACGCTACTGGTGACATCGTTTCGCCACTTAAGGCTTTCTTTCCTGAGTTCAAGCTCATTGAACATCGGATAGAGAAGGCGATCTTTTCGAAGTTTGGAATTGTTATTTCAGACTATGACAAAAAGATCATCAAATCGGCAGATCTACGCGCTCTTGCTACTGAGAAGCGCGATCTGATGCCGAACAGCACAGAACAGTGGGAGATCATTGAAGGAATTTCTCCTTTTGATTCGCTCATTGTTCCGCTGGAGCCTCGTGATGCACTGAAGCAATTCAGGGCGTATTGCGCGTCTCTTAACCTGGAGTTTTAACTTCAACTAAAGCCAAGCTCTGCTTGGCTTTTTTTATTGCTTATTTTTGCGGAAGGGGTATTTGGCGGGCCACAGGACCAGGTTGATAAAGAGCTGTTTTTCGGTGATTGATTTTGGTTCGTCAGATGTCAGGAAGTCTTTTGCTTCACAAATTAGCTGAACGACAGCTCCAATTAAGAAGTAAGCATAAACCATGATTTTTCATTTGTTGATGTCGGCGTACCGAATATACACACAAACAAAAGGGGACTTCCATGAATATCATTTCAATCGAACAAAACACCCCAGAGTGGCTGGAGTGGCGCAAAGGTGGCATTGGTGGTTCTGATGCTCCTGCAATCATGGGTGTGAGCCCGTGGGACTCTCCTCTGTCTCTGTGGCAGAGAAGGATGGGATTACTGCCACCGAAGCAGATGAGCCAGGCGATGCAGCGTGGTCATCAACTAGAGCCGGTGGCTAGGGCGTTGCTGGAAAAAGAGACGGGGCTCGTGTTTGCTGCTATGTGCGGTGAACACAAGAAGTTTCCCTTCTTAAAGGCATCGTTTGATGGTGTCAGCATGTGCCGTACAGCGCTTGCTGAAATCAAGGCGCCGAATCTAAAAGATCATGCCAGTGCTATTGGTACCGATCCTTTTGATGAGGCTGTTGATGAGGAGCAGGCAGAAGTTGATGCCTTGGCCGCTATCGAAGAAGAGCATGCTCTTGTCGTTAACGGTTTAATCCCGCCAAAGTATTGGCCTCAGGTACAGCACCAGATGATGGTGTCTGGTATCAAGAAAACCTTCTATTGCAGCTACTACCCTGGTCATCCAGTTCGGGAGCTTGCGGTCGTTGTTGTTCTTCTTGATAAGGCCTACTGTGAAAAACTCTTCAAGGCTGAGAAGCTTTGGTGGGATTGCTTGCAGTCAGGTCGTATGCCCGTCAGCAATGCTGCTGTTGCTAGAGCAATTGCTTGGCGCGAATCAAAGGTACTGGCGGATCAGTACGCGCTGAATGCAAAAGAGGCGCAGCGCCTGTTGATCGAAGATGGCGGCATTGATCTTTTGTCTCCGATGTCACATGACTTTGGCGTAGCAAAGCTGTCAGTGGCGACGTTCAAAGGATCTGTTGACTATGACCGTCTGTTGGCTGATTACGGTATTACACCGGAGAAGCTTGAGGAATATAGAGGTGAATCATCGATACGCGTTTCGATCCGAAAGACTAACCATCTCAGGACGAAAGTGACTCGAGAGCAACTTCTTAAGGAGTCAGCTTCTGCTGACGTTCAACTAACCAGCTAAGTCCACTTAGCAATAGAACCCGCCCACAGCAATTGTGTGCGGGTTTTTTCTTGTTTTGCTAACCTTTTGATGACAATGGTATCGGCATAGATTATAAAATAGGCAGTCATTTTGAGGGTTCTGTCATGGGCGCTATTAAAAAGTTAGTTTTTGCTGGCGGGCTGGTTGTTCTGTCTTCGCTGTCTATGGCAGCACCAGTCGCCGTTGACCCAGGCTCTACCTTTGTTCTGAAGATGGTTAAGCCGATAGAGCTGAATGCGTCTGTTGGGTCTGTCACATCTGCGCCTACTACTTGTTCGTCTAGAACTATTATGTGGTCTGGCAGTGCAAGCTGTTCTGCATCGGTACCGGCCATGTCAAACGGTTCGACTAGAACGCTTAATGACACGACAGGGAAGATAGGCTCGGCAACAGTAAGCTGTAACGCAGCTTCAAATGCGATCACTGTATCTGGTGGATCTTCTTGCACCGATCCGGTTGCTGTTGGTAACAGGCCGTGCAGTGCGCAAGCAGTTAGTTGGGGAGCTTGTACTGCGTCAGCACCAGCACGTAATCATGGACAGAACTCAAGCATTTCAGACTCCACGGCGCCAAGCACGGGGAGTGCAACATTCACTTGCAACGACTCGTCGTTTGTTTATTCCAGCGGTAATTGCTCTACAGCGGCGACGACTTGCACTAATAAGGCAGTGAATTGGTCGGTAGCGGGTAATGCTTGTAGTGCGTTGTCAGGAGTGACTAATGACGGTGCTAACAAGACGGTTTCGAACACGGCGTCTAACGGGAACACAGGTAATGCAACATTTACCTGCACAGCGTCGTCGGACACTTATAGTTTGGTCGGCTCTCCGACCTGTGCTCCTCCGCCCGCTACGGCATGCACAAGCCAGACATTGGGGTGGAATGTAGGTGGCACTTCATGCGCTTCTAATTCGGGTTCTGTGAACAATGGCGTTACAACGACTCTGGCCAGCACAAATGGCAATAGCGGGTCAGCCCAGTTTACTTGCAATGCCTCTACTAACACGTTCAGCCAGACTGGAACGCCAACCTGTGCAGTTCCGCCACCATCGTCATGCACCAGTCAAAGCAAAACATGGGGTACGGCACCGAGCGATTGCGCAGCTTTGACGGGGACTACGACCAATGGCGCGTCTAGGACTATTTCGAACACGGCATCGAATGGGAATAGCGGTAGTGCAACCTACGTCTGTAACGCTTCGACAGATACATACACAGTTTCAGGTACGCCTACATGCTCTCAGCCGGCACCTTCTGCTTGCACAAGCCAAACAAAGTCTTGGGGTACAGCTCCTGCGAATTGCAGCGCAGTAACAGGCGCAACCAATAACTCGGTTAGCAAGACAGTAGCGAACACGCTAAACGCAAACTCTGGCTCTGCAACCTATATCTGTAATGCGGCAACCGACACTTACACGGTGTCAGGTACGCCGACTTGCACACAGCCAGCACCAACATCCTGCACGAGTCAGACAAAGACTTGGTCGGCAGGTGGCAATAGCTGTTCTGGTAGTACAGGTGCTACCAATAACTCGGTTAGTAAAACAGTTGCAAACACCCTAAATGCAAACACAGGATCGGCAACGTATACCTGTAATGCGGCAACAGACACATACACTGTTTCAGGAACACCTACTTGCGCCGCGCCTACTCCGACCACTTGCACGAGCCAGTCTAAGGCGTGGGGGGCTTCGCCAGCTAACTGTGAGGGTTTCACCACAGAAACTGTTGATGGATCCACTTCTTATGTGACGAACCTACTGGGAAATGGGAACTCGGGCGAGGCAAGCTATGTTTGTAATGCTTCGACTAACACGTATACGGTCAGCGGATCGCCGACTTGCAACCGGGACTTCCCAGATTACGTTTCAGTCAAAGCAGGGGGTCTTCACACATGTGGGATAACGGACCAAGGAGCGTTAAGGTGCTGGGGGGAAAACAGCGAGGGAATGCTAGGGGATGGAACTACAACAAATAGAAACACTCCTACCCAGGTGGTTGGGCTAACGAGCGGTGTTAGTGAAGTAAGTCTTGGTGATGGTCACACTTGTGCAATCCACAATGGAGTGACGAAATGCTGGGGATTAAATAATCTTGGTCAGCTAGGAAATGGAACGACGGTTAGTTCGTCGGTGCCTGTTGTAGTTGCGGACCAAGGAAGCCCGTCTTTTGATAAATTATCGGCAGGAAGCAGAAGAACATGTGCCGTCAAAAGTGGTGCTGTATGGTGCTGGGGCACAAGTGAATACGGTACGTTTGGGGATGGAGAGAGAACAAATGGAGGGACATTCCTTCGGCCAACAGCAATTAGTGCAATGGATGGTCAACAAATTGCTGGAAATGAAGCTTTGGCTACACAATTGGTAAACAATGGAATTACACATACATGTGTGAAGCTTGGCGAAACTATTAGATGCTGGGGGCTCAGCACATACGGTCAAACTGCCAGTAAGATTGTAACTCAAACTGATGACGCACATGACAATGTTATAGCGGAACTATCGCAAGGTGGGGTTGCTACAAAATTGGCGACTGGACGCTTTCATTCCTGTGCAATACACGTTGGAGCAGGGAAGTGCTGGGGTCGCAATGATTCAGGTCAACTTGGCGATTTAACCGTTAGCAATAAATCAGAACCAACGCAGGTGTCTGGATTGGGGTCTGGAGTATCACATATAACAGGCGGGGATTCTCATACTTGTGCAATACATAATGGGGCAGCGAAATGCTGGGGATTAAATAGTAATGGCCAGGTTGGTGACGGATCTCGAGCATCGAGGACTAGCCCAAGAGCGGTTTCTGGCCTTACGAGCGGAATTACTGATATTTCCGCTGGGGGATCTCATACTTGTGCCATCAGAAATGGAAACATCGCTTGCTGGGGAGCTGGGGCTTCAGGACAGCTAGGAAGCGGTTCTACATCTGATTCACTGACACCTAATTTTATACCTTAAGAAGAAAAAACCCCAGCTCAATGAGCTGGGGTTTTTTATTGTCATAATTAAATGACGGTTAGTTAGACGGAAGACCAGTAAAAGGCTGTTCGAAGATGTCTTGGAACGTCCTAGAAACAGCTTCGCGGTCTTTTGCGCTAAGCGTAGACACAAATGTCATGTCTAAACACCCTTGCATGGCATTCAGGGCAGAAGAGCCCTTTATAACCTTGGTTAACCTTGCCCACGCTACCAGCTCGCGAGTGGTCATCAAGCCACGTATGCCTTGTTCTGCATACATCGCACGAGTTGCGCGTGCGAACTTGACCATCGATGCCGCAATGGATGGATCGACATCAGAGACCGAAACAACAATCTCATTCTCTATCTGTTCTGAAACGTAATCCGTTTTCAACCAACGAAAACGACTTACGGTGGCCATGTTCATCGGTTTGGTACCGACATACTGACCAGACTTATCACCGGATCCATTCGTGTTTGCAGTAGCTGCAAAACGCCAGCCTGGAGCAGCAGTGATGACGTCGGAGTTGTAGCAGTTCTCCAGTACGCCGGTGTCTAGGACGTTATGAAGGTCCGAGCTTGTTTTTGGGGACATCTTATCTATCTCGTTCAAGAGATAGATTGCTCCAGGATCTCGCATGCTTCGTAGAAGCATGGACTCTTGGAACTGAGTACCTTCAGCAGTAGGCAAATACATGCCCACGAAATCCGCATAAACACGGTCTTCACTGCCTATATCCTCATACACTGGAATACCCAATCGCGCAGCAAACTGACGAATAGCTTCAGTTTTACCGGAGCCATGGGGACCCCAGACGCAGAGGTTACCAATCCCGGCATCGTGACCAAGCTTGTACCAAACCACCAACGCCTTAAGGAGCATTGGCGTGAAGCGGTAATGCTCGTTCACAGCAGGAACGCGAGCACGTCCTTGGAACTGACGTATCGCTTCATTGCCGCCAAAGCCAAAAACGGCCTGGAGGGTGGTGTCCACAGATTTGATGGCGTTCATAGATATAACTCCCTAGATCACGGAATGCGATCTTTGATATGCAGTGGGGTTACGGCCGCATGGAGTGAGAAGAATAAAGGCTCTTTTTTTTGGTAGCATTATTCATCTTTTAAGTGATAATCTGCGCGTATTGAAAGGGCGTCTATATGATAAAGATTCTATTATTTGCGTCTGTGTTGCTTGCCCAAACAGGCATAGTTTCGGCTGCTTCCTCTAAGGAGATTCAGCAGTGCATGGAGGTTTCTGCTAGGAAGTATTCAATTCATCCCTATTTAATTTGGGCGATTGCTAAAACAGAAAGCGACTTCAATGTAAGAGCTGTTGGCAAAAACACTAATGGCACCACTGACATTGGACTGATGCAGATCAATGATACTTGGCTGAAGAGGCTATCTCGTTACGGGATAACGAGGAGTTCTTTGTTTGATCCGTGCGTGAGCGTTGAGGTTGGTGCTTGGATACTGGCACACAATTTTAAGACCTACGGCGAGAACTGGCGTGCAGTAGGGGCCTATAACGCAGTAACCGAATGGAAGCGTGTTCGTTACGCCAAGAAGGTAGAGAAAAACTTGCGTCTTGCCTACCAACTTGCGGGTGAGTCTCCGAAGCTTGCAGTCGCTGGTCCAGAGCCTGTATCTGCTGTGCAGAGTGAAGGGCGTTTGAGGGTTATTGAATGAAGGGTTTGCTGCAGACGTTGCTGGCGGTTTTTATCCTGGTCTTCACTATTTTCGTGCTCAAGCCTTACGACAGGTGTGTTCGGGTAGAACGAAGTACGGCCCCGATCAAGTGGGGTCAGGTCGCCATGGATGTGATGGTACGTCCATGGGTTGAGCCAGAAACACGATTCAATATTTTGAGCGGCTGGGTGCGCTTTCGTATTGCGACAAACAAGTACGTGAGAAAGCAGTTCTTTATCGAAGAGAACGAAAAAGAGTTCAGTTGCGGCTTCGATAACTTCAAGGTTCCGACATTCGCTCAAACAGCCGTTGGTAAGCGGTCGCTGAAAGGCGAGCCTGCTGAAGAATCTGATGAAAGTGGGTCTTGCGTGTTTTTCAATTGCCCGGAGCCGGTCTCCGGCAAATCAGATCTTAAAGAGCCTGTTTATAAGGGTGAAAATTGAGTACCGATCTTTTCATTTCAACCGCGTCTGGCGGTCGGGATAAGATGACTGTCGATTTTCTTAACAGCATCTTTCTCTACGCGGCAGTTCATGGGATCTCTGACATCCACTTCGAGGCCGCAGCTCGCGACTGGAACATTCGTATTCGACGGCAAGGTGAGCTTGAGGAAGTCCAGCGCGTCAGGACTGAAATCGGGATGGAGATCAACCTTAAGAGCTGGCGGATCGTGGCGCTCCTTTGGATGGGCGTTTTTCCCTTGTATATGAGGCCGAAGGCGTAGCAATCGATGTGCGTGTAAGCATCGTTCCGACAGAGCGTGGAGCAACGATTGTGTGTCGAGTTCTAGATCAGAAGAACGCAACACGAGACTTCGAAGAAATCAACATGACCCCTGAGGTCAGGTCTTGCGTAAGAACACTGATCGAAGAGCCGAATGGTCTGTTCCTAGTTACTGGGCCTACGGGGTCGGGTAAAACGTCCACGCTCTATTCAATCATTGGCGAGCTTAATACGCCGACGCGCAAGATTCTGACCATCGAAGATCCAGTCGAATATCAGGTGGACGGCTTGCAGCAGATCCCGATCACACAGAATAACGGGTTCCCCGATGCGCTGAGAGCTGCTTTGCGCCAAGACCCCGATGTCATTTTGGTGGGCGAGATTCGTGATGCTGAAACGGCAAAGATTGCTGTGAGTGCGGCGTCTACCGGCCATTTAGTTTTAAGCACATTGCACACGAACGATGCTTCCAGTTCGATCATGCGAATGATGGATTTAGGTGTTGATGCCTTTACCTTGGGGAGCTGCTTGAAAGGTGTGTTGGCTCAGAGATTGGTTGTTGGGATAAACGGCGAGAAGGAGTTTCTGGAGCCAACAGTTCAAGAGAAGCTGTGGCTCTCAAGCCATGGCATCGAGGATTTAGTGTCGCCAGTCGCATCGCCAAAGAGTGATAGCTCTATGGGCGGGCGAGTCCCCGTGATGGAGCTCATCATGGTCGATCGTGAAGTAAAAAATGCGATGGCCATGGGTGATGTTAAGGCTGTGAAGGCTGCTGCTAGGAAGCAAGTGCAATACATGTCGCTGCCGGAGGCTGGTGCATATTTGGCGCGAAAAGGGATGACTACGCTCGGCCAGGTTAGAAATATCGCAAGCAACATCGATGTTGATACCTCTAAGCGAATGCTCGGTGAAGTGCTAATTCAAGAAGGCAGGATCACGCAGCGCCAATTGGATAGAGGGCTTGAGGCCCAGATGGACAAGAAGAGCAAGGGCGAACATGTGCTTCTGGGTGAGATTTTAGTGTCGATGGGCTTATGTTCTAGGGAGGATGTCGATGAGTGCTTATCGTTGCAGTCGTCGTAAGTTCGTAGGTGGGGCTGCAGCCTTGGCGGGTGGGGCGTTAATGAGCCCTGGCCTCATTGCGATGCCAACTCAGAGCGTAGACTCTATCGTCCGTAACTTACCTCCTCTGTATAAGACCCTATCGCCTATCGCTGGGGAATACAGAAAGGTGAGGCTGTTCTTCTCTCAGAACTGCAATCATTCACGGTCCTTCCATGACCTGCTTTTTAAGTGGGGCATGACGCTACCAAAGGAAATTAAGTTTCTTCCGACTCCTGCGATTGTTCCTGGTGATGATTCTGCCGCGGCTTTGGGTGTCGCTTTTTATGCCGCCTGGTTGGCAAGCCCAGATAAGCTGAATAGCTTTATGAAGAATGTTTACGGGAATGTGCAGTCATTACGAATGGATCCGACGCGTTTCGAGACCTATTTCGATGCAGCGCGGAACGCTGGGGTTGATCGTGCTCGGTTCAGGGATGCGATAAACAATGGCGCCATGACTCAGAGCGGATTGGATGCCAGCTTTGTTGCCGCAAAGTATCAGCTAACTGCTACCCCTGCTATCGGCATAGGCGGTCAGTTCCTTGTAACCCCTGATGGGGTGGCTGGAAATGAAGAATTATTGATTCAGTTATTAAACGCGCTAACAAGTAAAGTCCTGATTGGGGAATAATTATTTTGTTGTCAAAGTTTTATGCGACTGATATAGATAAAGACGCAATTTAAGAGCAGAGATCTATGCTAAAGAATATGAGGTTGATCGGTGCATTAGGGGCGGTTTTAGTCATGCCCGGATGTGCTACCTTTTGCAATAGTTGCGAAGAAATGAATGCAAGACTTGTGTCATTGTCTAAACCTGCAAAAGCGCCTGATAGCCTTGTTCGTGACGTTGAACATCGTTCGGAGTTCGCAAACATATCGGGCAAGGATGAGCATGTTGTTTGTTGGGGCGGTAAATGCCCGATGAAAAATGGGGACCATGAAGTCTTTTGGCTTTATTTCGAGCCAGACCCGTTTGTTGACCCATTTGGTCTTACTGGTCGAAGCCAGGCCAAGTCAGAGAATTCGAAAAGTGTGGTCTCGGAAGGTGTCGTAGGCCGGAAGAACTTTGCGTTTGATGACGCAAAACTCACTGGGAATTTGTCTGGGCTAGAGGTCTTGGTGAAGTCTATCGAGGACTGCGGAGAGTGTGAGGTCGAGATCGTAGGCCATACCGACAGCAAGGGAAGTGATGCTTATAACGATGCCTTGGGCCTAAAGCGGGCCAGTGCAGTAAAAAACTGGCTGGTTGGTAAGGGTGTAGATAGGGATCGGATTGTGATTTCAAGTCGCGGGGAAAAGGAGCCGGTGGCTTCCAACAAAACGGGTGAAGGTCGGTACAAGAACCGTCGAGCAAATTACCGTGTCGTCGTAAACATTGCGGAGCAGAACAATGAATGATGTAGAGATTCCAGAATTCGTGGATTGCTTGCCTCAGTTCCTTTTTTGGGAAGCAGACGAGATTGCACCAGCGATCCTGTTGCTTGGTCTGGGGATTCTTACCAATACCCTGACCTACATGATTATTCCGATCTACTTGATCACGAAGTTTTTTACGCGGTTTAAGCAGAACCACATGGACGGATATTTCCATCACCTGATGTATGCCTGGGGCATGGGGATTCTGAATAAGCGCTTCACGAACGCATTCATTTACGAGTGGCATGAATAATGGACTTTAAAAACTTCAATTCGACTTGGCAGTCGACTATTGCTAACAATCGGATGCTGGTGGTTTCGAATGTCGCATTAGTTATTGCATTGGCTATGTGCGTAACAGCCATCACTTCGAGCAAAGAGCGCATTGTTATTATGCCTCCCCATGTGTCAGAGAGGGTGGTGGTGGCTTGGGATGAGGCATCTCCTTCCTACAACAAATCTATCGCGACATGGCTTTCTGGGGTAATCGGCGGGGTCAGTGAAAACAACTTGGCTTTTGCACAGAAGACGGTTGAGCAGTTCTTTACCCCGGCGCTTAGAAAAGAGCTTCTGATCAAGCTGTCTAAGATTGCGAAAGACCCATTGAGAAAGATTTCAGGGGCAACGGTCTGGTTCGAAGGGACTACCGTCGAATGGGAAAAATCCACTAACAAGGTGTTTGTTGCTGGCGACCTCGTATCGGTATCGCCATCTCAGGTTCAGCCTGCGCGTGACTCTGTTACCTATGAATACACCATTGAAATGCAGAACGGGTTGCCCATGGTGACTGCGTTTAATTCGTATCGTGGGCCCGCAAGAACCGTTGCGTGGTTGCGTGAGAACAAGTTTCTGGGCATTGGCGGCGAAGAGGCAACGGATCGTCTAATCGAAGAAGAGAATGAGAAGCAGCGGGCTGAGGGCGAGCTATGAAGATGAATAAGGTTTTACTGGCGGTATTGTTATCGCTTTCAGTGACGGGTTACGCGCAAGAAAACTATAGCGCAAATTTCGCACCGCTTAACTCAGGCTTTGCGCCACCACCAGAGGCCAAGAGTGGCCCGGGCAGAAATGTTCTTCCAGCTGACAAACTGCCGTCAGTTATGGAAGAGCAAGAACCTAAGAAGGTGGCTAAGCCGAAGCCTAGAAAGGTCACTAAGCCAGCGATTAAGGTCGAGAAGAAAGCCAATCCTTACGACATCCCTGATTCAGCTTTATCGCTCATACCGGAAACAAAGTCGGGCATCAGGCTTCCCAAGTTAGGCATGAGCCAGAGTCAGGGACCAAAGGTTCTTGGCCAGAATGTTGTGACTGTCGGTTCCGGTCGCAACGAAGTGATTTATGCCAGCTTCAGGCAGCCGAATCGCATTTCTACACCGTTTCAAAAGCCAAAAATCATCGACATGTCTGGCACTGAGTTTCAGGTCGTTGGGCAGGATGTGTACTTCGTTCCAGATAAGGATGAGCCCATTGGGATCTTTATCAGCGGTGACGATGCGCCAGGTCGTGTGGCTTCTTTAACACTGATTCCGGCAAATATCCCTGGTCAGAATGTATCGCTTGTTTTTGAGAACAAGCGAGAAATGGGGGAGACCCAGACAGGAGTTGGACCAGAGTCTTCACACATTGAGTTTGTTCGCTCGATTTTAGCTTCAGCGATCAATGGGGACGCGCCTGAAGGCTTTGATATTGCCGCGACCAATGTCGGTATGGCGAGAATAGGTAATGTGCTTGTTCGCCCGACATCGGTCATGTCATCCAGAGACAAAAACGTGTTCGTGTACAAGCTGAAAAACGTGGGCACGACAAAGCAGGAGCTTACTGAGCAGAGCTTTTATGAGGAAGGCGTACATGGGATTGCGTTTTGGCCGAAAGTGAATATCGAGCCGGGCGAAGAGTCCTCCGTCTATATCTTAGCTGCTAAGCAAGAATGATTCGGAGCACTATATGAACTCTCAAGATCTTAAAGCCAAATGGCAGGCAATGACCCCGGAGCAGAAGAGACGCGCCATTTTCATGGGCGGCGGGGCTTTCATTTTGGTGTTGGCATTTGCCTTTAATAAGCCGAATGAAAAAAGGGTTATCGCAGAACAGGATCGTATTGCCGCAGAGAGCCGAACCGCGTTGGTGAAGCCTCGTGTTAAAGACGTGTCGAACGAAGCATTGGGCGCTGAGCTTGAAGCTATTGGCCGGAAGGTTGGTGAGAACGAAAAGGTCGTTGTTGATGTCGTAAAACAGCAGAAGGACAACAACGAACTGAACGAGGAGTTGCAACGCAAGGCCGCGGACATGGAAGCTATGCGAGCTGAAATGGAGGCGATGCGGCAGGAAGTTTCTGTGCTGAAGTCAGGCATTGGCGATGCGGGTAAGCCTGTTGATTTGCCAGAGTTGCGCCAAGATTCCAAGCGAAGTCCTCTGGAGTTAGAGGTGCCATCGGTGTCGCCGGTTAAGGACAGCAAGGGCGCGTTGCCTGATGCGCCTGTTGCGGGTGAGCCTAGTGAGCCTGAGAAGAAACCTAAGAAGTCATTGCGAATTATTGGGTCTGGATCTGCAGGGGGTGGTAGCGGACTTTCTCTCGGCAATTCCGACATGTCGATTCCGGCCCGAAACCCTGATGGGTCCGTATCTAAGGTGGGTATTGACGGTAAGCCAGGCACCAATTCGGGTGGGGTTTCGGTCGCGAACAAAACCTCGCAGCCCGCATTCTCTACTTACATTC
>Ga0255126_1000869_pt1 | contig 12536 bp, 6 predicted proteins | sample Law_Miss_RepA_8d_FD_188556 | JGI IMG/M metagenome (GOLD analysis project Ga0255126, IMG submission 188556) | Freshwater microbial communities from St. Lawrence River, New York, United States - Law_Miss_RepA_8d | ecosystem: Environmental > Aquatic > Freshwater > River | place: USA: New York... | reverse complement strand
CGTTGAACCAGAACCACCAGTTGTGTTGGGTGTAGGCTCCAACCGACTCGCCGACCATCAACGTATTGCTCAAACCATCCTTGATTGACGCGATGAGCGTGTTGCAAGGAGCTCCGCTGTAATTTGCAACCGCGTTTGGAAGCAAAGAACAGGTTGGATTTGGTGCAACGCCTTGGTATCCGGCAAAGAAAATACCGTTGCCATTACCAAGACCGTTTCCGTTATTTTTGAAGAACGGATCGGATCCAAAATTCGAGTTAGCACTTGTGCAGTGTGCACCCCACGCCCAGTTCGATCCTGCTACACCTTTGTAGCTCGTAACAGCATATTGCTGCCCCGAGGAGCTTCGCTGTGCTCGGTTTGGCAAGACGGTAGGCGTTGTATCGCTTGGGCAACGGAACAAAGAGATCTTTTGCTGTGCGATCCAAGGAGTTGTATTCACGGTAGGAGCAACAGGTCCGCCGGTGTTGCGAGTATCGTTCGAAACGTCGAACCCTTGCACGAGGTTTTGATGCAGCGTCCCTTGTTCGATGTACGGGAGAATATTGGTCATCCACGACGTTTGTGCGACATTTGCTTGAGCGGGCAATGGGTCGGTCATGATGTCGGCAGTGCTCGACACTGAACCATAGTTCCCTGGAAGTTGCTTGCGGGCACCTTCGAAGCTTGTACAAGCCAGGGCAAGCTGTCGAACGTTGCTCGAGCAGGACATGCGTCGGGCCGCTTCGCGGGCGGCTTGGACTGCCGGCAGAAGGAGTCCAACGAGTACGCCGATGATGGCGATAACGACAAGGAGTTCGACGAGGGTAAAACCGCGTCGTGGGCCGGTGAGGCGCAAGAGTGGATTGCGAGCAAGCATGTGTTGATTCTCCAGACAGGGACCTTGTAGCTTATTGGGCAATCGGGTTTGTCGTCATTCAGAAAAGGGAAATAGAACGATGGACAATAAAGGACAACGTCTCGCTGGTTGTGTGTGGCAAGCCGTACTCATCGGGGGTGGATCGATAGCGGTTTGGCAACCATCAACCAATCCCCTTCTTAAATCGTACGGGTTGGGGGTACGATGTCAAGAAAATCCAATAGGTTGCGCAGTGAATCGTTAAGAAATGATTAAGGGATTTCTTCGACTCACTTCGGTCTGCAGGCTTATGTTAGAGGATAGCCGTTATGGATTCGTTCCACCGGAGACAGCATTAATCGCTTCGGAAAGTGCCCGTTGACGCGATACGATCTGGTCTCGAAGGGATTGGATTTGCTTGAATGTCGAGGAGATTTCAGCTTTTTCGGTTTGAAGGCTTTCTTGAAGCTGTTGTGCTTCGGCGTTGATCACGTCGAGTTCTTTGCGGTACTGAGCCACGTCTTTATCGAGTTTGGCTCGTTCGTCTTGTCCAAGTCGGACTTGGTTGTCGGCGACGGTTTGAGACTTTTGCATTTCGGCTAGTTCGCGTTGGATCAAAACCGCGTCTTGGAGTGCAGCGGTGATTTGTCGTCGGACTTCGCGGAAAGCATATTCGTAGTCGTTGAGTTGGCGAACGAAGACGGGAGCGACGGCTCTGACGATGTCTTGTTTCCCAAGTTCGTTTGCGGTGGCTGAGTCAAAAACGAGTTGATCACCTTGTTTGAAGGCGACTTTGGCGTTTTCTTCGCCCCGTTTGAGCCGAGCGTCAACGGATCGACCGCTGAGGTCATAGAAGCCCCCTTCGGTCGCGTTGCGTTGTTCTTGCGCGTCGACTTCGATGGAGTGATCTTTGAGGAATTCGACTCGAACGTAGACTTGTTCTGGCGGGGTTCCTTCGGGTGGCCTTGCACCATCATTGAGATAGGATTGCAAAACGCGAGCTTTGATGGCTTGTTTAACACTCAGGCCGGTGGGTTCGGCGGTTGCAAGGCTTGGATCGATCGCCAGGAGTGTCGCTATTTCGTTGAGGTCCATTCGGCCGAAGATTGCGTTTTCTTCGATTTTTGAACCTTCGGCAGCAAAAGCATTGTGCGAGTCGAGGGGCATCAGTTCGTAGATAGCCCACGAAGGATAGGTGCCCGAACCGATGGCAGCGATTTGTTCAGGGGTTAGGGAGCCAGTAGGTTTGACTTTGACGACCCCGGCATTCGACTCGGTGACGACAAATTCCCCGAGGTAAGCCGATGGCATTAGGCCGCGTGGATCAGCAGTCTCTCCGAATACGTGGACGACCGATTGTGCCGAGAGCCCAGCATCGGTGACGGCTGGAGCGGCGGCCGGTGCTGCGGCGGGATCAGCGACAGCAGGTGCGGCGGGGTTTCCGGCGACCATACCACCGAATCCCAATTGCAAGGAAGCTTCGTTTTGCCCGATGCCGGTGACGGTAGCACCGCGCCAAACGCGACCGCGTTCGACGAGCAGACGATTCAGTTCGTTGGTCAACGGGATGAAGCTCGAGTAATCCGTCTTCGGATCACGCTTGTCACCCATGCGGGCAGTATCGAGTTCGCGCTCCTTTGTCTCGACAACGGTTTTGAGCTTTTCATAGGCTTTGACAAACCCATTGCGGCGGCTTGCAACGCCGGCGGTGAAAAACAAGAAGCACCAGACTTCGAGGAAAAGCAAAGTCAGGAGAGTGGTATGCAACGCACCCCAGCCCTTGAGGGACTTGACGAGCATCCAGATAAAAAGGCCGAGGGACACGAGGACCGCTAGCCAGACAATGATTCCCATTAAGTCCATGAGGTCAGCCGTGAAGTGGTAATCAAAATTAGGAAAACGGAAAAGCCGTTGGTCTCACGGCGCTATCGGTAATCATCGCCCTGCCAACTAGGCTTTCCCTAGCATAGTTGGAAATATTTGGTACTCCCGTATTTTTTGCGCCGAATCCGATGGTAAGTTGGTGAAATTCGGGTGTCAAGCAAGGTGGATTAGGTGGCCTTGGGGTTTGGTACCGATTGCACTGGCTTTAAGTATTGCCTGAGACTTTGCCAAAAGTGCGGAATTTGCAGTAAGATTTCCGAAAAATCCTCATCCCCGAGCAACGCCTGTAATGAGCTTGGGCCTGGTGATCGACGGAGTTGGCGAATTAGAAACACCTATTAAGAACACTAAAAAGAACGTTGGATTGCAAATGACAGGCGCAAAAAATACCGGTGGCGGGGAGCCAATTATCAGTGTCAGTGGTCTGCGCGGGGTGTTGGGAAGCGAATTCACGCCGAGAGTTGCGATCGAGTACACGGCCGCTTTTTGTGGAGAGATTGGCCCCGGGCCGGTGTTGCTCGCACGCGATGGCCGCACAAGCGGACCAATGCTCTGCGACGCGATCGCTTCGGCGATCCTAGCCAGCGGTCGGGATTGTTTAGACATCGACGTTGCGGCAACTCCGACAGTTGGGGTGGCGGTGGGTGCTTTTAAAGCGGCAGGGGCGATCCAGGTATCGGCAAGTCATAATCCGCCTCCTTACAACGGGATGAAGTTGTTCGGGAGCGATGGACGGGTGTTGCCGGCAGAAGTCGGTAGTCGGGTGCTGACCCGATACCGCGGAATCCAGCAGGAGTTGCCCGGTACGGGGTGGGCACAAGCTGGATGGGTAGGAGTCGAGCGGATCGGGAAGCGAAAGCGGATCGAAGACCCACACAGCGTCCATTTGGAGAAAGTGTTAGGGACGGTCGATGTTGAAACGATCCGAAGCAAACGGATGCGGGTGTTGGTCGACAGCAATCACGGTGCGGGCTCGATCCTCGCTGCAAGGTTGCTTGAAGCATTAGGTTGTCAGTACCAGATCTTGGGTGGCAGTCCCGATGGAGTCTTCGAGCATCCCCCTGAACCGATCATGGAGAATTTGCATCAAGTGGGTGCTTCGGTGGTCAGTGGTGGTTGGCAAGTTGGATTTTGTCAGGATCCCGATGCAGATCGTTTAGCGATTCTCGATGAAGCTGGCCAGTATATTGGCGAAGAGTACACATCGGTCTTGTGCATGCAGAGGGCACTGATGCAGCGGCGCGGTGCGTTGGTCACGAATTGTGCTTCGAGTTCGATGACTTCTCATTTAGCGAAAAGTCACGGGGTGGCTTTCTACCGCAGCAAGGTAGGGGAAGCGAACGTGGTGGATTGCATGCTGACCCACGGTGCGATGTATGGGGGTGAAGGGAGCGGCGGGCCGATTGATCCTCGAGTGGTGCTGGTCCGCGATAGCATCGTTGGAATGGCACAAGTCTTGGATTTAATGGTTGCCACCGGAAAACAAGTATCGGAGTTGGTCGCGGGTTTGCCAAACTTGTCGATGATCAAAGACAAGATGACGTTGAGCAAAACGGAGCTTGAAGCATCCATCGGCAAGCTACAGGAGAGCATGCAAGCCGACACCGTCAGCTTGGAGGATGGTGTGCGGCTGGACTGGCCAGATGGGTGGCTATTACTGAGGGCCAGCAATACCGAGCCTTTAGTTCGTCTGATCGCCGAGGCACCAAGTCGCGAGCTGGCGCAGGGGATGATCGCTCGGGCCAAGGAAATCATGTCGAAGTAGAGTTGGCTTTGGCGGTAGAGTAGGCTTCTGGCGGAAAAACCAACGGCTGAGATACACCCGCGACTAAGTCGATTTCGAGTAAGTCGATTTCGAGCATTACAAATTTGCAGTTCGGTTGCACCGAGTTCACCGAGCAACATTTCACCGAGCAACATTTCACCGAGCAACATTTCATAGCGCAACATTCATAGCGCAACAGGAGATTTTCCGATGGTATGCATCGCAAAACTTAGGGATCATTACTTGCGAATACTGTGTATCTTGTTCGCCATCGGATTCGCCATCGGATCGGGGGGTGGCGGGTTACAAGCCCAGGACAAGAAATCGTTGCCGGCGATCAGTGAGGATGTTGCCAAGCAACTCGGTGAGCAGCTTGAGCCGTGGCTTAGCGCATTGCAGCTTCGAACCGAGCAGTTTCACTTGCGAGGCCACGGGACGGTGGTGATTGACAAGGCGACGCAGGACGTGCAGGTCGAGTTGGTGCGTCACAACGACGAAGAGTTTGAGTTGGTGTTAGTGCATCCGGAGTATGCGTTGACATTGGTTCGCACAGAGGGGATTACCGCCGTGGTATTGCCCAAGCATCGCAAGGTGTTTTGGGGAGTCGGTGCCGTGGATGACGAAGATCATCTCGGTTCGCGGGATTTGTTGAAGCGAACGATCAAGGGAACCAGTGAGATCGCCAGTTCATTGGAGTTCGTTAAGTTGATCAATGGGCCGACCCTTTCTCAAGTCTTTCTGTCGGCTGGTCAGATGCAGCTTGCTGAGCCCAAGGAAGGGGCTTTAGGGGGTGGGGTATTAAAGGAAGATCGTGTCGAGTGGTTGGTCAAAGGTGGGATAAAAGTTGGGTTGGTCGGTGGAGAGGTTTCGAAGGTATCGGTAGCAAGTCGGGATGTGAATGCGGAGTTGGAATTAAGTGGCGAGCATCCTGAATTGTTTGCTCGTAGTGGGAGCAATCAAGAGTGGCTGGCGCGGCATTGGGGAGAGTATGAACAAGAAGAGTTAACGCGTTCAGAGATAGAAAGAACCGTTTCGCGTGGGTTGCGACGCGCAGCGGAAGTCTTGGCACCCTCAAGCCGATTGACCGATCCGATTCGTAAGAATCGCAAAGTGGCGAATGGAGAGTTGCGTTGGATCGATGGGCAGCGGGTTGCGATGTTATCCGGGACGCCTGAGGAGATAGGCAAAGCGCATGGAGAGTTGCTAAAGGCTGAGTCGATGCGATGTATCGACTCGGTGCTATATGGGTTTGGTTTTGCGCAGACGATAGCAACCGGAAGATGGTTTCGCAAGGATCTCGATAGGGCTTATGGGCAGTTGAAGCCTTACATTCCCGAGCGACATATAGCGGAGACTCGCGCGTTGGCCAAGGCTTTGGGGCTCGATGAGCATCTTGTCGAGACGCTCAATGTTTTCCCCGAGTTGTTCCATTGTTCAGGGTTTGCGTTGTTCGGAGAAGCGACGGTTGATGGGAAGCTTTATCACGGTCGGGTACTCGATTACATGACTGCCATTGGGTTGCAAGATGCCGCGACGACTTTCATCGTTGCGCCGAAGGGATATTTACCATTTGCCAACATCGGATATGCCGGGTTTACCGGGAGTGTAAGCGGGATGAATGCCGCGAAGATTTCGTTGGGGGAGATGGGAGGCAAGGGGGAAGGTCAGTGGGATGGAGTACCGATGTCGACACTAATGCGTCGTGCGATGGAGGAGTGCGATTCGTTGGATGAGGTCAAGACGTTGTGGTCGACGAGTCCGAGGACTTGTGAGTATTACTATGTTTTTGCCGATGGGGAGAATCGAAGTGCCGTTGGGGTCGCGGCGACGCCGGAGAAGATCGAGTTTGTCGATCCAGGCAAGGGGCATCCATTGTTAGGGGATGGGATTGCCAATGCGGTGGTTTTGTCGGCGGGGTCACGGTTGGATGAGTTGAAGCGCAGGGTTCGGGATGGGTACGGCAAGTTTGATGTCAAGAGTGCGACCGACTTGATGTGTCGGCCGGTGGCCATGGACTCGAACTTGCACAACGTCCTATTTGTCCCTGAGGATGGTGTGCTGTATGTAGCGAACGCGAGTCACAAAGAGCCCGCTGCCGATCGACCTTATGTGAAGCTTGATCTCATCGGACTGCTTCGAGAGATGTCGGTCGAGATTCCCAAGAATAGCCCGGCGGAAAGCTCGGAGAATAGCCCGGCGGGTAACAAAGCCAATAAGAAGGATCCGGGAGCGGGGGATATCGGCAAGGTATTTCAAGCGAGCGATACTTTGGCGATGGAGTTAGAGCGCGAGAGTTCGGCGGATGCGAAAGAGTGTCTTGATGGGCTGTGTTGGGAGAACGGCAAGTTTGATGTTCGAATCGATGCTGTGGATGACAAGCAGCGAGCGAGCGGGATCGACCGGGTCGTGCGGTTTGCTTCGCCTATGCCATCGGGGGATCCGATCAATGATTTAGTGGCTTTGGAGTGGTATCGCGCGAGCCGCAAGGGGAAGGAACTTGAGAGTGCGCCGGCGATTGTAGTCGTGCATGAATCGGGGCGAGGGATGACGGTAGGGAAGATGATCGCCCGGGGGTTGAGCAATCAAGGAGTGCATGCGTTTTTGATGCAATTGCCAACGTACGGAATGCGGCGCAATCCGGCTTCGACAAAGACCGAAGGAGAAGCTTTGATCGGGGGGCTCAAGCAGGGGATTGCCGATGCGAGGCGAGCTTATGATGCAGTGAGCGTGTTGCCGGGTGTTGATGCGAAGAGGATATCGATTCAAGGGACAAGTTTAGGAGGATTCGTCGTTGCGACGACTACCGGGTTGGACACCGCGTATCATCGATCCGTGATTTTCCTAGCGGGTGGAGATCTTTATGGGGTGTTGGCCAATGGGGATCGCGATGCGGAAAAGACCCGACGCGAGTTGACCAAGAGCGGGATAAGCATGGAGCAAGCCAAGGAGGCTTTGTATACCATCGAGCCATTGCGTTTAGCGCATCGGGTAGCTGCTGGAAAGACGTGGGTCTATTCGGGGGATAAAGATACGGTGGTGCCACCAAAGAATTCCAAGCTGTATGTGGATGCTGCGAAGTTACCTCAAGGGCATCATGTCGAGTTGCCGGCGGATCATTACTCGGGGATTGTATTCTTGCCGAGCATTATTCAGCAGATCGCCAAGATTGCGAGCGAGCCTGCGGCGCAAGGAGCGGTACATTCGGGGCAATAGAGGGCAATAGAGGCATTAGAGGGAATTCGGGCCGCAAGGGGGCAGTCGGCCGCTAGGGGTATCGGCCCAGTAAGAGTATCAGGCCGTTGAGCGTTCTGTCTAAGATCGGTCAAGTAGATCGATCATGGCTTGACCTAGCCACGAATTATTAGCTAATAGGAAAATGTGTCAGAGCTATTAGCAGAAGACTTCGATGAAAAGAATTTCGAAAAGGATTGAGGAGTAAAGATGACGATTACACGAGTGGGCACCAACGAGAAGTATGCAGCGGGTTGGGCGGCGATTTTTGGAGGTGGCAAGGGTAAGGTTGCGAGCAAGGGTGCTGCTAAGGGAACGGCGGCGAAGGGAGCTGCAAGCAAGAAGGCGGTCAAAAAGGCTGCGGCGGTAAAGGGAGCGAGCAAGAAGGCTGCACCGAAGGCTGCTGCTAGCAAGACCACAACTGGTAAAACCACCGCCAACAAAACCACCGCCAAGAAGAGTGTTAAGAAGAAGTAGTTGTTCGTAGCTTATTGGCGAACCCGATTCGCTTGTCGGGTTCGCTCACTGGCACGCACTTGCGCTCACTGGCAATCACGGGCTCACTGGCAATTACTGGCGACTTGTAGTTTGGATGCTGGGCTTCAGGGGTATTTCGTGGATCCCTTGGCCTTCGACCCAGCGGTAGCGTCGATTGGGTTGAAGGTTCGGTAAGGTCTCGACCGACCCGTTTGGCCAAGTGCATTTAACAGAGTCGATCGAAGATTGAGCACCGATACCAACATGCAACAGGTGTTGGTTTGAGCCGAAGTAGCCTTCGCCATCGCACAGGGAAGTGACCCAAGACTCTTTACCCGATTGAATATGTAGTACGGCTCCGATAGCAGCTCGTTCGCATCGGGTTCCGACGAGTTCGAATTGGATAAAGTTGTGATTTGATTGGGTGCGGTTTTCAAGGAGTGCGGCAGGGCGGTCTAGGTGGGTAGCGACCAGGTCAGGTTTTCCGTCGACGTTGTAATCCAGGGACTGCAATCCGCGACCGACGTATTTGCCTTCGAAGTATTTCCCCGGAGCGGGGTTTCTGAGCCATTGAAACTCGCCTTGGACGTTCCTGAGGATTTGGGTTGGCATTTGCCAAGGTACATTTTCGGTGCGCAGGTCATCGATGTGGCCATTGACAGCGATAAAATCGAGCCAGCCGTCGTTATCAAGGTCGCTCAATTGGCTACCGAAACTGAGTTGATCCAAGGTGAATACCCCGAGTTTGGAACGGCGAGTACCATCGACGAAGACACCGGGAAGTGTTTGCAGATAGAGCGTGGAGACTTCGTTGTAGAAGTTCGTCACGATGATATCGAGGAGTCCATCGCGGTTTTGGTCGCCGCAGGAGATCCCCATGCAAGCTTGAGCGCGTCCGATTGCATCGACGGCAACGCCGGCCGAGGCAGCGCATTCGGAGAAGTAGTCTGGTGCTGTTGGATCTTCTAATACCGAGAGCAGCAGGTTATTGGGAGAGACGTCATTTGCGAAGAAGACATCGTTCCCGAACCGTTGATCGATGTTGGTAACCAGGGTGCCGAGTGTGTAGCCCGTACGGATCGATTCAAGGAGTGGTTCAGGGGCGGATTTCCAGTTGCCATCACCTTGGTTGTAAAGAATCCGGTTCTTCCCGGGTGGGAACATTTTTGGGTTGCATGAGATGCGAGAAGACTTGCCGTAGTCGCATTTTCGTGTGATGGCTTCGGTGCCATAGAGGTAGGATGCAACGAGTAGGTCTGGAAGAGAATCGCCGTTGAGGTCTGCGGCGTGGATGGAGCTGTTCCAGACGGAGTTCGGATCGTCTTGCGGGATCGCGATGGCTTCGAAGGTCCCGTCACCTTGGTTTCGATAGATGCGGGAGTTTCCCAGGTTCGATACAAGTAGATCAGGGAAACCGTCTTGGTCGATATCGCTAACCCCGACCCCTTGGCCGTAACCGACATCGGCAACGTATGCGAATTGTGCGACGTCTTGAAAGGCTTTCGAATAGATTGAACGGAATAGAGATTTCGGTTGGTAAGTAGGGTTCGAATCGATCGGTGACCCGCCGGCTTCGGAGAAGTACAGGTCGGGCCAGCCATCGAGATCGAAGTCCAGGGCGTTTACTCCACCACCGACACCTTCGATGGTGTACCAACTGCGATTTGGTTTCGCGCCGTTGTTATATCGGCCGGTAATTCCCAGTGCCGCAGCGACATCTTCCATGGCGATCGAAGAAGCATTGGAAAGGTTGTTGGGAGTCGAGCTTAACGAGTCCGATTGGCTTGGGGTCGGAAGTTCCGACGGTAGCGACCAGTTTTTCCAAGGGATTTGATCGAGGACGGCTGGTGTTCGGATAGGGCCTTTTTTCAGAAGGGCTTGTTGGTCGCGAAGGGATTGGGTCATGGGTTCGAAGCCGAGGGCGACGGCCGTTGCCCTCCAGCCGAAGGCAGCAACATCATCGCCGAGCTTGTCGTAGATCTTGGCGATAGACTCGTAGAGTTTGTTTTCGCCGTAGTTGTAGGAGATTTGTTGAGCTAGGTCGTTGATGGAGACCAGATCGTTTCCGAATTGGCGAACCCCTTGAGCTTGGTCTACCAATTTCAATTCAAGCATAGCGTCCGCGAGGGCTTGGTAGGCCGGTACGTGGCGGCGGTCGAGTTGGATTGTTTGAGCAAAAGCTGCTGCGGCTGATTCGAATTGATTCGAGCGAAGTAGTAGTCCGCCTGTCGCGTACCAATACTCCGGATGTTTGTTTGCTTCGGGGGGAGGATTCGCAAGCCACTCTTTGAGTTCGGTGAGTCGATCGGTTTCAAGGAGAGATGTGGCGGTCCACACCCAAGGTTCGATCATGTCTGGGTAGCGGATCGACATTGTTCGGAGTGTCTCTAGATTCGCAGCATAGCCGTTTCGGATCAGTTTCGTGCGGATGGTGGCGAACTGAACATAGGGGTGATCGGGGTAGGTTTCGCCGAAGGCTTTTTGGATCGGTTCGTCGTTGAAATAATCGCGGGGATCGACGATGGCGAGGAGTTCGAATTTGGTGAAGTCCCCGAGTCGGATGAGTCGTTCAAGGATACGGGTAGCTTCCCATCGGCGACCTTGAGCGTTGTAGAGCTTGCCAAGCAGTCGCAACGCTGGAACGGCGTTTGGGTATTGCTTGATGAGTTTCACCAAGATGGCTTCTGCTTCGGGGACTTTGCCCAGTGCGACCATCCATTCGGCGGCTTGCCCTGCCGCCGGTCCAGCTTCAGGGCACCCCTCGGGCATCTTTTCTAGAGTTGCAATTGCCCCTGGCAGATCGTTCTTCGCAGCGAGGGTGCGTGCGGTGAGGAAGATCAACTCGGGATCGGATGGTTTAACGAGCAGAAGCGGCTTTAACGCAGCCCAGACTTCGTCGATTTTCTTGGATTGATTCGGTTCTACAGAGTCTGTGATATTCGAGTTATTTGCATTACTTGGCTTGTTTGATGGCTTGCTTGATTTCGTGCATTCCTCGAGCAAGCGGGTGATGCGTTGGATTTCTTTGGGGAAGTCGACTTGGGGTGTATCGCTGGACTTTGCCGTTGAAGGGTCTTGCTTAGGCGTTGAAGGTTCTTGCTTAGGAGTGGTAGCTGCGGTGTTGTTTTGTGGTTGTGTAGAGGAAGTGCGAGGGGAGCAACCGACAGCGAGGCTTAGGATGGCGGTGCAGATGATTATCGACAGGCACCGCAGCGGTTTAGGAGGGAGGGAGGGCATGGGAATGCGGATGGTGTATGAGCGAGTTGTGCGACTTCAGGATAGAAGGCTCCAACGAGCAAGATGAGGATTTTATTATCTTCCGGTTTGTGGGTTGCAGATGCAAGCTCTGAGGCTTGTGCGGGTGATATTTTTCCCTTGGAAGATTCCCCTACCATGTTGTGACCGAAACTGAGGACGAATTTGTATCCAATTGGATATACGGTGGATATACGGCATTGCTTAGGGGGGCAGGTGTGCGGTTTGACGGTTGTAGTGCTTGCAGTTATCCTTTAGCATGAAAGTTACATGTAAGTTAAAAGAGATTTCAGAAGCGTTTTATTGGACTGAGCGTGGTATCGAGTTGGGTTGCAAAACAGAGAGATAGCAGCAAGCCGATCCGAAGTATTTCGGGATCGATGGGCTTGTGGTGCACTCTGTTGGTGTTTGTACTCACCAATATTCCCTTTCCAGTCCCTTCCGCGTTGGGATTGATTTCCCCGGATGGTGCTTTTCCATGCCAGGGGCACGGATGTGGGTGCGGATCTGCTTTGCAATGTTGGACAAGCTGTTGTTGTTACAACGCTGCTGAGCGGGCTCAGTGGGCAATGGATCGCAAGGTGATTCCCCCGGATTATGCCGTCCTGGAGTCGAAATCAGCACGTGAGTCGGAATGTGAGTCGGGGCATGCCGAAGCCTCTTGCTGCACTTCGAAAAGATCTTGTTGCACCACCAAGCGATCTTGCTGCACGTCGGAATCGGGGCCGAAGCTGGCAAGGAAGTTGGATAGCAAGTTAAATGGTAAGCAGACGGGCCGTAAGCTCGGTTTGATGTTGGCTTGTCCGTGCCGTGGTGGTTCGACGTTGATGACGACGTTGCCTTGGAGCAATCAGCCGCCCGGATTTTTGGAAGCTTGTATCGAAGTACCATCGCGATGGGTCGCGATTTCTAAAGTGTTGGATTGGGAGGGGGGAGTGTTGTCCCCGGCTGAACCTCCCCCGCGATCTGCTGCTTAAGGTGGCGGATATTCTTTGCGCGAAGTGTTTCTGAAGTTGCTATCACCCGTTCCGGGACGCATGAAGTGACTTTGGAATCATCCTGTTTTTACGATCCAACAAACAAATA
>Ga0255126_1000866_pt1 | contig 12547 bp, 10 predicted proteins | sample Law_Miss_RepA_8d_FD_188556 | JGI IMG/M metagenome (GOLD analysis project Ga0255126, IMG submission 188556) | Freshwater microbial communities from St. Lawrence River, New York, United States - Law_Miss_RepA_8d | ecosystem: Environmental > Aquatic > Freshwater > River | place: USA: New York... | reverse complement strand
GTGTTAGCCCAGGAAAATTGCTCTGCTTGATACCTTGCAGTCTTACGAAGGTTTCCTTTCTTTAGCAATTTAACAATTTCATCTGCAAATGAGATTCCATTATCTGCTGCAACTGCGCCAGCTGGCTTGATTGAGTTAATATTTAGGATTTCACCAACTGCGCTAGATCCTGAAGCCACAACTGGTGTTCCACTTGCTAGTGATTCAAGCGCTGATAGACAAAATGTTTCAAGTGGACCAGGAGCAAGTGTGATATCTGCGGCAGCTAAGTAGGAAGCAACTTTTTCTCTGCTGGCAACATAACCAACCATTTCTACTGGCAAATTTTCACTCATTTTTCGAATCTTCTTCCACAATGGCCCGCCACCAATTATTACTAACCGTGCATCAATGCCGCGATTTACTAACTCAGCAATCACCTGCACACTGCGTTGTGGCTCTTTCTCTGGTGACATCCGGCCACAATGAACCAGCAAGAATTCAGAATCCTTAAGTAATTCCCGACGTAATTTGAGACTTCTATTGGAGGGATTAAATCCAACCAAGTCAACACCGAGTGCTACTTTTCGCAGATTACTAGCATTGATTCGAACAAATTCAGCAGCAGCAAAATCTGTAGTGGCGATTACAACATCGAAGGTTGAAGCTAACTTGGCATTATGCCAATTAACAAAACGGTTTCGAATAGATGAGGGAATTACTGGTACAAATTTTTGCACCAAGCCATTCAAAGTTTCATGTGAGAAAACCAGGCTGGCAATCTTTTGTTGTTTTGCCCACTTACCAACTTTAAGGAGAGTGAAGCGATCAGAAACCTCAATTCGATCAGGGTTTAGAAACTCAAGGAGGTTTAGCAACTGCTTGTTACTGCGAATTACTTGATAGCCCCCGCTGCCAGGTAATGTGAAGCTTGGCAGGCTGATCTTTAAACCAAATGGCGTCTGTTCCTTTATGTACTTTGGACCTGGCACGATATAGATAAATTCATGACCATATTTAAGGTAGCCACGACCTAATTCATGCAATGTAGTCTTAATTCCACCTGAACTTGGACCATAAAAGTTAGCTACATGCACAATTCTCATGCCACACCCATTTCTGATAGAAGTGAACTTTTCTTTTGATTAATAACCACTTGATAATGATCCGTTAGCTCATTATTTATGCGACCCCAAGTTCGCTGAGAAACACTGTCCCTGGTAGCAATTCTCATTTGTTTACGATCACTTCTTGCATGGTGGTGATTTACTGTGCGATTCAGTTCTTCGCCATCATTTATATCTATTACGTATCCAGTGCGTCCATGCGCAACTAGATCTGCTGGACCGCCTGTGCGTGGCACAACTGCAGGAACACCTGATGCAAGTGCCTCTTGCACTGCTTGGCAGAAAGTTTCATTTGGTCCTGGGTGTATAAATAAATCAAAGCTGGCGTATATCTGCGCCAATTCCTCGCCAGATTTAAACCCAACAAATAATGCAGTAGGTAATTGCTGTTCAAGTTTGCGTCGGTGTGGGCCATCTCCAACAATTACTAGTTGAACATTCGGGTTTGATTCCAACGCTTTCAAATCTACTACCCGCTTTTCTTGAGCAAGCCGGCCAACAAAGCCAACAATGATTTTATTTGAATCTTTATTTGTCCAAAGATCTCTTAAGGCTACAGATCTTTTGGATGGATTAAATAACTCAGTGTTCACACCACGGCGCCATAAATAAACTTCAGGGACTCCAGCCATGTGAAGGTCAAGACAGGCTGAAGTTGACGGAGCAAGAGTGCGATCTGTTTGCGAGTGAATTTTGTATAGGATCTTTTGCAGTGAGTTTTGAGCAATTCCAAAACCATACTGCTTGGCAAATCCACCTAGATCAGTTTGATAGATAGAAACAGTTGGAATGTTCAATCGCTTAGCAACTTTATTTGCATAAGATCCAAGGGCAAATGGTGAAGCTAGGTGAATTACATCTGGTGTGAAACCATCGATTAAATGTTGAACTCTTTTTTGCGGTAAGCCCATTGGCATACCAGTTGGCAAAAAATTCTGAGTTGGTATAACAGGCACGCTTTTGACGGGGTGTCCGGCATATTCACTTGGCATGTTTTCACAGGCGGGAGCAACAACTAATGCTTGATGTCCGCTGGCGCTAAGGTGTTCAAGAACGCGAAGCACCGAATTTGTTACCCCATTTATATTCGGTAAGAAGGATTCAGTGACTACGGCTACTCTCATAGGAGTAGGGTGCGTAATTTAGAAAGCCTAAAGTAACCCTTGAGGTTAAGTGTCGGTAAAGAGTAGGTTAAGCCTTATACCTCCGAGTAACATATGTGTATGCAAATCGCTATCTGCATCAAGCAAGTTCCAGACTCTTGGGCTGAGAAAAAGATGGCTGGCGGAGTTTTAGATCGCGCCGGCGTTGATGCGGTATTAAATGATTTAGATGAGTATGCCGTTGAAGAGGCGCTGCGAATTGTTGAAGCAAACTCACCAACTAAAGAGGCTGGTGAAGGCAGCGGTCACACAATCACCTTAATTTCAATGGGACCAGAGCGTGCATCTGAGGCAATTAGAAAAGCACTCTCAATGGGCGCAGATGATGCAATCTTGGTGAGTGATCCATCTCTTGCCGGCTCTGATGCACTCGCCACCTCACTTGTTTTAGCTGAGGTAATTAAAAAAGGTAATTATGATTTAGTTTTGTGTGGCACAGAAAGTACTGATGCCAGAATGAGTGTAATTCCAGCGATGATATCCCAACGCCTTGCCTGGGCGCAATTAACATTTGCTGGCAAGGTAGCGGTTGATCCAACTGCAAGTACAGTTGAAATTGAGCGAATTACCGAGTTTGGTAATCAGGTAATGAGTGCAAAGTTTCCAGTAGTGCTTTCAGTAATTGAAAAGATTAATGAGCCACGTTATCCATCATTTAAGGGAATTATGGCGGCTAAGAAAAAGCCAATCACCACAATGAGTTTGGCAGATACTGGTATCGATGCTGCAAATGTTGGCGCATCTGCTGCATGGAGTGCGGTTAAAGATGCACTACCAAGACCGGCAAGGGGTGCTGGTGTGAAATTAACTGATGAGGGCAATGGCGGAGAAAAGCTGGTTGAGTTCTTAGTAGAGAAGAGACTGGCATGAGCAGCGTACTATTTTTAGTAGATCACACTGCTGGAAAGATCAGCAAGGCAAGTGGTGAGCTTGCAACATATGCAAAATCAATTGGTGAATCAGTTGCAGTAATTTTTGCAGATAATGCAGATGCAATCGCCTCCCAATTAAATACATTCCCAGTAGATAAAATCATTACCGTATCTGGTGAGTGGGATAAATATGGCGCACCTGCAATAGCAGAGGGCTTGTCACAATTAATCGCTGCTAAAAATCCTGCCGCAGTTTTAATCACCTCAACTGCAACTGGTAAAGAGATTGCAGCCAGAGTCTCGGTAATTACTGGCAGTGGAATCATTACCGATGCAGTAAGTGTTGATAAGGATTTGATTACAACTCAATCAGTTTTTGGTGGCTCAACCACAGTTCATTCAACTGTGACAAAGGGTGTGCCAGTGATAACTGTTAGAGCAAACTCAATTGAGGCAACAATTACTACCTCATCTGCTCCAACTGAAAGCTTTGCTGCCACAATCTCTGATGCTGCAAAGTTGGCGCCAATTTCCTCTGCAACACCAGTAGTTAAAGGTGGCAGACCAGATTTAACTGAAGCATCCATTGTTGTATCTGGTGGACGTGGCACAAATGGAGATTTCAAACCAGTTGAGGCATTAGCTGATGCGTTAGGTGCTGCAGTTGGAGCATCTCGTGCTGCAACAGATGCAGGCTGGTATCCACACTCAAACCAAGTGGGTCAAACTGGAAAAACTGTTTCACCACAACTTTATGTTGCTGCTGGAATTTCAGGTGCGATTCAACACCGTGCTGGAATGCAAACAAGTAAAACAATTGTGGCGATCAATAAGGATCCTGAAGCCCCAATCCTTGAAATCGCAGATTTTGCAGTTGTTGGCGATTTATTTAACGTTTTACCGCAAGCCACCGCACAAATTATTGCTCGCAAGGGGTAATTACTTGGCTATCGGTGCCAACCTTTAGACTTAGCAAGTGCCAATCTACTTTGATCATGCTGCAACTACTCCAATCTCAGAGGTAGCGATCTCGGCTTTAAACAATCAAATCAAAAAATTAGGAAATGCCTCATCCTTGCACTCAGCAGGACGAAGTGTTCGAAAAGATTTAGAAAGTGCAAGGGAGGAGATTGCAAAGGCAATTGATTGCGCGCCCAGTGAGGTTATCTTTACCGCAACCGGCACCGAGGCAAATAACTTGGCAATTAAAGGCTTGTATTGGAAAGCTGCCAAATCAAATCGAAATGTAATTATCACCTCAACCTTTGAACATCATGCAGTGATGGATCCAATCGCATGGCTTGCCGAACATGAAAATGCTCAAGTTATTAGCATCAATGTTGATCAAAATGGATTTATCTTGATGGATGAGTTAGCGCAGGCGATAAAGGATCATCAGGACAAAGTAGCTTTTATTTCAATTATGCACTCAAATAATGAGGTTGGCACCATTCAAGATGTCGCAAAAATTGTAAAGATTGCTGGTGATATTCCAGTACATGCCGATTGCGTGCAAAGCTTTGGCAAGGTTGCATTATCTTTTAAAGATTTAGGGTTAACCGCTGCAACTATTAGTGCTCATAAAGTTGGTGGCCCACTTGGCGTTGCTGCCTTAATTCTTAAACGCGGGTTAGATATTGAACCAATTCTGCATGGAGGCGGACAGGAACGAGATATAAGAAGTGGCACATTTAATGCTCCAAGTATTGTCTCCTTTGCAGCTGCTGCTAAAGAAAGTGTGGCAGCAATTGCAGATCGAGATAAAAAGGTGCGCGCATTAAAAAGTGAGTTAATTCAAACAGTTAAGAAAAATGTTTCAGATGCTTGGGTAAATGGTGATCAAACAAATTGCCTACCTGGCATTACCTCAATTACCTTTCCAAAAACAGATTCAGAGGGGCTGCTACTTTTGTTAGATAGCGAAGGTATTGCCTGCTCAACTGGCTCTGCCTGCAGTGCTGGTGTACAAAGACCAAGTCATGTCCTGCTTGCAATGGGATTAACAGAGGATGAGACCACCTCTACATTAAGATTTTCAGTGAGTCATTCCAACACAGTCACTGAGATTGCAAAACTGGGCTCAGTAATTGCATCAGTGGTAGCAAGATCTAGAGCGGCGTCAGGTAAAAAATGAAGAAACTAAAAGTAATTGCAGCAATGAGTGGTGGCGTTGATTCAGCAGTTGCTGCTGCCCGCGCAGTTGATGCAGGATATGAAGTTGTTGGCGTTCACCTTGCTCTATCTATTAATCCACAAAAGTATCGATCAGGTGCTCGTGGTTGCTGCACAATTGAGGATTCTCATGATGCAAGGCGCGCAGCTGATGTAATTGGAATCCCTTTTTATATTTGGGATATGGCAGAGGAGTTTCATAAGGGCGTAGTTGAAAACTTTTTATCTGAGTATCAATCAGGGCGAACTCCAAATCCATGTTTGCGCTGCAATGAAAAAATTAAATTTGAAGCGGTACTAGATCGAGCAAAAGCACTTGGATTTGATGGAGTAGTAACAGGACATTATGCAATTACAAAAGATGGTCCTAATGGAAAAACTTTGCACCGAGCAGCAGATTTTGAGAAGGATCAATCATATGTACTAGCTGTTCTTAGAACTGATCAAATAGAGGGTGCAATATTTCCATTGGGTGACACAGTGAAAACAGATACCCGTAAAGAGGCAAAAGAGCGTGGATTATTTGTAGCTAATAAACCAGATAGCCATGACATTTGCTTTGTGCCATCAGGTGATAACGCAGGTTGGTTACGAGAGCGATTAGGTTCTGAAACCGGAGATATTGTTGATGAGGCAGGTAAAAAATTAGGTGAACACAAAGGTGCCTACACATACACAATCGGTCAAAGACGAGGCCTTGCGTTAACTGTGCCAGATCCAACTGGTGAGCCAAGATATGTTTTAAAGATAGAGCCAAAGAGCAATACTGTTGTAGTTGGAACTCATGAAGCGTTAGCTGTGAACACAATTATTGCAACACCTCCAACTTGGTGTGGACCTGCGCCAGAGTTAAATAAAGTATTAAGAGGCTTTGCCCAGGTTAGAGCACATGGCCTGCCACTTGCTTGTGAGTATAAATTTGATGGTTCAAATCTGATTGCCAATTTAGATGAGCCAGTATTTGGTTTAGCAACCGGTCAAGCATTAGTTATTTACGATAATGATCGAGTAGTTGGCTCTGGAACGATCTGCGAAACGATTTAATATGAGCGCTGAAATTCGGCATCAAATTCAAGAACTCTGTGAAGAGATAAGTGATCATCAATTTAAATACTATGTTTTAGATGCACCAACAATTTCAGATGCTGCCTTTGATAAGTTATGGAATCAGCTCCTAGATCTTGAGAAAAAGTATCCGCAATACAAGCTAGAGAGCTCACCCACACTGCAAGTAGGTGGTGGTTTTTCAACCTCATTTACCCAACATGATCATATTGAAAAGATGATGAGCCTAGACAATGTTTTTGACTCAGAGGAGTTAGATACTTGGTTTGATCGAATTGAAAAATCAGAGAGTAAAAACACCTGGCTATGTGAGGTTAAGGTCGATGGCTTAGCCATCAACTTACTTTACGAAGAGGGAAGATTAACTAGAGCATTAACCCGAGGAAATGGCACAACTGGTGAGGATGTAACTTTAAATATAAAGACAATCAAATCAGTTCCACTTGAGTTAAAGGGCAAAAATCTTCCATCCCTTCTTGAAGTTCGTGGTGAAGTATTTTTCCCACTGCAATCATTTGATGAGTTAAATGATTCACTTGAGGAGGCAGGCAAGCCAAGGTTTGCAAACCCTAGAAATGCTGCAGCTGGTTCATTGCGGCAGAAGGATCCAAAGATAACCGCCTCTCGCCCATTAGATGTTGTAGTTCATGGCATAGGAGCAGCCCAAGGAGTTTCATTTGATAAACAATCTGATGCTTATGAATTACTTAAAGGTTGGGGCCTTCCAACTAGCAGTAGATTTAAAGTAGTTTCAACAAGGAAAGAAGTATTTGATTTTATCGATCAGTATGAAAAGAATCGACATAATGTTGAGCATGAGATAGATGGTGTTGTAATAAAGGTAAATGAGATTAAGAGCCAAAATCTTCTAGGTTTCACCTCACGAGCTCCTAAGTGGGCGATTGCTTATAAGTATCCACCGGAGGAGGTAGTAACTAAATTACTTGATATCAAGGTAAGTGTGGGTAGAACTGGACGAGTCACACCATTTGCTTTTATGGAGCCTGTAAAGGTTGCTGGATCTACCATTACCAATGCAACACTTCATAACGCCCAGGAGATTGTCAGAAAAGGAATATTGATTGGCGACACCGTATTAATTAGAAAAGCAGGGGATGTGATTCCCGAAGTTTTAGCTCCTGTTATTGAAAAGCGTAATGGCAGTGAGAAAGCATTTGTTATGCCAAGTAAATGTCCAGATTGCGGCAGCAAACTTCGGGCAATGAGTGAGGGTGATGTTGACATTCGCTGTCCAAACTCCCAATCATGTCCTGCCCAAGTAGTTGAACGTCTTTTCTATATCGGCTCTCGCTCAGCATTAGATATTGATGTTTTAGGGTACGAGGCAGCAGCTGCACTTTTAGCAGATAAGTTAGTAATTGATGAGGGTGATTTATTTGCTTTAACAACTAAAGATTTAGCAAAATCTGAGTTCTTTAGAAAAAAAGATGGCTCACTAAGTGTGATTGCAGAAAGATTTGTAGCAGGATTAGAGCTTGCAAAAACTCGGCCACTTTGGCGCATACTAGTTGCGCTATCAATTAGACATGTTGGGCCAACTAGTGCGCAAGCCTTAGCAAGTAAATTTGGTTCTCTTCACAATATTCAAAAGGCAACCGCTGAGGAATTAGCAAATATTGATGGGGTTGGCCAGGTAATGGCAGATGCCATTGTTGAATGGTTTAGTGTTGATTGGCATAAAGAGATTATTAAAAAATGGGATAAGGCCAAGGTTGCTTTGGTGGATGCACCCAAAGAGAAAGTAAAACAGACTTTAACTGGCTTAAGCATTGTTGTTACTGGATCCCTGGTTGATTTCACACGTGATCAGGCAAGTGAGGCGATTGTGGCTAGAGGCGGCAAAGCAACCTCTTCAGTTTCTGCCAAAACTGATTACTTGGTAGCAGGGGAGGCGGCTGGTTCGAAGTTAGATAAAGCACAAGAGCTAGGAATTACCATCCTTGATGAGGCAGGATTTAAATTATTACTTGAGAAGGGGATAAACTAAGCACATGAGAATGCTTAATGAGAACCTTCGTGAACTTCCAATATCACCAATAGCTTTTGGTTTGGTTACCTTTGGAATCCTAACTTTGCTTCTGTATTTAACTTTGCGCATTGACCGGGATTAATTATTGCTGCTGTAGCTAAAGAATTTGCCATAGTTGGCGGCACATTTGACCCAATCCATCTTGGCCATCTTCATCTAATTAAAGAGATCTCTAATAAGTTTGAAAAAGTTATTGTCATACCCTCTGGCACTCCATGGTTAAAGGAAAATCCACCAGTTGCAACTGCTGAACAAAGATTTCAAATGACAGATTTGGCTATTACCTCGATGGGATTAAGTGAAAAGGTTGAGGTGAGTCCAATAGAGGTTAAACGTGGCGGAAATAGTTATGCCATCGATACAGTTGCAGAGCTAAATGCTATCTATCCAAATACAAACTTTACTTTGGTTTTGGGCTCAGATGCTGCAAAGTATTTAGATAAATGGCATAGATCAAAAGAGATACTAGAGCAGGTGAAGATCTTGGTTGTAAAGCGGCCTGGATCTAGCCAATCTGAGTATGATGAAATTTCAATTAAAGCTTTAGATATCTCATCAACTATGGTTAGGGCTTCAATTGCAAAACGAGAGAATGTAAGCGCATTGCTACCAGCAAAGGTCGTTACATTTATTAGAGAGTTTGGGTTATATGGCAGTCGGTAATCGCACCTTAGAGCTAACCAAAATCGCAGCAGCAGCCCTTGCAGATAAATTGGGCACTGAAATTGTCGCAATCGATCTATCTGAGCAGTTGGTTTTAAATCAGGTTTTCTTACTTGCAACTGGAAACAATGAACCTCAACTTCAATCACTATCTGATGAGGTGCAGCGAAAACTTGCTGAGGCAGGAGAGAAGCCAGCACGCAAAGAGGGAAGTGGTGCTTGGATTTTGCTTGATTACACAGATTTAGTTGTTCATATCCAAAGTGTTGAATTACGCAATTACTACATGCTAGATCGCCTTTGGAATGATTGCCCAAAAATTGATTTGAATATGGATGTAGTACAAAGATAATGAGTAATTCAGACTCACCAATTCGCATTGTCCTTTGGCGACATGGCCAAACTGATTGGAATGTTGAAAATAGATTCCAAGGCCATTCTGATATTGCTTTAAATAAAGTTGGCGAGTATCAAGTATCAGAGGCGGCAAAGGTGTTGGCTGCTTTGCGTCCTGATCGAATTATCTCAAGTGATTTAATTAGAGCGCAGGCAACCGCTGCAGCACTTGCATCATTAACTGATATTAAAGTTGAGATTGATCCAGGTTTAAGAGAGACAAATGGTGGATTGTGGGAAGGAAAGACTGGTCCTGAAAACCGAGCAACCCATGGAGATTTATTTGCTAATTGGTATGAAGGTGGGGATGAACCTGCCGGAGTAATTGGTGAGCGTCGAAGTGAAGTTGCAAAAAGAGCGGTTGAGGTAATTGATAGAGAGACTGCAAATTTTACTGGAACAATTGTTTTTGTAACTCACGGTGGAACTGTTAGAAGTATTTTGGGATCAATTCTTAAATTACCAATCTCGCAGTGGGGTGTAATTGGTGGCTTATCAAATGCTTGTTGGTCAATACTTGAATTAACCAAGCATCACACTGGATCTCGCTGGTATTTAGCAGAGCACAATGCCGGTTCCTTGCCTGAGCCTGTCTTTGGAGATGATGCGGTTAATTAGATAAGGTTGGCTCTTGCTTCAAATAGCGGGGCTGTAGCGCAGCTGGTAGCGCACTTGCATGGCATGCAAGGGGTCAGGGGTTCGACTCCCCTCAGCTCCACTTATTAATAAATAGTTTTACTAGGTAAAGCAAGGGGAGCAATAGTGGCAAAGGTTTTAACTATTCCAGATAATTGGAATGCTTCTCAAATGCCTGATTTAACAGGCAAGCGTTTCCTAATAACTGGTGCAACCTCAGGCATTGGCTTGGCTGCTGCAACAGAGCTAGCTCGTCGAAATGCAAATGTTGTTATTACCGCAAGAAGTGTTGAAAAGGCCCGGGATGCGATTAAGAAAATTGGTCCAGGATTAGTTGATTACATTTTGATGGATTTAACAGATTTAGAATCTGTGAAACGGGCTGCCGCACGAGTTGATCGAGCATTTGATGTAGTGGTCTTAAATGCAGGTGTGATGGCAACTCCTTTCACAAAAACTGTTGATAATTTTGAACTTCAGATGGGAACAAACCATCTAGGTCATTTTGCATTTGCTGGCTTAATTAAGAATCAAATTAAAGATAGATTGGTTGTGGTCTCATCCTTTGCTCATAAAATGGGCAGTTTTGGTGATAATTCACTAGATGCAATTCGAAATCTATGCCTGGGAATTGGTAAGTATCAAAAATGGCAGGTATATGGTGCATCAAAGCTTGCAAATCTTTTGTTTGTTTCAGAGATTGAGCGGCTTAGAATTGAAAAGAACTGGTCATTTATCCCACTTGCTGTTCACCCAGGGTACTCAGACACAAATTTGCAGGCAGTTGCCTCACAAATGCGCGGTGCTGCAACTGAGGAAAAAATCACCATGATGATCAATAAGATTTTGGCCCAACCTGCATCCCAAGGAGCATTGCCAACACTTGCTGCATCTGTTTATCCAGATTTAATTGGCGCAAGTTTTATTGGACCAAATGGCTTTATGGAAATGCGTGGCACGCCAAAGTTAACTCGAGCAAAAGCCCTTGCCTATGATCAATTGTTAGCAAAGAATCTATGGCAGGTCAGTGAAGAATTAACTAAGGTAAGTTGGTCATAAGATGCATGAGGCATATGACTTTAAAGCGGTTCAAGATAAGTGGCTGCCAATTTGGGACAAATTACAACCATTTAAATCTGGTAACTCTGATGATAAGCGTGAGAAAAAATATGTTTTAGATATGTTTCCATACCCATCTGGTGATCTTCACATGGGTCATGCCGAGGCTTACGCCTTAGGAGATGTAATTGCTAGATACTGGATTCAAAAAGGATTTAACGTTATGCACCCAATTGGTTGGGATGCATTTGGATTACCAGCGGAGAATGCTGCAATAAAGAGAAATGCTGATCCAAGAGCATGGACCTATGAAAATATCGATGTTCAAAAATCTTCAATGCGCAGATATGCCTGTTCATTTGATTGGGATCGAACACTTCACACCTGTGATCCTGAGTATTACAAATGGAATCAATGGTTATTTCTTAAGATGTTTGAAAAGGGTTTGGCATATCGCAAAGACTCAGCTGTTAACTGGTGTCCTGATTGCCAAACTGTGTTGGCAAATGAGCAGGTTGTGGCGGGGCTTTGTGAGAGGTGCGATAGCGCAGTAACAAAGAAAAAATTAAATCAGTGGTACCTAAAGATCACAGATTATGCAGATCGATTACTAGATGACATGGATCAGTTAGAGGGCAAATGGCCTGAGAAGGTATTACTGATGCAACGAAATTGGATTGGAAGATCAACTGGTGCTCAGGTTGATTTTGAGGTTGAAGCTTTTGATCAAAAGATCACTGTTTACACAACCAGACCAGACACTTTATATGGTGCAACATTTATGGTGGTTGCCGCCGACTCAGAGCTTGCTGCAAAGTTAGTTGCAGGCAGTGAGGTTGAGGGGGAGTTTAAGAAGTATGTAGAAAGTGTTAAGGCGGCATCTGATATTGATCGCCTTGCAACAGATCGAGCAAAGACCGGTATCTTTTTAAATCGATATGCAATAAACCCAGTTAATAATGAAAAGATTCCAATCTGGGCATCAGATTATGTATTAGCTGATTATGGAACTGGTGCAATTATGGCAGTTCCTGCCCATGATCAACGAGATTTAGATTTTGCTAAAGCAATGAAGCTTCCGGTTAGAGTTGTAATTGATACTGGCATGGAGGATCCAAATTCATCGGGAATTGCAACTGATGGAGATGGCAAGGTTGTTAACTCAGGTTCAATTACCGGCTTAGGTAAAGATGAAGCGATTGCAAAGATTATTTCAGAGTTAGAGGGTAAAAAACTTGGTAAGGCGACAAAGAATTATCGCCTTCGCGATTGGCTGATCTCTCGTCAACGTTTTTGGGGAACACCAATTCCAATTATTCACTGTGATAGTTGCGGTTTAGTTCCAGTTCCAGAATCACAGTTGCC
>Ga0255126_1000864_pt1 | contig 12564 bp, 10 predicted proteins | sample Law_Miss_RepA_8d_FD_188556 | JGI IMG/M metagenome (GOLD analysis project Ga0255126, IMG submission 188556) | Freshwater microbial communities from St. Lawrence River, New York, United States - Law_Miss_RepA_8d | ecosystem: Environmental > Aquatic > Freshwater > River | place: USA: New York... | reverse complement strand
GCTTTGCGCTGGCGGCTGCTATCTGCGTGCCCTGCGCGCTGTGCTCGCTGGTGCGCGGCCAGCTACGCCCCGAGGGCGGCAAGCCGGCCTAAACCCAGAGGATCTGGCGCTTGCCGTGCTGGAAGCTCAGAAACACGGCGCGCGGATCGTCGTGCTCGAGCTGGCGCGTCAGGGCGTCCAGCATCAACAGCGTGACGGGCATCACGTTCAGGTCTTTGACGGCGGTCACGGGCACCCACTGCAGATCGCCCAATTCGTGGGTGTCGTCTGCTTCGCCAGACACAAACTGCGCATCAATGGCAAAAAATCTGGCGTGAAAGCGGATGGGCTGCGGGCTCGGCGTAATGGCGCGTCCGAGATACCGCAATTCCGCGAGCGGCGGCGTCACGCCACGTTGACGATAGTCTTGCCACGACACGTGCGGAATCTCGCCGATGTCGCCCGGCACGCCCACCACCAAGCCGCATTCTTCAAACGTCTCCCGGATGGCGGCCAGCGCCAGCGCCTGCGCACGCGTCTGCGAGTTGCCCACCGCGAGCTTGGGCGCGATGGAGTGATGGAGCGGTGAACTCACCTGAACGCGACGGTCGGCCGCTTCCAGACCGCCGCCCGGAAACACGTAAACCCCGGGCTTGAAGCGGGCCTTGTCGCTGCGGCGACCCATCAGGACTTCGGTGCCGCGCGGACTCTCGCGATGGATCACAAGGGTGGCGGCATCACGGGGGCGAACCGGGGTAGATGAGTCGGTCATGGGCGAACTCCGTCGAGGGGAGTGGATGATACGATGCAGGCAGGTCCTCTCACGAGCGACTCACATCGCCCGCCGCGCCGCCAGCAATGAAGGAAAATCCGTATGCCCTACATGATTAAGACTGTCGGCAAACCTGATTCAGAGGCGCTGCGACTGCGCCTGCGGCCGGCCCATCTGGAGTATCTGAAATCGCGCCAGACGATGATTCTTGCCGCCGGTGCCTTGCTGGAAGATGACGGCCGCGGCGGCAATGGCGGCCTGCTGATTCTTGATACGGACGACCGCGCCGTGGCCGAAGCCTTTATCGCCGCCGATCCGTTTACAACCGGCGGTTTGTTTGCCTCGATTGAGATAACGCGCTGGCGCAAGGCCTTCTTTAACTTCGATTGCCTGCTCTAGCCGTTGCCCAGACCGGCGAGACGGTCCCGCTTCCCTCAAATAGGGGGCGCTTGCCCGGTGCGAAGCGCGAAAATCAGGGCCTTTTCGGTATCGCCATCGCTCATCGCATCGCATACCATTGGGCTTGCCTTCGGGAATTTGCCCGGCTCGGCATCCTGCTGTTCTTGCGGCAGGAATGACGGTGTCGGCATGCCTCGTTAGGAATGGGCGTCAACGGGCGAGTACCACGGGAGCGTTACTGCTCGTTGACCTTTGTGAGTGAGTGCTTCATTTGCCAGATTCGGCACGCTGAAGTCGTTCGAAACTAAAGTTCACCTGCCGGAGCAGGGAATAGGGGGAGTCTTGGCTGGTAACCACGATAAAGAAATGCGACAGACACGCGGCGCCGCAATCGCCAACTGGCTGATGGATCGCAAATGGGCGTCTTTCCTGCTCATCTGTGTTCCGACCATCATGCTCGCATTGCACATTCCGAAGATTAAGGTCGAATCACAGTTCTCTGACCTGCTCCCCAAAGAGCATGAGTACATCAAGAACTACAACAAGATGAAGCAGACCTTCGGTGGTGCCAACGTCATCACGATGGCGCTTGAGGTCACAGACCCCAACGAAGACATCTTCACCTACGACACGCTCTCCAAGCTCAAATACCTGACCGACGAAGTCGACAAGATCGAAGGCGTCAACCACTATCAGGTCGCGAGTATCGCGCACGGCAAGGTGCGGCGAATCCGCACCACTGGCGGCGGTCTTATCAAGTCCGAGCCCGTGTTGCCCAAAGACCTGCCTAAAGACGTTGAACAGTTGAAGCAACTGCGTGAAGAAGCCTTCAACAACGACATCGTGTACGGCACCTACATCTCGACCGACGGTAAGCTGGCGCTGGTGTTCGCCGGCTTCGTGGAAGGCGTGCTGAAGTACAGCACCATTCACACGAAGATGCAGGAGTTCAAGGAAAACGTCGAGAAAGACGGCAAAACCAAGCTCTACGTCGCCGGCGAGCCGATGCTGAAGGGCTGGATTTACTACTACACGCCTGAATTGGTGCTCATCTTTGGCGTGACTCTCGCCGTGATGGTGGCGCTGCTGTTCTTCCACTTCTACTCGATTGCCGGTGTGGTGGTGCCAATGTTAGGTACCGTCCTCTCCGCAGTCTGGGGCTTGGGCTTCGTGGGTTGGATGGACTTCAACCTTGACCCGCTGATTCTCGTGGTGCCGGTGCTCATCTCCGCGCGAACTGCCAGTCACTGTGTACAGATGATGGAGCGCTATTACGACGAAATTCGGGTGGGCGCTGAGAAGGAAGCGGCGGTCCGCGTGTCCATGGGCGAACTCCTGCTGCCGGCCACGCTGGGGATTCTGGCGGACGCCTTTGCGCTGCTGGTGCTCACGGTCTCCTCTATGCCGATGATCGCCAAGCTCGGTATGTACTGCTCCTTCTGGGGCGCGAGTAACCTCGTGACGGTAGCGGTGCTGGTACCGCTGGTCATGTCGCTGCTGCCGAAACCGACCGTCTCGATTCAGGAAGAGCACAAGCATCTTCCGTCCCGCATCATGCACAACCTCGGCGTGTTCCTGGTGGGCCCGAAGGCCTCCACGATCATTATGGGTGGCGCGGTGCTGTTGACGGTGTGGGCGTTCTACTTCGGCTGGACCATCCAGATTGGTGAAAGCAAGCCGGGATCGCCGATTCTCTATCCCGAGCATGAGTACAACGTCTCCGCCTCCAAGATTGCCGACAAGTTCGCGGGCGCGAACCAGCTCAGCATTTACTTTGAAGGCGACGGCCCGCACCGCATGAAGGACCCTGCTGTGGTTGCCACCATGCAGGCCTTTGGGCGCTACATGGCGGACACTCGTAACTTCGGTGGTACCCGCGACATTCCGCAGCTGGTGCGTTCGATCAACCGTCTGTACCACTACGACGATCCGCGCTGGTCGCTGATTCCGAGCTCGCAGACCAACATCGGTAACACCCTGTTCATGTACGAAGCGGGCGCGTCCATGCCGGGCGTTATTCTCGAGTACATGGATTTGGAAGGCCGGACCGCCAACTTCGTGGTGTTCTACAAGGACGCCACGGGACCGACGGTCAGCGAAGCGGTTAAGAAGGCCCATGACTGGCTGGAAGCCCACCCGATGGAAGGCGTGACCCCGCGCTTCGCCGGCGGCATCATCGGCACCACTGCGGCGGCCAATGAGGAAACCCATGAGTCAGACATCAAGACGACAATTGCCATCGTGCTGGTGGTGACGCTGGCGATCATCGTGGCCTACCGCTCCTGGGTGGCGGGTCTTATGGTGTTCGGTCTGCTCATCCTCTGCGTGATGACCAACCGTGCGTTTATGGGCATGCGCGACATCGGCCTCAACGTGAATACCTTGCCGGTAACGGCGGTGGGTATCGGCGTCGGCGTCGACTATGCGATTTACATGTTGGACCGTCTGAAGGAAGAAGCCCGCCACCGTACGCTCATCGACGCCATCGTGACGTCCATGCGCACGACGGGTGCGGCGATTCTCTTCACCGCGACCACCATCTTCGCCGGCATTATCTTCTGGATTCCGCTGTCGACCCTGCGCTTCAACGGCGAAATGTCGCTGCTGCTCTGCTTGCTGCTCTTCAGCAACATGATCGGCGCCATCACGCTGGTTCCGCTGCTTGTCCACCTGTTCAAGCCGCGTTTTGTGACCGATTCGCACATTGATGATCGCGACACCATTCGTGACCAGAAGCTGGGCGGTTGGCAGGCGAAGTCCATCGCACAGATGGGGGGCGGCGCCGTAGGCGCTTAATCCTCCCCTCTGGATTGACTGAAACGGGCCGCGCGCAAGCGCGGCCCGTTTTTTTTTGCTGATCGAACAAGACTCTAGAGAGCAAGGCTGGCGGCGAGCCGAAGCGCTTCGAGGCATATGGCAGAGGCGTTCCAGGCCAGGCGCTCAAGCGCGCGGCGCTGGAAGTACAGAGGGTAGATGACGCAGGCGCGGCCGTACGCCGGCCCTAAGCCGGTAAGCCGTGGGTGCGTGCGCGAGGAAGAGAGCAAGAGACGAGGCGAGACCCGCAGGTATCGCCTCGCAAGCGGCGGTTTAGAGCACCGAACAGACGGCGTCGACAACGTAGTCCATATTGGATTGGCTGACGCCGGCCACATTGATGCGGCTCGAGTCCACCATGTAGATGCTGTACTCGGCCTTCAGGCGCTGCACCTGCTCCTTGGACAAGCCAAGGAAAGAGAACATGCCGAGCTGCTGCGGGATGAAGTCAAAGCGGTTGCTGTTGAGCTTGGTGCGGAATTTATCCGCCAGCTGAGTGCGCAGGCCATTGATGCGGTCGCGCATGAATCCGAGCTCGGCGGTCCAGGCGGCAGTGGCGGCTGGGTCGCGCAGAATACGTCCCACCAGCGCCGCGCCGTAGTTCGGCGGCATGGAGTACACGCCGCGCGCCACGTTCTGGGCCTGGCCGAACACCACATCCGCCTGCTCAGGCGTTTCCAGCATTAAGGACAGCGCACCGACGCGTTCGCGATAGACCCCGAAGTTTTTCGAGCACGAACTGGCGACGATGAGTTCTGGCACCGCAGACGCCAGTTTGCGCACGCCGTAGGCGTCTTCATCGAGACCGACGCCGAGACCCAGATAGGCCAGATCGACGAACGGCGTAAAGCCGCGACGCAGCGTGATGTCCGTGACCTGATCCCATTCGGCGGGCGAGAGGTCGACACCGCAGGGGTTGTGACAGCAGCCGTGCAAGAGCACCAGATCGCCGGCCGGAATTTTCTCCAGCGCCTCGAACATGGCGTTGGCTTTCAGCGCTTGGCTGGCGCCGTCGTAGTAGGGATAAATCTTGATTTCCAGACCCGCGTCGCCGAGGAGCGGCACGTGGTTGGCCCAGGTGGGATCAGAGACCCAGATGGCAGCGCCGGCCTTGGCGCGATTGAGCAATTCGGCGGCGATGCGCAGAGCGCCGCAACCGCCAGGCGCCTGCAAGGTGCGCAGGCGGCGAGCCGTGCGCGCTGCATGGTCGGCGCCAAAGATAAGTTGCTCAATACCGGTATCGAAATCCGGATCGCCGGCCGGGCCGACGTAGGTTTTCGTGGTTTCTTCTGCGCGGTGCGCGGCGTCTGCCTGCTTCACGCATTCAAGAATGGGGGTATGACCCTGCTCGTCTTTGTACACCCCAACGCCAAGGTCAACCTTGCGCGGGTTGGTGTCCTGACGGTAGGCGGCCAGCAGGCCGAGGATGGGATCTGGGTTAAGCGCTTTGAGAGTCTCGAACATGCGGGCTTCAATCTCCGGCCGTCAGTGCGCCCGATGCGCACCGTTTGGAAGCGGGGAATGATAGCCGGCGCGTTAGATCAAGGCTATGCGTGAACTACCTTCGATAGCACTGCAGTCGCGCCGAGGCATAGCGGAGCGCGTCGAGGTCGGTCGTGACCTGCCTTTGGCGGGCATGTTCGGTATAGGACTGCAGGGCTGAGAAGGGCAGAAAGGCGAAGCCCCAGGTGGTGACAGTGCCAATGGCGAAAGCGGTTTGGTTGCGCGCGTCGTTCAAGAATTCGGGATGACGATCGAGCTGCTGGTGCATCAGGCTGAGCTTGCGCTCGTAGAGTTCGGCGCAGGTGAGCTCCGGTGACACTGGCTTGGCCTCGGCGTTTGAGGGGCCGAGCAACACGAGTTTGGCGTCGTCTGCGCGGTCTTTGGTAAACGCCACGGTGCTGGCCTGCAGGGCGGCGGCATCCGGCAAAGCCTGGCTGGTCAGAGAGCAGCTGAGCAACAGCAGTGTGAGGAAGTGGCGCATCACGAATAGCCCGTGTTGTTGACGTTGAGCGCGTAGCGGCATCTGAAGGAAGAGGCTTGAAGGGCGAGCGGCTACGTCGCGCAGCCTGGGCCCGTTCATGCTTGGCCAAGGCGCGACCTACACAGGCCGGGCGGCCGCTTTCCGGCAGCCTGGAAGCGCAAGTTGCGCCGCCAATCCGGTGGGCCTGCGCCAAGCGGGCGTATGAGCGCTCGATATTGAGGATATTCATGAGTACTGTATATAAAAACAGTATTCATGATTTAAGCCATGTCCTCTCCCGCTTACGCCGAACTGCACTGCCTGAGCAATTTCAGTTTTCTGGAGGGTGCCTCTCATCCCGAAGAACTGGTGCGTCAGGCTGCCGCGCTGGGCTATTCCGCGCTGGCCGTCACCGATGAATGCTCTTTGGCGGGTGTGGTTCGGGCCCATGTCGCGGCGCGGGCAGTGGGGCTGAAGCTCATCATCGGCTCGCGGTTTACGCTGATCGACGGTTTACGTTTGCTGTTGTTGGCCCCGGATTCGGCAGCCTATGCCCAACTCTCGCGGCTCATTTCGCGCGCGCGCCGGCAGTGCGAGAAAGGCCAGTACCGCCTCACGCGGGAGGAACTGCTGGCCAGTAGCGCCGGGCTGTTGGTGCTGTGGTGCCCGGTCGAACTGCCAGCGGAGGGCGAGGCACGCTGGCTTATCGAGCAGTTTGGCGAGCGCATCTGGCTCACCGTTGGGCGCTTCCACGAAGGCGACGACCGCGCCCGCTTTGAACACTGCCGCGCGCTGGCTGAGCGTACAGGTCTGCCGCTGGTGGCGACGGGTGAAGTGCATTTTCATCTGCCCGCCCGCCGCGCGCTGGCCGATGTGCTGCAGGCGATCCGTCTGCGCCGTCCGCTGGCCAGCACCGGTTTTGCTCTGCCCGCCAACAGCGAGCGCCATCTGCGACCGCGCGAGCAATTAGGGCGCCTCTATTCGCCCGCGCTGCTGGCCGAAACGCTGCGCATTGCCGAGCGCTGCGTGTTTGGGCTGGAGCAACTCCGTTACGCCTATCCTCGCGAACTGGTGCCGGCCGGGATGACTCTGACCACGCAATTGCGCGCGCTCACCGAACGCGGCATTCAAAGGCGCTGGCCGCAGGGTGTTTCGGCCAAGGTGCTGGCACAGGTCGAACACGAACTCCAGCTCATTGCAGAGCTTGGCTACGAGGCTTTCTTTTTGACGGTCGATGACCTGGTCCGTTTTGCCCGGTCGCGCGGCATCCTGTGTCAGGGGCGCGGGTCGGCGGCCAATTCGGCCGTCTGCTACTGCCTCGGGATTACCGAGGTGGATCCCTCGCGCATGGAAATGCTGTTCGAGCGTTTCATTTCCAAAGAACGCGGCGAGCCGCCGGATATCGATGTCGACTTTGAGCACGAGCGGCGCGAGGAGGTCATTCAATACCTCTATCGCAAATATGGGCGTGAGCGGGCGGCGTTGGCGGCCACGGTGATTTGCTATCGGGCCCGCAGCGCGATTCGCGACGTGGGCAAGGCGCTGGGCATGTCGCTCGAACAGGTAGACCGCATCTCGCGCAATCTCTACTGGTGGGATCGTGGTGCGGCCTTGGACGAACGTCTGCGCGAGGTGGGCTTTCAACCGGAGCAACCGCTCATCCAGCGCTTGCTGGGTCTGGTGCAGGAGCTGATTGGCTTCCCGCGCCATCTTTCCCAGCACGTGGGCGGCTTTGTGATTTCCGACGGCCCGCTCAATGAACTCGTGCCGATCGAAAACGCCGCGATGGCCGAGCGCACGATCATCCAGTGGGACAAAGACGACCTCGAAGCGCTGGGCCTGCTCAAGGTGGATTGTCTGGCGCTGGGCATGCTCTCGGCCATCCGCCGTGCGCTGGCGCTGGTCAGCGACTTCCGGGGCCACCCGCTCGGCGTGGCGGATATTCCAGCGGAAGACCCGGCGACCTACGCCATGGTCCAGCGCGCCGACACGGTGGGGGTGTTCCAGATTGAATCCCGCGCCCAGATGGCGATGCTGCCGCGCCTGCGCCCGGCCTGCTATTACGACCTCGTCATACAGGTCGCGATTATTCGTCCGGGGCCGATTCAGGGCGAGATGGTGCATCCGTATCTGCGCCGTCGAAACGGCGAGGAAGCGGTGTCTTATCCCAACGCCGAGATTCGCTGCGTGCTCGAACGCACGCTGGGCGTACCGCTGTTTCAGGAGCAGGTGATCAAACTCGCAATGGTCGCTGCGGGTTTCTCGCCCGGCGAGGCCGACCAGTTGCGGCGCTCGATGGCGGCCTGGAAGCGCAACGGTGGGCTCGATCACTACCGCGAGAAACTCATTGCCGGCATGCAGGCGCGGGGTTACGACCCGCAGTTCGCCGAGCGCCTGTTCAATCAGATTAAAGGCTTTGGCGAATACGGTTTTCCGGAGTCCCACGCGGCGAGCTTTGCGCTATTGGCCTATGTCTCGGCCTGGCTGAAATGTCACGAGCCGGCGGCCTTTGTCGCCGCATTGCTCAATAGCCAGCCGATGGGCTTTTATGCGCCGTCGCAGCTCCTGCAGGACGCCCGCCGCCACGGCGTAGAAGTGCGGCCGGTGGCGGTCAATGCCAGCGTTGCCGAATGCACGCTCGAAGCAGGCGGGACCCCCGATGAACCGGTGGTGAGGCTGGGGTTCTGTATGGTGAAAGGGCTCGCCGCAAGCACCATCGAGCGTCTGCTCGCCGCGCGCGCCGCAGGGCCTTTTCCGGACGTTACCGCGCTCGCTCACCGGGCAGGGCTCGACCGACGAGAACTCCGCTTGCTGGCCGAAGCCGGCGCCTTGTCCGATCTGGCCGGCCATCGCCATCGGGCGCACTGGGCCGCGCTGGGACGCGAGGCGCCGTTGCCCCTACTGCCCGAGGTCCGCGTGCAGGAAGGGGCGCCACTGCTGCGGCGTCCGACCGACGGTGAAGACCTGCTGGCCGATTACGGACGCCTCGGCTTTTCGCTCGAGCACCACCCGCTGGAACTCCTGCGCCCGCAGCTGCTGCGGCTCAAGCGCACCACGGCCTTTGAAGTTCAGCAGGCGCGCCACGGTGAGCGCGTGCGCACCGCAGGGCTGGTCACCATGCGCCAGCGACCGGGTACGGCAACCGGCGTGGTGTTCATCACGCTGGAAGATGAAACCGGCGTGCTCAATCTCATCGTGTGGTCGAGTCTGGTGGAGACCCAGCGGCGCGAAGTGCTCGGTGCCCGACTGCTGGGGGTCAACGGCAAAGTCCAGCGGGACGGCGCCGTCATTCACCTGCTGGCCGAGCAGCTGGAAGATCTCAGCGGTCTGCTGGGGCGGCTCAGCACCGCTTCGCGCGACTTTCACTGAGTCGCATCGGCAAGCGCCCTATACTTCTGGGATGAGCCGCTGGCGTCCTCCTCGTCCCCCTGCCTCGCCCTACATCACGGTGACGGGCTATCGCGCGCTGGAAGCGGAACTCGCCGCACTGTGGGTACGGCGCCACGAGGTCGTGGTGCATCTGGCGGCCGCCGCCGCCGAGGGCGACCGCTCGGAAAACGCCGAGTATCAATATCGCAAGAAAGAACTGCGCGGCATCGACGCTCGTGTGGGCTATCTCCAGCGCCGGCTGCCGCAACTCAAACCGGTGGGCAAGGCGCCGGCCGATCCCGGCAAAGTGTTTTTCGGCGCCAGCGTGGTGCTCGAGGACGAGCACGGCGGCGAGGTGCATTACCGCATCGTTGGCAGCGACGAAGCCGATGCCGGCAGCGGCCAGATCAGCGTCGATTCCCCGCTCGCGCAGCAGTTAATGGGCAAGCTGCTGGATGACGAGGTGCGCTTGCCCCTGCAGGCGGGGACGGCCGTCACCTACTGGTTAAAGGACATTCAATATCCCGCGGTCGAGAATCCTTGACGCTCCGCAGCTACGGACTTCAAACGCGGTGCAGCCTCTGGCGTTCACGGCTATGCTGCGCCATCTCGATTGTTAGAAGGAAATCCCCATGATTGGTCTGGTCGAAGAACTGGTGTTGCTGGCGATCGAAGACGATGGCGCGATTGCCCACACCGCAGGCAGCGTCGGCTTTGGCATGTCATTGATTGGCGCAGCGCTGGTGGAATTGAGCAATCGCGGCCGCATTGATGCCGATCTGGACAGTCTGCGCGTGATGTCGCGCGAACCTACCGACCACCCTGTGCTGGATCGAGTACTTCAACTGTTGGTGATCGAGGAGACGCTCACCGTCGAACAGTGGGTGCTGCGGCTGGCTTCTGAAACCCCTGAGCTCGTGCGACTGGCGCTCAAGAGTTTGGTGGGCCGAGGGGTGTTGGAACAAACCGAATCCCGTTTCCTGTGGGTGCTCCGTTCACGTCGCTATCCCGTCATCGATGGGCGCGAGCAGAAAGAAGCCAAACTTCGTATCCTGTCCACGCTGCTCGGCGAAGACCTGCCAACCCCGCACGACACCGTGCTGCTCGGGCTGGCCCGCGCCGGCGGTTTGCTGGAAGCGTTTCTGACGTCTGCCGAAATTGCGCGCCTGGAAGGGCGGATGGAACAAGTTAGCGGCATCGACCTTTTCGTGCGGGGCGTGGAATCCGCGATCCGCGAAGATCAGGTCGAACGAGCGCGCGCCATGATGCTGCCCATGTACTAATTCTTGGATATTACCGGAGGCCCCCTGTGACCGAAGCCGCACTCAAAACCCTGATCGAAATTACCGCCGGCGTAACGCTGGCCGTGCCCGTTGGCCGGCTGGACTTCGAAGCCTCCACCGGCTTCCAGCAAGCCATTGAACAAGCTATCGCCGGTGCCGGGGCATCCGCCGTGGTGGTGGATTGCGCCCAGCTCGAATATGTCTCGAGTGCCGGTCTGCGGGTCTTCCTCATCGGTGCGCGCGCCGCCAAGCAGGCGAACGTCCGGTTTAGCGTGTGCGGGCTGGTAGAAGCCGTCCGCCGCGTATTCGTGGTCAGCGGTTTCGACAAGCTCATTGTTGAACATCCTGATCGCGCGGCGGCGCTGGCAGCCCTCCAGTAAGCGGGCTGCTTCGCGTATGAGCGAGCTGCGCGCCGCCAACACCGATCTGCCGACGCTCAATCGCGAGCTCAATCACGCGTGGGAGGCATCGGGCCTGTCGCCCGAGGGCCTGTTCCCATTTGAACTCGCGCTTGAGGAGGTTTTCGTCAACGCCATTACCCACGGCGCTCAGGCCGGCGAGACCCGGCAGTTTCAAATGGCGTTCAGCCACTCGGGCGCGCGCGCGATGCTGGTGCTGCGCGATGACGCGCCGGCCTTTGACCCGCTGTCGCTCGCAAGCCCGGATGTCGACGCAACTCTCGAAGACCGCGCGGTGGGTGGTTTGGGGATCCATCTGGTGCGCGAGCTGATGGATGATGTCACCTATCGCCGGGTCGACGGCTATAACGAACTGACCCTCTCCAAACACATCGACTGAGCGCCGGCCGCTGCCGCTTGTGAAGGCCGAGCGCCGGAGCGGCCAAGTCTCTTATACTTTCAAGCATCAGAGCCGTCCTTATCCCCACAGGTCGCGGGACGGCGTTGTACTGGCGATTCTTGAAAGCCAATCTCCCGCCAACTAACGAGAGGCGCGCGGAATGAAATTACGGACCAAAACCCTGCTTTGCACCGGCCTGCCGCTGGTGCTGCTCATCGCGCTGGTCGCCTGGCTGCTGTTGCGCCAGCTGTATGCCACGCGCATCGAACTCGGCCAGCAGCGTTTGCTCGATCAGGTGGCCAAGGTCGCCACTCGCCTGAGCGCCAAAAATGAATATGCCAACCGCATTGCGCGGGTGATGGCGCTGGCGCAGGAGCAGGGCATGTATGGCGACAGCCAGCGCTCGCTGAGCTTTCTGCGCGGGCTTATCGCCGCCCACCCGGTCTTGAACGGGGTCTACTTCTGTTACGAAGCTAACGCCAAAGTGGCTGAAAAAACCGGGCAGCCGGTGCCGGGGATGAATGCTGACGGTCGCTTTGTGCCCTATTACTTCCGACCCAAAGGTGCGACCGAGGCCACGCTGGTGCCGGCAATGCACATGGACAGCAGTTATTACTATCGCGGCGTGAAAAACGCGCTGGAAGGCAAGCCGGAAGGGCAGGGCGTGGTGCTCGAAGGCGGGGTGAGCGCGCTCTATCAGCCGCCATCAAGCGAGACCTTGAAGGCCGAGCGCGAAATCGTGATCGAGCCTTTCCTTTACGAAGGCTCGGCCAACGTGCCGCAGGTCTCCCCCATCATGATTGACGGTCAGTTTGCGGGCGTGGCCGGGGTCAATCTCACGCTCGACGACATCGACAGCTACATGCTGGGGATGCGCAGCTACAAGACCGAGCAATTTCTGCTGGTGAGCCAGCGCGGGCGCATCCTCTCCGCCACCATGGCGCCCGATTTGCGCTGGAGCGTGATTGAAAAAACCCCCTATGGCCCGCTGCTCAAGGACTTCTACCTGGGCAAGGAAGACCACACGCTTAGCCTGATCAAAGACCCGGTCACCGGCGATCGGCGATTCCTGATTGGCGCACGCGTGCCCACCGGCAACTGGACGCTGTGGATGACGGTCTCCGAACAAGAAGTGCTGGCCCCGGTGCAGCTGCAGGAAGCGCTGGCGCAGGTCGCGTTGATTGTGG
>Ga0255126_1000857_pt1 | contig 12620 bp, 6 predicted proteins | sample Law_Miss_RepA_8d_FD_188556 | JGI IMG/M metagenome (GOLD analysis project Ga0255126, IMG submission 188556) | Freshwater microbial communities from St. Lawrence River, New York, United States - Law_Miss_RepA_8d | ecosystem: Environmental > Aquatic > Freshwater > River | place: USA: New York... | reverse complement strand
GAAGCTCACGCCTTCGGCGCGGAGCTGTTCCAGCCTGCGGTCGAGGACGTTCTTTTCCATCTTGAACTCGGGAATGCCGTAGCGGAGCAGGCCGCCAAGGCGATCGTCGCGTTCGAATACGGTGACTGCATGGCCGGCGCGGCGCAGTTGCTGGGCGGCGGCGAGGCCGGCGGGGCCCGAACCAATCACGGCGACCTTTTTGCCGGTTTCGGTCTGCGGCGGCAGGGGCTTCACCCATCCTTCGGCAAACGCGCGATCGATGATGGCGAGTTCGACCGCTTTAATCGTGACCGGATTGTCGTTAATGCCCAGCACGCAGGCGCCTTCGCACGGGGCGGGGCACAGGCTGCCGGTGAATTCGGGGAAATTGTTGGTGGCGTGCAGGCGCTCGATGGCTTCCTGCCAGCGGTCCCGATAGACCAGATCGTTCCAGTCGGGAATGAGGTTGCCAAGCGGGCAACCCTGATGGCAGAACGGGATACCGCAGTCCATGCAGCGCGAGGCCTGCTGGTTCAGCGATTTGGCTTCCCAGGGCTGCATGACCTGCGACCAGTCGCGCAGGCGGTTTTCGACCGGACGATAGGGCTGCTTTTCGCGCCCGACTTCCAGAAAGCCGGTAGGTTTAGCCATGTGAGGCCTCCATTACGGCTTCATCTTCGGGCAGGCCAGCCGCGCGGGCCCGCGCGATGGCGGCCAGCACATGTTTGTAATCTCGGGGCATGACTTTCACGAATTGCGTCCTGGTGGTGGCCCATTCGCGCAGAATCCGCTCCGCTACCGGGCTCTTGGTATAGCGCACGTGATTGGCGAGCAATCGCTGTACGCAGGCTTCGTCTTCTTCGCTTTCGAGGCGATCCAGATCCACCATGTCGGTGTTACAACGGCCGGGCAGGCGGTTGTGCGGGTCGAATACAAAGGCAATCCCGCCGGACATGCCGGCGGCGAAGTTGCGGCCGGTGCCGCCGATGATGATCGCGCGGCCGCCGGTCATGTATTCGCAACCGTGGTCGCCAACGCCTTCCACCACGGCCTCCGCGCCGCTGTTGCGCACGCAGAAGCGCTCGCCGCCCATGCCGCGGAAGTAGGCTTCGCCCGAAGTCGCGCCATACAGGGCGACATTACCGATGAGGATGTTTTCTTCCGCTACGAAAGTCGCTTCCCGCGGCGGGAATACCATGATTTTGCCGCCCGACAGGCCTTTGCCAATGTAGTCGTTGGCATCGCCTTCGAGGCTCATGGTGATCCCTTTGGGCACGAAGGCGCCAAAGCTCTGGCCGGCCGAGCCGGTGAAGTTCAGGCGGATGGTGTCGTCCGGCAAGCCCGCGCCGCCGTGACGGCGGGTGAGTTCATAGCCGAGGATGGTGCCGACGGTGCGATTGACGTTGCGCACCGGTACGTCGAGGGTGACCGGCGTGCCTTTTTCCAGCGCTTCCATGCAGCCCGGCACCAGCACGCGGCGGTCGAGCGAACGGTCGAGGCCGTGATCCTGCGTACGGATATTGCGAATCGCAGTGCCTTCGGCGACCTCTGGCTGATAGAGAATCTTGGAAAGGTCGAGGCCTTTGGCTTTCCAGTGATCGACCGCCTGATTCACTTCCAGACAGTCGGCACGGCCGATCATCTCGTCCATGGTCCGGAAGCCGAGCTTGGCCATGTTTTCGCGGACTTCCTGCGCGATGAAGCGGAAGAAGTTCTCCACGAACTCCGCCTTGCCGGCAAATTTCTCGCGCAGTCGCGGGTCTTGCGTGGCGATGCCGACCGGGCAGGTGTTGAGGTGGCAGACGCGCATCATGATGCAGCCCATCACCACCAGCGGGGCGGTGGCGAAGCCATATTCTTCAGCGCCGAGCAGGGCGCCGATGATGACGTCGCGCCCGGTCTTCATCTGGCCGTCAACCTGCACCACGATGCGGTCGCGCAGCTTGTTGGCCACCAGCACCTGCTGCGTTTCCGCCAAGCCAAGCTCCCAGGGCACGCCAGCGTGCTTGAGCGAGGTGACCGGCGAGGCGCCGGTGCCGCCGTCGTATCCCGAAATCAGCACGACGTCTGAATAGGCCTTGGCGACGCCTGCTGCCACAGTACCCACGCCAACTTCCGCCACCAGCTTCACATGCACGCGGGCTTGCGGATTGGCGTTCTTCAGGTCGTGGATGAGCTGGGCAAGGTCTTCAATGGAATAGATGTCGTGGTGCGGCGGCGGCGAAATGAGGCCGACCCCCGGCGTTGAATAACGCACCTTGGCGATCCACGGATACACCTTGTGGCCGGGGAGCTGACCGCCTTCGCCGGGTTTCGCGCCCTGCGCCATCTTGATCTGGATGTCGTCGGCGTTGACCAGATATTCGCTGGTGACGCCAAAGCGGCCGGAGGCGACCTGCTTGATAGCGCTGCGGCGGAGGTCGCCGTTGGCGTCTGGTTTGAAACGCGCCGGATCTTCGCCGCCTTCGCCGGTGTTCGAACGGCCGCCGATGCGGTTCAGCGCGATCGCCAGCGTTTCATGCGCTTCGGAACTGATGGAGCCGTAGGACATGGCGCCGGTCTGGAAGCGTTTCATGATCGATTCGATCGACTCAACTTCATCAATCGGCAGCGCTTGCGCGGCTTCCTTCAGTTTGAACAAGCCGCGGAGCGTCGCCAGATGCTCGCTCTGCTGGTCCACCAGATTGGTGTACTCCCGGAAAATGTCTTCCCGGCCGCTGCTCGTGGCGTGCTGGAGCTTGAAGACGGTGTCCGGGTTAAACAGGTGATATTCGCCATCGCGACGCCACTGATATTCACCGCCCCACTCCAAATCGGGTTTGCCGATAAGGCGGTTCGGGAAGGCATGGTGATGGCGAATGTTGATTTCGCGCTCGATGACCTCCAGACCGATGCCGCCGATGCGGGTGGCGGTCCAGGTGAAATAGCGGTCCACCACGTTTTGATTGAGACCCACGGCCTCAAAAATCTGTGCGCCCCGATACGACTGCACGGTGGAGATGCCCATTTTGGACATCACCTTCACCAGTCCCTTGTTGACCGACTTGATGTAGTTGCGCACGGCAGTGTCGTGCAAGGGTTCATCGCCCTTACGGCCCTTCACGGCGCCGGCTTTGATGATGCCCTGCTGCAGCAGGTCGTCCAGCGTTTCGAAGGCCAGATACGGATTCACCGCGTCGGCGCCATAACCGATGAGGGTGGCGAAGTGATGCACTTCGCGCGGCTCGCCGGATTCCACCAGCAAGCCCACCCGCATGCGGCGCCCGTTGCGCACCAGATGATGGTGCGTGCCGGCGGTCGCCAACAGGGCCGGAATGGGGGCGTGGGTGCCGTCCATGCCGCGGTCGGAAAGGATAACGAAGGAATAGCCGTCATCGACCGCCTTGTCGGTTTCGGCAAACACGCGCTCCAAGGCAGCCTCAAGACCGGCCAGACCTTCTGCGATCGGGTAGAGCGCGGTGACGGTCTGGCAGCGAAAGTCCGGGCCATCTACATGGCGCAAGCGGGCGAGGTCTTCGTTGTTCAGAACCGGAGAGTCGAGCTTGATGCGGCGGCAACTGGCGGCGGTCGGCGCCAACAGATTGCTCTCGGGCCCGATGGGGGTGGAGACCTGCGTCACCAGTTCCTCGCGGATGCCGTCGAGCGGCGGGTTGGTAACCTGCGCAAAGAGCTGTTTGAAGTAGTCGTACAGGAGTCGTGGCTTGTTCGACAGCACGGCCAGCGCCGCGTCGGTGCCCATGGAACCGATCGGCTCTTCGCCTTTCTCGGCCATCGGCTGCAGGATGACCCGCAGGTCTTCGTGCGTGTAGCCGTAGGCCTGCTGCCGACGCAGCACGGTGTCATGGTCGATCGCGTGCACATGGGCCGGCGCCGGTAGGGCCGACAGCGGGACGTAGTTTTCCTGCAGCCAGTCGGCGTAGGGATGTTCGTCGATGTAGCGTTGTTTCAGCTCTGCATCGTCGATGATGCGACCCGCTTCCGTATCGACCAGGAAAATGCGGCCCGGATGCAGGCGCTCCTTGATGGCGATGTTCTCGGGCGGGAAATCGAGCACGCCCACTTCGGACGCCATGACGACCATGTCGTCCTTGGTCACGTAATAACGGGAGGGGCGCAGGCCGTTACGGTCCAGCACGGCGCCGATGATCCGACCGTCGGTGAAAGCGATACAGGCCGGACCGTCCCAGGGCTCCATCAGGCAGCCGTGGTATTCGTAGAAGGCCTTCCGCGCGGCGTCCATTTCCTTATGCCCGCTCCAGGCTTCCGGAATCATCATCAACACCGCCAGTGGCAGCGGACGGCCGGCCATGTGCAGGAATTCCAGCACCTGATCGAAGCTGGCGGAGTCCGAGCTGCCCTCAATCACGATCGGCAGGAGCTTCTTCAGGTCGTCGCCGAAGAGCTCGGACTGGCACAGCGCTTCGCGCGCCCGCATCCAGTTGATGTTGCCCCGAAGCGTGTTGATTTCGCCGTTGTGCGCGATGTACCGGAACGGGTGCGCCAGCGGCCAGGACGGGAAGGTGTTGGTCGAAAACCGCTGGTGAACCAGCGCCAACGCGCTCTCAACGAGCGGATCGGACAGGTCGGGGAAGTGCATCTTCACCTGAACGGCGTTCAGCATTCCTTTATAAACGATGGTGCGGTGGGAAAGGCTCGGCACGTAGAAGAGCCGCTTTTCTGCCAGCGAAGACTGCCAGATGGCGTGTTCAACCCGTTTGCGAACCACGTAGAGCTTGCGCTCAAAGGTGTCGCCATCCGTGACGTGAGCGGGCCGGCCAATGAACAGCTGCTTGAATGCGGGCTCGCAGGCCAGCGCGGTGGGGCCGATGGCGGAGTCGTCAAAGGGGAGTTCGCGCCAGCCCAGAAGCGTGAGGCCTTCTTCGGCGATGACTTTTGCGAATTCGTTTTCGCAGGCTGCGGCGTCGGCGGCAGCGCGGGGCAGAAAGATCATGCCGGCGGCGTACTGGCCGGCGGGCGGGAGTTCGAAACCCAACTTGCTGCATTCGCGGCGGAGAAACTGGTCGGGGATCTGAATGAGAATCCCGGCGCCATCCCCGGTGTTGATCTCGGCGCCGGAGGCCCCGCGATGTTCGAGATGGTCGAGAATGGTCAGCGCGCGCTCAATGGTTTGATGCGATTTGCGCCCTTTCATATCCACGACGAAACCAACGCCGCAGGCGTCGTGTTCCGTGCTTGCGTCATAGAGGCCTGCTTCAGGCCGACCCTGATGGGGAAAGGTGGTGCGCTCGATCGACATCTAAGAGATACCTGTTCTGATAACCCCTTGGGCAGGGGATGAAAACTGAGCCAAAAAGGGCGGGAAGTATAGCCGTCGTATTAGCGGAGTGTCACGGTGGAGGCAAGCATTTTTTGCGGTGCAGCTAAAAGCGCCAGAGCATTCGCCGCGCCCGCCCACTTGGCATCTGGCCGGGCGCTATCCGCTTAGTGCTGAAGGGCGTTCACGCTCCTGACATCCCGAACCCACGGCTTCACTTCACGGGCAACGGCCGGCGGCAGGCGTGAGGCCGCATTTTGGGCTGCAGTTCGTGCGGTGTAGCGACCGTAGACGACCACGTACCACGGTTTGCCATTACGCTTCGTATCAATGATGCGTGCCGACCCACCAATGCCGTGGCGGCTAATAAAACCGGATGCGGCCGTGCGTTCGCTAACGCCAAAGAGCTGCAAGGTATAACCAGATTCAGGCGCGGTTTGCGGGGCCGGTGGCTTGCGTGGCGGTTTCGTTGGCGTTGTGGCCTGCGATTTCGTCCCCTGAGCGGTCTTGGTGGAAGGGGAAGCCTTCGGCTTGCTCGCGGTTGTCGACTTAGTCGGCGCCGGCTTGCTCGGTGTTTTGCTGATGGCCTGCTTGGGCTTTTCCTGGCCGCTCTTCACGGCCGCGGGTTTCGGCGGGGCTTCACGAACGGATGTCTCGACGGCGGGCGGCGTCGGCGTGCTTGCTGCGGTGGCTGACGCTACCGCCGCCGCAGATGGCAGGGTCGTTTGCGCCGCATCTGTGTTCGCCGCTGGCGGTAGCGGCACCATCTCGGCCGTCGAAGCGGGCGCCGTCGGACCAGTGGGGTTTGGTGTACCGCCAGAATCAGGGAGGGTGATTTCCATTCTTTGCCGGTCGCCAGTATTGGCGGTGGCGTCGCTAGCGGGACTCGTAGGGGGAACCGAAGGCGTCTCGACGGGCGCCGGGATCGGTGCCGGGACCTCGGTTGTTGTGCTTAACGGTGCCGGTGCGGGTTCCGGGGCGCCGCTGAAACTGAACCACAGGCCAATGCCCACGATAGCGAGCACGCCTGCCATCACGGGGCGCAGTTTCGGATTTGCCAGTTGTTTGCGCGCAAGGGTGACAGCGTTCTCCCAAGGCAGGGCTGGCCGTGACTGGCTAGCACTGGGCGCTCTGCCCATCATCGCCTGACGCGCAAGCGCAACCAGTACGCCAGGATTGCCGTTTGCCTCTTGGCCGATGTGCGCGATGGTCTCCGGCGAGAACCATTCGTCCACCGTGGCGCCCAGTGCGCCCAGACGTTGTTCAAGAAAGGCGCGGGTCTCGGTCTCGGCCAGCGGCGGAATTTCCACCACATGAACCAGACCATGTTGGGGGCGATCCCGTTGTAACGCGGCCAGCAGGGCGGCATGTTCCGGCGCTGCCGTCATCAAAACCCGCGCCTCCGCCAAGGGTTCTTCGGTGCGCGCCAGTCCCAGCAACACGCTGACGGTTTCAACGGGTAGCTGGTCGGCGTCATCCACCATCAACACCACCGTTTTGCCATTGCGCTCCAGATGGGTGATTTTCTGGCGCAGCGACTCGATCAGCGGGTTCTCTGCCGCACTGTCGTCGGCGTCGATATCGAGTGCTGCGGCGACTTGGGTAAGCAGGCTCTGCGCGCTTAGCAGTGGGCCCGCATTCAGCGTGACGCAGCGCCAGCGCTCGGCCGAAGCGCCTGCGATGGACCGCAGGACGGTGGATTTTCCGGTTCCCTGTTCCCCCGTGAGCAAAATCAGCTGCCGCCCGAACTCCAGGAGATGGGCGATAAGGTCCGTGCGTTGTTGCAGCACCGGACTGATGTAGAGCCCGCCTGAAGGCAGTTCCGAACCGAATGCTGCCGTTGGATTAGTAAGCGAGATATCCACGCGTGCCCTTTTAGTCAGTGCTGTCGTTACCGGAGGTTAGCTTGGCATGTTCTGCCATGGCGTAACGATCGGTCATGCCGGCGATATGGTCTGCGACGGCTTGGGCCCGCGGAAGTAATTCGGCGGGCAGCACGCCTTTGTCCTGCGGCCAGAGTACCGGCCTTTCCATGTATTCCTCAAACAAACGGGCCACTATTTTCTGTGACCTTTGCGCCATTGCCTGCACCTGAGGGTGTTCGTAGAGGGCCGTGCGGAGCAAGCGCTTGAGGCCCAGATGGTGTTCCCGCATCCCGGGGCTGAAATCGACCATCGTGACCGGGGCGCTACGCACCTGCTCCACGTCTACGGGTTGCCTTGCCGCAATTTGGGCCGTCGAATGCTCAATGAGGTCGATCACAGATCGGTTCAGCATTTCCCGGATGACGGTGTAGCGTTGCCGCTTCGGGTCAAGTGATGGCCAGCGCGCGCGGATTTCGTCTTCGATTTGGCGAAAGAAATCGAGTTCGCGCAGCTGGCTGATGGTGAGTAAACCTGCGCGCAAGCCATCGTCCATGTCATGGTGGTTATAGGCGATTTCGTCTGCGACATTTGCAAGTTGCGCCTCTAGCGAGGGCTGGCGTCGCGCCAGAAAGCGCTGACCTAGCGGTCCCAGTCGTTGCGCATTTTCATGGCTGCAATGCTTGAGGATACCTTCCCGGGTCTCGTACATCAGATTGAGGCCGGGGAATTCGGGATAGCGCTGTTCCAGCAGGTCGACTACCCGTAGGGAATGCAGGTTGTGCTCAAAGCCGCCAAATTCCCGCATGCAGGCGTTTAGGGCATGCTGACCGGCATGGCCAAACGGGGTGTGCCCGAGGTCGTGAGCGAGCGAAATTGCCTCGACCAGATCTTCGTTGATCTGCAAGGCACGCGCGACGCTCCGCGCGATCTGCGCCACTTCCAGCGAATGTGTGAGGCGCGTGCGAAACATGTCGCCTTCGTGATTAACGAAGACCTGTGTTTTGTATTCCAGGCGCCGAAACGCGGAACTGTGAATGACGCGGTCGCGATCGCGCTGAAACTGGCTGCGCCAGCGTGGCGGCGCCTCCTCAAACAGGCGGCCACGGGTCGCTGATTCGAGGACGGCGTAGGCGGCGAGTGCGCTCATGGGGTTGGGCGGTGTGCGCTGGGCGTTGCGACTTCAGCCGACCTGCAAGGTCGCTGACGGTCCCAGCACTTCGAGCAGGGCCCCCTCGTCGTAATCATCTCGTATCGACGCATGACCGATGGCATCAAGCAGGATCAGTCGAATCCGGCCGTCCTTGTTTTTCTTGTCGATGCTCATCGCCTCTAGCAACTGGCTGCGACTGCTTGATTCCGGTGGCTCGACGGGAAGCCCCGCTCGCGCCACCAAATTGATTATTCGATCGCGGCTGGTCGGCGCAATATTGCCCATTCGCGTCGACAGCCTCGCGGCCATGCACATGCCGGCCCCTACCGCCTCGCCATGGAGCCAGCTCCCATAGCCCTGCGCATGTTCAATCGCATGCCCGAAAGTGTGTCCAAAATTCAGTAAAGCCCGCTCGCCGCTCTCCTGTTCGTCGGCGCCAACGACTGCCGCCTTGTTCTCACAAGACCTTCTCACGGCCAGCGCTAGCGTTGCCGTGTCGCGGGCAAGAAGTTGGTCGAGGTGGGTCTCCATCCAGTCGAAAAAATCCGGGTCACGAATCAGCCCGTATTTGATGATCTCCGCAAGGCCGGCAGTGAATTCGCGAGGCGGCAATGTGCCAAGCGTTTCCAGATCCGCAATGACGGCTGTGGGCTGATGAAAAGCGCCGATCATGTTTTTGCCGAGCGGATGGTTAACGGCCGTCTTGCCGCCTACCGAGGAGTCCACTTGCGCCAGCAGTGTGGTTGGGAGTTGCACAAAACTGACACCGCGCTGGTAAGAGGCGGCGGCAAATCCGGCCACATCCCCCACGACCCCGCCGCCCAGCGCAACCACCGTGCAGCCTCTTTCAAACTTGGCTTCAAGCAAGGCTGTCAGAATCTGATAGTAGCTCTCGATGGTTTTCTGCGACTCGCCATCGCGGAGCGAGACTTTGCGCAGCTGTCGGTCTTGCAGGGCTTCTTCAACGAAGTGAGCGTAAAGCGGGTCGACCAATTCGTTGGTGACGAGCATGACCTGTTTGGATTTGATGGCCCGGCCCAGCAAGGCGGTATCGCGCAAGAGCCCTGACCCAATGAATATCGGATAACTGCGCGCTGCTAAATCAACCTCGATTCGAATCACGATGCGCTCGCTCTGATGGTGTTGACGATGTCGCTCATGGATTGGGCACCGGTATCGATGGTCAAGTGGGCTATCTCACGATAGAGCGGCTCGCGCTGTCGGATGATTTCTCGCATTTTCTCGCTTCGGTTGGGCACTTGGAGCAGAGGGCGGTTTGCGTCGTTACGTGTCCGCGCAACCAGCAGTTCTATGGGGGCGTTGAGGTAGACGACGAGTCCTCTGTTGGCCAAGGCTATTCTATTTTCCGGGTCCAATACGGCTCCCCCGCCAGTGGCGAGAACGATGCTCTCCTCCTGGGTGAGGTCATCAATGACCCGCTTTTCCCGCGACCGAAACCCGCTCTCGCCCTCGATCTCGAAAATCAACGGTATTCGTGCGCCCGTTCGGCGCTCGATCTCGTGATCGCAGTCAACGAATCGGCGCTTAAGCGCTCTGGCAAGGCGCTTGCCGATAGTGGTCTTGCCCGCGCCCATAGGTCCGATAAGGAATATTCGTGCTGGCTTTTCCACGGCCGGAATTGTTACAGAGCCTGACCTATGGCGCAAAAAGAAAAGGGCCCGGAGGGCCCTTTGCTGACAGATAGGCCCAACTATTTCTGTGACAGAGAAAGGGACTCTTTGAGGATTTTGGGCGTCACGAAAATCAGCAGTTCGCGCTTTTTCTGTTCCACCGACGTTCTCTTGAACAGATGCCCGAAGTAGGGCAAATCACCGAAGAACGGCACCTTGGTCTGATCCTTGTTGTTCGTCGAGGTGAAGATTCCTCCCAGAACGACGGTCTCGCCATTTTCCACCAACACCTGCGTCTGGACCTGTTTGGTGTCAATACTGGGTACGCCCGCGAATACCTGACCAACCGAATCGTTATTGACCCTGAGGTCCATGATGACCCGATCGTCTGGCGTAATTTGCGGCGTGACCTTCAGACTCAACACCGCCTTTTTGAACGAGACGGCGGTTGCACCGGCAGCACTCGCTTCTTGGTAAGGAATTTCCGTACCGGATTCAATGGTGGCTTCTTTCTGGTTGGCGGTGATGACCTGCGGGCTGGCAATTACCTCACCGCGGCCTTCGGTCTGCATGGCAGACAGCTCGAGCTGGATGAGATAGCTGCCGATTCTGCCTACCGACCATTTGAAGGCGGCCGCGGCGGGATTCACCGGCAGGTCAACGATGTAGTTTTCCAGGCCGTCACTATTGAAGGTTGTGGTACCTCCGTAGTTGACGTCCCCATCGATCCCACCGCCGATCGCATTGACCCGATTGGTCCTTCGGTCGAATCGCTTGCTGTAACCGAAACGTACGCCGAGTTCTCTGCCGAAATCCTCGTTAGCGATGACGATGCGGGACTCGATGAGCACCTGCTTCACCGGCACATCCAATGCTTCCACCACCTTGCGGATGTCTGTCAGGTTTTCAACCGTGTCCTGAACCAACAGCGTGTTGGTCCTTTGATCGACGGTGATGTTGCCGCGGGCAGAAAGCAGGTTGTTTTCTTTTGCTTTCAGCAGGGTGGAAATGTCACTGGCCTTGGCGTAGTTGATTTGGACGAATTCAGTTTTTAGCGGGGACAGTTCCTGCAGTTGCTTTTGCGCCTCAAGTTCCAACTTTTCCCGCGCTGCAATTTCTTCCTGAGGAGCCACCATCACCACATTGCCGGTCTGCCGTTTGGCGAGACCCTTGGTGCGGAGAATCAAATCCATTGCCTGATCCCAGGGCGTGTTTTTCAGGCGCAAGGTGACGTTGCCGGAGACGGTGTCACTGGCGATCAGGTTGAAGCCGGTAAAGTCGGCGATCAACTGAAGCACCGCCCGAACCTCAATGTCCTGAAAGTTCAGCGAAAGCCGCTCGCCGGTGTAGCCAAATTTCTCTTTCTTTAGCGCCTCTTCCTGCTGCTTGGTGAGCGGTTTCAGTTCAAGCGTAAAGATGTTGTCCGATTGGTAAGCCAGATGCTCGTAGGTTCCCTTCGGCGTGACGACCATGCGCGTGCCGTTGCCCTGACGGAAGGTGTCGATTTCCAGCGCGGGTGTTGCGAAATCTCGCACGTCGAGCTTGCGATCCAGCGATTCCGGCAAGTTCGTGTCCATGAAATCAACCAGCAGTTTGCCACCCTGTTCTTGAATGTTGATTCCAATTTTGGGGTTTGAAAGGTCCACCACGATTTGAGCCTCGCCGCCCGCGCCCCGTCTGAAATCGATCGCTCTCAGACTTTCCCCGGTCGCGCTGCCTGGCATGGTGATCGGCGCGCCTGCAGCCGCAGCTGGCTTGGCGGGGGTGGCGATGGTTTGAGCCTTGGGCCCCGTCGGAGGGGCCAAGTCGGCCGGCACGCCCTCCAGAACGACCTTGATGACGTCGCCGCTGCGATTGATGGCGTAGGGCACTAACTGAACCAGATTAACGACGACGCGGGTCCGACCACCGGCTTCTACTGCGGTCACGCTTTCAACTTTGCCAACACCTACAGACTGTGATTTCTGTGCGACGTTGAGTTTTACCCCGGTGAAATCCAGTGCCACTCGAGCAGGGTTATCGATGGTGAAGCTGAGAGGGTCGGTGGCGGCAGGATCGGAAAGTTTGAGTTCGAGTTGGACGCGGTCACCCGGCAGGGCCGTATATCGAATGCCGTCGAGAGACGTCGCACAGGCATTCGCTGCCAACCATCCCATCGCCAAACCGGCCAATAACCTAAATGCATTTCGCATAGCTTTGCGCTCCAACTTGCCTGTCGTCTGGCGAATATTCGCTTTAACGATGGCAGTTAACATTCTTGAATACTGCGAGATAGATGAGCCACTACTATTCTTCGGCCAAGGCCAGAGAGGCGTTGCGCTCCTCCCATCGGCCTTCGCTATCCTTGACGATTTCGCGCAATTCAAGTCGGTCTTCCTTGATGTCCAGAACCTTGCCGTAATTGCGGCCAAGGTAATTTCCCACCTGAATACGGTGAACTGTGCCTGCGTTGTCCCTGATGATGGCCCATAGCGAATTATCGCTTTGCAAGCTGCCGACCATCCGCAGCGTGTCTAGCTCGAATGCTTCCAGTTCTTCGCTGTTATGAGTCCGAATTTCGTCGTTGAATTTCTCTTGCTGGATGTCAACGACCTGCCCCACAGCTTCGACCTTTCTCTCTTGATCCAAGGTCTCCTGAAATGGATCTCTAAGCCCGTTATCCGCCGCTGAATACAGGTATCGCTCATAGGGTTTGATGGCGGGCAACGCCGCGACTTGTC
>Ga0255126_1000837_pt1 | contig 12842 bp, 12 predicted proteins | sample Law_Miss_RepA_8d_FD_188556 | JGI IMG/M metagenome (GOLD analysis project Ga0255126, IMG submission 188556) | Freshwater microbial communities from St. Lawrence River, New York, United States - Law_Miss_RepA_8d | ecosystem: Environmental > Aquatic > Freshwater > River | place: USA: New York... | reverse complement strand
CGCCGCCGCGGTCGAAGAAAAACCCAACCAAATCCGCTTCTGCTCCATCTACCCAGGCGAAGTGAATACCCCCATCCTCGACGCCCGCCCCAACCCCGTCACCGAGCAACACAAACTCGGCATCCTGCAACCCGAAGATGTCGCCCAAGCCGTCCTCTTCGTCGCCAGCTTACCGCCCCGCGCCAGCGTCCCAGAGCTAGTCATCACCCCCACCAGCTACGCCTTCATATGAAAAAAAGCCGGCATAAAGCCGGCTTTTTCGCGGAAAGACCCGCGGGCGATTGCTAAGAAACCCCAAACCACTAGCGCACTTCTTGCAGGCCAAACCATGCCGATGGCACGGCCGAGCCATCCTTCTGGCGCAACCACATGCGGCCCAGCCACAGGCCATCATGCACCTGTCTCACCTCATCAAAAGCCACCTCGGCAAATTGCGTGGCCTTCTTTTGCATACCTTTGTAATCAAAAATCACCGCTGGATCGCCATCTGCCAAACTGGGACGAATCTCCACCGCTGCGGGCACCACCTCCAACCCTCCAGGCAATCGGTTGCGCATCACGCCGCATTCCATGTCAATCTGTTTGCCATGCCACAAAGGCCAAAGCGATACCCCAAGAAGCCGGCTCGAAAGACAACCTGGCTTTGTGAAAACCCTCCCTCTGGTTTTCATGCTAGCCAAGCATTCCGGAACGGTCCCCCGGGCGAACAATTCTGCCAACTGGCAGTCGTTCATTTTGGCCAAATCTCGCAAGTGGCTTGGTCCCTCTTGGGCAGGGAGCAACAAACAAAGGGAAACGAGCAGCATAGGGAACAGCCTCAAAAGCGCGGCCACAATCAGCCCCACCGGTAGAATCCTTCCCCATAACGGTACATTGGGCCAAAATTCTCAAAATATTCTCAAGTCTTATGCCCATCAAATGGCAAACCTTGCCGACAGGGGAACCCTGCCGGGCCAAACTCGGACCTAACCAACGCAAAAAATGCTTGAAACCGTCACCCAGCCTGCTAAAATTTTAAAAGAATATGCGGGATTGGTATAACGGTTGTGCCCAGCCTTCCCAAGGCTGTGAAACGGGTTCGACTCCCGTATTCCGCTTTTCCCACCTCTGCCGAATCCCTCCGGCCCGTTTTCAGAAATATTCTTTCAACAGGTTTCCACCCCCTTGTAGACCTTCCGGGAACGTGAAGTGAGACGAAACTGATCCTAACTACTCGTTGGAGGCAGCGAAGCGGGGCGGCTAATCGTGCAAGGGCTGGTTCCGGAGTGCCCCGCAACCAGAATGGAAGTTCACAGCGCCTCGCTCGAAGGAACCAGCTTCACCCTGGTCGAAAGGGCGTGCAGGGCAATCTGGTGAAGGATTTCGCTGACCGTAGTGCAGCAGTCAACCAAGACGCTGACATTGTACTTTTCCGCCGCCTTCGAGATCGCCGTGTGCGTGACGCAGTTTTGCGTCATCATGCCGCAAACCAGCAACTCGGTGACGCCGAGCTTGGTCAGCTTCTCTTCGAGCGTCGTCTTCTCAAAGCTATCGGCGAATTCCTTCACTACGATTGGCGCCGTGGGTGCAGCGACGAGGATGCGAGGGTGTATGTCTGCACCAGGAGTGCCTTCGTTGAAGAATGGGGCAACTCCCTTCGCGACGTGCTGAATGTGAATGACCGGAACACCATGAGCATTGGCCTTCTCGATGGCTTGCTCAATGTTCTGAAGAACGACATCGGTGTTCCAGAGCGGGAACTTGCCTTTTGGGAAGTAATCGTTCTGAAGATCAATAACCAGTAGAGCTTTCTTCACGAGTCTTGTCCTTTTAAGAATCGGTTCCTAACCATAACCCTCTCCACCCTGATCGACTCCACTTCCAGCTTGAACGCCCCCGCCTCCTTGTCGCCCACTATGAAGCTCAAGGCTTTGATCTCTTCCGTGGCTTCAACCTTATGGTGGTATCGGCTTCACATCCAGCAGAAACCTTACAAAGGGCCTAATTGATTGTAAATCATTTTAAAAGTAAAATTCATTGTGAGTGGCTCGGATGAAAGAACACACCATCCGACCACCGAAAGGTTTGGATCACCCTTGATCAAGAAGCGAAACAGATGAACCAACCTTTGCAATGGCTAACGGGAAGCGTTTTTCTTTCCATTTTGGGGTGTGGGACCAATAGCCCTGATCCCCAACAAGTGCTTGAAAAGAGTCGCCAAGTCCAAGCCCAAACAGAAAAAGTCATCAGCGACGTGAAGAAGCCCAATGCGGAAATCATGGAGAAAATGGAAAAGGGGAAGTAGGGGATGCCTCAACAGGTCTGACACAAGTGCATGTCCTTCGCACTCTGGTGGATTTGGACAGTGGGGCTGAGGCGACAGTTGAGATCAGGCCGATTTACTCAATGGCGGATTTTGCGGACATGATTGGGGCCATAACTCAGGCTGGTCACTACTAACTACTGAGGCAACAGCAAGGGATCATCTGATTTCAAGGCTGTCTACCTTAGGCTGGCCATTTTCCAGTGCCACACCAATAGCTATTCTTTTGGAAGATTTTTGGCTCAGGTATTCGTAAACATCCCGACCATCCCCTTGATGGGAATCACCTTCAACTGGTTTTGCTATTTCCTTCAAGGCGGGATTTTTTTTCACCAGTGTGCGCAGGGTGTCCTTGCCCATGTAAGATTTAAAATCGCTAGCCGCCGATTGCCAGGCCTGATCAATCTGGCCTTTGCGAAGCTTTTCCAAAAAGGAATCCGCTTCGGCTTTTCCTGAATCAGCAGATAGCCCTCGGGATGGTAACCGGAAAAACCACAGGCCGGTGATCAAAACCACCAGCCCCAAACCCAAGCCGGTGGCAATCAAGAAGATTGGTTTTTTGCCGCTCTTTTCTGCCTTTAGAACCGCGTTTTTAGCCATTTCAGTCCAACCCCAAGGTTTCACCGCCGGCTCGCGTGCCTGCAGCCCGCCAGATTGCCAGGGTGATTCCTTGCCCCACCGGGCGTACCGCCCCGTCCATCATCAGGGCGTTGACCACTCCACCGCTGTGGTAACTTCTCGCAGTAATGGCGGCGTAAGTTGGAAGGGTGATTGATTCGCCATCCCGCATGCTGGTCAGGTCAATGTCTTTCACCTGCCCACCCACCGTCACCAAAACCTGGAAGTTGGGGGTGAAGGTAGTGGTGATGCCCGTCTCGTGCACATCCCCCTCCACCCATTCAGTATGCCCATTTTCATCGTAGGTCCCTGACCCGATCAAGCTGGACAACTCCGCCGTCGTCGAAGGAATGGGCGCTCCGGTTTTGTCTGGAATTTGGCTGTCCCAGACATTGGGCTGATAAGCCTTGTTTTCAGTTGCCCCAAGGGTGTTCGAGGTGCCATCTGTAATGTCGCCGGGCTTGGCCCTGAAATTCGGTGCGAAGGCTCCGTCACCAATCTGGCCGGAAATAGGGTCATAGATGAACCAAGTCCCCTGCGCGAAAGAGTAATTGTTGGGGTAATAGGTAATGTTGGCAGTTACCCTCTCACGGTCTTTGGTTTCCGAAGGGCACATCCAGGTGGCTATCCGCATCTTGGCTACATCCGGTCGGGAGCGGAAATCGTTGCGTGCGGTTCCCCAATCGATCAACTTGGCAAGGTTGTCCTGTTCCAAGTAAGGCAACAGCCGGGCATGGGCGCTCCATGGTTGGGAAACCTGGTCCCTTGGCATCTCCGCGCACGCTGGAAAATATCCAAGGGTGGCAAGGTGGTTGTGGAGGGCAAGTCCAATCTGCTTCAAGTTGTTCGAGCATTTGGCCCGATTTGCAGACTCACGAACCTTCTGAACCGCCGGTACCAACAACCCAACCAGCACTGCGATGATCGCGATCACCACAAGCAACTCGATTAAAGTGAAACCTTTTCGCCGTGCCATAATGCCCACTCCTTGTTCGTTTCTGGGGTAGGAGTTATTTGCAAAGAAATGTACCAACTAAATCATTACCGAATACATAAACAAAGTCATCATAATTGTATTATTAAAAGTTGTTGCATTGTCATGCGGTTTATGAGGTCCTGATCTCATCAAGGAAGCGAAGCTTGAATCGCAAGAATCCAAGTACTCCTCTGGGGGTTAAAATCGCTGTCGCTGACAAGCCAGAGAAATTGTCCCCCCGGCACCATCTCTCCCCATGCCATTACCTCCCATTTAGGTGGAAAATTATCTCCAGTCAGTCCCAACTTGGGGTTGAGTAGGTCTAAAACCAGTTTCTTTTCCATGGTTTGAAAAGAACCTTTAGCGCTTGCCAAGCTCTCCAGGGATGTGACATCTTTCGCGGTGCCCAACTTGGCTTGGTAAACGCGCTTGATTTTCGCCCCCCCTCCAGCGAAGGAATCGCGTTCCAGGACCAGGAAACTGCCCTTGCTAATCCACAATCAGCGGCCCTTGGACAGCAACCCAAAGCTCCCGGCCTTCGGGATCCAAGGCCAGCCCTTCAAAGCCTTTATTGGGTTGCCTGCCTATCTTATTCTGTGCAAGTTCGGTTACCGCATCTTGATGCGGCTTCTCCACCTTCAATTTTGACGGGGTAGGTAGGTTGAAGACAAGCGCCCCATCCCTTTGAAAAATCGACACTTTAGGTTCATATTCTTCCGAAATGTAAAATGCATCATCAAATCTGCTTGGTCTTTTGGGCATACATGCCGGCCATGCGCCAATTCGCAAACCTTCCGGATCATGCCGTTTTTTATGGTCTGAGAACAAGCCTTGGAATGGTTGCCAGCGTTGGTCAAGTATCAGGGTGGTTTTCTGCAGCTTAAACCGAGGGTTTCCATCCGGCCTCAGTAAAAGTGCCACTTGATGCCAACGACATTGAAAATCCCCTTCCCCCGCTTGCCCGACGGGCTGTTTTATCGTCCAATCAGTACTATTACACTGGGTTACTTCAGAACATCCGCCACCCCAAGCGGCTAATCCTCCCGCACCTTTTCGCGACTCCTTGGGTATGGGCTGAGACTTTTTCCAACCGTCAAACGTCAATCCAGGGTGCCACCTTGAATCCTGTCCCCGACCGCCCCACCTCCATCCGCTACGGCATGATCGCCATCACCACCTTCGTGGCGCTGATGCTCTACCTCGACCGCGTTTGCCTCAGCATTGTCGGCAGTTCCATCCGCAAGGACCTCCAATTTTCCGAGGAGCAATTCGCCTGGCTGCTGTCGGCCTTTTTCTGGGCTTACGCGCTGTGCCAGATCCCCACCGGCTGGATTGGCGACCGCCACGGTCCCCGAGTAGTACTGGCCGTGTATCTTTTCTTCTGGTCGCTGTGCACTGGATTGATGGGGATGGTCAGCGGCTTCACCGCTTTCCTGCTTCTGCGCTTGGGCTGCGGCCTGTTTGAGGCGGGGGCATACCCGATGGCCAACGCCATCGTGCGCAGGTGGGTCCCCCTTTCCGGGCGGGGATTGGCCAGCGGCACCGTTGCCGTGGGCGGCCGGTTGGGTGGCGCCATCGCCCCCATGCTCACCACCTTCCTGGCCGCCGGAGCCACCGATGGGTGGCGCAAGCCGTTCCTCATTTATGGCGTTCTGGGCATGGTGGGCGCGGTGGTGTTCTGGTTCTGGTATCGCAACCGACCGGAACAACATCCCGCCATCAACCAAGCGGAGATCGACCTGATCCAGGGCGACGGGCCCCCGGTGGACAGTTCCAAACCTTCTTTTCCTAATCTGGCCGCACTGGCTGCCAGCCGGAGCCTCTGGTTGGCTTCGGTTGTCCAGTTCCTGTCCAACTTCGCCTGGGTGTTTCTGCTCACCCTGCTGCCTGACTACCTGGAAAAGGTGTTTCAATTGCCCCTGGAAACACGGGCCCAGTACCAATCGCTTCCCCTTTACTTCGGCATCGTCGGCATGTTTTTCGGCGGCTGGGTGACAGACTATTGCTTCAAGAAGCTCGGCCCCAAATGGGGCAGATCCTTGCCGATGGCCGCCTCGCGCGTGGTAGTTGGATTGGCCTACCTGGCCTGCCTGTTCCTGCATGACCCGCTTCCGGTGGTTGCCATGATGTGCGTGGTGGCAATGGCAACCGACATGGGCAACCCGGCATTCTGGGCCTATTGCCAGGATGTGAGCCACAAGCATGTCGGGTCGGTGGTGGGCTGGGGCAACATGTGGGGCAACATCGGCGCGGCCCTCGCCCCGGTTATAATCGTCCGCGTCAAGGGCCTCTACCCCGACGATCCCGCCATGGGTTGGAATGCCGTGTTCCTGATGTGCGCCGTGGTCCAAGTGGTGGGCACCCTGGCTTCGCTGGGCATCGACTCCACCCACCCGATCAATGCGGAGCAGGTGAAGGCGGGGCACTGAAAAAACCTCACCCTCCTAACTTCCCTCTCCATCAATCCTCCTAACTTCCCTCTCCATCAATGTAGAGGGAGGAACTGGTTATTGACCCAATGCGCCAGTCAAAGCCAGACGGACCGTTTCGACATTGACCGCACGATCAGGAACCCGAACCACCCGAATGCCACCTTCCGCCAATAACCTGTCCCGCTCAGCGTCATAATCTTTTTGCTGCAAATGGATCGAGCCATCCAGCTCCAAAGCCAGACGCTTTTCCGCACAATAAAAGTCAACCACAAAACCAAGTACCACTTGCTGCCTGCGAAATTTCAAACCTAAAATCTTTCGTCCGCGCAACATTTCCCAAAGAACCTTTTCGCCTTCCGTCGGTTCCTTGCGCATTTGCTTGGCCAGCAGCAGCTTTTCCTTGGACACTCTCGCCCGCCCCGTCACTTTTATCTGAGCATGTTTAGCGGGTGAAGAACCCGCATCATCATCAAACTGAGACATAGAGCTTCCTATTCTTCTAGCTCCTCCCTCTCCATCAATGGAGAGGGAGGCTGGGAGGGTGAGGTCAGCAGCAAAAAAACCCGCCTGTAAAACTTAACCGGAAAGCCAAAGGTACCAAACATCCCCTAAACCTTCGCAAAGAACCCGCACCATCATCAAGCTGAGATATATAGCCTCCTATTCCTCTTGCTCCTCCCTCTCCATCAATGGAGAGGGAGGCCGGGAGGGTGAGGTCAGCAGCAACAAAACCCGCCTCTAAAACTCAACCGGAAGGCCAATGGTGCCAAACATACCCTAAAACTTCGCAAAGAACCCGCATCATCATCAAGCTGAGACAAAGACCTTCCTATTCTTCTTACTTCTTGCCCCTCCCTCTCCATCAATGGAGAGGGAGGCCGGGAGGGTGAGGTCAGCAGCAACAATCCCCGCCTGTAAAACTCAACCGGAAAGCCAAAGGTGCCAAACATCCCCTAAACCTTCGCAAAGAACCCACATCATCATCAAGCTAAGACAAACGCCTCCTATTCTTCTTGCCCCTCCCTCTCCATCAATGGAGAGGGAGGCCGGGAGGGTGAGGTCAGCAGCAACAATCCCCGCCTCTAAAACTCAACCGGAAGGCCAAAGGTGCCAAACACACTCTGGACCTTCGCAAAGAGCCCGCATCAGATCGGCACAAGCACCCGAAGTGGAAAAGAGGTGAAAAGTTAGATTCGTTAATAAAGTCATCCAACAGGGTAATCCGAATCCTGGTCCTGGGAATCTTCCTCCTCGGGAATGGGGGGAGGCGTGGCTAGGGGGCCCCAGTTTTCCCAGATGTTGCCATGGGTGCGCAGGCCCGTCGGGTTTTTGGCTACAGCGGGTGGCACAAGCCACTCGCGCAGAATTTTGCCAGGAGAAAGTTCTAGCGTTGTGCTTTTCCCCCCCTGACGCACCCTGGGCCGGGGCACCACCCTTTTTGGTTTCTTGGCGGCTTCGGCAGCCTTAGCTTTGGCTTCCTCAATTTTTACGCCGATATCAGCCTTGAGGGTTTTCAACTGGCCCAGCAAGGCATCTTTTTTGGTCGTGGCCTCCCCGTACTTGGCGATGATGCCGGCGTATCGGGCCTCCGCGCTGGCCTTCCATAGGGGAGCTTCCACTTCCAAGCTGGCTTGCTTCGATTCCATCTCACCCAAAAGGCCCGAGAACATGTCCCGTATCGCCGGATCGTTGATCTTCCCAATGGCCTCGGTCAGGTGCCCCTTCACCTGGTTCACCACATCCAGGAAGGGAGCAAAATCAACATTCTTTAAGGGAGGAAAATCCATCGTGATTCCCGCTTTCCTATTGGTCCTGAGCTGGCCGACGGCACGCGCCTGGCAGTTCTATGTTTGCATTGTCGCCAACCTACTCGGCCATGGTGATCGCCGAATCGATGGAAAGCATGGCGTCAACGGCTTGGGTGAGCATGGGGCTGTTCAACTCGGCGGAGCCCTCGAACTCGGCGGTGCTGGTGGGTGCCTCGGCCGTTATCCCGGCCACCCCCACATTCAGTTCCACCTCGCCGGCGGTGAAATTATGCCCCTCGGCGGAGACCTCCCGGCTGACTTCACCCACTTCCTCGGTAATGCCCCCGGAACTAAGCAGCAGATTGGTGTCATCGCAGTTGATTTCCACCGACGGTGCGGTAGTGACGATCCCGTCAGCCGTCATGGCCATAATGGTTTCGCCTACCTGGAAGGTGATGGAATCGGAGGTGATGGTGATGGTGGGCCCAACTTCTGGCACGCCCATGCTGATCACCATCTCGCCCTTGTTGATCTGGATGGCCCCAATCATGCCCGGCATGCCATACGCCATCATCATGCCGGCAGGGGTGACGGTAAGGGCGGAGACCACATCCTCCGCTGTTGCCTGAACTAATATGGCCCCCTCAGCCCCAGTGGTACCCAGGACGATTCCCCCACCATTTGCGCTTTCGTTTAGACTGAGAAATGCAGAGTTCGAATTGAGATCAATTGAGGATGATTGAAGATTTATTGCACCGAGGGCGGCCTCGGTCTGGACCAGGATGTTGCCCTCGGTTGCTGAGACAATCAACTCGCTGACTGTCAGCCTCTTGGGATTAAAATCTAAATTTTGAGGCATAATAAACCCCTGTTAAGACTTTTAAAAAGGTAATTAAAATTTGCGAAGGCAGAAGTCATTCGGCTTCAATAAAAGCATCACGAAAAAGTCCAATCAAAATTCCCGCATCATGTTCGCTCTGTTCAGAGACACTGTTGACCCCTTCGCCTTGTTCGTCGGTATCACTCGCCAGACTGGACAGGGCGAATTGGCAGGCTTGGTATGCGGCGTAGGGTATAAGCAGAGTTACTGCGGCTACCGCAGCGAAAATGAAGGGAATCACCAAGCTTGCGTAATCCAAAAAAGATTTCAAACCGGTGGCAACCGCAATCATTCCCTCAGCCACCCCGTCAATTGTTTCCACTGCATATAAAAGGCTTAGCCACAACCCTTCAAACATGGGGATCAGCACCGAGGCAAGCTGTTCCTGCTCGGTTTGAGGCTTGGAGGAAGAGATACCGTAATAACCCCACCAGTACCGAAGGAGCAGGGAGGTCGCAAGTATTCCCAGGAATCCGAGGGACAATATGGCCTGGATGACCGGAGGGACCTCATTTTTTGCGGAATCTTTTGCTAGGTAGGTTAGCTCAAACTTGGGCCGGTCCCTGTTTATCCCAAGGTCTGCCCCGTAATAATTAAGCTTGTTTGTCGGGCCGAGGACCAGGGTCGTGTCACCACCGCCCATTACTTTTCTCATTCCTGTAGTAACAATAGGGATTCCAGTAAAAGGGATCTCTACCCCATCCATTAATTTAAAAAAAACGCTTTCCCAGTCGAAGACCAGTTTCGTCTCGCCGCCATAAATGGCGGTGACACGACCCTCGCCAATATAAAAAGCCAAAACAGATCCTACATAGCAATTGTAGGAGTTGTTGATCAGGGGAACGCCGTTGAACTCCGGGTTGGTTCCCGTGCCGGCTAATCCCATCGCCACTGCGTCCCATAACGGCATGGTCGGTCACCCCTGAATGTTGATTTCCTGGCTCGGTCGCCGGTTGAATTGGGTGTTCTCCTGGTGGGCGACAAACATGCTCTCCGCATGGATGTGCACCACTTCGGCTCCCTGCTCGTCCGACATCAGGATCTGGTGGAAATTCTTTGTCGGGTCGCCGCCTTCCGTCAGGCTCTTCCACCCGGCGATATACTGGCTGGCCGGCAGCGGGTAGGGGGGCATATTGGTCGAGTTGTAGACGCTGCCGACGATGATCGGCCGGTCCGGATCGCCGTTCTCGAAAGACACCACCACCTCGTGGCCCACCCGCGGCCAGAAGCAGGCACCCCAACCATTGCCAGCCCAGCTTTGCGCCACGCGGATCCAGCAGGAGGTGGTGCTGTTGTTGCGGTCCCACCAAAAACGCACCTGCACCCGGCCGTATTGGTCCACGAAAATCTCGTTGTTTTCCGGCCCGATGACGATGCCTGTCAAAACCCCGCCGATCCTGGGCTTGGGCACCAGCGGCCAAATATGTTGCTGCAGGGAAAGCGGCGCGCACTCGGCACGGACCTCGGTCTTCAGCGCCGATGCCTCCCCGGCCCAATAACGCCCCTCCATCTCCACCGTGTGTTCGACCGACACCACCACCCATTGACCACTCTGGTTCGGGTGCCCGGTCAGCGTGAAGGAATGCCCCGGCGTCAACTGGCAACAATCGCCCACGGCAAAGGCGCGTACGCTCCCACTGGCACCGGCGAAGGCGGCAATCATGGATTGCCTGGATTGGCTGGAGTAAATGTTGGTGATGGCATCGGGGTTGGCCTCTCCCGAAACCGTCACGGAATCGAAGAACCTGGAGGCGGATAGCTCATCTTCCTGCCAGGGTGACGGGAATCCGAACGGCTTGAGAGGCACGCTGCCGGCTGTGATGGCGGCTGGCCCGCTGGTAGTGGATTGCAGTTCCTGGTTGAAAACCTGGTACTGGCTGCCCACCACTTGAGCGGAGGTGACCGATTGGCATTGGTGCAGATGCCAGGAGCGGATACTCGTCTCCTCGAGGGTGCCACCGGCTTGTCGCTGGTAGGGTATGGGGCCGAGATCCGGCGCATTGATGGGGGTGTTGTCGGTCAGCGTAATGCGATGGGTGCCTGGACGGTGGATCCAATAGTAGGTCACCCCGGATTCCGAGCAGAGCCGGCGCAGGAACTGCAGATCGGTTTCCCGGTACTGGGTGCAGTACACCCTGGTGGGCAGCGGTGTAAACAATCCGTTGAGGGCCCAACCGCTTGGTGTGGTCATAGCTCCAAAAAGCTGGTCAAAAATCTGACTGGCCGACTGGTTCTGGAAAACCCTGGACCGTTTCACCAATCCAAGTTGTGCTATAGAAGGTCTGAGCACCATGGCATAGTGGTCGAAAACCTCATCGCAATCATACTGCCTGAACTCCCAGATCAGGCCGTGGTAGACACGGCTTGCGCCACCCGGTAGCGACACAACCGCGTAGGCGAATTGGCCGAGCAACTGGGAAAAATCAATCGGGGTACCCAGTGCCGCGATCAGGCTCACCGTGAACTCGAAAGTATCCCCCATGGCCTCCCGACCCACCAGCCGGGTGGCTAGCAGTGTGTTCTCAGGCAGTGGCGTGAACACCTGGAGGGGGGAGTTGGCTTGGGAAAATTCGGTCACGGGCAGTAACCTCCTCATTCTGTTTCTACAGCTATTATAATTAACTAACTACGGCAACAGGACCGACTGGAAAGGTTTAGCGGAAACCCCGACTATCCCGAACCCGTGGCCCTCCTTATCCATTAATCACGGAAAGTCATCTGACACCCTCCCCAAGATCGAGCTCGCCCACATCATCACCCTCGGTGCCGGTATGCAAGCGGGCATTGGCTTTCGGGGTCTCCCCCTTGAATTTCTCGCGTGTTTGAATCAGTTGATTCAGAAAATCGGTCAGGACATTTTGCTAGTCCAGCCTTAGCTTCTGTATCTGTTTTTTGAAAACGCCGATCGCCTCGTACACCACTTATCGAGAAATGCAAAAACCGCGCCTTCACTCACTTAGGCGGTGAACGGTTATAAAAAACCTAATCTCAAGTGAGCTGAAAGGTTGAAGTCTTGGGATTTTTTTAGCTATTCCGTGTTTTGCGGGTTCCTTTTCCTTGACTCATTGTCCCACTAATCACTTATATCTTCACTCAATGCTTCGGCTGCAATGCTCATGAAAGCACAATGAAACAACGGTTTTGATCAATCCGGGCTGGATTGGCATAACGGTTTTGCCCAGCATTCCCAAGGCTGTGAAATGGGTTCGACTCCCGTATCCCGCTTTCGATAGTCCCGCCTGCACCGCCCAAGCTTGAAATTAAAACAAAATCTGTCCACGAAGTAATAATAAGGGCCGGCTACCCTTTCTCCCAACTTTAAAATGATCCCAAGGCGGCCTAACGAATCTCCAAAATCCGGGCGTTGCCGCTGTCTGCGATGGTGATGACACCATCCGGGCTGACCGTCACAGCATGGGGGTCTTTCAGGTCGGTTTTGAGCGGGTCGGCACCCGCTGGTCCCTTGCCCGCTTGGCCGGTGCCTGCAACGGTGGTGAGGGTGTTGGTCGAGGGGTCGTAGCGACGGATCGCATGGTTGGAAGAATCGGCAATAAGCACCTTGCCGTTCCTTTCAATCCAAATGTATTTGGGGCTGTTGAGCGGGCACTCCAGCGCCGGGCCATCTTTCAATGGGCCGGCCTTGCCGGTTCCTGCCACGGTGCGAATTTTGCCGCCGTTGTCCACCACGCGCAGCGCGTTGCCGCCGCGCTCAAGGATATACAGCAAGCCGTGGCCGTCCATCGCGCAGGCCCTTGGGTCCAGCAAAGGCGATTCAGATGCCTTGTCGCCATCTTTGGGCACCGCCCGGGCGCCGTTACCCGCAATAGTGCTCACCCGCACACCCACCCGACGAATGCGACGATTACCCAAATCAACCAGCAAATAA
>Ga0255126_1000830_pt1 | contig 12896 bp, 10 predicted proteins | sample Law_Miss_RepA_8d_FD_188556 | JGI IMG/M metagenome (GOLD analysis project Ga0255126, IMG submission 188556) | Freshwater microbial communities from St. Lawrence River, New York, United States - Law_Miss_RepA_8d | ecosystem: Environmental > Aquatic > Freshwater > River | place: USA: New York... | reverse complement strand
CCTCTAGGCCTTGGGCAATGATGGCATCGACCCCTTGGTCTTGCAGCCACAAAGCCTCTTGCACCGTGGTGGCGGATGACCAAACCCGGCTGCCCCAGCTTTTGACTCGTGCCAATAAATCGGGCGCTGGCAAACCAAAATGAAAGCTCACCACGGCCGGGCGAAATGCCTCCAGCACGTCGGCACTTTCGTGGCTAAAGGGCAAACGCCCCGGCCCTGTGGGCAGGTTGTCAGTGTCCAGACCCAGCTCTTGGTAATAAGGGGCCAGCACTTTTTGCCAGCGCACCATGCGATCAGGGTCGGGCGCTGGGTTGGGATGGCAAAAAAAGTTGACATTGAACGGCGCGTCGCTGGCCGCAGACAAAGCCGTCAACTCGGCGTGCAAAGCCTCAGGGCTGAGCATGGCCGCAGGCACCGAGCCCAAACCGCCACCCTTGCCCACGGCCAAAGCCAAACGGTGGTCTTGCGCGCCCGCCATGGGCGCCTGAATGATGGGCGCTTGCAGACCCGGACACAGCTCGGGCCAAGAAGCGGGTCCGGCTTGGTGAGAGGCTTGCATCGACAAATCAAACGGCAAGGACTGGGCTGACATATATAAAGCAGTGAGGACAAAGCAGTGAGGGTAGGTCAAGGCGTTCAGGCGGTGATCTTAGGGGAAACCCAATGGCCGGACAGCTTAAGGGTCCTGGCCGCCATCAGTCGAGTCACCATGGACACGCGGTGAATTGCCATGCTGAAGCGTCTTCGATTAAGACAAGATCAGGAATTAAGTTCAAGTTCGCTTCGAATTTGCGTAACTTGTTTCAATTTGACCGCTTCAAGGCCCAATAAACGGGCAGCAGGACTTGAAAACCAAGCGGCATGCTCAAGAAATAACAATCGATTTTGGGGCAACAGCAACTGCGCAGCGGCCCTTGGTTGTAAAGGCGTCCATTCACGCGACAAAGCCTGCGTGAGGCTCTGTGAAGTCTCTGGTAAAGCGCTGGCCAAAATGTCTGCCTCTTGAACCAGCACAGCCAAACAATCCGGCTGCAGCAGATCAAACTCCCTTGCCCGCACTTGCATATGAAAGCCCTTCACCCGAACGGGGTCGGTCGCCATGATGCAATGCGCCAAATTTTGCCGATCCACTTCAGGCAACCCGGCGGCCAACATCAAAGCTTGCAAATCCTGAACTGCACGCGCCTCAAATTCACTGGGGCGCGTATTGGAGCCGCCAGGATGCAAAAAATCATGCCCCGCCATGACGGACAAGGCCATTGCCGCCACAGACGGATTGTTGGCACCAGGAACCCCCAAAAAGCGAGCCGCCTTCAGCAAGTAAGTCATGCACACCAAGGTGTCGGCAATGTGCAAACGGTTGTGATAAGCCGGCTCCAGGCCTTGTTGCTGGCGAAGAGCCCCATCGCGCTCAACCTGTTCGGCAACGGTCAGTCCGAAAAGAAGCAAGCGACCTGCTGGCGATGCCGTTCGGGGCAAGCCCCAGTCCAGTTGCCGCCATGCACGCTCAAAAACCAAGGGCAAGCCGGGCCATTTTTCTGGCCATGAGCGTCGCAAGTTTCGCAACGAGGCGGTGAGTTGCCGCAAATTCGGTTTTTCCACGGTGGGAGAGGGGTTGGCCATTTCAGGTTTTCGTGCGCAACACGTTCTGCATGTTTTGTTGAAGCATCATGGCTTCAAACACCGCCGTCAAAATCGGGGAGGCCGTTTTCAGCATCTCCCTCAGGCCTTCAGCGGTAATTTCAAGTAGAAGCGACGGCTCCCCGGCCAATGCTGTGGCCCCCCGAATCCCCCCTTGCAGCATCGCCTGCTCACCAAAAGAGTCGCCTTCTCGCAAAGTGGCAAAAACAGCGCCCGTATTTTTATCGGCCATCTGAATGCTGCCCGATTGAATGAAGTAGAGCTTGGCTGCGGGTTCTCCGGCCTTAAAAAGCACGTCGCCCGTATCGAGCTTGATTTCTTCAAATGAACTCATGACAACAAGGGCGGAGGGGCCGTCAATTGCAAGGTGCGCATGACGGTTGATTTGAGAATGCCTTTGAGTCCAGGCGGCATGTTTTTAACCAACTTAGAGATGACATAAATAGGAAAAACGCGCACCTGAACATCGTCCACGGCAACAGCATCCATGTGGTGGGGTAGACCGCCCACCCCTTCGGCCAAACCGATCACACTGCCCGGCCCCAGTCGGAAGATCTCATCGCCCTTGACCCCCAAAACGGCACCCTTGATCACAAAATAGGCCGAGTTGACCGGCTCCCCTTGACGGGCAAAACGAGTTTTGGCGCGGATCAATGACGTGCTCAATTCAGAGGATCCCCAAAGAGAAAAATACAAGCGCTCATTGGCATTGAGTTTGCCGGAATGGTAGAGCTCCAAACTTTGCTTGGAGTAGGGGTCACGGACGCCCAGCGCATGTAAATGGTCAATATTCACAGCAAAAGAAGAGGCTGCAAATTTGCTCGTACTCATGTTGAACCCCTTCACCCAAATATTAAAAATCAAAAGCTTTATAGGCCATCCACACTGAAATGGCCCTTACCAGACCTGAAGATTCACCCACCCAACAGACAAGTAAACATCTTACATTCATATAATTTAACTAACAAATTTTAACGATATTAACAATATTATTCCTTTAATACCAATAAAAATGTCAATTTTGAAGTATTGACGATATCATGACTTAAAACGGGTCCGCGTTTGACAACGTCCCCCAAGGGTCACTTTCAGGGCAATTTACCTCTAAAGCAATATTTCATATGAAGCATTTAAGTGTCGGCATCCGTCTGTTCATTTTGGTCGGGCTTCTGTCTCTGGTGTCCATCGTGATCGGTGTGACGGGACTCAGAAGCATGTCGGCATCGGTCGAAGGTCTTCGCACGGTTTACGTGGATCGGGTCGTGCCCTTGCGAGAACTCAAAGTGATCGATGATTTTTATGCCGTGAACATTGTGGACATGACGCACAAGGTGCACAACGGCAACATTGGCTGGGCTGAAGCCAAAAAAACACTGCAAGACGCAAGACTTGGGATTAAAACGAAATGGGCCACTTACAAGTTAAGCGCCCTGGTCGAAAAGGAAAAAAAATTGGTGTCCGAAATGGAGCCCATGTTGGCCGTGGCTGAATCCACACTGAATCAACTGCAGGGCATCCTCGAAAATGAAGACACAAAGGGCCTCAGGCATTTCGCGGTCGAAGTCCTGTACCAGTCAATTGATCCCATCAGCGCCAAATTTTCCGAATTGATTGAAGTGCAATTGGATGTAGCCAAATCCGAATACACCCAGTCCATTGCGCAATACGAACAAACCAAAACAATCAGCCTGGCCGTTTTAACGGCGGGCATATTGGTCAGTGTACTTTTTGCCTTGAAAATCATCGGCTCTGTGGTGACCCCTTTGCGCAAAATGCAAGACACAGCAAAGGTCTTGGCGCAAAACTTCGACTACAGCCTCCGTATTGACGTGACGCAAAACGACGAAGTAGGTGAAACGGCCAAAGCGTTTAACACCTTGCTGCAAGCACAACAAGATGCCATTGCTCAGGTTAATCGGGTTGTTCAGCACTTGGCGGATGGTCGGCTGAACGAGCGTGTTGAAGGCGACTTGCATGGTGATCTGGCTTTGATGAAGCTGGCCGTCAACAATTCATTGGACGCAGTACAGCACACGATGGTTGGATTTAACGGACTGTCTCAAGCACTTCTGCAAGGCCAATTCAATCACGCCATTGACTACAGTTTGAGTCGGGGTGAATTCCAGCAAAGCTTGTCACAAGCCAGTACGGCATTGCAATCCTTGCACCGCATGATTGGCAATGTGGATGCCGTGATGAGCGCTGTTGCCAGTGGCGACTTAACCCAAAAGGTCAACATTGAAGCCACGGGCGATTTGTTACGTCTGAAGAACAACATCAACAGCTCTTTGGAATCTCTGGCGCGGGCGCTGAGTGCCGTGCACAACAGCACACGGCAGGTGGCCGCTGCGGCCAATCAAACCAGTACCGCGATCAGTCAAATATCGGATGGTGCGCAAAACCAGACGCACGCGATCAGCCAAGTCGCCTTAGCAATTAAACACACCTCCGAATCTGTCAATGATGTCTCGCGCAACACAGCCATTGCCAGCCAGAAATCACGCGACTCCATGGCCATTATGCAAACAGGTATGGAAAAAATGAGCCAGATGGTTCAGGTTGTGAACAACATATCCGTCCATTCAAACAAGATCAACAAAATAACCGAAGTGATCGAAAAGATAGCCAACAAAACGAACCTGCTCTCTTTGAATGCCGCCATAGAGGCTGCGCGTGCAGGCGAACATGGCAAAGGCTTTTCGGTGGTGGCAGAAGAGGTTGGAAAGCTGGCCGACAGCAGCGCCGAAAGCTCACAGGAAATCGCCCGTCTGGTACAGCAAGCGGTTGCAGAAACCGCTCAGGCCGTGCAAGTTGTACGTGAAGTCAGTGGCGATATGTCCATGATCGAGCGAGGCTCTCAAGAAACCGACCAAATGCTGCAACGAATATCTTCGGCACTGGAACAGCAATCTGCGGCGGTGGAAGAAATCAACTCCAACCTGGGAAGTCTGGACCGCATTGCCATCAGCAATGCAACGGCATCGGAAGAAATCACGGCGACCGTCATCGAGTTGTCAAAACTGGCAGAAAAAACCCGTCAAGATCTCGCACGATTCACTGTTTAGAAAAATATTTGAATGTTCAATATTTTCCCAGTTGACAGTGAAAAAATTCAGCATATGAATGTCCGCCCGATATTGAAGTCTTCGGGATACGACGTGATTAAAGGGCATGACGATTCAGTCAAAAAAGTATCGCAAAACCCGTTGTTTGCAAGGGTAAAAACTTTGCTGGCTGTGAATTGATTCAGCTCATGCAGACAACGGAAAGTTTACTGGTTGAAGGTGCCGACAAACACCACGTTGTTGCTGAATTGGGCCGATACGCAAATAAGCCCTCCGACTTCAAAAAATCCAAGGTCTTGTTGGTTGACGACAGCCGTTTGATCCGAATGAGCTTGCGTCGCTCATTGGTAGAAATCGGATTGACCGACATCACAGAAGCGGGCGACGGGCGCGAAGCCATTGAAATGCTGGTACGCGAGCCTTTTGACTTGATGCTGCTGGACATGGAAATGCCAGAGATGAATGGCATGGAGGTTCTGACAGTCTTGCGGGACACGCCACACCACCCTTGGCCGCCAGTGATCGTGATCTCTGGCGGCACCAACTTGGATGACGCGGTACGGTGCATCGAAATGGGCGCTGAAGATTACCTTTCAAAACCCTTTAACCCGGTGTTGCTGCGCGCACGCGTCACCACATCGGTAGAGCGTAAAAAATTGCGCGACCAAGAAGCGCTGCGAATGCGCCAACTCGAGCAGCAACACGAAGCGATCACCCAAGAGCAAGCCAAGACCGAGCAACTGTTGCTCAACATTTTGCCGCGCAAAATTGCACAGCGACTCAAAGCTGGCGAAGAACACATTGCGGATGCCTTTCCTAATGTCAGCGTGTTATTTGCCGACATGGTGGGATTCACCGCCATGTCGCGAACCATGAAAGCGAGTGATTTGGTTAAAGTGCTGAGCGACTTGTTTTCACGTTTTGACTTGATCACAGAAAAGCACGGTCTTGAAAAAATAAAGACCATTGGCGACTGCTACATGCTGGCAGGCGGTGTACCCGAGCCCAGCGATGACCATGCCCATGCTGCAATTGATGCAGCACTGGACATGTGCCTTGCGTTAGAAGAAATAAGAGAGCGAACAGGCGGTGCATTGCGTATGCGAATCGGGGTTCACAGTGGACCGATCGTGGCAGGCGTCATTGGTTTGCGTAAATTCACTTACGACCTTTGGGGTGACACCGTCAACGTGGCCAGTCGAATGGAGTCCACGGGTGAACCAGGGCGGATTCATGTTTCAGTCCACACGGCAGACTTGATACGAAGCCAGTTCAAACTGGAGTCGCGTGGCTGCATCGAGGTCAAAATCCTCGGCGCAGTAGAGACGTATTTCGTCAACGGACGCCACTGAATACACCGACTTAAACCTTTCCAGCAGACATGTTTTAAGCACCATCGCCATGGAATTGGTCACTTTTGATATCCAAAAAAATCGCTTTGCTTTAGCGGCATCGTCGATCAGCCAAGTCTTGGAGCCTTTGACCGTGACCCCATTACCCTATGCGCCGCCCGATGTGGAAGGCTTGGTCAATGTCTCGGGATCGGTTTTGATGCTGGTTAACTTGGCGCTGCGACTGGGCATGAGCGCAGGTCCAGCAAACGGTAGCGGGAATTTGGTTGTAGTTTTTACCGGGCACGAAAACATTGCCCTGCAAGTGGACCGGGTGCACAACAAAATCAATTTGGATGGATCGTTGATCACACGCTACGCTGCAACCGAGCCACGCAATCTGGTGTGCGGAGAGTTCGACCTTAATGATGGCGTGGTTCTGCTGCTGGATGCGCAAGCTCTGGACATGCGCGCACTGGACCCCAAGGGTGTACCCGAAAGCGGTGGTGGACTGATGGGCTTTGACCTGAACGATGCGACTCGTGATGGTGCACTGCAAAAAACAGACGTCCAAATGGCGACCATCGCAGTAGAAGAATGTGGGGAAGCCTACGCCTTAGAGATGTCACAGGTTCATGAGATTGTGCAGATGGGCCCACTCACCCAACTCCCTGGCGCATCCTTTGAAGTAGCCGGTCTGATGCCGCTGCGCGAAGAGGCGTTATTGATCGTGTCGCTGGGTGACTTACTTCGGCGGCCGATGATTGGCCAGGCGTATTTTGTGTTGGTGGTGAATGTGCAGGGCATTCAACTGGGGATCAGTGTTTCATCCATCCATGGCATTGAGCGGTATGCGCGCGAAAGCATTCAAGGCTTGGAGGGGGCAGAGGGTGCGCAACTTGAGGGGTATCTCAAGGGGGCTGGAGCGCGAGTTGGCCGTATCACCGGTTTACTTTCCATGCGTGGCTTGTTTTCGCCACAAACCCTCGCACAGTACCAGCGCTTTCTGCCCCGAAAAAACACATCCATGCAAGCTGATCTGCAGCGTGTATCGCCAGCCACACGCCGAATGCTGTCCTTCCGATTGGGCACTGAACGTTGCGCTTTGCCATTGCTTTGGGTGGACCGCGTTGAAGCCTACAGCCCCGGTGTGAACCTCCCCGATGGGGATGAATTTCTGGCTGGCGTGATACAGGTCAAGGGTGAAATTGCCCCGGTCATCGATTTGCGTCGGCTACTTGGAGTGACCGCAATAGAGACCTCATCGTATGTGATTGTTCGGGTCGAAAACGAAGCTTGGGCCTTGATGGTTGACCGTATTGAACGGGTGATCGACCTCCAAGAAATTGATATCACGCCTGTCCGAAATCAACAAAACGACTACATGAACGAAGTCGGGAAACTTGATGGTGAGCTGATTTCGCTCCTAAGCTTGATGCCATTGACTGTGGCTGCAAAAAGTCAATTGAAATAATCGCACATGACACCGGATAACAAGGTCAATGATTTATTGCAACAGATGCGATTGGCAGTAGAGAATGCCCGAGCAGCCAATGCTTATTTGCCCTTGCCAACCGGGTCCACATCAAGGGCTGAGGCCCTGATCTCAAGCATCTCATCAGAAGAAACCAGCCAGCCGCACACTTTAATTTTGCTGACCCATGAATTAATGGCGGGCATCGAAACCCGTTTCGGCATCAAGCCGAGTTCGTTGGCCCAGCGCAAATTGGTTCGAATTTTGAACGACATGCCCATTACGGCAATACGCGATTGGGTGGAGAGCCTGAAAAACTGTTCTCCCGATCATTCGGAATGGCAAGCGTTGGCCGAAAACCTGACCGTTCAGGAAACTTATTTCTGCCGCGATCCTGAACTTATGCGGATGCTGACGGAAGACATCTTGCCGTACTTGATCGCGATAAGAAAAAAACAAAAAAAACTGCAAGTTTGGTCGGCTGCAAGCTCTACGGGTGAAGAGGTTTACGACCTGAGCTTTTGTGCGCTTCGTGCCCTTCAAAATGCGGGATTGGGGCAATGTGTCAACGGCAGATTTTTGACCGAATCTGGTTGGAGTGTGCATGTTTTAGGCACCGATATTTCAAACCAGGCTTTGCGTACTGCCAAAGCCGCCAGCTACAGTGACTTGGGCATGGGCTCATTCAGGAATCTCCCACAAGATTGGAGGATCATGTTCGAGGACATCAAGACCACTCCGACCCATGCCGTGCCTCGGGTTAATTATTTCAAGATTCGTGAGTGGGTTCGCCAGTGCACCCGATTCGAACGCTTTAACCTGATGAACACCCAGCCGCCTGCCCTGGGCATGGATTTGGTTTTTTGTCGGAATGTGTTGATTTATTTTGGCGATCCCGCCAAAAAGACGGTTCAAACCATGTTGGCACGCGCCATGTCGACCGGTGGCGTATTGGTACTGGGTGCCACGGTACAAATGCTGGTCCCTGAGTACTTTGAGTCACGCCAGGGCAAAGGCGGCCCGTGGTATGTCAGAAACGACACCCGCCTATGACCCGATTGCTCATTACAGACGATTCGGCCTTCATGCGAATCGCTATACGCAAAATGCTCGAAAGTCATCTTGACATCGAAGTGGTCGGCGAAGCCAAAACCGGTCAAATGTGTGTCGAAATGGCGCGTGTGTTGCGTCCGGATGTGATCACCATGGATGTGGAGATGCCGGTGATGGATGGGTTGGAGGCCACCCGTCAAATCATGGCCGAAACGCCTTGCCCGATCATCATGCTCAGCAGTCATACCGAACAAAACTCAGTCACAACTTTGCGTGCGTTGGAGTTGGGTGCTGTTGATTTCATCGCCAAAAATTCTTCATTTTTGCAACTCGACATGGCAAAAATTGGTGCGGATTTGGTAGAAAAAATCCAGTACTGGGCTAAGACGAAATACCTTCCGGGCAAAGATTCAAGATCAGGCAGCTTGCCCTTTTTCTCTAACTCCTCCATCCAATCTAAAGCTGAGATTCGGAAACTGCGCCAAGGTCCCAATCCATTGCCTGCTGGCCTGGTGGTGCTTGGTATATCTACGGGTGGCCCCGCTACGCTGCCTCAAGTTCTCAAATCTATGGGCCGATTGAATTGCCCCATGGTGGTGGCACAACATATGCCTCTGTTGTTCACCAGTGGTTTTGCTTCGCATTTGCGCAGCGAAACCGGCTTGGACGTTGTGGAAAGCACCGAACAAATGGAGCTGAAGCCCGGCATCATTGTGATTGCCAAAGGAGGTTCAGACGTTGTCATTCGCGAACCCTTTCCAGGCAAATTCATGCTCTATCAAAAGACCGATTTACAAGCCTCCATTCACCCCAACGCCGATGTACTTTTCAGATCGGCAGCCTCGGTTTCTTGTCCAGTCGTTGCAGTGGTCATGACGGGCATGGGAAGCGATGGCCTGCTGGGGGCGCAAGAATTGGTTGACCGAAAAAACGCGCATGTATTGGCCCAGGAACCTGAAACTTGCATCGTGGACGGTATGCCCTCATCCATCATCAACGCTGGCTTGGCCACCGCTGTCCTATCGCCGCAAGAGATAGGCAAAAGCCTGTCTCGTTTGTGCGCTGGGCGTATGCCATTCGGCTTTAAAACCTTGTATTCGTAAAGAAGTTTTCATGGTCAAGAAACGCCTACTCATTGTGGATGACTCGTTTGTCATGCGCGCACTGTTGCGCGGCATGGTCACCTCAGACCCTGATCTTGAAGTGGCTGGTGAAGCCAAGAATGGCCTCGAAGCGCTGCAGCAAGTTCAGAACCTATTGCCTGATCTGGTTCTGTTGGACATCGAAATGCCTCACATGGATGGTATTGAGTGCATGAAGCGCCTTCGGCTTATGAGTACGGTGCCGGTGATCGTGGTGTCCTCTGTCGCGCAAGCGGGTTCACCCCAGGCCCTTGAGGCTCGAAAGTATGGTGCTGCCGATGTGATTGCCAAACCATCAGGTGCGATGAGTCTCGACTTGAATTCTAAAAAAGGGCATGAAATCGTCACTACCGCCCGACGCGTTCTGGGTTTGGTGTGACCGGGTTGACCGGTACATCGTCCCCCCACTCGAAAGGAGTTTGAGGTCATGTCGGACGATTTTTTGGAAACCATCTGGGCGCAATACGCCATAGAGACCGAAGAGCACTTTGAAAGCATCGAATCTTTGCGCGTCAAGGCAGATGGTGATGCACTTAGTTCAGACGAGGTGTCGGCGCTTTTTAGAGCCTTTCACTCCTTGAAAGGTCTCAGTGGGGTCATGGAGTTAAGTGTCCTCGAGTCCATCGCCCACCGCAGCGAAGACTTGTTGGGTAAGGTGCGAGAGGGCAGTGCCGTGCTCAATCACCACATGGTTGACCTGCTGCTGCGGTCACTCGATGCCATCAAGATCCTTTGCCAAAAAGCCGTCACAGACCGGGTCGATGGAGAAAAACCCGTGGCTTTACTTGAAGAGCTTGTACGCGCCTTCAAGACGATCAATCAGGGCAAAGCGCTGTCGGGGAGTGACGTGAAACCCGTTGCAACCGCAGCTGTATCGCTTGTTGAAATCGGGCATGAGCCTATAACGTCTTTGTCATCGGAATTGCTGCAACTAAGAAGCAAGCAGCCAGAGGGAGCTACTGCAACGGCAGAAGCGCTTGGGATTGAGACTGAAAACCCCGATGCGGTTTTCTTGCGATTGATACGCATTGGCTTGCCCATTTTGGAAACACTGGCCAGCACTATGGTCTTAAAACAAGACGAGGCTGAAATATTCAAGCTGAGCCAAGACACTCGCAACGCGTTGGACTCGATCATCCAAGGCGCTCAAAGTTTGGGTTATGCAGGTCTTGCTCTTCGGCTTGAAATTATTTTGAGTGCGATCCCTGCATCGGGGTTGATTTCTCAGGACGACACTGAGCGCATGGCCGATGCCATCGGCCCCTTCTTGCTTGACCTCAACATCTTGGGTGAAATCAAGGGGGTTAATCTGGAGGGTGAGTCTTTGGCCATGGTGATTTCGCCCGCACTGACTGAATTGTTGCTGAAGCACTTGAACCAAGTTGAAGATCTGTTGCAGACACCTGGCTTGCCAGCCCACACGGAGGGCAAGGCAAGCAGGCATTTGCTAATGCAATGGTTTTTGAAAATTCATGGCAACTTGGCTGTTCTTTATCCACGCGAACACACGCTAATTCCGTTGCTGTTAGTTGATGTGCTCGCTTGCACAGGGCGTAAAAATCAAGGCATCGATCACGAAGTCATGGCATTTTGCAGTGATGCGCTGCAGTTGATTTGTCATTTTTTCGGAACCCATAATCTTCTGCACCAAACACCCCAGTATGAAGCTGATCTGAAAGCAGCTGACGATCAACTGCAACAACGCATTCGAAATTATTTGCTTGCTTTTGATGCTGCTGACTTTCACGAGGCCCCTGCCTCTTTCGATACCTCGGTTGACACCGTGCGGCAGTTTGTGTCGTCGTTGAACATCCCTGCCCCATTGGCAGAACTGCTTTCGCCAGATTTAAAGAGAGAGTTGGTGCAATTAATTCAGGGCGGGGCCTCGGCTTACTTGATCAAAGCCCACCTGGAATCTTCTGAAGAAATGGCCGCGACATTTTTGGGATGGGCGGACGCCAATGGCCGGGTCATCACCAACCGCACCTTGATCGAAGACGATCGGAGTTGGTACGAAATGCTTTTTGTATCCAAGTTGCCGTGGGCGGTTATTGAATCAACCCTCAGCAAGCTCGACCATGGCGCTGGTTGTTTATTGTTGCTGAGCCAGCTGGGAAACGACTTGAATGAGGCCAAGGCATTGCAGTTAAGCGCTGCCAAACCAGCATCCCCAGTGTGGGTCCCAACCCTGGTGCCTTCTGAAAACGTGGCAAATGTAACGGAGGCTCACAAGCCTGCAAAGCAGGCGACTGGCAATGCACCTTCGAATGTGATCCGAGTACCCGGAGAAATGTTGGACCAGTTCATGAACCAGATTGGTGAGATGGTGCTGGTCCGGGGGCAACTGGCCCACATCATTGGTGACCCTCGCGTGCGCGAGGGATTGCAGCGTTTGCGACACCATCAAGAAGATCCAGAAAGTCTGCCTCAAAGTTTGCTTGTCGATCTGCAAAATTTATCCGAAATAATGGACGACCAACTTCGTCGGCTGCAAGCAACCGATGCCCTGATTCAAGGCACGCTGTCCCGCTTTCAAGAAAGTGTGATGGGGCTTCGGGTGGTTCCCGTTGAATTGGTTTTTAAACGCTTCCCCAGAATGGTCAGGGATCTGGCGCTGGCTCAAGGCAAAAAAATCCGTTTAGAACTCATCGGGCAGGAAGTCAAAATTGACAAAGCCATGGTGGAGTCTTTGGCCGATCCGCTGCTGCACATGGTTCGCAACAGTGTCGATCACGGGGTCGAAGCGCCCGATGATCGCCTCAAAGCAGGCAAACCAGACGAAGCGATCATTTGTATTCAGGCAGAGCAGCAAGGCAGTCGAATCATCATTCGCGTGAAGGATGACGGCAAAGGCATTGATCCTGAGCGAATTCGTCGCAAAGCCATTGAGCGGGGTTTGGTGAAAGAAACAGACAGTCTGCAAATGAGCAAGGAGGAAATTCTTAACTTCATTTTCAAACCGGCTTTCAGCACCGCCGATGTGGTGACCGAGACCTCAGGACGCGGAGTGGGCATGGATGTGGTTTGGACCAGTGTCATGCGCTTGGGCGGCACCATTCATCTCGACTCCGAGGTGGGACGTGGTACCACTTTCACCCTGCAAATGCCGCTGTCGGCAGCTGTCCAAGAGGTTCTATTGGTCAAGAGTGCCCAGCAAACCCTGGCCATCCCAGGGCGTTACGTGGCTGAG
>Ga0255126_1000829_pt1 | contig 12905 bp, 14 predicted proteins | sample Law_Miss_RepA_8d_FD_188556 | JGI IMG/M metagenome (GOLD analysis project Ga0255126, IMG submission 188556) | Freshwater microbial communities from St. Lawrence River, New York, United States - Law_Miss_RepA_8d | ecosystem: Environmental > Aquatic > Freshwater > River | place: USA: New York... | reverse complement strand
GGCCTGGTGTCGGGTTGTGCCACCTTGGGGCCGCTGCCCCCCCCCAAGGTGGCACAACCCGACACCAGGCCCATGGCTCCCAGCGTAGAACCGGTCTGCAAAAATTGACGACGTTGCATGGCGATGTGTCCTTATTTCTTTTGCGCGGCAAAGTAAGCCGCGATGGCGCTGATCTGCTCGTCCGAGTAACCCTTGGCCAGTTGGTGCATGAGGGTGGCGGTGGGCACGCGGCCGGCCTTGTAGTCGAGCATTTTCTGCACGATCAAGTCCTTGGGCACACCGGCCAAAGCGGCCATGCCGGGTTGGGCATGGCCATCGGTGCCGTGGCAAGCGGCGCAAGAGGCCGCCCAACTGCGCACCTGGGCAGCATCGGCAGACTGCGCCTGCGACGCAGCTGCGGCCATCCAGACGGCCGATGCCAGAAAAAAGTGGTGGATCTTCATGGTTTTTCCTTCGGAATGGTCCCAACGGAGGGGATTGTCGTGTCAATGCAATGCCGCAGTGAGCTGTGAGCACATGGTCCGGCACAAGGCGACCACCTGCTCATTGGCGATGCGGTAATAAATCTGCACCCCCTCGCGCCGCTTGCCCAGCACACCCGCCACAAACAGCGTGTTCAGGTGCTGCGACATGTTGGGTTGGGTCGTGTCGATCTCGGCCAGCAATTGGCCCACGTTTTTTTCACCGTCGCACAAAGCGCTGATGATGCGCAGCCGCATGGGCGCCGACATGACACGAAACACCTCGGCGGCCTTTTCAAAGACCGCTTCGGATTCGGCCAAGGCAGGGCCTGTGCGGGGGGCGGGGTTTGCAACCATGGTTTTTGCGCGACCTGGACCCGGATCGGGTGCTCAAATGTGGAAGCTTCGCATTCTGGCGGGGTTTGCGGCCATTTCAAACCAATCATTTGTTGTTTGCTTATGCACAAATGAAGATATGACGCCGATGGGGAGCCTGCCCCTCCCACAAGGGCCATGCGCTTGCCGGGACTGTAGTCAGCTCACAGGGCGTTCAGGGGTATCTTCAAATAGGCCACGCCATTGGTCTCGGCCGGGGGCATCTCGCCCGCACGGATGTTGACCTGCACCGCAGGCAGGATCAAAACCGGCATGGCCAAGGTGGCATCCCGGGCGGTGCGCATGCGCACAAAGTCGGCCTCGCTGGTGCCGTCTTTCAGGTGGATGTTGCCCGCACGCTGCGCCGCCACCGTGGTTTCGTACTGCACGGCCCGCCCCTCGGGCGGGTAATCGTGGCACATGAACAGGCGGGTTTGCGGCGGCAGACTCAGGAGTTTTTGCACCGACGCGTACAAGGTGCGTGCGTCGCCCCCCGGGAAATCACAACGCGCCGACCCCACATCGGGCATGAACAGGGTGTCGCCGACAAACACGGCATCGCCCACCTGGTAGGCCATGCAAGCCGGTGTGTGCCCGGGCACCGACAGGGCCTGTATCTGCAAGTTGCCCAGGGGCAGGCTCTCTCCGTCGGCCAGCAAACGGTCAAACTGGCGGCCGTCCACCGCAAAGTCAGGCTCCAGGTTGAAAACGCCCTTGAAGACTTTTTGCACGGCCGTGATCTGGGCGCCAATGGCGGTTTGGCCACCCAACTGGGCTTTCAGGTAAGGCGCTGCGCTCAGGTGGTCTGCGTGGGCGTGGGTTTCCAGAATCCAGGCCACCTGCAAACCCTGGCTGCGCACGTAGTCGATCACCTTGTCGGCCGAAGCCGTGCTCGTGCGCCCTGACTTGGGGTCGTAGTCCAGCACAGCATCGATGATGGCGCAGGCCGTGCCGGCGGTTTCATGAACCACATAAGTCACGGTCCAGGTGCCGGGGTCAAAAATGCCGTGAACCACGGGCCGGACAGGTGCAGAGGCAAGATGGCTCATGAAGACGGTCTCCAACAAGAACGGGCATTGAGTTTAGGTGCAATCGATATTTTGAAGTGCCGCGGCGGACAAGCCCCCCGCTTGAACAGGCCTGCTGCACTCGGACTTGGCATCTGCGATTTGAAAAATGTGTCTGCGCAAGGCATTTTTGACCGCTGCGCCGCACTATAATTTAAGGCTTCGTGTGGGACCATAGCTCAGTTGGTAGAGCAGCGGACTTTTAATCCGTTTGTCGTGGGTTCGACCCCCGCTGGTCCCACCAAAAACATCTAAAAGCCACTGTGTGCCTGTGTACTCAGTGGCTTTTTCTTTGGCCATGGCACTGTCGCTGAGCCCCCACCCAGCGGCCCCGTTCAACACCCACACCATGGGCTCCAGCACCATGAACGGCACACACCGCACCTGATGGCCCAAGCGCTGAGCTGACGAAGCCATCATCTGCAGACCGGGCGGTTGTGAAAGCGGTCCCCAAATGCCTGTTTAAGATGTGCGCATGAATGCATCCCATACGCTGCGACATCGGCTGTTCCTGATTTTGGAACTCCAAAGCATCCAGGACAAAAAAGCCGCTTGGCTGTTTTCCTGGATGTTGACCCTGATGGTCATGGGCAACGTCGTGGCCGTCATCCTCGAGTCGGTGCCTGCCATGGATGCGCAATACGGCCATGCATTGGCTTGGTTTGAAGCTTTTTCTGTTTTGTTTTTCAGCGTGGAATACCTGGTGCGTGTCTGGGCAGCGCCAGAAAGGCGCCGCCCCACCCCCTCCACCGCGGCACGCCAACGCCTGGGCTACATGCTGAGCTTTCATGGCCTGATCGATCTGATGGCGGTGTTGCCTTTTTTCTTGCAGTCGTTGTTGCCAGGACTTGACTTGCGCTTTCTGCGGGTGATCCGGATCATGCGCATCCTGAAGCTGTCGCATTACTCCACCGCTCTGGAGGATTTGCTGGCATCGGTCTACGCGGAGAAAGACGCCTTTGTCTCGGCCATTTACCTGCTGGCCCTGTCCATCCTCATCGCCTCGTGCCTGATGTATTACGCCGAAAATGCCTTGCAGCCCGACAAATTTGGCACCATTCCCGATGCCATGTGGTGGGCCATCATCACGATCACCACCGTGGGTTATGGCGATGTCACGCCCGTCTCGGCATGGGGCAAGTTCATCGGTGCCTTCACCGCAATGTCGGGCGTTTTCACTGTGGCACTGCTGACCGGTATCGTCGCGTCGGCGTTTGCCACGCGCATTCGGACACAGGAAATCGAATTCATCACCGAAGTCGAAGAAGTGCTCAAAGACGGTCATCTGGACGCGCAAGAACAAAGAACCATCGAGCACCTGCGGCGCGAATTCAACATCACGGAAGATCACGCCCGCGCCATCGTGCGCCAGATCATCGAAGAGCAATCCCTGTACAAACACAAGAAACCCTTTTGATGCCCCTTTTCAAGGATCTTGCGCGCCCGCGATGGGCCGCCAAGCTGCACCGTCCGATTTGTACAGGGGCTAACGACCGCCTGGAAGGGGCTGATCAGCGGCTGGGTTGTCGCAAGGTCCGGCTGAGCAAGATGACCGGGATCAAGCCCACCAGCACCAAGGCCAGCGAAGGCAGCGCGGCCTCGCCCAGTCGCTCATCGCGCGCCAGCTGGTAGGCCACCACGGCCAGGGTGTCGCTGTTGAAAGGGCGCAGCACCATGGTGGCGGGCAGCTCCTTCATCACGTCCACAAACACCAGCAAGGCTGCGGCCATGGTGGTGCGCTGCAGCAGCGGCGCGTGCACGCGGCGCATCAGGCCCCAGCCGGTCACGCCCAGCATGCGGGCCGAATCGTCCAGACTGGCTGGAATACGGGCATAACCGCTTTGCACCGACTGCAGCGCCACCGCGCAAAAGCGCACCAGATAGGCCCACACCAGGCCGAGTGAGGTGGCCGTGATCCAGGCGCCCGCTGAAGATGCCGGCCAGGTTTGCTGAATCCAGCCCACCGGCAAAAGTAAACCCACCACCACCACCGCGCCAGGAATGGCATAGCCCAAACCCACCAGCTGGATGGCGCCCTGGCTGATGCGGTCGGCCCGGGTGCGCACGCTGAAAGCCAGCGCCAGCGCCACGCCCACGGCCAGCACAGCGGTCACCGCGCCCAGGCGCAAGCTGGTCCAGGCCCATTGGCCAAAGCGCTCCCAGGGCATCTCGGTCGTCTCGCCCACCAAAGCCCGCAGCATGATGAACACTGGCAACACAAAGCCCAGCAGCACGGGCACGCTGCACACCGTCCACGCCAGCACGCGTCGCAGGCCGCGCAGCTGCACCGGCTGCGCCTCGGCCGAGCCTTGGCGCGAGCCGCGCCCCTGGTTGAAGCGCATGCGCTTTTGGGCACGTTGCTCCAGCTGCAGCAACACCACCACCACGGCCAGCAGCACCGTGGCGAGTTGCGCCGCAGCGATGCGGTTGTCCATCGACAGCCAGGCTTTGTAGATGCCGGCCGTGAAGGTCTGGATGCCAAAGTAGCTGGACACGCCAAAGTCGGCCAGGGTTTCCATGAGCGCCAGTGCCACGCCTGCAGCCACGGCCGGGCGGGCCAATGGCAAGGCGATTTCGCGGATGCGGCGGGACAGGGGCGCACCCAGCAGACGGGCCGCTTCCATCAGGCCTGCAGCCCGCTCGACCAAGGCGGTACGGGCGAGCAAATAAACGTAGGGGTACAGGGACAAGGTGAACACCAGCGCCGCACCCCACACACTGCGCACATCGGGCCACAAGCGGCCTTGCAAACCCAGCGCCTCGCGCAGTGCCACCTGCAACGGACCGCTGAACTGCAAAAAGTCGGTGTAGGCATAGGCCACCACATAGGCCGGCATGGCCAGCGGCAACAGCAGCAGCCACTCAAAAACGCCGCGCCCCGGAAAATCAAACAGGGTGACCAAGGCCGCCGTGGCCAGGCCCAACACCGTCACGCCCACCGTCACCATCAGGCACAGGCCCAGCGATGTGAGTGCGTAATCGGGCAGCACGGTGGCGGCCATCTCGCGCAAGATGCTGGCGCTCTCGCCGCTCCATTGCAGCCAAGAACCGAGCACGGCCAAGACCGGCAAGGCCAAAGCCAGCGCCAGCAAAGCGAAGAGCAAGGAAGGAAGGCCCGATAAACGGCGGGCCAAGGAAATCAGCATATAGCGGTGTATTGTAGGAGCCCGCCTGCTGGCGATTCTGGCCTTGGTGGATGCCGTGTTTGCCAACCTGCCTACAATGGAATCCATGTTTCTAGAACTGCGCCAACTGGACATTCAATACCCTGGCAGCACCGCGCCTGCCGTGCGGGGCGTCAACCTGGGCCTGCGCTCGGGTGACATTGGTGTGTTGATCGGCCCCTCAGGCTGCGGCAAGACCACCTTGCTGCGGGCGGTGGCGGGCCTGGAGCCGGTCACGGGCGGGCAGATTCTGCTGTCCAACCGGGTGGTCAGCGACAAAAACCACACCGAACCTGCCGAACGCCGACGCATTGGCATGGTGTTCCAGGACTACGCGCTGTTTCCGCACATGGACGTGGGCCGCAATGTGGGCTTTGGGCTGGAACACCTGCCCAAGGCCGAACGCCAAACCCGCGTGGCCGAAGTTCTCAAACTGGTGGGCTTGGAAGGTGCGGAAAAGCGCTTCCCGCACGAACTCTCGGGTGGCCAGCAGCAACGCGTGGCCCTGGCCCGTGCGCTGGCACCCAAGCCCGACCTGCTGCTGCTGGACGAGCCGTTTTCCAACCTCGACATCGATCTGCGTGAGCGCCTGGCCCACGAGGTGCGCAACATCCTCAAAGCCGCCAAGGCCACCGCACTGCTGGTCACGCACGACCAACTCGAAGCCTTTGCGATGGGCGACGTGATCGGCGTCATGAACGAAGGCCAGTTGCACCAGTGGGACGATGCCTACAGCCTGTACCACCGCCCCGCCACCCGCTTTGTGGCGGACTTCATTGGCCACGGCGTTTTCACCCCGGCCACCCTGAGCGAAGTCAACGGACAAGTGGTGGTGGACACCCCCGTCGGCCAGCTGACCGACGTGGCCGAATGCCCCCTGCCCTGCGCTTTTGATGGTGGCCAATGCGATGTGCTGCTGCGGGCCGACGACATCGTGCACGACGACGATGCCCCGGTGAAGGCGCAGATCATCCGCAAGGCCTTCCGGGGTTCGGAGTTTTTGTACACCTTGCGCCTGGCCAGCGGCGACCTGCTGATGGCCCATGTGCCCAGCCACCACGACCACAAACTGGGCGAATGGATCGGCATCCGCGCCGAGGTGGACCATGTGGTGACCTTCAACCGCGCCTGCCCGGTGACCGACCGCGAACTGTGCCAGATGCCCTGCGCCAAAGCCCAGGCCTGCGAGCACACCGACCCGCAATACCAGCCCGTCAAATTCGTTTAAGGCCCGGCGCCGAAAACGGCGCTGGTGCGCCAATCCAGCCATCGCTGGCTGACCCTGTCTTCGCTGTGGGAGCCAAGCTGCTGACGATGGGAACGCTGGCAGACCCTACTCTGTCGCTCGACAGGCCAGTTCCCCGCATCACGACAGGCATTGCGGTCAACGACCAGAAACTCGGCTAAAAGTCGCGCAAACGCAAGATGTCTTCCCGCAGGTCACGCGCCCAGGCACGGCGATCACGTCCCATGGCGACTTGGGGCTCGCCAAAGTGCACCACCGCTTCGATGCGCCGGGCTCTGAGGGTGCGCCACATGGAGCCGATCAGCGTGTCGTCGCCAATGTAGCACGGCGCAAAACTGGGCTCGCCGCTGGCCGCATCGACGAATTTCAGCGACATGGGTTGCACCGGAACATCGGCCTGGATGGCGGCCTGGATCAAATTGGCATGAAAAGGCAGCAATTGCCGTCCGTCGCTGGTGGTGCCTTCAGGGAAGACCGCTACGACATCGCCGTTTTTCATGGCCTCGGTCATGTCCTTGACCATGCGCAGCGCGTCTTTGCGGCTGGTGCGCTCAATGTAGAGCGTGCCCGCGCCTGTGGCCAGCAGGCCCACCAGCGGCCAGTCACGGATGTCGGATTTGGAGACAAAGCGGCAATGCCGCGCTGCATGGATGACCAAAATGTCCAGCCATGAAATGTGGTTGGCCACCATGAGCGCCGGGCCGTTTTGCACCGGCTTGCCCAACACCCGCAAATGAACGCCCCACAGCGCCAGAAACTGCAACGCCCAGGCTTGCACGCGCATTTCGCGCTGCTCGGGCGTGAGCTGCGGAAAACGCACATGGATGGTCCACATGCCCATCAGCACATGCCACAGGCCGCGCAGGAATTTCCAAATGGCGTGAAGCGAGCTCATGCAAAAGGTCTGAAGCAGCGGGCAGGGTGTTGTTCAAACGTGCCCGTGTGCACATCGCGCACGGCCACGATGTCTGCACAGGAGCCCGCCGTGTCGAACTTCACCGGGCCTCGAACGCCACTTGCCCACCCACCACGGTGGCCAACACGCAGCCAGGCAGCTCATAGCCGGAAAACGGCGTGCTCTTGCCTTGGCTGCGCAGCGAAGCTTCGGTCACCAGCCAATGGCCCTCGGTCGACAGCACGCAGACATCGGCCACGCCGCCCACCGCCAGATGCCCCACCGAGTCTTGCAGGCTGCCCAGCGTCGACCCGAGCACACGGGCTGGGTCGGCCGTGATGCGCGACAACACTTGCGACAAAGGCAGCCCGGACTCTTGTCCCCACTTGAGCGCCAGGCTCCACAGCAGTTCCATGCCCGTGGCGCCGGGTTCGGCTTCGGCAAACGGCAGCGCCTTGGCGTCGGCATCCACCGGGGTATGGTCGGACACCAACACGTCCAGCGTGCCGTCAACCAAGCCTGCGCGCAGGGCGTCGCGGTCGCGCTGTTGGCGCAGCACAGGCACCAGGCGCGCACGGCTGTCGAAGTAGCCCATGTCGGCATCGGTCAGGTGCAGCGAGTTGATGCTCACGTCGGCCGTGACCGGCAGGCCTTCGGCTTTAGCCTGGCGGATCAGTTCCACCCCGGCAGCGCTGCTGATGCGGCACAGGTGAACCCGGGCACGCGTGCTGCGCACCAGCTCAAAAATCGTGTGCAGGGCAATGGTTTCGGCCGCCACCGACACGCCCGACAGGCCCATGCGTGTGGCCAGCGGGCCGCTGGCGGCCACGCCCTTGCCCAGGTGCAGCTCTTGCGGGCGCAGCCAGACCGTGAAGCCAAAGGTGCTGGCGTATTGCAAGGCGCGCTGCAGCACCTGGGTGCTGGGGATCGGCACCTCGGCCTGCGAAAAGCCCACGCAACCCGCAGCCGTGAGCTGGCCCATTTCGGTCAGCACATCACCCTTCAGGCCCACGGTGAGTGCGCCCAGCGGCAGCACACGGGCCTGGTGCAGTTTTTCAGCGCGGTAGCGCAGCATCTCGACCAGACCGGGCTCGTCCAGCACGGGGTCGGTGTCGGGCGGGCAAACCAGGCTGGTCACGCCTCCGGCCACGGCGGCGGCCATTTCGCTCTCCAGCATGCCTGCGTGCTCCTGGCCGGGTTCGCGCAAGCGCGCCGCCAAATCGACCAGGCCCGGGGCCACGATGCAGCCCTTGGCATCGATCACGCGGTTGGGGGTGAAGTCGGCGGGCGCCTGGCCCATGGCCACGATGCGACCGGCGGCGATCACCAGATCAGCGGTTTGGTCAAAGCCGCTGGCCGGGTCGATCACGCGGCCGTTTTGGATGAGTAATTTCATGGTGTCAGTCCTCACGCCTCATTACCGGCCACGATGCTCATGACCGCCATGCGCACGGCGATGCCGAAGGTCACTTGCGGCAGGATCACGCTTTGTTGCCCATCGACCACGGCGGAATCGATCTCCACGCCCCGGTTGATCGGCCCCGGGTGCATGACGATGGCGTCGGGCTTGGCCAGTTGGAGTTTTTCGGGCGTCAGGCCAAAGCTCTCGAAGTATTCCTGGCTGGAAGGCAGCAGCGCACCGCTCATGCGCTCGTTTTGCAGGCGCAGCATGATCACGACATCACAGCCCTTGATGCCCTCTTCGAGGTTGTTGAACACGCGCACGCCCATTTGCGCCATGTCGGCCGGCACCAGGGTTTTGGGGCCGACCACACGCACTTCGGCGCAGCCCAAGGTGGTGAGCGCGTGGATGTCGGAGCGCGCCACGCGCGAATGCAGCACGTCGCCCACGATGGCCACGGTCAGGTTGGAAAAATCCTTTTTGTAGTGCCGGATGGTGTACATGTCCAGCAGGCCCTGGGTGGGGTGGGCGTGGCGACCGTCACCCGCGTTGACCACGTGCACATGGGGCGCGACATGCTGGGCAATCAGGTACGGCGCGCCCGACTCGCTGTGCCGCACCACAAAGATGTCGGCCGCCATGGCGCTCAGGTTGGCGATGGTGTCGAGCAGCGACTCGCCCTTGCTGGCCGACGAACGTGCAATGTCGAGCGTGTAGACATCGGCCGACAGGCGGGTGGCCGCGATGTCGAAGGTGGTGCGGGTGCGGGTGCTGTTTTCAAAAAACAGGTTGAACACGCTCTTGCCGCGCAAGAGGGGCACCTTTTTCACCTCGCGGTCGCTCACGCTGACGAAGCTGGCCGCCGTGTCGAGGATGTGCGTCAGGATGTCCTTGGACAGACCCTCGGTGGAGAGCAGGTGGATCAGCTCGCCGTTCTTGTTGAGTTGGGGGTTGTTGCGTTTGTAGAGCATGTTGTTGTCACCTCGTGGCCTGTGGATGCGCTTTCAAGAAAGCGGGGCTTTGATCTCCACTTCAAAACTGAAACGGCCTGCCGCATCGCGGGCCAGCGCCAGCGATTGCGACTCGGGCAGGGCCACTCGGGCGGCGGCAAAGTCGGCCTGGATAGGCAGCTGGCGACCACCCCGGTCCACCAACACGGCCAACTGCACCCGGGCGGGTCGGCCGTAGTCAAAGATTTCGTTGAGCACCGCACGAATGGTCCGGCCCGTGTAGAGCACATCGTCGAGCACCAGAATGTCGGCCCCATCGACCTCAAAAGGCAGGTGGGTCTGCCCCCCCGCCGACAGGCCGCGCTGGGCAAAGTCGTCGCGGTGCATGACCGAGGACACCTGACCCGATTGGCCGCTCAGGCCCAGGTCGCGCTGCAGGCGCTCGGCCAGCCAGGCACCACCAGAAGTGATGCCCACCAGGCGGGTGTGGGCCGTGCACAGGCTGCGCACACCGCGCAGCAGCTCCAGGTACAAGGCCTCGGCGTTCAGGGCCAGTGCGCTCATGGGATGTTCCTTAAAAATTGGTCCAGGATGATCGCCGCCGCCGCCGCGTCGGCATCTTTGGCGCCATAAGAATGGGCTTCGGTGGTGGTGTAGCGCTCATCCACCTCGTACACCACCAGGCCAAAGCGGCCGCGCAACTGGCGACCGAACTTGCGGGCACGCAAGGTGTTTTCGTGCTCGCCGCCATCGGGGTGGGTAGGCACGCCGATCACCAGCGCGTCGGGTTGCCACTCTTGGATGCGTTTGGCGATGTGCTCAAACCGAGCGTCGCCCTCTGCCGCGATGGTGCCTTGCGGGGTGGCCGACTTCATCAGCCGGTTGCCCACGGCCACGCCGGTGCGCTTGAGGCCATAGTCAAAGGCCAAAAAACTCTGGTGGTTGGCGGGAACGGTGTTCTCGGGGGTGCTGCTCATGCGTGCCCCGCGTCGGGCGACAGCATCCAGCTTTTGAGGCCCAGCAGGTCCAGGGCGCGGTCGTAGCGCTCGGCCATGGGCACCTCAAACACCACATCGGCCGAAGCGGGCACCGTGAGCCAGGTGTTTTCGCTCAATTCGGACTCCAGCTGCCCCTCGCCCCAGGCCGCATAACCCAGCGTGACCAGCACACGGCGTGGCCCAGCGCCCGAAGACAGCGCTTCGAGCACGTCACGCGAAGTGGTCATTTCCAGCCCGCCGGGCACCGTCAAGGTGGAGGCATAAATCGAGCCGCCGTCTTCCTGGGGTTTTTCCATGCGCAAGGGGTCATGCAGCACAAAACCACGCTCGGTCTGCACCGGCCCGCCGTGCCCGACCGGGTTTTGCATCAAGTCTTCACGGCGCAAAGGCAGGTCCACTTTGTCAAACAAATGGCGCATGCTGATCTCGGCCGGTTTGTTGATGATCAGCCCCATGGCGCCACGCGGACTGTGCTCACACATGTAAACGACACTGCGGGCAAATGTCTCATCCTCCAACCCGGGCATGGCGATCAGGAAATGATGCTTGAGGTCAATCGAGGCAGAATCGGCGGTCATGCACCGATTTTAGCGGTCCTGTTTCTGCGGACGGGGCGTCGGGTGCATTGTTTGACTCAAACCGGCAAACTCTGATGGAAACCCCTTTTTCTTGTGGCCTGGTCTGGCTGCGGCGCGATCTGCGCGTGAGCGACAACGCGGCCCTCTTTCAGGCCCTGAAGCATTGCCAACGCGTGCATGTGGCCTTCGTCTTTGACACCGAGATTCTCGACGCCCTGCCCCGCGCCGACCGCCGGGTCGAATTCATCCGCGAATCGTTGGTCGAAGTCGATGCCCGCTTGCGCGAACTGGCGGGCGACCCGAAGGCGGGCCTGATCGTGCGTCACGGCGTGGCCAAGGACAAAATCGTCAAACTGGCCCAGCACCTGCAGGCGCAGGCCGTCTTTGCCAACCACGACGACGAGCCGCTGGCACTGGCCCGCGACATCCAGGTGCGTGGCCACCTGGCCGACCACGGCATCGTGCTGCACACCTTCAAGGACCATGTCATTTTCGAGCGCAACGAAGTGCTGACCCAGTCGGCCAAGCCTTTCAGCGTGTTCACGCCCTACAAAAACGCCTGGCTGAAGAAAGTCACCCCCGAAGACCTGCAGGCTTTTGAAGTGGCAGCGCTGGCCCAGCGCCTGGCACCACGCCCCGACGACCTGGCGCACCCCGTGCCCAGCCTGACCGACATTGGCTTTGAGCCCACCAACCTCAAAGCCCTGAAAATCCCCACGGGCGAGTCGGGCGCACAGGCCTTGCTGCAGGACTTTTTGACCCGCATTGACCAGTACGAAGACACCCGCAACTTCCCGGCTGTCAAAGGCCCCAGTTATTTGAGCGTGCATTTGCGCTTTGGCACGGTGTCGATCCGCGAGCTGGCCCGCGAGGCGCATGCCCGCATGCTGGCGGGTAGCGCGGGGGCCAGCGTGTGGCTGTCGGAGTTGATCTGGCGGGACTTTTATGTGCAGGTGCTGCACAACTTTGCGCATGTGGGCCAAGGCCAAAGCTTCAAGCCCGAATACAATGCCATCCACTGGGAACACGGCCCGCACGCGCACAAACTGTTTGACGCCTGGTGCGAAGCCCGCACCGGCTACCCGTTGGTGGACGCGGCCATGCGCCAACTCAACCAGACGGGCTACATGCACAACCGCCTGCGCATGGTGGTGGCGAGCTTTTTGGTGAAGGATTTGGGCATCGACTGGCGCTGGGGCGAAAAGTACTTCGCCACGCACCTGAACGACTTTGACCTGTCGGCCAACAACGGCGGCTGGCAATGGGCCAGCTCCAGCGGGTGCGACGCGCAGCCTTACTTTCGCATCTTCAACCCGATCAGCCAAAGCGAAAAATTCGACCCCGAAGGCAAATTCATTCGCCGCTATGTGCCCGAGCTGACGGGCTTGCCGGCAGGTGCATTGCATGCCCCCTGGCTGGCCAAACCTCTTGAGTTGCAAGCGGCCGGGGTGGTGATCGGCAAGACCTACCCGGCCCCCATCGTCGACCACGCCGAGGCGCGGGAAAAAACGCTGGCGCGGTATGCGGTGGTCAAGAAAAGCGCGGACTGATCAGATGGCGACCATCTCGAAATCTTCCTTGCGGGCTGCGCATTCGGGGCAAGTCCAGTTCATGGGCACATCCTCCCATTTGGTGCCGGGGGCAATGCCGTGCTCGGGGTCGCCTGCAGCTTCGTCATAGATCCAGCCGCAAATCAGGCACATCCAGGTTTTGTGTTCCATCACAGTGTCGCAATCAGAGAGTCGAATAGAATGATTTGATTGTATCGG
>Ga0255126_1000817_pt1 | contig 13040 bp, 7 predicted proteins | sample Law_Miss_RepA_8d_FD_188556 | JGI IMG/M metagenome (GOLD analysis project Ga0255126, IMG submission 188556) | Freshwater microbial communities from St. Lawrence River, New York, United States - Law_Miss_RepA_8d | ecosystem: Environmental > Aquatic > Freshwater > River | place: USA: New York... | reverse complement strand
GCGATCAAAGGCTTGCCGTTTCGTATCCTACCAGTCGACTTGCCCGTGGATACACCCGTGAGCATTCCTGCGGGCTTGCAGACAGATGTATCGGCGATTACTTCTTAAGATTACTTCTTAACTCTTCCAGTCTTCGGGTTGACGTCGATCGCGAGCGATTCGTGTTGGTCGACGTAGAAGACGAATCCGTTAAACATTTCGTCGACGGTTTGCGGCCCATACTCCACGGTTGCAGTGGGGTCTGGGTTGTAGGGATTAAACGATGAATTGTCGAAGTGCGCTATCGCTTCGATTGCCGTCCCTTTCGCAAGCTGCTTTGTGCCGGGGGCTAGTTCATATCCAAGTTGCCACTCGAAGTTGTAGTTAGGGATTTGAAGTAGCGTTTCACGTGAGCCGTCGTGATGGTTTGCATAGAAGGTCATGTCTCTTCCTCGGACGTGCATGTGGGTGAAGAGCCCGAGCAAATCTGCATCATGTCGGAGGGTGTGCTTCGCTTCGATGCGATACGCTGGATCGCCGGGTGGTATTTTCCAACCGCGAGGATCGAGAACGAAATGATGGAGTTGTTTTCGAATCTGTTTCTTTGGAAATCGCAAACCGACTTGGATTCTGCATTTCTCCTCCTTACCTGTCGTGGTGTAGTGGATTTGTAGTCCGAGTGCGGCACCTGCGGGGATTCGGTACGCCACCGAGTTCTCGAATCGTCCAAGATCCATCGGTTGGCCCCCTGGGACGTAACCGGTGATGAATGTATCTTCGCTAGCGCCTTTGCTGGTAGCGTAAGCCATGTTGCAATGGTGGACGACGGCTGAATTCAAGGGTCGGATTTCGAAGGCTTCTACCCACGTCTCGCCGAGGAACAAATGTGGCAACACCACGTACTTGTAAGGGACGAACCCGGTCGCGGGAATTGTATGTTGCTCGATAGTGGTAAGGATTAAATCGGGGGTTCCGATTCGCCAGGGAGTCTCGACGAAGCTTGGTGGCGCTGGTGCTTTGGCCGGATCTCCTTGAACGCGACTAGAATCGAGCCATTGCAGGAGAGTCTTTTTCGCAGCGGGGTTCAGTGAACGATTGTTTTGAAACGTGCCGTGAGCTCTTGTTGCATACCAAGGTGGCATCGTCTCGTCGCGGACGACTGCTGCAATCATCTCAGCATGCGCAATGCAATCTTCGTAGGTCAGAAGCGAGAATGGAGCGGCGGTTGAAGGTCTGTGACAAGGCGCACACGATTCGAATACTATCGGTGCAATGTGCTCGTTAAAATTCAACTGATCGCCGGGTGATGGGAGCGGTGGTTTTGTAGTTTCTGCGTTTTGAGCGTTGCCATCGGCAAGAGTGTTCCCACTTTGGTTTGGGAATGTGATCAAGCATCCATCGACGGGAGTCTGCGGTACGCTTACAGCTTTACCTTCAAGAACTTCGTCGAGAGCAAGCCGAAGGTCAGCTCGGGTTGCCGAAGGTCTGGCACCACCCAATCGAAATTGGTCGTCGAATCGGCCTCGGTAGCAGATCTCGGATTCTCTGTTGAGAATTACGAATTCAGGAGTTCGTAGTACACCTAGTGCCACCGCGCTGCGTGCTTCGTAGTCTTTGACGAAACTCCATGGAGTATCGAACTCGATCGCATGGCTTGCCATCGCTTGCAGCGTATCGTTTTGGCCGACGTTGATGCACAAAAAGGCAACATCTTTCAAAACGTACTCAGCGTAGAGTTCTTTGAGTTTCGGAAGCGTTTTATTGACGATGGGGCAATCGGTGGTGGTGAACATGATCACCGTTGCGCGGTGAGTACCGAGCTCCGAAAGCTCTCGCGTGACGCCTCGGATATCCTTGAAACTCAATGTTTCGATCTTGGACCCAATTCGAGCAATTTCGGTAGCAAGCGGTTCGGATCCATCGGTTCTCGCAGCAGCTCCCCAAATGCAGACTGCCAGGCTAAGCGATAACCCAGTCAAAGCGACTTGAGACGGAGGAGGAAAAAGTTTCATACAAGTACCCAGTAACGCGTAGAGTGGGAGGTGGCGATCGGGTTTGAGCGTAGTTGCCACCTTGGAGTTCAATTATAATGCCAGATGCTCGGTTTGGGTTTTCTTTATTGTTGGGTATTTCGAAGCTACTCGAAATGTGTAGCTTGGGAAATGAAGAAAGAGCCAAACAGATTTGAGAATCGATTATCCAAGAGGGGCTGGATGTTTACGCAAACGGTCGAATACGCGTTGCGCGCGGTGGTCCATTTAGCTGCGAGCGCCCCGGAAACACGTCACAATAGCGAATCGATAGCGGAGAGCACTAAGGTACCGAAGGCTTATTTGTCCAAGGTGCTCAAGCAGTTGGTGTCGCATGGCATCATCGACTCGAACCGAGGTGCTGGAGGTGGATTTCGGTTGGCAAAAAATCCGGAGAAGCTGACGGTGCTTGATGTAGTCAACAGCGTCGAGCCTATCCAACGCATCACGACCTGCCCGCTGGGGCTTCGATCTCATGCAAAGCAACTGTGTCCGTTGCATTGCAGGATGGATAAAGCCATGGAGAGCATTGAAGTCGAGTTGGGACGAACAACGATTGCCGAAGTGCTTGCCGACCCGAGTACCAGCAAACCCCTTTGCGATTTCCCTGCTGGGAAAAAATCGAAGAGATGAGTGTTTGTTTGTAGCCACGCAGCGTAGCATGGGACTGCGGTCCTGTGTGCGTTGAGAGTTGCTGTTGCGCGGTCACCACCCTCATCCCCCGGCCCCTTGCTCCCGCCAGCGGGAGAAGGGGAGGAGGTGCTTGTTGGGATGTCGGACAAGTCGGACAGGTCAGACAAGTCGGACAAGTCGGACAAGTCGGACAAGTCGGACAAGTCAGACAGTTCAGACAGGTAGCCACGCGTCGCCAGACGGTGGAGGTTTTCCTCGCGACTCCCACCGCTTGGCAGCGGATGGCTACGTGTAGCCACGCAGCGTAGCATGGGACTGCGGTCCCGTGCGTGTTGAGAGTTGCTGTTGGGATGTCAGACAAGTCGGACAAGTCGGACAGGTCGGACAGGTCGGACAGGTAGCCACGCGTCGCCAGACGGTGGAGGTTTTCCTCGCGACTCCCACCGCTTGGCAGCGGATGGCTACGTAACAGCGTTGACTACGTACTAACTCTTCCTCTTGGTTCCCGCGATCAACACATACAAACTCGGTACGACGAAGAGTGTAAAAAGCGTCCCGATCGCCATACCCGCCACCAACACAATCCCAATGCTATTTCGAGCTTGTGCTCCCGGACCCGTGACGAAGACTAACGGCAAGTGTCCGAAGACAGTCGCTGCACTGGTCATCAAAACTGGCCGCAATCGTGTCTTCGATGCTTCGATCGCTGCCTTCCACTTCGATAAACCTTCCTCTTGCAAGTGGTTCGCGAACTCCACGATGAGAATCCCATTCTTCGCGACGAGCCCAACAAGAGTAATAAGTCCAACTTGGGAGTAAATATTCACGGTCGTTAGCCCCAGAAACGTCAACATCAGTGCACCTGAGATCGCGAGTGGGACAGAACCAAGCAGGACGATCAACGGATCTCGGAAGGACTGGAACTGGGCTGCCAACACCAAGTAAATCAGCGCCAATGCAATCCCAAGCGTCACCGTCAACGAAGAGCCCTCTTTGCGAATCTGGCGAGACTCGCCGGCATAGTCGGTCGTAGCTAATGGCCCAATAACCCGTTCGACTATCTCCTCGATCTTGCGCAATCCCGACTCTTTCGTCAGTCCAGGAATTCCAGGTATTACGGCCGCTTGTATCTGTATCGAACTCTGCTGTTGGAAACGGGACAAAACGCGCGGAGCGGTCTTCGGTATGATGGTTGCAAAAGTCGATACAGGAATCAACTGACCAGTCGGTGTCCGGATCTTCAAATCCATCAATGACGTTGCCGATTGCCGGTCTGCCTCCGCAAGCTGCGGGATGACTTGATACGAACGATTAAAGTAGTTGAAGCGGTTCACGTAACCACCTCCTAACAATACACCTAATTCACTTGCAATACTTGCCAGATCAAGTTTCAGATCCGCAACTCTCTCCCGGTCAATGATCACCTGGGCTTGAGGCAAGTCGACTTTCAAGTCAGTATCGACAAACAAAAACAATCCACTTGCGTTCGCTTCCGCAAGCACTTGTCCGGACAATAGAGTCAGTTGTTCGACAGGCAAGTCCGATTTAACGATCAGCTCGACGTCGAAATTACCGGCCCCTGGCAAGGGTGGGACGAGGACCGGGAATGGCTGAAGCCCTGGGATAGCGGACGCGATTCCGAAGGCTTGGGGAACCATCGCGGAAGTACTCCGCATGTGTTCTTTCTCTCTTTCATCCCAGTCCTTGGTGATGATCCCGCCGAAACCAGAATTCGATCCGACAAGTGCCCACATGTAACTTGTCTCTGGCATGACTGCGAACTTTTCGGCGAGTTGTTTCGACCAAGCGACCGTGCTCTTTAGGGTGGAATCAGGTGATGCTTTCAGCATCACCGCAATGGCACCTTGGTCTTCCACCGGCGCAAGCTCTTTCGAGCTCATGACGTAGAATGGGACAGCAGCTACTCCGATTAAAACCGTCGACAGAGCGATGGCCCATCGCAAGCTCAATGCGGATTCAAGAACCAATCCGTAGAACGATTGGACGGCATCGAAGACGCGGTTGACCAGTCGGGTCAACCAACTCTCCTTGCCACTCGCCGAAAGCATTTGACTGCTCATCACAGGCGAAAGTGTGACGGCCACGACTCCTGAGAGAAGAACAGCGGCGGCAAGTGTGAATGCGAATTCTCGAAACAACATTCCTGTAAGTCCACCTTGAAAGCCGATCGGTGCATACACCACAGCGAGGGTGATCGTCATTGCGACGATTGGCCCAAAGAGTTCCCGGGCGCTCAGAAGTGCCGCATCGACTTTGGACATCCCTTCGCGAATATGGCGTTGCACATTCTCCACGACAACGATCGCATCATCGACCACCAATCCAACGGAGAGAACGATGGCGAGCAAAGTCAGGAGATTCAGAGAGAAACCGAGCATATACATCAGAATCGTTGCACCGATGAGCGAGACCGGCATCGCAATCAACGGAACAATAGCTGTGCGAATCGAACCCATGAACAAGAAAACCACGAATCCGACGATGGCCACCGTTTCAATAAGGGTCTTGGAAATCTCCGATAGAGCATCCCGCATGAACTTCGTCGCATCGTAAGCAAGATTCATCTCGATGTGGTTGGGCAGATTCGGCGCAAGGGCTTGCATGGCCGAATTCAAGCGGTTCGCTACTTCGATTTCGTTGCTGCCAGGCAATGGCCAGACCGATACGTAAACAGCTTCGCGTCCGCGATACATCGCAACCATGGACGCCTCTTCCGATCCAAATTCGACTTTGGCAACATCACCAAGCCGGATGACCGCTCCATCTTTTTGCGAAACGATCAGATCCCGAAACTCTTCTTCGGTCTTCAAATCCGTGTCGGTCAATAAGTCGACTTGGACTGCATCATTTTTCACTCGACCGATTGCAGCCAGATAGTTGTTTCGACGAAGAGCCCCATAGACGTCTCCCGGCGTCAGGTTTAACTCGGATAGTTGGTTTGGAGAAATCCAAATACGCATCGCCGGCGTGCGTCCACCTTCGACCCCCACCCGTTGAACTCCTGCGATCGTGGAGAGTTGAGGCTGGATGGTTCGGGTCAAATAATCGGTCAGTTGTGGGATATCCCAACGCGAGGACGTAAAGCTCAGATAGAACGAAGCGTAGGGGCGGTCTGCGCGTTGAATTTCTACGACGCTCGGTTCTGCTTCTGCGGGCAGCTCGCGGCGGACTTGTTGCAACCGAGTGTTGACCTCCGCAAGCGCTTGAGTGGCATTGTGATTGAGTTTCAGCCGAATCGTAATCTGGCTTGATCCAGCCACGCTTTGGGATTCGATGTAGTCCACTCCGCCGATTGAAGAGACAGCTTTCTCGATCGGAGTCGTCAAGAATCCGCGAATCGTCTCTGCACTCGCTCCGATGTACATCGTCGTGATGACGATTGAGGTGCTTTCAAGTTTCGGGAATTGCTGTACAGGTAACGTTTGCGATGAGCGAATACCCAGCAATACGATCATCAAGTTCACGACGATTGCCAGAACTGGATGTTTGATAAATATGTCCGTAATGGATTTCATTTGGAGAGATTCGCTAGGGAAATTCGCGGGGGATTTACTCAGAAGAGTGCTAGGCTGAGAATTGAACTACACTGAGAATTGAACTACGCTGAGAAAAGAACTACGGAGCAACCTTAGCGGTCGTGGTCAGATCCGATGGCACCACCCAGGTCCCATCAAAGATCTTAAATGAACCGTCGGCGATGACCGGTTCCCCTAGCTGAATCCCTTGTAGGATCGAAACGGAATTACCGACCGACGAGCCGACTTGAACCTCGCGTCTGCGTGCAATCATTTTGTTCGGATCGGTCGTATCAGGAGTTGCAACGTAACAGAATGGACCTGTCGGGTCGGTTCGAAGTGCCGATGATGGAATCACCACGGTATCAAGAGCTTCTCCAACTTCGGCCACCACCCGAACTGAATCGTTGACGTGGAGCGAGTCGGGAGGAGATTGGATTTTCGCTCGCGCCAACAAGGATCGGGTTGTTCGATCGGATTGAGAATCCAGAGCGATGATTTGAGCATCGGACTTAACCCCGAGGTGTTCGACGGAGATCGATTCACCCACTTTCAACATGCCCGCAATGTGTTGGGGCATCATGAAATCGACGTAGACGAAATCGTCGATCCCTTGCAACATCGTGATCAGCGAGCCTTCGGCCAAGTACTGACCGGGTTGCACATCAAAGACTCCTGCGCGAGCTCGAAACGGAGCGACCAAAACTTTGCGTCGGATCACAGCTTGCATCCTCGCAACTTCAGCTCGTGCTTGCGCTAGCTGTGCTTGGGTCTGATCGAGATCGAGCTCACTGAGAGCTTGGACTTCCATCGCCTTCTTAATCCGCTGATAGGTTGAAGTAGCAATTTTCTCAGCAGCTTGTGCGCTCTCGAGCATCGCTTGTTCAACATCGGTATCGAGTTCGATCAAGATATCGCCGGGTTGAACAATTTGCCCTGATTGAAAATGGACCGCTTTGACCGTTCCGACCGTCTCGGTTTTCAATTGCAGTAGTCGAGAAGCCACCACGGTGCCGACCGCAGTGGTGCTACGGCGCAAGCGTACCGACTGCGATTGACTGAGGACCACCGGGGTTGGATGCGCCTCCTGCATCGCGACGGGAGCGTTCAACGCGCGGTACTTGATATACGCAATCGTGAATCCAACGGCGGCCAAGCCGAGGAGAAGTACTAACGAACCAAGAATTGTTTTCATACTGAATTTTGTTGTTGGAGAATGGATCGCCGACGCTTGGTGTGGCGAAGCCACCATGCAGGGTAGCCGATGGAGAGGGAAATGATCAAGCCGAGGCTGGAGGGTTCAGGCACTCCAGTCGCGGATTGGATAAAGTCTTTGAAACTCGAAACACGCGTAAAGCCGCTTACGGCTCCATAACCGAACGGCAGCGTGTTGCCAGAGCCAGTCCAATCGCGCTGCGAGGCGACGAAGGAGTTTACACCGGCGAGATACCAAGTTCCGTTTTCTTGGATAAAGACTCCACCACCACTATCACCGATGGCGAGATGGTACTCCAAGTCCGTTGCGGTACGAGTGCCGAGGGTATTGAAACTTCCGCTAGGATCCCGCGACGCAAGCGCATCGAAATCGCTCAGCAAGACAGCGTTCTGCGCCCCGACTTGCCCCCCTGGTCCGTTACTAAAGCTCATCAGCTCATCTGCGATGTTGGTGCCACCGCGCAAGGTGCCCGGATTCGACGATTGCCCAGTCGATCCGACACCCGTCTCCCCATATCCGGTGATGGAGAGCATCGCACCGAGTTCACCGTTCCCGATGTAAAAAGGACTTGGTGCGATCCCAACCACTGGGGTACTTAGCCGCATGACGGCAATGTCATATCCATAGCCGACATTGCTGCCGTTTGCCAAGAACTGTGGATGCTTGATCATTTCGGCTGCTGCGTACGTGTTGCCTCCAATTGTGAAGTTCCCGATTGCGACATGGCCGGCGGTTACTACCCAATTCGGTGCGATCAGCGTCCCAGATGCGGTACCGATTTTTCCAACGGAAGCGAATCGGCTCCCATAATTGGTATAAAGCGAATCGCTGACTTCATCCAAAATCATTCCCGCTCGAACAGTGGCAATACTCAGAGTCTGGATGCTCCAAACGAACATCAGCAACAATGTAGCTAAGCGTACCATTGGGAACCTATACGGGTATCAATACAACCAAAGCGAAAAACATGCGAACGAGGCCATCGATAACCAGTGCCGTAAAGTTCGACTTAGTGGACATTTTTTACCCGTCGAACTCTCGTGCTGAAAACGAATTCCATTGTACTTAGAATACCTCCGCGTCTATAATTAAATCGCGGTGGAACATCTGCCACCCCGATACTCTTCCTAATTCCCCCCCCTGACCTCGTTCCGATCACTCCGGCCTTTGATGCGTTGCGCGATGGTTTCACCTTCAAGAAGCCGTTGCAAGGAAAGCCATCACATGGCCCGCTCACAGGAGCTGATCTGGACTCTGCTGAAACAATGACAGATCAAGGTAACGGTCACCCAAGACCGAAATGGAAAACCAACGAGATCCTCTCGATCGCAGAGGAACTTGCGCGCGGCGCATCAGGCTTGCAGCCCCCCCCTGAGCAGCCTCGCCCCATGCTGGATTTCCCGACGCTTCAACGCATGTCGCATGACGAACTAGTTGAAATCGCACAACTCGAAGGTATTCCGCAATACAGTGAACTGCCCCACCCGGAATTGATCTTCCAAGTCTTCCGAGCTCGCATGGCTTCCTCGGGAATCATGATGGGAGAAGGAACGCTCGAAGTCCTCGCCGATGGCTTTGGGTTTTTAAGATCAACCACCCATCACTATGTTGCTTGCCCTGACGACATCTATGTCTCCCCATCCCAAATACGTCGCTTTGGACTTACCACCGGAATGGTTATCTCCGGTCAAATCCGTCCACCGAAAGAGAACGAACGCTACTTTGCCCTCCTCAGGGTCGAAGCGATCAATCATCGCAATCCAGGCGAAGTCCGCAGCAGAAAACCTTTTGACTCTTTAACCCCATTGCATCCGAAGCAACGGATCGTAATGGAAACCAGCACCGAGGAAACTTGTACTCGGATCATCGACTTGGTCACCCCGTTGGGCTTCGGTCAACGCGCCTTGATCGTATCCCCACCGCGAGCCGGAAAAACGCTGCTCATGCAGAAAATGGCACGGGCCGTTCTCGCGAACTACCCGAACGCTTACGTCTTTATGCTCTTGGTCGACGAGAGGCCCGAGGAAGTCACCGATATGCAACGCGAAGTTCGCGGTCCAAAGTGCGAAGTCATCAGTAGCACTTTCGACGAACCCGCCTCGCGGCACATCCAAGTCAGCCAGATGGTCCTCGAAAAATCTAAACGACTCGTCGAAGACGGAGTCGATGTGGTTGTTTTCCTAGACTCCATCACCCGGCTTGCCCGCGCTTGGAACGGCGAATGTGTCCAATCGGGAAAAACGCTCACCGGGGGATTGGATGCGAACGCTATGCAAAAACCAAAATCCCTCTTCGGGGCTGCCCGTAAAGTCGAAGAAGGAGGCTCATTGACCATCATCGCCACCGCCCTCGTCGGCACCGGAAGCCGGATGGACGAAGTGATTTTCGAGGAGTTCAAAGGGACCGGCAACATGGAAATCGTCCTTGATCGCTCCCTCGTCGATCGCCGAATTTGGCCTGCAATCGATATCTATCAGTCCGGAACACGACGCGAAGAAGCCCTTTTAGACCCAGCGGAATACCAGAAAATCGTCCTGATGCGAAAAGCTCTCGCTGGCCAAAATTCCGCAGATGCGATGGAATTGCTTGTCTCGAAACTCCAAAAAACTCGAAACAACGCCGAATTTCTCCTTAGCCTCCGAGCATAACGGCAGCCCCCGAGCGTAACGGCCAAGAATCCCTCAGGGGTGGATCGCTCCACCCCCACCCCAAAATGTGATTTCTCTTGAAGAGTTCCAACGCTATTCTTATGGCGTTATCCTGCCGGCTTTTTTATCATTTCCCCGGCAGGGGTTAAACGAATAACTTTGCAAGGCACCGCTTCGTCCCGCCACACCCGTGGTCGAATGCAGACGGTGACCTCCAGCCTGCTTTTCCTTCATCCTGATTTATTGCTTTTCCTTCATCTTCCATTCTGGACTCTTTTCGATGGCTCATTTCTTTCCGTCCCTGCAATCTCTGCGTTCTCGACTCCTCAGCCGAAAAGACACACCCAAGCGACGAGCCTCGAACTTGGCCAATCGCAAGCTAACCGTCGAGACGCTCGAAGCCCGCAAAGTGTTCGCAGGGATGCTTATCAGCGAGATCCAAGAAGACCCGTTGTTCGGAAATCGCGATGCCGACCAGTACATCGAACTTCAAGGAATTCCGAACTCCACCGTTCCTGCCGGGACTTACTTCGCAGCTCTGGAAAGTTGGGGTGCTGTTCCCGGCGGCCCTGGCTACTTGCATAGCGTGATCGACCTTTCGAATCTCACCTTCGGTAGCAACGGGTTCTTGACCATCACCCAGTTCGACTCACCCTACCAAGTCGATCCGTCATCGGCCCGATTAATGAGTACTTCGAATGCTTTTGCTGGTCTGCCAGATGGGCGATGGAGCGATGCTTCGGTGATCTCTGATCGCCTAGCCCACGTCGGTGGTTCGCTGAGTTTCCTTTTGATCACCAGCCCGACCAAACCGGTTCCAGGAACCGATTACGACGCGAACGATGACGGCACGCTCGATGGAACAGCCGCTACATGGACCACCCATGACTCGGTCGCCATGCTCGGCTATACCCCATCGCCAGGCTGGTCCTATGGTCGTATTTCTTTCTCGCACTTCACTACCGACCATCGTGTTGCACCAGGCTCGGTATTGGTCGTTCAAGAAAACGTTGGATATGTTGCTCGTATCGGAAACTCAACCGGATATGCAGCTTCGGATTGGGTCGCCGGAACGACGATCGAAGACGATGTAAACGCAAACTCGAAATACCGATTCACCTACGGCACCTTCGGTGACCCGCGGCCATTGGTCTACTCGGGACGCGCCACGAATCACGTAGGTACCTATAACTTCGGGGGTGGGTTCTCTGGTTTCGTCGGACTCGACATCGATCGCAACGGCCAGATTACCGGTTCAGATGCACCGCAATCGGGCGTAACCCTTTTTGCAGATCGCAACGATAACGGCATTCGGGATTTGACCACCATCAATGTCATCGCTGCACAACAGCCATTGAACGCGGAGATCGCTAACGCATTCCCAAACGCTACGCTGACCGTGGCGGACACCAATAACCAAAACATCGGCTTCGCTGTTAGAACCGTCAACACCTTTGACAACAACTTCGATACGATTCGGGTCTTCTCAAGCGAAGGGATTCCTTGGTACGACTCCACCGATCGGCTGAAGGTGATGTTCTATCGCGAAGCCCAAGAGATTTCGATCGAAGCCATCGCAGCGAGTTCATCGACTGCATCCTTCGGTCGTATTTCTATCTTCGACAAGAACGACAATTTGATCGCCACCAAAGTATCGAGACCTTTGCTCGGCCTGGACCGCGAAGTCATCGGCTTTACACGGCCAAATGCGGATATCAAGTACGCGATCATCTACACCGATGATACGATTGTAGGATCGAGTCCCTTCGGACCGTTCGATAAACTACGGTACTCCTACCCCGAATTCCAAACCACTACCGGTGCCAACGGAATCTTTACGATCGGAGAACTACCACCTTCGATCCCTGTTCCCCCACCAGCCCCCGGCACACCACCTGAAGTCTATCGATTGACCGTTTCGAACTACCCGGGCAACCTCATTCCCCTTACGTCGAACACCAACTATCCGCTGACTGTCAATCGCTTCGAAAACCTTACGAACATCACTCTCGGGTACAAAACCAATCTCCTCCCCGAGATTCAATCGACCCAGTTCAACATTCCTGAAAACCCGCCGTTGAACACCGTCCTGGCAACCGTGCTTGCTACCGACCCAGACGAAGGGCAAACCCTCACTTACCGTTTCTCAAGCAACCCGGGTCCGTTTAGTATCGATGTACTTACCGGCCAAATCCGGTACTCAGGCAACGGAGCTTGGGACTACGAAACCACACGCGAACTGAACGTTGAAGTCGAAGTCCGGGATTCGCTGACGATTCCGGGTATTACCCGCAAGACAATCAAGCTGGTCAATTTGGACCGCAACGAAGCCCCGAGCGTCGAGGCATCCACTTTCACCATCGATGAGAACTCCCCTCCAGGAACCGTGGTAGGCTCCGTCGTTGCAACCGATCCCGATGCAGGGGTTAACGGCCAATTGAGCTACTTCCTCGGTGCAACTGCCCCCGCAGGGGTCTTCACCATCGATGAATCGACCGGGCAACTGCGAGTCTTCGCCTCTGCGATGCTCGATTACGAAGCTCGCTTCTCGCTGACAGTGCCGATTGTGGTGCGCGATAAAGCAACTCCATCGCTCTCGAGCACCGGCTCGGTTACGGTGCTACTGCGCGATGTCAACGAAGCCCCGACCAACATCGCTTTTACTGACTTGACAAGCGTCTCTGAAACCACACCGGTGTTTCAACCACTTACCGTTGCGACCGTTCAAGTAATCGATGATGCGCTTGGTACCAATCAACTTTCCCTCTCGGGGGCAGACGCAAGCTTCTTTAGTCTTAACGGAAACAACTTGCGATTCCAAAGCGCACTGCCGTTGGACTTCGAAACCAAATCATCCTACAGCGTCCTGGTTTCCGCCGATGACTCCACGATCGGTTCGAACCCAGACATCAGTGTATTGTTTACTCTCCAAGTCTCCGATGTAAACGAGAAGCCCACCGGAGTTATCTTTACGAACGTCCTGAATCCACTCCTTGAA
>Ga0255126_1000814_pt1 | contig 13076 bp, 15 predicted proteins | sample Law_Miss_RepA_8d_FD_188556 | JGI IMG/M metagenome (GOLD analysis project Ga0255126, IMG submission 188556) | Freshwater microbial communities from St. Lawrence River, New York, United States - Law_Miss_RepA_8d | ecosystem: Environmental > Aquatic > Freshwater > River | place: USA: New York... | reverse complement strand
ACATATCCAGGATCCAGAATGAAACCTGGGGTTTTTGGGGCACGAGGAACGAACACGCCGCATCGGCCTGGCCGACGCGATCAATGCCGCCACCTAGCGCTGGATGGGCTGGACCACCGGCCGCATGACCAGCAGGCAATACGGCATCTCCAAAAGACATGCCCTACCTGACGGGCTTTGTGATTCACTGCACGATCGTCGAGGAATCCCTGGCCGATTGACGCAACCGAAGGGCTTCGAAACCCCTGCGCAGTGTGTAGCTGCGCACGATCGACACGGCCGTGAAGATCAGGCCGATCAGGAGGTTTTCGGACACGGTGATCACCAGACCGAACAGCGGGAACACCGCCATCTGCGTAGCCACCGACACGCAGTACCCCACCAGCACATTGACCAGCGACTCCACCAGGGACATCGTGCGCGGCTGCTTCATGCGCCTGCCTCTGCCGAATCTGCCGGCGTCGCCATGCCTGCTGCTGCCGCCAGGTCGTTGAACTTGACCGCATCAGCCTCCCGGTAGGCCTCCTGCCCACTCCACTCCTGCCATCGGCGCACGATCACGTCCACGTACTTGGGGTCGAGTTCGATGAGCCAGCCGATACGGCCGGCTTTTTCAGCGGCGATAAGGGTGGTGCCTGAGCCACCGAAGGGATCGAGCACGATGTCACCCGGTCGGCTGGAGTTGCGGATCGCCCGCTCGACCAACTCCACCGGCTTCATGGTCGGGTGCAGATCGTTCTTCTGCGGCTTCTTGATGTTCCAGACATCGCCCTGGTCGCGGTCACCGCACCAGTGGCGTTGCGTGCCCTCGGGCCAGCCGTAGAGGATGGGCTCGTACTGACGCTGGTAGTCGGCACGCCCTAGGGTGAAGGTGTTCTTGGCCCAGATGATGAAAGTCGACCACTTGCCGCCGGCAGCCCGGAAGGCTTGCTGCAGCGTGTCCAGCTCGCTGGACGACATGGCGATGTAGGTTCCTCCAGTGCATCGCGCCAACATCGGAGTCAGCGCGGCCAGCAGGAAATCGTAGAAGCCGTCGCCCAGGTTGTCATTGAGGATCGGACGGTCCTTGCCGCGCATCTTGTCCTTGGCGCTGTTGGCGTAGTCGACGTTGTACGGCGGATCGGTGAACACCATGTCGGCCTGGGCATCGGCCATCAGTGCGTCGTAGCTTGCCGGGTCAGTCGCGTCGCCACACAGCAGGCGGTGGTGGCCCAGTTCCCAGACATCTCCCGGTCGGGAGATCGGCGTGACCGGCACCTCGGGCACCGCATCGTCGTCCGTTTGGCCGTCGACCGTGGTCTCCTCGCCGGCCATGATCTCGGCCAAGGCGTCGGCATCGAAGCCGGTGATGTCCAGGTTGAAGCCATCCTCCTGCAGCGACTGCAACTCGATGCGCAGCATGGCGTCGTCCCAGCCGGCATTTTCTGCAATGCGGTTGTCAGCAATGATCAGCGCCCGGCGCTGGGTGGGGGTCAGATGGTCGAGGACGACCACAGGCACCGTGTCCAGGCCCAGCTTCTGGGCGGCGGCCAAGCGACCGTGCCCTGCGACGATCACGCCGTCTGAGCCAGCCAGGATCGGGTTGGTGAAACCGAACTCGACGATGGAGGCGGCGATCTGCGCCACCTGCTCCTCGGAATGGGTGCGGGCGTTGCGGGCGTAGGGCACCAGCTTTTCTGTGGGCCAGCGCTCGATATGGGTGGAAAGCCAGGGTTCAGACATGGACCAACCCCGGCTCGTAAACGGTCTTGCCCTGCATCCGCCTGGCCGTCAGCAATTGGGTGCGCTCGCTCGGCAAGGCCACCGCCAGGTGCGCCCAACGCCCGAACTCGTGAATGATCTGGACGCAGGGCAGTTTCATTTGCTGCGCGGTTTGGCAAACAGCCAGCGGCGACAGCCCCGGCACGATGAGATCGGCGGCCCGCCCTTGCATGTGGTGGCTGGTCTTGCTGCCACCGACGGCACGGTTGAGCTCCGGCGACCGGTACCCAGAGGTAATGACCACCGGGCGCGCGAGCTTGACGCGCAAAGGCTGCAGCACCAGCTGACACAGCCGACGCAGGTTTTCGATGACCTCTGGCGTGGGCTCGTTGGCGATGCCACGGCGCGCTGCGGTCTCCGAGACCAGAAACTCGGCCAGTTCGAAATTTTCAGACAGTTTCATGGGGCTCCTGCCGACGCTGGGCAGCGACGACCTCAAAGGGCTCACCGGTGGCGGTCAGGGTGACCGGCACACCAGGGAAGTTCTGTTGGAAACGGATCAGCGCCACATCGACGTACTCGGGCGCGATCTCAACCGCACGACCGATGCGGCCGGTGCGTTGGGCAGCCATCAGCGTGGTGCCACTGCCGCCAAAGGGTTCGAAGACGATCTCGCCTTCCTGCGTATAGGCCTCGATGACCTCCACCGGTAGCGTCACCGGGAACACGGCCGGGTGGTCGATGTCTTGGCCGATCTTTCCCTTGTGGCGCATGACCCGGATCACCGAGTCTGGAATGCGGTGGTCCTGCGTGGGCTGGCCTTTGTGTGACCAGGCAATCACATCCCCTTGGTTGCTCCTGAGCGCCGTCGAGGATCCATCCGAACGCAGGTGCCCGTTACCGCCAGCAAACTTGCAGGGCACCGTCTTGTTGGGCCGACGCGTCTGGCGGTTGAAGTGGAAGATGAACTCGAAGCTAGGAGCCAGGCGCCCTTGCCAGTCGCCGGGCATGCCCGGCCCCTGGTCCCAGACGTACCAGCCGAAGCGCCGCCAGCCTTGACTTCGCATCCAGCTGAGCCAGGTATCCCAGTACGGAATGAACTCGTTGTCGCGGTGGATCAGGCCGAGGTTGACCAGGACCTGACCATCGGCCGCCATAGGCAGCTGCGCGAACACGCCGCGCATCAGGCCATCCCAGTCAGCGATACCGCCGCAGGTGTAGTCACGCTGGTTGCCGTAGGGCGGCGAGGTGAAGCACAGGCTCGCCTGCTCGCCCTGCATCAGGGTGGCGATGGCGACCGGATCAGACGCATCACCACAGATCAGGCGATGGGGGCCCAGCTGCCAGACATCACCCAGGCGGCTGATGGGTTGTTTGGGTGGCTCGGGGACTTCGTCTTCTGCTTGCGAATCCGCTTCCTGCTCCGGCACTTGCGCATCCCCGTCCCCCAGATCGGCCAGCATCTGGGCCAGTTCGTCATCCTCGAAACCGGTGAGCAGCAGGTCGTACCCGGCCTCCGACAGCTCGGCCAGTTCCAGTGCCAGCAATTCATCGTCCCATCCAGCATCCAGCGCCAGGCGGTTGTCGGCAATCACGTAGGCGCGTTTCTGCGCCGGGCTCAGATGGCCCAGCTCGATCACCGGCACTTCGGTCAGTTCGAGCTTGCGCGCCGCTGCCAGGCGACCATGGCCGGCGATGATTCCGTTGTCGCCGTCGACGAGGATGGGCTGTGTCCAGCCAAACTCCACGATGCTGGCCGCTATCTTGGCGATCTGCGCTGGCGAGTGCGTGCGCGGATTGCGCGCGTAAGGCAGCAGCGCACCGATCGGGCGGTACTCGATCTGCAGGTTAGGCGTCATGGAATTGAAAAACCCGCCGAGCGTTACCGCCGGGCGGGTTGGAAATATTCAGGGGGTGGTAACTGTCGGGAGAGTGGTAACCGAAGGCCGGTAACCTGGCCAGGTGGTAACCCGTTTTTCGGGGCAGACGCTATCGAAATCTTGCGCTGTTGCCCCCCGCATACCGCTTTGGCCGGGAAGGACCCGTCAGGTATGTCAGATCAGTCAGGGCAATTTGGATCTTGATGATCAGTAGCGTCCCACGCCTTTTGCCTGACCGTACACAAACTGTAGGCCAAAACCTGGCAAAACGCGACAGGGGGTGTTTTGGCGTTTGCCATCAACAGCCCTCACCGTCGCGCCCCGCCCCCCAACTTGCCACAACTTCTATCAATGTCCCTTGTTCAGATGCAGGGTGACGAGATGGATGGCTGCGTCATACCGCCGCTGCGCAGTGCGAGCCGCACACGCAAAGCGCCGGCCAATCTGCTCCCAGCGATAGCGGTTTGAGCGCATCCACACCAGGTGGCGCTGCTCCACCTCGAGCCACAGCACCCAGCGGGAGACCTCCAGCATGCGCTGCACAGCCTGTGGACTGGGCGGCATGGGCCGGTACAGCCGCTCGGGGTCGGAATAGCGCTCTGGCACTTGGAAGGCCAGCGTCATCCAAGGGTTGAAGTAGCCACCCGGGCGAACCCGAGGCAGCTTGTGTGCCGTCTCAGCAGCTTCGGCAAAGCGTGCTGCCACCTCATCGACGGTCCATTCGTTTCGTGTCTCAGCCATGGCGCTTGCCTCCATCCCCGTAGAGGCGCTCGCCCAGCCTGCGCACGAATTGCTTTTCGATCCAGTCGAGCCGGTCGTCGTGCTCGGACACCACCAGGATATGGTCATTGCGCCAGCCCTCGCGCTTGACAGCATCCAGGTCTGGCGTGCTCGGCTGGAGATCGCCCAGAGGGCAGCGGTAGCGGTGTTGCGGCACTTTCATGTCACACCCCCTCCGCGGCCATCTCGCGGGCCAGATACAGCAAGGCGATGGCATCGGCCTCGTTGTCATCGGCCGGGGCATGGCCTCGGGCGCGGACGGATGTGACCATCTCGCCCTTGCCGGCGTTGCCTTTGCCGGTGGCGTGCTTCTTGATCGTGCCGACCGGAATGCCTTGATACGGGATCTGGTGGTGCTCGCACCAGGCGGTCAGCTGGCCCATGAAGCCGCCATAGGCGTGGGCGGCGTCGACACCAACGTGGCGGCGGACTTCCTCGAAGACGACCTGGTCAATGCCGTCATTGCACTGCTTGATGTCGGTGAGCCAGCGCTTAAATCGCAGGAAGCGCATGCCGCCGCCTTCGAAGCGTTGGGGTTTGAAGGATTGGCTGCCACTGGTGATGTGACCGCCGCGGCTGGCCAGTGCCCAGCCCGTTTGGGTGCCCAGATCGAGGGCGAGGATAGTCGTTGTGTTCATGTCATTTCCAGGTTGGGACTGACGCAATGACGCTTCTGGCTCACGAAACATGAGTGTTTCGTCACGTACACGTGTGAGAAAAATTACGTTCTGAGATGTCCAAAACGTCAGTCGGTTTTTCATAAGAGGTCTATTGCGAAAGACTTCAAAGGTCTGCGTAGTGCTGCGGCGCTGTTGGACTGACCTTCAGGCCGATGCCACGAAAGCCGCGCAGGCCTACGCTGTTGCGCCACTTCTCAATTCCGCGAGTGATCAGCAGGTCGGCAAAGCGCCGCTGTGAACCCACGAACTCGCCCGCTCCGTCGGCCCACTGTTTCCAGTCGTTGAAGAGTTCAGCCGTCAAGGACTTGGCGTTGGCGCTCATGACGCAGCGCTCCTCAATCCAGCGCCCCATGGCGTCCTCACCTTCGAAGTACTCGGAGGTGGCGTCCTGAACCGATTTGGGCGGCAGGAGCCCGGTGCGCTGCCACTGCAGACAACCCTCAAGCGCCCAGGCCAAGATGCCGTCGCGCTCCTTGAGTAACTTGTCCTGCAATTGCCGGTCACGTTTTTCCCGGGGGATCGTCACCTCGAAGGGGATGAGGTGCATCCGCCGGCGCATGGCTTCGTCCACGTTGCGAATGGCGGGCTTGTGATTGCCCGACATCAGCACCTTGAACGTCGGTGGGTAGGTGAAGTTGTCCTTGTGCATGAAGCGCGCAGTGATTCGATCGCCCCCGGTGATCTCCTTGATGCGTGACTCGTTCCAGCGACGTCCCTGCTCGGTTTCCGTGGCGGTCACCACCCGAGCGCCGCGCAGCCCTGCCAGATCGGTTGGGTGCCGGTCGCTGCGGTTATCCATGAAAGTCTCCATGGGCGCGTTGGCGGCGTAGTCGCCCAAGATGGTGACCAGCGTGTTGACGAACACAGACTTGCCATTGCTGCCCGTGCCGTAGAGGAAGAACAGCGCGTGCTCTTGCGTCGAGCCGGTCAAGCAATAGCCCACCACCCTCTGCAGATAGGCTTGGAGCTCTTTGTCATTGCCAGTGACCTGATCCAGGAACGACAACCACAGTGGGCACTGCCCGCTGGGCGTGGCCGTGGTGATCTTGGTCATCCGATCCTGACTGTCATGCGCTCGCATGGCGCCCGTTTTGAGGTTGACAACCCCGCCTACGGAGTTGAGCAACCAGATGTCGCCATCCCACTCCTCGACCGTGGACGCATGCTTAGGATCGCTGCGGGCGATGCGCTCGACCGCTGAGATGGTGGAAGCGCTGGCCAGCCTGGCTTTGAGGCGAGGGCTGTCGGCTTTCGCTGCTGCCGATCGACATATGCCGCGCACAAGATGCTGAACATAGAGCACGATGTCCTCGTTCCAGCGACGTCCCGTCCATGTGAGCCAACGGCCCCACGCCGCAACGTAACGCCAGTCCTTGCCAAATCGCCGCGTGAAGGCCGCTGCCAGCCCGTCCTCGGTTCCCCAGGACACCACGTCAGGCGCGTCAGGCAGATCAAGATCGACGTCTGCGCCGGTGTGCTCAGCTCGAACCTGCAGTCGGCCACCTGCGTTCAGGAAGCCGATGACATCAAAAGCCGGTGTGTCTGGCGACAGGGGCTGCACTTGCTCAGCCAGAGCATCCGCGGCGTCCCACCCTTGTGGTCGATTGGCCGGGGGCATCAAGATTTCGCACGACGCTGCACCCGCTTGCAAGGCTGCCTGTGCGGCTGCCTGGGCGTAATGCATACCTGGCGCATCGTTGTCAGGCCAGATCAGTACGGCCTTGGCCGCCAGCGGTGACCAGTCGGTCTTGTCGATGGGCGCGTTCGCGCCGTGCATAGCTGTTGTCGCGCAGATGCCGTTGTCGATCAAGGCCTGAGCCGATTTCTCGCCCTCGACCAAAATGACAGCACCGCACCCTGCCATACCCGGTTGGTTGAACAACGGCCGTGGCTCTGGCGGCGCCATCTTGCGACGCTTGGCATCCCAGGGGCGGAACTCCTTCTTGCCACCGGGTGGGTCGTAGCGGTAGACGACGGCAATCAGCTTGCCCTCGCTGTCAAGGTAGTCCCACTTGGCGGTGGCTGGGCCAAGTTCATCGACGGGCACGTCTTTTTTGGACTTGCGCGGTGTTGCTGCCGCGCGTCCCATGAGGTCGGCGCAGCGGGCGAGCACCGCCGCGAAGTCACCATGAACGTCGATGCCGAAGTGGCCTCCGATCAGGTCGAAGATGTCGCCGCCGCAGGCATCGGCACGGTCAGTCCACAGACCCGCCTTCTCGCCGGTAAGAACCACTTCCAGGCTGTCGCCCGGGCTGCCCAGGATGTCGCCGATCAGGAACTTGCCGCGCTTGACCTTGCCAGCAGGGAACAGGCCCATCAGCACGGATTCGAGCCGGCCGAGCAAAGCGGCTCGGACCTCGTCGCGATCGGATGGCTGGTGTGTAGACACCGGCTGCGGCGCAACCGGTGCATCGTCATTGAAGTCCAGACCCGGCGGTCCGGCTGGAGGATGGATGTGTTCTTCTTCCGTGTTCATCGATTCGTGTTCCAGCAACGCTCTGCCCAAGCGCAGAACTTGCATTCAAAGTGGGTCGATTCGGCAAAGCTGCGCGGCAGCAACTCGCCCGCTTCGGTGGCCTGGATGACCTTGACGGCACGGTCGGACATGCGCTGGGCCAACCCCGCATCGAAGGGGATCAGCTCGGCGTAAATCTCCATCGTGTCGGCGTTGACCGCCGTGAAGAGCGCGGGATGCTCGTGCAGGGTCAGGTAGCTCTGGTAGACGGCGATCTGGGCGGCGTAGACGGGCTTGGCCACGGCCAGCTTGTGTTTCTGCAGCTCGCGCCATGACTTGGAACCCAGGCACTTGTTCTCCCAGAGCGCCGGGTAAGCAAAGCCCTCCGGGCCACCCACCAGCACACCATCGACGTGCCCACGCAAACGCCCCTGGGCCACGCTGAAGCCGAACTGCCGGCCATCGGCATCCTCGGTTTTGAGGATGAAGCCGGCCATGCGCAGCCAGCGGATGACCATGGTTTCGGTCTGATGCCCGCGCTCGAAGATGCGCAGCAACCGGCCCGAGAACCCCTTGCCGGGGTCCACCGGTGCCTGCGCATACTCGAACTGCAACTGCCGCTCACACGACACGCCCAGGCGGGAGCCGCCCAGGTATTGCCGCGGTGGCGTGGCATCGCGCTCTTGCTCCAGGGCAAGGTCCACAAGCGCCTCGATCTGGCCGGAGAGACTGGCCGATGCGTTGAAGTCCAGCATCAGGTTGTCTCCCAGGGCCGATCGCTTTCCAGGTCGGCAAAGGGATCGTCGACCGTGGGCTTCAAGCGGCGCACCGGCGGGTACTTGGCCTCGGCATGGTGGGCGACCATGGTCTCGGTGTAGCGGGTGACGATCGCGTCAATCACCTTCAGGGCCTCCTTCTCGGAGTAGGCACCCAGGGGTTTGTCAAAGCCAATGTCACTGGCCGCCTCGCCGAAGGCGCGCAGGCAGGAGCGCATGGCCGAGCGTTCAATGTCCGTGGCATCAATCATTTCGACCTCCTGCCCGAACTTGCTCGCCTCGACCCAGCGTCCATACATCTCGCGAAAGACGTCCTGGCAACGTCGGCTGCAAAACACCCAGTCCTGCGGGTAGCGCTTGGCATCCCCAATCGGATGGCGCTTGTCGGTGTGTCCCAGCCCGCGCGCCTGGCGCGAGCACACCCAGCATTTGCCTCGCATGCATGCCGCCCTCCTCACTGAGCCCAGGCGGGCTTGCCGGTGGGCACCACAGGGCGTGTCTGTGGGGCCGGCTGCGCATAGGCAGGGGTGGGTTGCACCGGCGCCCCAGAGTGGCCACCACCGCCCCTGTGGCCGCCGCCTGCGGGGGACATGCCCGTCAGGGGCACGTAGTCCTTGTGGTCCGGCTCGATGGCGATCTTGACCACGTTGCGCTCCTCGCCCTTGCCGTCTTTTTCGACATCGACGCGGGCCAGGAACTCGATGCCGTCCAGGTCGGCAAAGCTGTTGATGCGACGGGCGTCAGCCGCCTGCGGCGAGTTGTCCTGGGGCTGAACGTTGCGGGCGCTGTTGAGGACCGCGCGGATGAAGCTGCGCCCCATCTGGCCCCAGGTCGGGCCCTTGGGCGAGTGCAACCCGACGTTCGACCACATCTTGCGTTTGGCAAAGGGGCCGTCGGTGACGACGAACTCGCAGGCCAAATACACCGCTCCGGTGTCAAATGACTGGGTGGCATAGCCGCCGGTCCAGCCTTGGGTGTGGTCATCATGGCCACCGGGCTTTATGGTCATTCGCACGGGCACGGAGATGCCGCGCGGGATCAGGTCAAAGCCACCTTGCTGGGCTTCGGCGTCGTTGAAATCATTCCAATTGCTCGGAATTGCGGCAGGCGCAGTGGCGTGGTCGTAGGTGTTCATGGGGTGTCCTTTCAATTCGTGTGTTCGGTGTTGGGATTGGTGGCGGGGGTCTGGCCCAGGCACTTGGCGATGAGCCGACCCAGATGGGGTTCTTCGATGGGGTCCAGGCGGCCGCTGCGGTCTTTGCTGGGGAAGCCAAAGCTGTTGTCCGCCCCCGTCACAAAGCCGCGGTAGGTCGAGCCGTCGTCGGCCTTGAGCACGGCCAGCGTCACCACCTCATCGAGCACACCGGGCAGTTCCAGCGCGGTCTTGCTGCCCTCGAGCTGCAGTTGGTAGTAGCGGCGGTTGAAGTCGTCGGTCTTCTCTTCAAGGATCGCGACGTAGATGACGTGCTTGTCGCGCACGTGCTGCAGGTGCGTGAGCGCGGTGATCATTTCCTGACCCAGCAAACCATAGGCACCACGGCTGTCCGGCTTGCCAGTCTTCTCGCTGAACGCCTGCGGCTGGGTCTTGCACCAGGCCAAGCACAGGCGCGAGAGCACGGTCAGGCTGTCAACGAAGTAGGTGTCGTACTTGGCCAGCTGAGCCGGGTCGCCGTAGGTGGCACAGACATGGTCGTAATGCGCCTTGCTGAAGGCCTGGTCGGCCGAGGCGGTCGGCATAGGCCCCGCCAGGAAGACCACAAGGTCGCGAAACTCCTGCCACGTGCGTGGGCGCACCGTGTCACCGGGCCAGTCCTTGACCGAGAGGTCGCCCGCTTCCAGGTCCACAAACAGGGTGGTCTTGGGCGGCAGGGTCCGCAACTGGGTGGTCTTGCCCACACCAGGAAACCCCACCAGGCCGACCTTGGCGCTGTGCCGTTCTTTGAGCCGTTCTTCGGCAGAAATGATGGGCAACATCACTGCGCTCCTTCACCGGCCGAGGGCTTGCGCAGGGTGAACTTGGCAGGCTTGGGCTTGACCGTGCGCGCGGCCATGAAGGGCTGGCGAAACACCTCGGGCCAGGCCTTGAAGCGGGATTCGCTCACGCTGTACTTGGCCGTGATGAACTCGCTCGGATCCTGGCCGGCAGCCACCATGCGGCTCCAGATGGCCTGCAGCGCCTTCTGGTCCCAGGACACGTCCTTGCTGACCTCGACAGCAACGTCGAAATCGCCATCGATGACGTGGGTGGTGCCGGTGTCCTTGTTTTGCTCGAGCAGCTGAGCTTTAGCCTGTTCGCCGTAGCGCATGTCCAGTCCCATCTGGATCATGTTGGACAGCGCCGCCAGTTCGGATTTGGCCGCGGCCTCGAAGCGCTTGAGATCCGCCACATGGGCAAGCGGCAGATCACGAATGACCATGGCCGACAGTTCCATGAACGGCACGGGCAGAGAAATGCCGCTTTGCTCGAAGGCGGCTCGCAGCGCCGAGGATTCGCCGGCATGCTCAATGGGGGTCGTGGCAACGGCGTTCATGCGGCCCCCGTGCTGCTGGTGCTCGCGCGCAGGCTTTCGGATTCGAAGGCATGGATGTCTTCGAGTCGATAGCGCACTTGGCCGCGCAGTTTCAGAAAGACGGGGCCGATGCCCTCAGAACGCCACCGCTCGAGGGTGGCCTCGCTGAGCTGCCAGCGCTGCGCCAGCTGCCCTTGCGAGATGTGTGAAACGATTTCGGTCGCCTGCACGTGGATCTCCTTGATGGTTGATGAGCCCTGGTTTCTAGCCACTTGGGAGTGGCGCCAACCAGTGCTGGCATTGCATCAATCGAGGTTCCACAAAACGTTCTGCAGGTTCTGCACAAACGTTCTGCAAATCGGTTTCGTGCGTGCAGAAAGTAAAAAACCCGGCCTGCGTTGCGCGGGGCCGGGTCTTGACTGGAGATGTTGGGAATGTCTCAGGTCAACCAGTCACGGTCACCGTCTGGGATGACCAGGGCGTATTCCTTCTCGCCATAGATGTACTGGATGAAGGTCTTGTAGACGGACTGATTGCGACCGAAGAACTTGATCGGGCTGAACCTGCCCGCGTCAGAGCCACAGGCATCACGCAAGGCACGAGCACCCATGCGGTGGTCATAGTCGTCCATCAACGCCAGCAGGATGTTGGCCTGCATCGCCTCCAGGGCATAGGCCACACCATCGATGTACGCCTTGCGCTCGGTCCGAACATATCGAAGCGTTGTGCCGACATCGGCAGCTGGCTCGCCCACCCGATACACCACTGGCGGATCCATCGCCCGATCGGCAAAGAACTCGAAGCGGTTTTGCGATAGTCGCATGACATCGCCCAAATGGGCCACGTCATGCTGGGCCAGCAGAGAACTGGCGGGGAGTGGCACCGGACTGCTGGTCAGGATCCGAGCGCTGCGATCGGACCTGTGGATCGACAGGTGCATCAACAACTTCTGCGCGACACCATCTGCGCTGAGGTGGCGTGCGTAATACCAGGTGACGGGCTTGCCACGGCGCTGCTCAGTCATGCCGATGCGCCAAGCCTGCTCGGGCACCAGGCATTCAACCTGCTGGCGGTTGAGGTTCAAGCCCATGGCCAGGTGGCCAACGACCCGCTCGACGTTGATGACCGTGGTTTGCCGCACGCTGCGTGGCGCCTCGAAATCTTCACAGTCACCACCGCACAGCAGGAGCACCTTGTCACCGGGCAGTTCACGCACCACGCGGGCCATGTCCACGCCGCACTCCGGGCACTGCAGCCATTCCGTGGGCTCGCCAAAGCCGATCAACTGCTCACGTCGCAACTGGGTCAGACCGGCCTGGTTGCCAGGATCGGTGAGCAAGGGACCGGCCATGTCCTTGGCCGTGGTCTCCAGCATCCGGCACAGCAAGGCGGTCGCATCGATTTGCGCCTGACTCATGCGCCAGCACCGCTCGACTCCACAATCCCCAGGCCCCGCAGGACGTACTTCGCCAGTTGCTGATTGCGGTGCGACAGGTTCTTGATGGTGGTCGAACCGCTGGCGTAGACGTCAAAGCTGAAGTGGGCCTCTCGCCGGGTCTGCTGATCTCGGGTGTAGACCATGAGCGTGGCCCGATCCATCTCGAATTCCGTGTCGAACGAATGCGCGACCTTGAGCTTCTCGCGCGCCACACGGATGGCGTCATCACGGTTGGCCTCTGGACTGGCTTCGATCTGAATGGCACTGGTGCGCTGATCGGCGGGCGTGAACTTGGCACGGCGCAGCCGCACTTTCTCAATCCCCTGCGACGACCAGTCCTCCTTCGGTGCCAGCAGGCCGTCGTTCAACACGCTGAGCTTGAACCGGCTGGGCGCGATCGCCTCGGGCTTCAAGTCGGTCTGGGCCAGATGCCTGGCAAACAGGGTGAGCACGGCGGCATGGTTTTTCGCACCGCCCTTGACCACGGTTTCGACCACGCCGGACTGGGGGTGGTAGACCAGCGCCGTTTCCAAGGCCACGCGCGTGGCGATGCGCTTGAAGTCGTGTTCGCAGAATTGCGCGATCGCTGTGATCGGACCCTCCACGTACAAGGTGAACTGGATGCTGCCATCGGCATCCCTGTGACTCACCTCGATGTGCGCGCCCATGCCGCCGCCCGTCTTCTGGTACAGCGCGGCCACCTCCTGCTTGAAAGCATCCAAGGAAGCGGGATCAATGGCCGGCACCAGGTTTGGCAGGATCTGATGAACCTTCCAGTACCGCCCGTGGGTCTTGGCACGGAAAGCCAAGTGCAGCTCGACATCCCGAAAGGCATCACCATGGTGAGCCAGCATCC
>Ga0255126_1000812_pt1 | contig 13096 bp, 12 predicted proteins | sample Law_Miss_RepA_8d_FD_188556 | JGI IMG/M metagenome (GOLD analysis project Ga0255126, IMG submission 188556) | Freshwater microbial communities from St. Lawrence River, New York, United States - Law_Miss_RepA_8d | ecosystem: Environmental > Aquatic > Freshwater > River | place: USA: New York... | reverse complement strand
GTGAATCGCCCCGGCTTTCGTAGACACCTACAAGTCCATAATTCCCGCACGCCGCTCGAACTCTACCGGAGACAGTCCCCGGTTTGATCCATGCCGGCGTTTGGGGTTGTAAAACATCTCGATGTAGTCGAACACGTCGCTCCGCGCCTCGGCGCGGGAACGGTAAATCTTCCGGCGGATCCGCTCACGTTTGAGCAGTTGGAAGAAGCTTTCAGCCACGGCATTGTCGTGACAGTTTCCTCGTCGACTCATGCTGCACACGAGCGCGTGGGTCTTCAGGAACGCTTGCCACTCACCGCCCGTAAACTGGCTGCCCTGATCAGAGTGAATCATCAAGCCCGCCGCCGGCTTCCGTCGCCAGACAGCGGCCAGCAGCGCTTCCAACACCAGCGCTGCCTGCATCCTCGAGTCCATTGCCCAACCGACCACATGGCGTGAGTACAGGTCGAGCACCACGGCCAGATAGAGCCAACCCTCATGGGTCCGCAGGTAGGTAATGTCGGTGACCCAGTGCGTGTTTGGGGCCGAGACGTCGAACTGTCGGTCGAGCAGATTCGGCGCGACAGTCGCTACAGACCCACCGTAATGCCCACGACGGCGCGAGTAGCCCACCTGAGCCCTCAGGCCTTCGCTTCGCATCAGGCGCGCCACCCGGTGCTTGCCACAGCGCTCTCCCAGATCGCGCAGATCATCGGTCACCTTTCGATAACCGTAGACCGTCCCGCTCTCCAGCCAAGCGTGTTTGATCATGCCCAGCAGCCGACGGTCTTCCCGAGTCCTGGCGCTGTAGGGCTCGCGTTGCCATGCGTAGAAGCCACTGCGCTCGACATCAAGCACACGACACATGCTGGTGACCCGAAATTGCTGCAGATGTTCTTGCATGAATGCGTACTTCACCCGGACTGTCTGGCAAAGTACGCCGCGGCTTTTTTTAGAATGTCGCGCTCCTCGGTGACCCGCTTGAGTTCCTCGCGCAGTCGCCGGAGCTCTGTCGCATCCGACGTTTCGGCCTGCCGCGCTGCGGGCGATTTGCGATGATTCCTTACCCAGAGATAGAGCGAATCGGCGCTGATGCCCAAACGCATCGCCACTTCACGAACTGGTCGACCCAGTTCCAGAACCTGCTTCGCTGCTTCGTACTTGAATTCGTCTGTATACCGTTTGCCGCTCATCACCACCTCCGTTGTTGCCATAGTGCACGGCTCGGAGATGTCTAGAAAACTAGGGGCGATTCATACCGCTTCTTCACGTCCGTCCCTCCTGCCCGCAGGAGTGGACTCTAAATCGCTGCGCTACTCAAATGCGGGGGGACGTCGGGCGTTGTCGGGTAGTCCTGATGCTGCGCTGGGCCGCAAGGCGTAAGTGGATCGCGCCAAATGGACGGAGACAGGGCGATGCGCGACAGCCCGAAGACTGCCGTCTTCCCGGTATGCTCAAGCTCGCTCTTAGCTCTGGAGGCGTGCCGCTCCTTGCCTGCATCGTCAGGAATACGCCTTCGGACTTTGATGAGCGCGGTGCATCGGCTACACTGCTGCCGCGACTTAGGACTGGCGCTAGCGCCGGTTCCGTCCCACGGAGAGGTGCCGGAGTGGCCGATCGGGACTGACTCGAAATCAGTTGTGCCCTTTGCTGGGCACCGGGGGTTCGAATCCCTCCCTCTCCGCCACCTCCTTCTAATCAGCCTGAGGCGTGTCCAATGCCAAGGCCAGGCGTCTATAGATTTCTTCCATAACGTCGGAAAGGGCTTGTTTGAGCTCTGTCGAGTAGGTGCGAGGGTCGTAATGCTCGTCGCTCTCCGATGAATACTCAATTCGGCGGGAAATAGCGGCGAGTCGTTTGGCACCTACCGTACGTGCCGCACCGCAAAGCGCGTGCATGTCGTCCTTCATCTTCGTTGCGCCAACCCCGCCGTCCATTGCTAAGTCGACGGTGCTGATATAACGCTCGGCGTCTTCGGCAAACTCACCGAAAAATTCCTTTGCCTCGGGCACATTCATGTAAAGCATGAGTTCCGCGAAGAGACCGTCATCCAGCACACTTGCAAGCTCTGAGGTGACCTCCGCGAACACATGCTGACTGTCGAAGTCGACGAGCGTTACTTGGCGTTTGGTAACGAGCTCCTTAACGGTCTGCAGCAATTGGGAGGGCCTCAACGGCTTGATGGCGAAGCGGGTAATGCCCACTAAATCCGCATCTGCAACTAAATCCGGACGATTATCCGCTGTTACCATCACGATCGGCGTTCGCAAAGGCTCTGGGCCTGCGACAAAGTTATAGAGCCGCGCGACGTCCAAGCCATCCAGGATAGGCATATGCATGTCTATTAAGGCCAGATCATAGGCACCTGTCTGCAATTCATCCAAAGCGCGCTCGCCATCGCCAACCACGTGGCATCTGTATCCCGCCCGCTCCAGGGTCATACGGGCGATGATTTGGTTGGTGCTGTTGTCCTCGGCGATGAGGATTAGCCCTTGAATGCCAGACTCAATAGGTTCGTACCCGGTGTGGCGCTTTGGAAACAGATGGTCAGCCACTCTCAGCGCATTCGTGATTTCGAAATGCTCTGCGCGGGCCGTGAGGAAAGCTGAGAGGCCAAGGTTGATGGCTGCTTCGCGTTCCGCTTCTAGTCCGAAGCCGATCATGACCGGCAAAGACTGACGCCCGTTTAGGCGCCAATGGGCGCGGAGCATTAGCACGACCGATTCTGTTACATCGCCCGACACGACGAAGCACGTGCGCGGTTCAAAGGTATGGAGGATCCGCTGAGCTTCTCCCATACCGAGTTCCATAAAGGATAGCTCTGCAACAGCTTTGAAAAGCTGCTTGATTGCATCCGCCTGATCTCCAACTCCTACCAGCACCATCTGCTGGGGAAGTTCCGGCAACTGGTTTCTGCTGGTCGGTTGCGTGGGAAGTTTAAGCTCCACTTCGACGCGGGTACCAATGCCCGGCGCTGACCTGATCCGCAGCTCGCCTGACATCAATTGAATTAAGTCTCTTGCAATCGTTGTGCCTAATCCAGACCCGCCATGCATGCGAGTGACGCTATCGTCTGCCTGAGAGAATGGATCGAAAACCCTTATTAAATAATCCTGATCCATACCCGGTCCTGTATCCACGATACGGATCACCAGCGTGCCCTTCCGATGTTTCGTCGCTTGAGTCACCGCCAACTTCACGCCTCCGCGGTCGGTGAACTTAATTGCGTTGCCAGCCAGATTGGTGATGACTTCCTGAATCTGTCGCGGAGACCCCAGCAAGTGGGGTTCCAGCCGGGGGTCGATGTGGAGGCTCAGTCCGATGCCTTTGGCGGTCGACTGAGGGACGAGCAAATCAATCGTCTCCGCTAAAACCTGATGAAGATCCATTTCCTCGATGTGCAGGGCGAAAAGCCCTGATTCGTATTTGGCGCTATCTAGAATTCTGTTGATCAAATCGAGTAGGGTGTTTGACGAGGTGGTGATTAGCCGTGTCATTTCTAGGCGCTGAGACTCAGTGATATCTCCAGACAGCAAATCTGTCAGAGCAATAACGCCATGCAACGGAGTACGGAGCTCATGGCTCATCTTGGCGACAAAATCTGTTTTAGCCCGCGCTGCCGCCTCCGCCCGAGCCAGGGCGTTGTAAAGAAGGTTGATCAGGTAGCCGGCATAAAGGGGAACGACCAGCAGTCCGACTGCCAGTCCAAGTCCTAACGCAGGAAAACCGCCCCAGAATTCAGAACTATAAGTGACTAACGCAAAACCGAGCTCCGATGCTGCCAAACTCCCATAAAGGTACGGAGCCCCATAGCGAACGCCGTAACCTATCGTTACCCATAAATAGAGGGTAAAGACGCCTGCGAGCGTTTGGTCTCCGAAGTATAGAATCCATGAGATGGCCAGATTGTCCAAAACAATGCTGGCAATCCGTTGAGTAATTCGCCACGGGTTTCCCGCCGGAAGTTTGGCAATCAGGCGAGCCCAGATAAGCAAAACAAGTGCTGATAAGGCCGTAAAAATAAAGGTGTAGCCGACCAAGCGCCATTCAAGGCTTGGGTCGAGCTCGCATGCGAGACAGGCTAGCGCCACCAGCACCAGATTCATCGCGCAACGAATCTGACCCTGCGCGTACTCGCCCAGTGGACTGAGCGAAAATGAAGCACCACTCAACCGGACGGTCGATTCCGGAGCACTATTTAAATCGCTGCCCTCACCGGTAAGTTCCATGGCATTAGCCTCTTTCAGTTGCGACTTCGCGCGCACGACTGACCTCAACCTTCCTGCGAATGGCATCCGATATAAGCGAGTTCAAACCCCGCTTGCGGATGTCGGCCTAAACCTCATATCGCTGTAGTACCAGAGCAGCGTTATGACCACCAAATCCGAAGTTGTGCGTTAACGCTAATCGCAAATCTGCCGATATCGCACTTAGGGGAAAATTCAAATCTGCAATTGGGTCCATGAGATTTCTGCTTGGATGGACCATTTGTCGGTGCAGGCTCATGGCGGTTGTGATTGCTTCAAACGCCCCGGCTGCGCCGATGGTATGGCCTAAAATGGACTTGGTGCTGTTGACCAGCGGCCGGTGAGGGAAGGTTTGCGATATAAAACCAGACTCGACCCTGTCATTGATTTCGGTTCCGGTGCCATGGGCGTTGATGTAATCAATATCGGCTGGTTTGACGCACGCCTCGCCGAGCGCCTGGTCAAGCATTCGACTTATCGAGTTGTTATCCGCCGAAATGGCCGCGATGGAATGCGCATCTGAGGTTTGCCCAAACCCAACGACTTCCGCCAGTATCTGTGACTTTTGCCCCCTGTTCACCGCCGATTCGAGCGATTCCAGCACAAGAACCGCGGCGCCCCCTTCACTAAACAGGAAGCCGCTTCGGTTTTGGTCGAAGGGTCGGTTTTCTGTGCCTAAGCCTTGATAAGGGCTGGCTAAAGTTTGGAGGCGGTCGAAGCCCATGAACACCGAACCCGTCCGGTCACCCAAGTGTTCTATGCCGCCAGCAATCGCGATGTCCGTTTCCCCGGCTTTTATCGCTCTGAAGGCCTTGCCGATTGCCACCGTTCCCGAGGCGCACGCAGCACAGGATGTCTCGACTGCACCCCGAATCCCCAGCCTCAGTGAGATATTCGCCGCGAGAGCGTTCGGCATGGTTTGACAGATCACAAGCGGATTAACTCGGGGTTGTGCCTTCAGGCCCGCAAGCAAATCTCGAACTAGAGGGTCATCTGGATAGGTCGCTTGAAGCTCGAGTAGTTTGGGCTTGAGACCACTAATAAGGTGGGTCGCGTAATTGTCAAAAGGACTGTGGGCAGCCCCGAGCCCTGTGCCAATGTGGACCGACAGCCTTTTTTCGGTTGCAAGTCTGGCGATTTTCCCAGCGCTGTCGGTCTCTAACCCGGCGTTCTGGATTGCTTGATAGGACGCACAGAGTCCGATTAGGGCTGGGGTGGAAAGTAGGATCCGTTCCGTTCGGGTGATACCAAGTCTCGCGTAATCGCAGGAAGGTAATGGCGCCCACACTTTGCTACGGGGCTGATAATAATGAAGCCAGTGCTCCGGGATATCTTGCGCTAAGGAAACTCCGCGCAGGCAGTTTTCCCAAAACTCATCAAGGCTTTGCCCCGCGCTGGAGATGACCCCCGCTCCGGTGATCACCACCCGAGTCATAGCGGGGGAGGATTGTCTTTCGTATGAGCAGAAAGGACAAAATCCCTAACCCAGCCGAGCGTCACTTCGTTATCGGGGACGTCTGCGGGATCCAGATCGACGTCAAACTCGGCGTCTAGCGAAAGCATGAGCGCTATCACTTGCATCGAGTCGGCGCCTAAATCCTCCTTTACGCGAAGACTTGCTGAAAATTCAGCAGGCGCATTGGGCATTAACTCCCTCACCAGTTCGCAGATTTTAGTTTCGACGAAACTTACCGAGACTTCCGCCATTGATTTACGCTACTCCCTAGGGTCACTGGTATTACCAAGAAATACTATTAAGACTAAATCTGCTACGGGCGAGTGACGCCTAACTTTGCAACGAGTTCCTTTGTCCTCCAACCTTTCGAGTGACCTGCTCTGACTTTGCCAGAATATGCTCTCCGGAACACGAGCCAGACGGCTGGTGTTTTTGATGCCTGACCATCTCATCCAATGATTTAGCCGCGCTCGACCTCAAGCGAGGAATCATCGTAGGCGTAACCCTCCAATGAGATTTCTCTTCGACGTATACCGGCTACGCTCTAAGACCAGCGCTGGTTTAGTGGTCACAGTTTCATTGCGAGTTGTGCAGGGAAGATGGATTACGCGAGCGTATCTACGAAATCCTCATAGTCTTCGCCGTCCATGAGATCTTCAAATTCAGCTTCGTCGGCAGGTTCAAGCTTGAACAGCCAACCTTCGGCAAGCGGCGCTTCATTAAGTTTTTCAGGCGCGTCGAGGAGGAGTTCATTAACCTCAATGACTCTGCCACTCATAGGGCATTTCACGTCGCTGGTGGTTTTTACGGATTCCAGCATCGTGCAGTCTTCTCCTTGCTGGAGGTCTCGCCCGATATCTGGCAACTGCACGTAAACCACGTCGCCAAGTTGCTCCTGCGCATACTCGGAAATGCCCACCACGGCCATGCCGTCTTCTTCGATCCTTACCCAGGCATGCTCCTCGGTGAAGCGAGTCTCGCTCATGAAACAGTTTCTCTCCTTTGGGTGGAATGAATGGACTTACATTCCGAACATTTTTTTGAGGCTGTCAAAGCCGGTTTGATAGATATTCTGAACCGCGCGAACAGCATCGGGTTCAGGCGCGCCAGTGGCAGGATCGAATTCGCTTGACCACTCAACCAGTGAGTTGCCTTTTCCATCGTCCCGTACTCGCAAGGTTGCCGTGTAGTTGGCGACGGGCAACGGTCCGCTGACGATGCTGTAGCGATAAAGTTTGTCTTTTTCATCAATCGTTTCAAGCCGTTCGACGATTTCGCCACCACCAAGAATGGACAGACGGCGCAGGCGACCATTGTCTTCGAGCTTGCTGCTCTGGACCGCCGGGTGCCAATCCGGTAGGGCGTTGAACTTGCCAATCAGTTTCCAGATTTCATCTGGCGCAATAGCAAAAACGGAATTCATACTGACCTTGGCCATGTGCTAACTCCTGACGGACGAGAACTAATTTCCGACTCTAGTTTGTTACTATAAGGCACATAACACGCTTGGTCATGATGCCGCGCTTGAAGGCGGCAATATCCCGGAGTTTAAGCCCGATGGAACCGCGAGAGATTATTCAGGTTGCCCCCGCAGACGACGTTGCCGGATGCAACGGCGGCGGCGGCGCGTTAGGCCATCCGCTCGTCTATTTGCGATTTGACGGAAAGTCGAGCGTTGATTGCTACTACTGCAGTCGTCGTTTTGTGAAGTCAGAGCAGTCGTCCGGACCAACTGATAAAGCGAGCGGCTGAGCAAGTTGCGCGCCGTTTGGCTCAACCGTGTACTACGTGGGCTGGTTAAGCTCTATCGCTACCTGCTCTCGCCACTATTGCCGCCCAGGTGCCGCTATCTCCCGACATGCTCTGAGTACTGCCTCGAAGCATTGGAAAGGCATGGGGTTGCCCGCGGTGGTTGGCTGAGCCTGAGACGACTCAGCCGTTGCCATCCTTGGGGCGACTCGGGTTATGACCCGGTGCCCTGAAATCCCGTCTAGTTATTCACGTCACTGAAATCGAACATTTCGCGCTCGATCCCGCGCGAACGTAACCAGTCGCGCAAAGCGCGGCCGGTTCCCGCCGTCCACGGCTTCACCTTCTCGATATGCACCCATTTGTAGTCTGCAATTTCGTCGGGTGGAACGACGACGTCGCCAGAATGCGCACGCAGGTGGTAGATGATCAGCAACTGATTTTTGCGGTGAAACTCATACATGCCAATGTAAGATTCAATCGTCGCTTCTACACCGATCTCCTCCCGCACTTCACGCACAATGGCTTCCTCAGGCATTTCGCCTGATTCCAGAAAGCCGGTCACCAGACCAAACCAGTTTTCTGGCCAGCCGACATTACGCACAAGCACGATTTGGTTGTCCCACTCCACAATCCCGCCCACAACGGGGACCGGGTTGTCCCAGTGAACGAAGCCGCAACGCTGTTGGGGACAAGTTGCGCGGTGTCTCCCGCCAGTTTCGAGCAAAATCAGGGGTGAGGCGCATTGGGGACAGTAGTTCATAGTCTTCCTCTTAGGTCAGGGATTCAGGATTTAATCTTAGGCCTTGGAGCATTCGCAATTGGCCTTCTTGAGCTATGGAGCGTCGTCACGCAACGGTTCTGATGCCTTGTCGAATCAGGCCGATGATTTGCTCTAATTGCGAGACCGTGGCAATCGGCGCGGGCCCCACGGCAATGATCTCGCTGGTGTAGCGCACCAACGCGCCATGGTCGAAACAGTGATGGAAGACCTCCATCGCCCTTTTGCTGGGTTCACCGGCGCGCGGCGCTAATTCAACGGCGGCCGCAAGACCCAGATTGCGCACGTCGACTACGTTGGGTTCCTCGCGGAGGCTGTGAATGAGTTCCTCCAGCACGGGCTCCAAGTAGCGTGCGCGCGCCATCAGATTCTCTTCTTCGTAGACTTCAAGTGCAGCAACCCCTGCGGCGCAGGCCAATGGATGGCCTGAGTAGGTGTACCCGTGGAAGAACTCGACCAGATGCTCGGGACCGGTCATGAAGGTTTCATAGATGTCATTGCGGACAATCGCCCCACCCAGAGGAATCATCCCGCTGTTGACCCCCTTTGCGAACGTGATGATGTCAGGGGTAACGCCAAAGCGCTCGCTCGCGAAATAGTGGCCCAAACGGCCGAAGCCCGTAATGACCTCATCAAAAATGAGCAGGATCCCATGCCGGGTACAAATTTCACGCAGTTTTTCCAAATACCCTTGCGGCGGCACAATCACCCCCGCAGATCCCTGCATTGGCTCGACGATCACGGCCGCAATCGTTGATGCATCGTGAAGTTGGACCATGCGTTCGAGTTCATCGGCCAGATGCGCGCCCCAGGTTGGCATGCCGCGGCTGAAAGCCATCTGGGTGAGGTCGTGGGTATGTGGCAGATGGTCAACTCCGGGCACCATTGCGGGTGCAAATGCTTTGCGATTGGCCACCATGCCGCCGACAGAAATGCCGCCAAATCCCACGCCGTGATAGCCGCGCGCCCTGCCTATCAACCGAAAACGGGAGGCGTCGCCCTTGGCGCGGTGATAGGCCAAGGCAATCTTCAGGGCCGTATCGACGGCCTCTGAGCCTGAATTTGTGAAGAAGACCCGGTCCATCCCGGAGGGAGAGACCGCCGCAAGCTTGGCCGCTAACTCGAAGGCGCGGTCATGCATGGTCTGGAACGGTGGCGCATAGTCCAGGCTTCCCAATTGATTTTGGACCGCTTCGACTATCCTGGGGTGTCGGTGCCCGGCGTTACAGCACCAAAGCCCTGACAGGCCATCAAGAATTTTTCGGCCATCCTGAGTGGTGTAATGCATGCCCTCGCCTTGCACCACAATGCGCGGATTTTTTTTGAAAAGACGGTTGTGGGTGAAGGGCATCCACAACGGGTCCATGTCCAATTCTGGACTCAACTGCGGCGGGGGGACGGCACTATTCATAGTCAGGCTCCAGATGCGGCGGCCCAATAATGCCAATCCTACCGCTTCCTGAGTACCGTTTATGCGCTCAGAGAGAGGCAATTTGCGCGGGACGCTATGCCGGCAGGGGCGCTATTCTTTAATGCTCGTGGCCACCGTGAGTGACGGCTACACCTACAACCTGTCCGCCACTGGTTTGCTGGTGGCGCCAATCTGACGAGATCCCATGCGCCTCTTGCTGGTTGAAGACGACGAAATGATTGGGGCAGCGCTGCGCCGTGGTCTCCAGCAGCAAGGGCACTCTGTCGATTGGTGCCGCGAAGCGCGCAGCGCCGATGCCGCTTTGGCCGTCGAGCCTTATGACTTGGTGCTGCTGGATCTGGGGCTGCCAGATCAGGATGGTTTTGCCTTGCTAAGCGCGATTAGAAGGGCCAAGAATCCTACGCCAGTTATCATTTCTACAGCGAGAGATGGCGTGTCCGACCGGGTGCGGGGCCTCGACCTGGGGGCGGACGATTACCTGGTTAAGCCCTACGATTTTGACGAACTCGCTGCCCGAATCCGCGCCGTTGTGCGCCGGCGCGCGGGTAACGCCGGCGGCCGCCTCTCCCACCAAGGGCTGGAGCTTGATCCCGCCACGCATGAAGTCTGGTGCGAGGGGCAGCCAGTGTCGCTTTCTGCCCGTGAGTTCAACATCCTGCAGGCATTAATTGAGCGCCCGCATGCCGTGACTTCCCGAACCCAGTTGGAGGAGCGGCTATATGGATGGGAAGAAGAAGTGGCCAGCAACGCGATCGAAGTTCATATCCATAATCTGCGGCGCAAGCTAGGCGAACAGCGAATCCGTACGGTGCGGGGTCTCGGCTATAGCTTGGGAGAGCTCAGGTAATGTCATTGCGCCACCGACTGCTGCTGGTGCTGCTGCTGGCTGCCATGGCCACGACGCTCACCGCAACCGGTGCCACCTGGTACTGGGCCAAGCTGGAAATTGATGAACTGCTGGATTACCAGTTGCGCCAACAAGCGCTTTCTCTCGAAGACAAGGCCTACCTGTTAGGGCAGGTGGCGGTGACGGCGCCCGACCCGGAACAGCATATCGTGACTCAGCTTTGGGATCGGCGGGGCGTTCTCCGCTACCAGTCGCATCACGATGTTGAACTGCCAAGGCCGCGACAAAATGGGTACGACACCATCAGCACCGCGCTTGGCGATTGGCGCGTTTACACGATGGAGCTCGGACCATGGGTAGTCCAGCTCGCCCAGCCATTGTCGATCCGCCTTGATATCGCTGCGAATGCAGCCTTAAGAATGCTCTACCCGACAATGGCGATATTGCCGTTGCTGGCCCTGCTGATTTGGTGGGCGGTCGGGCGCGTGCTCGCACCGCTATCGGCGCTGGCGGGCATGATTGCCGGCCGAGAGCCCGCCGCGCTGGCGCCGCTCCCCTTGGCAGGTCTGCCGCAGGAGGTGGGTTTAATGGCAGAGGCTTTAAACGATCTCATTGCGCGCCAACGTCAGGTACTGGCGCGCCAGCAGGATTTCATGGCCGACGCCGCGCATGAGTTGCGCACCCCTTTGATGGCGATTCGATTGCAGCTTCAGTTATTGGAGCGGGCCGACGGACCCTTGGACAGGGAGCAGGCTTTGAGTGAGCTCAAGTCGGGCATCACGCGAACCACTACGCTCGTTGAGAGGCTGCTTGCGGTTGCCCAGTTGGATGCGCAACAGCACGGTGATGCTCGCGAATTGGTGGATTTATCCCAGATTCTGCGCCGCTCTGGGCAGGAGGTTCAGGCGCTTGCCAATGAGCGACAGATTGAGCTTCGGGTTGAGAGTGATCTGCCAGCGCTGGTGGCCGGAGAGGCTCGCAGTCTGAGCAGCTTGGTGGTCAATCTGCTGGAGAACGCCTTGCGCTACACCCCCGCCGGTGCGCGGGTTGTGGGGAGCGCTCGCGAGGCTCGCAATGGTGTGCTGCTGACCATCATGGATACTGGCCCGGGTATTCCCATAGGTGAGAGAAATCGCGTGTTCGAAAGGTTTTACCGTGTGCCCGGAACCACCATGTCTGGCAGCGGCTTAGGTCTCGCGATCGTCAAGCGAGTCGCCGATTTACACGGTGCAAGCGTCTCTATAGAAGATGCTCCCGGCGGCGGCGCGTTGATTAATGTGCTGTTCCCTGCAGCCAGAGGCGCCGGATCGAGCCAGTCTTAAGGTTTGCTTAAGTTTCGCGTCGCAGAGTGCTACGCCATGGGCCCCACACAGTGTGGCGCCCCGAGACTTCAAAGAGGCATCAGCATGAAACGTAAAAACCTTATCGCCCCTGCTATCGCCGCGGCCATTGTTGCTGCCGCGCTGGGTTACCAGCACAACGGCTCAAGTGTTTTGCCGAATGCTTTGGCAGACACGCTCGAGTCCAACAACGGTCGGCTTGGGCTGCCCGACTTTACCGGACTGGTCTCGGCCACCTCGCCGGCCGTGGTCAATATCAGCGTTGCCCGGAGCAAGCCGGTAAGCAATCGCCCACGTGGCGCAATGCCGCGAGGTCAGGGCGAAATGCCCGAGTTCTTCAAGCGGTTCGGCCCGCCAATGCCGGACGGTAATGACCCTATTCAACGCAGCGGCGGTTCGGGCTTCATCATTTCAGCCGATGGCAACATCGTCACCAATGCACACGTCGTGGCCGACGCCGAGGAGATCAATGTTCATCTGAGCGACAAGCGTCAGTTCAAGGCCAAGGTGATTGGCGTGGATCAGGTTAGCGACGTGGCGCTAATCAAAATCGAAGGGAACCAACTGCCCACGCTCAAAGTTGGCGACCCAGCCAAACTCAAGGTTGGCGAATGGGTCATCGCCATTGGTTCCCCGTTCGGTTTTGACAACACCGTGAGCGCGGGCGTGGTAAGCGCCAAGATGCGCTCCCTGCCCAACGGCAACTACGTGCCATTCATTCAAACCGACGTCGCCATCAATCCGGGCAACTCGGGCGGGCCGTTGCTCAACCTGAAAGGCGAAGTGGTGGGCATCAACTCCCAGATCTATAGCGAAAGCGGCGGCTATATGGGGCTGTCGTTTGCGATCCCGATCGATGTCGCGATGGATGTGCAAAACCAGCTAGCACATGGTGGCAAGGTGCAGCGTGGTCGTCTTGGGGTATCGGTGCAGACTCTGGATCAGGACCTTGCGCGTTCCTTCGGGATGGAAACTCCTCAAGGTGCGCTGGTCAACCAAGTGCAGGACAACATGCCGGCGGCCAAGGCGGGCATCAAGGCGGGGGACGTCATCCTCAAAGTGGATGGCGCGGTCGTTGAGGACTCGGCCATGCTGTCTCGTTTGATTGCCAGCAAGAAACCCGGTCAGCGGGTGGCGGTTGAACTGCGGCGTAACGGCAAGCCCGAATCGCTCAGCGTGGCCTTGGGCGAGATGACGCCAATGATTGCGGCCAGCGACGACACGCCGGACCCCACCAAAACCGGTCGCCTCGGGGTGGTGGTGCA
>Ga0255126_1000798_pt1 | contig 13267 bp, 14 predicted proteins | sample Law_Miss_RepA_8d_FD_188556 | JGI IMG/M metagenome (GOLD analysis project Ga0255126, IMG submission 188556) | Freshwater microbial communities from St. Lawrence River, New York, United States - Law_Miss_RepA_8d | ecosystem: Environmental > Aquatic > Freshwater > River | place: USA: New York... | reverse complement strand
TCACCGAGATCGCCCGATCATTGGGCAGGAGCCGCAGCACAATCAGCCGCGAACTCAGCCGTGGCCGAGGTCAGCGTGGGTATCGCGCCGAACAAGCCTGCTCCAAGGCGTCTGAGCGGGCACAGCGAAGTCGTAATGCCGCCGTGTAGATTCCAAAGTCTGGTCCGATGTGGATTTCTAACTGGGCATTCAATGGAGCCCCGAGCAGAGTGCGGGCAAGGTGGCAGTCAGCCATGAGTGTGTCTATTTGCATGTGTATGCAAACAAAGCCGCCGGTGGTGATTTACACAAGAACCTGCGTAGCCAAAAGCCTCGGCGCAAACGCCACCTGTGCGGGCGGGACAGGCGTGGCCAGATCCCCAATAGCCGCCCGATCAGCGAGAGACCAAGGCACATTGAAGATCGCAAGCAAGTGGGCCATTGGCGCGGCTCACAAACAAGCCATCGTGACACTGGTAGAACGCACGAATGGCTTTGCTGTGCTGGCCAAAGTGCTCAACAAGTCTGCCGATTTGGTGGGCCGGGCCATTGAAGCCAAGCTCAAGCCCTTGAACTCACGGGTGAAGACCTTGACGGTGGACAACGGCAAGGAGTTTGCCGATCACCAGGCCATCGATCGGGCCCTTGGCATCCAGACCTACTTTGCCGATCCGTATTGCAGCTGGCAGCGCGGCAGCAACGAGAACTTCAATGGTTTACTGCGCCAATACATTCCCAAGAAGCGGCGCATGGAAACTTTCACAGATCAGGAGTTGACTATGATCGAAAACAGATTGAATCACCGGCCCAGAAAGCGGCTCGGACTCAAGACGCCCTACGAGGTGTTTCACGCCTCGTTAAACCGTGTTGCCGTTCGTACTTGAATCCGCCTTTGTATACGATAGCACGCTCAGATCTCAAACCAACACCCGCATCAGCACATCACGCTTCTGTTCCAGTGTGTAGCCCACTGTGCCGTAGGTTTTGAAGTCCGACCTGCCACTTGAATGCCCCGTGATGCTTTCGGCATGTCGAGTGGGCACATCGTTGCAAGCCTTAAGCCTGTCAATCAAGGCATGCCTGAACATGTGACTTCGAAATTCAGGGCTGACTTTTGCAGACCTTCCCTAAGATCCAGAAATCAACATTGATTAAAGTTTTGAGTAGCGATGTCGAATCATCATGATCATGAGGATCATTGAACATGTTGGTTTTACTCAAATCAGAAGAAGCCGTACCTTACCCGGGCAGAATCCGCTACGCTTTTGATGAGATGTCTGTCGGGGATAACCTGCATATCTTCGACTACAGGAAAGCCGAAAGTGCACGAATAAGCGCCATCCAATTTTCAAAAAGAAATCATCTTGGATGGCGTTTCAGTATGCGAAAAATGGATGGTGGTTGGCGTCTATTCAGAATCGAATGATTCAATTAACGACCGGAGCATGTATTTGTATTACATGGGCAATCATAGAGGTCTGCAACAATCGTTGAAAGATACCGTGATGATCCAATATCTATACCATCCCGGTAAATGACTTGATCATTACTGAGTTGAGTGGAATTCTCATAACGATCGAGCTCTCTGTGGGACACAATCGTCAGCCATTTAGCCCCCATCAAAGATGCTCGATATTTCATCAAATTCAATGTGCCGGTAAAATCTGAATTCGTGACTACCCGATAACGTTTGATCAAAGTACATGAATTGGTCATTGCATATACTTGCGACCCAACAATGACTGATTTTGATTGTGGTGTTTCTTGATACTGGTAATTCGGCGCCATCAAGGTTGAATCCTTGGCGACCATATTACTGTAAGCAGACACATGATCCAATGGAACAGTATGGCACCCAGTTAAAAATAAAGCCACCATTCCAGTCGTGATTAATTTGTTCATTTTGTATCTCAGTTGCAGTTCGTGTATTGAAATGAGTTGTAATTAAGTGCCTGAACACTTTGGACGACAGAATGACACAAAGGTATTTTGACCCTCTGACGTTCCTCAACAACAACCTGGTTTAATGTACCATCGATAGCATTAGGCACTCCATAATTGCCATCATCCACAAAATAAACTCGACTTTTCGTTACATCGATCTCTCGATGCAAATTTGAATTTATATTTATCGAATTATTGATATTCTGATTCAGATGATTCCTGGGTGCATTGTAGTAAATATTGTTGCGCTCAGGAATAAATCTATAATAACTTGGTCCGTACAGATGATGATGATTTAAATCATGATTCAACACGCCCGCATGGTAATATGCTCCACAACCCGAAATAGCGATGACACCAATAATCATCAAAAAAAATCTTGTGATTCTATTACACATATATAACTTTCTTCATTGCGCATCAAAGTTTGCACCTTAATACAAGCAAAAATAACTTGCGATCCACTTACAGTTTTGATTATCAATGAAGTTGATTTTTTAGCAAGCGTAATATGAGTAACATGACATTTTAAATAGTTCAAATATTATATAAAAATAGATACTTTAGAATACAATAAGGCCATTCAATATTCAAATTCTTCAAGCTGATGGTCCCGCTCACACTCATTTGTCCGGAACAGGACTGGCTCCTGGAGTTCCAATTTTTAGAGCCTTTACACGCCCCCCAAACTTCTCAACCAAGCTGTCCTGATCCGCTTTGGCCTGTTGGTCTACCCCTTCTGGGTCCAGTTGTTGTCTCAAAAGCTTTTCAAATGCCTGGCACACCGCTTGGTGTGTGCAGCTTGCAGCAAGGTTGGTGGTCTGACCCGGGTCATCAACAATGTCAAACAATTCTGCCGGGTAGCCCACGTAATGGTGATAGGCCCAGCGGTCTTGACGCAGCATGTAGGCCGCGCTGGGAGAACCCACTGCGTGGTATTCGCTGAATCCCAGACGTTGAGGGTCATCAGGCGAGAGGGCGATCTCTAACAGGTCGCGACCGGGCAGCGCCTTGTCCGGCGGCAAACCGGCATTGGCCAATACAGTGGGGGCCACATCAATCAAACTGACATGGGTATGGCACCGTTGGTTTTCAGGAACACCTGGACCTGCTAACAGCATAGGCACATGGGTGGCCTCTCGATAAAGGGTCGATTTGTTCCACATGCCTCGCACGCCTTGGTTGTCGCCGTGATCGCTGCTCAAGATCACACGGGTGCTGCCCTCTAAACCGGAGTCCTTCAAAGTGTTCAACACCAGCCCCACTTGCTCGTCGATGAAATTGACCAACGCAAAGTAACAAGCCAAGGCCTCGCGACGGCGATGAACCGAGCCCAACTCTTCGTCAGGGTTGGAAAAATCGGCATGCCTCTGCACCCAGGGATGCCGTGGATGGCCGTTATCGGGATGCAAACGAGGTTCAGGAATGCGGTCAAAGTCAATTTGATCGAGGTACTTTTGTGGCACCACCAATGGGAAATGTGGCGCCACAAAACCAACAAACAATGTCCAAGGTGTCGCGCTTTTCTCGGCAGCACGCTCTTTTAACCACGCCACGGCTATTGCTGCACTGGCCATGTCATAGCGGTTGTAACTCGACTCCCCTGCCCCCAATTCGTTGAAAAGAAACGGAGGACGTTTTTCATCGGGCAAAGGATTGCGCACCGAGCCCCAGACCTGCCCTATCCCGGCCGCCAGGTGAGTAGGCTGATGCTGCTGAGTGAAGCCCGTTGGCGCAGCTTCGCTCACGTAATGCAACTTGCCGATGGACTCGATACGCTGTCCCGCTTGGGCCAAATCGTGGCACCAACCTGGAATGCGCCCGTCATAGCCCATGGCATTGTCCCAATAGCCAGTCTGGTGCACCCATCGGCCAGTGGCTAAAGCCGCACGCGCAGGCACACAGATTGGCGATGGGGTGAAAGCGTTGGTGAAACGTGTGCCTCGCGCCGCCAAAGCGTCCATGTGCGGAGTTGTGACAAAGGGATGCCCAGCACAGCCCATGACCTGTGCGTCTTGCTCGTCCGTGAGCAGTATCAATGTGTTGTAGTTTTCAGTGACCATGAGTCAATCACTTGTTGTGCTTCGGGCGATACGATCCAGCGCCATGCTGAGTTCAATCGGGTGAGTGACCATCAAATCATGCCCTCCAGCGATGACTTCGGTCGTCCAGTCGGATTGGCTTTGCGCAGCCTTGTAATGCGCTGAAAAGCGAGGGTTCATCTGCGCCCCTGCCAAAATATAGTGTTTGGTCGGAACGGTCCTCCAAGCTTGGCCCAGCTGAGGCAGGTCATGCATGGTCTTGAGGGGGTGCGGCGTGCAGCAAGCGCGTAACCAAGCCAAATCTTCGGCATCAGTCACTCCCCAAAGTGATGGATCAGGCGGGGGCACTCTGTGGCCGCCCAGCGTGCTTGCGCCAGCCAGCATGTCCGCCTTGCGTTGATCGGGAAAGCCCGTCCATCCTGGGACACCCTGTTCGGGAATGACCGCATCCACGTACACCAGGGCATTGATGTGGGCAGCCATTTGATCCGCCACCAACGTCATGATCGTGCCCCCGTAGCTGTGCCCCACCAAGATGACCTGACTCAGCTGTTCAAACCGGATCAAATTCAACACATCTTGTGTGTGAGTGTCCAAACCGACCTCTGGCGTCCACAAGTGCTGGCGCTCTCCCATTCCCGTGAGAGTCGGTGTGAACACTTCGTGCCCACGTTCGCGCAAATTTTTCGCCACCCGACGCCAGCACCAGCCGCCATGCCAGCCGCCATGAATCAACACAAAGCAACTCATAGCGCCTAGCTTTATGCATCAACCGGCTGGTAGTTCATGCGCTTGGCTGTTTCGCCCCAGCGGTCTATGTCCGCCTTGATCATCCGGGCAAATTCAGCCGAAGGGGTCGACGCGGGCTCCATCACCAATTTGCCAAAGGCTTCCTTGATGCGGTCACTGGCGACGGCTTTGCTGACGGCCAAATTGAGCGCCGCGATACGCTCGGGGCTTGTCCCGGCGGGTGCCAACATGCCAAACCACTCCAAACTCGTGAGCTGAGGAAATCCGGCTTCTGCCGCAGTCTGCACATCGGGCAAAACAGCACTGCGTTTGGGCGATGTCGTCACCAGAACGCGCATTTTCCCGGCCTTGTGGGGCTGAACTGCGTTGGACAGTGCTGTCACAAACGAAGAAATACGGCCACCGTACAAATCATTGAGGATATCCGGTGCGCCCTTGTAGGGAACGTGCAGCATCTCGATACCCGCCGCAGTGGCGATTTGGGCACCCAGAAAATGAGGGGCGGAGCCCGCACCAGGAGAAGCATAGGTAGCCTCTTTAGGGTTGGCTTTGCACCAAGCCAGGAACTCACCCAATGTTTTGACAGGCACATGCGTGCCCACCGCAAGCGCGTTGGCCGACATGCACACGGGACTGATCGGTACAAAGTCCTTTTGGGTGTCATACCCCAGCTTGCTGAAGACATGGGGGTAAAGCGTCATGATGGACGAGGGTGTCAGCAACACTGTATTGCCATCTGGCGGGGAAGTTTTAACAGCGGCAACGCCAATTCGACCACCTGCGCCGGGCTTGGCATCGACCACGACAGCGCGACCACCCAGGTGCGGCTTGATGGCCTCTGCCAGTTCACGGGCAATGATGTCCACCACACCGCCCGCCGGAAAACCCACAACGATGCGAAGCGGATCAGATTGCGCGACCGCTGGTACACCTATTGTTGCAGCAGCGCTGAAAACAGTGAAAGTTCTACGATTTAACATGCTCAGTCTCCTTTGAAAAATTCAAGCGGGGCCAACCGGCTCTGGCGCAGGACTGCGTACATCGTCTGGTCGGCTCATGATTCGCTGCATCAGTTCTTCACGCAAACCTCTTGAATTGACATCATCGAACAGGTTATTGCACTCATGGGGATCGTTGTGTAGGTCGTACATTTCGCCTGCGCCCGATGTCATTTCGAGCGTGAGTTTGGCCGTTTGTGTGCGCACTGTGCGCAGATCCAGCGCCACACCGCAACGCGAAGGGCCCAAGCGCCATTCGTTGAAGGCGTGATCACGCTGCGCCTCGGGCTGACCTTCGAGCAAGGGACGCAGACTGGTGCTGTGCACAGCAGAGCCGATGGGGGTCGCCGCATAGTCGCCAAAGGTTGCCGCCAAATCCAAAGTTGAAACAGGGTGCTGCACCACTTGCCCAGCGCCAACGCCCGGGCCACGCACAACCAGTCCGACACGCAAAAGGCCTTCGTAATGCATGGGGCCTTTGAGCATCAGGCCATGATCACCCAGTAACTCGCCATGATCTGAGGTGAACACGACCAAGGTGTTATCGGCCAAGCCTTCCTCTTGCAGTGCTGCAAGAATGCGACCCACTTGGTGATCCACAAGTGAAACCATGCCGTAGTAGTTGGCCGTGATGTCGCGCAGTTGGGCATCTGTTTCAAATTTCATGCGCGAATACTCTTGCCGGATTTTGCGGCTCTCTGGCGTGCCGCCTGGGATGTTTTCGAGTGCGGCACGGTGCCACCATGGGCGTCGTTCCAAGTCAAGGCTTCGATGCTTTGGCAAATCGACATCTTCGGGTCGGTGCATCCAGCACCACGGCGCTGGTGCGTCAAAAGGGTGGTGTGGATCGGCCATGGACACCCAAGCGCAAAAGGGCTGCGGCGCTTTGGTCGAGGTCCGGGCGTGGCGCTGTTGAAGCCCTTGCTGCCTCAAATAGCTGACTGTGCGGTCACCCACCCAAGTGCTGTTGTGCCAGGCCGTGGGAAGTGCGCTGTTGTGGGTTTGCGCCGCATCCGTGAACGGTGCAAGCGCTTTTTTGTAAAGCGCGTCCTTCATGTCGCCCAAACCATCTGCGTGGTACCAACGCTCGTAATGCAAGCCACCAGGCGGGCGTTCTGGCAACCAGTAGTTGTGGCCAAGCTGCATCAGTTCAACATGATCAAACCCCATATAGGGGCCATGCCAATCGTCCGCAAACAAGTGTGAGCTGGGAATGTTTTCGCAGCGACCCGTGGGACGGTTGCCATAGGAGTGATTGCTGGAAAAATGCGCTTTGCCAATAAAGCGGGTGTCATAGCCGGATCTGGACAACGAGCCTGCAAAGCCATTCTCGGCCAAGGATTCATCGAGGTCGATCCCGTTGTCATGGACGCCGCTGGTGAGTGGCAGCATGCCCGTCAGCAATGCGCTGCGTGAAGGCATACACACCACATTTGGCGTGATGCAGGTCGAAAAACGGGTCCCTTGTCGGGCCAATAAATCCAAGTGCGGCGTCTTCACGCCCCGCCCCTCAAAGCCATAGCAATCACCACGGTGTTGATCACTCATGATCAACAAAATATTGGGCTTTTCCATGTTCGGTGTCACTCAGTTTTACGGCGTCACTTATCTGCGGTGTAGCCTGTTTGAGTTGTCGGCTCAAATCTGCCGAATTGAGCACCGCCGAGTCAAATTCCAATTTTTCGATGGCCGCCACCAAGCGCGGTGACTTGGCTGCCGTGAGCATGGCTTTTTCCAACTCCGCCACAATCGGGGCCGGAGTTTTGCTGGAGGCAAACAGGCCAAAGACCTCACTGATTACAAGATCTGGATAACCCAATTGCTTGAATGTGCTGACTCCTGGCAAGCCGGGCAATGCTTGATCACCTGAAAATCCCAAAATGCGCAACTTGCCCGACTTGTGGTGTGTCACCAAATTGGGCAAGGTGGTCGCCAGCGCTGGAATGTTGCCGCCCAAAACATCAGTCATAGCAGCCGCGCCCCCACGGTAGGGTACATGCTGAAAATCAATGCCGGCAAGTCGGCCAAACATCACGCCCATGAAATGCATGGCCGTGCCTGCGCCAGGCGTGCCATAGCTGGCTTTGCCCGGGTTGGCCTTGGCCCAATCCACAAACTCTTTGAGTGTTTTGGCCGGTGTGCCGGGGCCCACACCCAAGGCGAATGAGAAAGAGCAAACACTGGCCAATGGCTTCAAATCCGCCATGCTGTATCGCAAGTTGGGGTAGACGTGAGGAAAAATGGTGGCGTTGCCTCCGGGCATGACCACCACGGTGCTGCCATCGGCAGGTGCCGCCAGCATGGCTTCTGTGGCCAGTTGCCCAGCCGCACCGGTTTTGTTTTCCACAATCGCGTTGTATCCCAACACGCGCATTTCCTCGGCCACTTGTCGTGCCACCACATCCACGGCGCCGCCGGCGGGGTAACCCACCAAGATCTTCAGGGGTTTGGCCTGTGCACTCACCCAACTTGGGGCCATGGCGAGCAGGCTGGTGGCGGCAATGAAACTGAGGGCGTGGCGGCGATGTGTCATGGCGTAGCTTCCGTGAAGTAAGGAACAAACCGATACTGGATTTGCGAGTTGTCCCACTCAGTTACTTCGGTAACAATTCAGGGATGACCCCTAGCGAAAAAATTGAATCGTCTACAAATGACTCCGTGGGACGCAACAGCCAAAGCTTGGCACGCCAATTGGCCCAGGCGCTGGCACAGCCCGTGGACTTGAGAAACCGTCCCAGACACCCTGTGTCCGTGGGTCAAGCCTTGATCAAAACCAGTGATACCGTTGGCCGCTTGCCTTTTGTCATGAGTGGCCGGCTCAATGCTGTGGTCCACGTTCCTGGCCAGCAAGGCGGACAAATCGTGCCGATTGCATTTGGCCCGGGGGAGATCGCGCTTTTGTCCTACTTATTCAATCGCTTACCCAGCGGCAGCGATTTGGTTGCAGCTCAGGCCTCGACGATCCAATGGATCCCGGTGGAGGACATTGAGAAGGCCTTGCAGCGCGACCCTCAACTGATGGTGCTCTTGGTGAAGTTCTTGAGCTTGCGTTTGCGGGAAGTTCAGGCACGTGAGAGAGCAAGTTTTGCGCGAAATGTTCCTGCCCGTTTGAGTGCCAGTTTGTCCCGAATCCTGATGGATTTGCCGACCAGCGCCGATGCGCGACTGCTGATCCATGCGACCCACGAACAACTGGCTGCCAGCTGCGGTGTCAGTCGTCCAAAGACATCGCTGGCTCTGAAAAAAATGGAACACGATGGTTTGTTGAAGTTAGGACACAAGTGGGTCGAGGTACTTAACCCAAAGGGCCTGCAAGCCCTAGCAAATTAAACGAATCAACTCGCAAAAGTGATCGATTGAATTTAAGCGAAGTTATCGGCACCCATGGACACCATAGGCCATGAGCCAACGTACGAATCCTCACTTGTATGCCCAAAGCATCCAAGATTGATGAATGACAAAATTCCACCTCGTTGTTGAGTCAACCCAGTTATATTGTTTGGAATGACTCACTCAAAAGAGTCAGGCCGTATTCATGGCTTCATTCGATTGACTTCCAAGCATGCCGAGGCAATTCAATATGCAAAGCAATCTGGTTTCCAAATTCACAAGACGTGTGGCGTTTGGTGTGCCCGGTGACCAGGGATTGCCTGCCGATCCTGTGGCCTGGGCCAGTGCCCAAGTCACAGGTTTGCCGCCGATTGACGTGCTAGAACCCGATGGCAAACGCCGACAAGACTTGCCGACCGACATGCGTTTGTTGTGGTCGATGGACGAGGTCATGCATGCATTTGAGCAACACAAACGCTCAGAACGGTTATCGTTTGAAAAAGCCAAAGAACTTTCGACCAAGGACTTTCAGAACTACCGCGAACGCACGGTCTACACCCCCTTTATGCGTTTGGAGCATTGGAAAGAAGTACAGGCCAGGGAAACCACCGCTTTGTATGGGCAGGCACCCGTCTTCGAGCGTTTTTGGCATTTCTGGTCCAACCATTTCATGGTGGCGCCTGGCAACCAAAACAACGACACCTTGGTGGGCCCTTTTCAGCGGTCCCTGCGGCCCTTGATGTTGGGCAAATTCAGGGAGATGCTGTTCAATGCGGTCACGCATCCGGGCATGTTGGTCTACTTGGACAACAACCGCAACACAGGCCCTAATTCCAAAGCAGCTCGTCAGAAGTGGACAAAAGACAGCATCAACGAAAACCTGGGTCGTGAACTGCTGGAATTGTTCACTCTCAGCCCCCGCGCAGGTTACACCCAGAAAGATGTGGAAGCCACCACACTCATCTTGACAGGATGGCGCGACATGAAACCCGACAAACGGCACAAGGGCCAAGCGTTGGGCACCTACTTTGACTTCGACCGCCATGAACCCGGCTCGCAGGAAGTTCTGGGCAAAAAGTACACCGCGTTGTTCAGGCCCTCTGGCAAGCTCGAAGATTTGGTGACCGACTTGGCCAATCACCCGGCCACTGCAGAACACTTGGCAACTAAATTGTGTGTGTATTTTTTGGACGATGCCCCTCCTGCGGCGGCAATTTCCAGTGTGAAGGAGGCTTTTATCAACAGCCAAGGCGACCTTCCCACAGTGCATCGGGCCGTCATTCAGGCCTGCTGGACACACCTGGAGCACACCCGCAAGTTTGTCTCGCCAGAAACCTGGTTTTTGCAGGTCCTGACACTGACGGGCATGGAGCCTCCGCGACCTGTGCCCATCACCAAAAGCACCCCTGGCATCAAGACGACGAATTTACTGGGCGATCTGGGCCAGGGATTGCCCCGGTGCCCTCAACCCAACGGGTGGCCAATTCGATCAATGGACTGGATCTCCAAGGAAATGCTGGACCGCAGGTTGCGCGTGCTGGGCGTGTTGGCAGACATGTCGCGCCGCACAGGCAAGGCCCAACAAGCCATGCGCCATATCGTGGCTGGAAGCCAGCGCGATGTTCCGCCATACGAAACGGCTGCACAGCTGCTGCTCAAACCCGAAGTGCAGGCCGATATGCGGCTGGCTTGGGTCGCTTATTTGGCCAGCCCAACTTTGCTGTGGAGTTGATCATGAAGCGTCGTGTGTTTTTACAACGAAGCGCTGCCTTGACCAGCCTGAGCTTTGCAGGCTTTGCTTCAGCCCAAGACCAAGGTCACTCGGACAAACCACGCTTGCTGGTGGTTTTGCTGCGCGGTGGGATGGACGGTTTGACGGCTGTACCACCGGTGGGCGATTCGCTATACAACTCCATCAGACCCCAAATTGCGATCCAGAAATCTCTCAGGCTCAATGCCGATTTCGGACTTCACCCGCAACTTGAAGGCATGCACACCATGTGGCAAGCGGGCCAATTGGCCGTGGTGCACAGCACGGGTTTTCAATACACGGGCCGCTCCCACTTTGAAGGGCAAGACATCATGCAAACCGGGGTCATGAAACCCTACGCCTCCAGTTCAGGCTGGATAGGTCGCGCGATGGAACAAGCGAAGGTCGACAGCGGTGTGGCCATTTCGATTCCCATGCCATTGATTCTTCGCGGTCATGATAAAGCGACCACTCAGTTTCCCAATTGGATGCCAACACTGAGTGACCAGGACCTGGCCGCTGTCGCTAGCATATGGGCCAAAGACCCCATACTCAGTGCGTACACCGAGGTGATCCGCGAAGCCAATCTGGACAAGACCTTGAACAGCACGAACAGAGTGTCTTTTCAAAACAACCGTTCCATGCAGGGTTTGGCACGCACAGCGGCTGCCTCCATGCGCTTAGAAAGCGGACCACAGGTCGGCTTGATCGACATGACCCACGGTTTCGACACCCACGCGAGCCAGGGCGCTGAGCAAGGCAGCCATGCCGACAAGTTGCGCGATCTGGACCAATTGATGGTGACATTTCGAGAGGAAATGGGCGCCAAATGGGCCAACACCTTGGTGCTGACCGTCACTGAGTTTGGACGAACGGCTGCAGAAAACGGCACCAACGGCACAGACCATGGCGTCGGAAGTTGCTGCTTCCTGGCCGGAGGGCTGGTGACACACGCCAAGGTTTATGCAGATTGGCGTGGCCTGCAAAAGTCATCTCTCTTTGAGGAGCGTGATTTACCCGCGACCATTGATGTGAACGCGGTGTTCGCCAAAGTGCTGGAACGTGTGTTCGCGCTATCACCCAAAACTTTGGCGAACGCGGGCGTACTGGAATACAAGACAAGCCCGTTGCTCAACGGTTTTTTGGGTGTTTAGTCATCCACCCATCACCATTGACTCAGTTGTTGTTGCGTGTTTACGAACAATTTCATTTCAGCAGCACGCGGGTCCTGGCCCACAACGAGATTGATCGCTGTCGAGTAACCAAGGCGGTACTTTTTTCAAATCGGCCACTTTTGCCCTCCAGTGAACCCATCAAGTCATGTCGACCCTGAAGCCCGAAAGCCTCCAAAATTTCAGCTGCCCCACTTTGCTGACGTGAGCGATGCATGGCATCTCCCCAAACCTCTCGACATTTTTCATGACGCAGTTTGGCGTTTAAGTTTGAACTTCAGAGGGGCAATTCAAATCCAAGGCGATTCAAGACTATTTGAAGCAAGGTCGCAAAAAAAATACCAATGCCAGCTTTCTTGATAACGGTCAAAGCAAAGGATCATTAGCACTCAGAGAATTCGGAGATAGTCAAGGAATTCTTTTGCATGAAATACAAAAATATCGTCCCAACGCTATTCGAAAGAGTCATGGCCGATGACGAGATCATCGTTTCAAAGACAGACACCAAAGGGAAAATCACCTACGGGAACAGAACATTTCAAGACTACTCGGGACTCACAGAGCAGGAATTTTTAGGTAGCCAACACAACATCGTTCGTCATCCCGACATGCCGCGAGCGGTGTTCAAGTGGCTGTGGGAAGAAATTCAATCTGGCCGTGAAGTGTTTGCGTTTGTTAAAAACCTCTGCAATGACGGCTCTTTTTACTGGGTTTTTGCCAACGTAACTCCTTCTTATGACCTTCAAAACAACATCGTGGGTTATTTCTCTGTGCGCAGAAAACCCAATCGCCAAGCCTTGCCCAAGGTCGCCCGCCTCTATCAAGAAATGCTCAACACAGAGCGTCAAGCCGGAAGCCGCAATGCAGTTGAGGCCTCAACAAAAATTCTGCAGCATGAACTGGACAATGCCCGTGTCAGCTATCGTGAATGGGTGCTGAATTTACAAACGGCTTGAACTGAACGCCCAAGTTTGGCTTGCCCAAACTCTGGACCAAACTCGAGTTCATCCAGCTTGATGCGCCTTCATCGCCTTGCCCACCTCCAAGGTCCCCTGCTCAGGACCCGAACGCGGCACCATCTCGCCCTCACGATCGGTCACCTGCGCCATGGCTGCAGCCAAGCGCTCTGCGGTGTCCGAGCCGGTGCCCAGGTGCACGCCCTGAGTCAGGGTGATGTGCGCCACCTCAAAGCTGCCAGCCCCTGCGCAAATGATGGTGCGGTTGGGCGCGTCCTCGCTGGCCATGACCAGCATGGCGGGCACCACGGCACTGGGATCTAGGGCTTGCAGCACAGCCTCGGGC
>Ga0255126_1000778_pt1 | contig 13446 bp, 12 predicted proteins | sample Law_Miss_RepA_8d_FD_188556 | JGI IMG/M metagenome (GOLD analysis project Ga0255126, IMG submission 188556) | Freshwater microbial communities from St. Lawrence River, New York, United States - Law_Miss_RepA_8d | ecosystem: Environmental > Aquatic > Freshwater > River | place: USA: New York... | reverse complement strand
GTGTTCTGCTGTGCCCAAATCGCAACCCAGATAGGCTTTGTATGCCAGCAGATCTTCTGGCAACTCGGGCACCGAAGCCCTCAAGGGCTCGATCCGCTCGCGCGTGGCCAAGCGGGCCAGTTGAGTGAAGAACACCAACTCCGACACCCCCAAGCTGCGGGGAATCGGCTCCTCGCTCCCGTAACAGCTGAGCGTGACTTGGGTGCGGTCAGCGCGGATGTCGACCGCCATGTTCAAAGGTCCAATCAGGCGTTTGTAATGCGCCAAGCGCTGCAGTGCGGTGTTCAGGTCGGGACTGCACAGGCAAGCAAACATGGCCGGGTCAAAGGCCTCCACCGACATGGCCTGCGCAAGTTTGAGAGCCAACTCGTCGTCGCCTGCGGCCAATTCCAATCCGCGCCACAGGTCAAAGTACTGCGCGGGCGACAAACTCGCACCCCCCGTGCGTGCAAACAGGTCACCCGGCAGCCGAGCCAGTCTCAGCACATCGTCGGGGGCGTAGCCCATGTCGAGGATGAGCAGTTTCCAACTCATCTGCACGGCAAAGCGTGTGGCCTGTTTCACGGTGTGGTGCTTTCTGGGATGTCGGGGAGTTTCGGAGGGGGAACTACTTGGCTTGGCTCATGATGGCCATGTCAAAGATGCGGTCCCCGAAATACTTGCGGATGAACATCAAAGGCTTGGCCATTTTGCCGATGACATAACGGGTTTTGGGTCGGCGCGAACGCACAGCCTGCAGTATGGCATCGGCCACCACCGAAGGCGGCGAGGCGGCACCCGCTTTGGCGTAAGTGCTGCGCATCGCCTTGGCCATGCCCTGCGCCATGGCTTGGTAAGGGCCGTGGCCCGAACGCGCCAGCATGGGCTCGAGCATCACGCCACCCCATTCGGTGGCAATCACACCGGGCTCGATGATGACCACCTGAATGCCGAACGGCGCCAGCTCGAGGCGCAAGCAATCGCTCCAGCCTTCCACCGCATGCTTGGTGGCGTGGTACCACGAGCCCAAAGGCGTGTACATCTTGCCGCCCATCGACGAGATGTTGATGACCTTACCCGCCCCTTGGCGGCGCATGTGCGGCAGCGCCAATTGTGTGATCCGCGCCATGCCAAACAGGTTGACTTCAAACTGGTAGCGAGCATCGGACAGGGTTGAATCTTCCATCGCGCCGTACATGCCAAAGCCCGCGTTGTTCACCAAGACATCGATGCCCCCGTGACCCGCCATGATGGTCTTGACGGCCTCCACGATGTCGGCGTCCACCGAAATGTCCATCTGCAGCGGTATCGCGCCCAGGGCCCGCAGGTCTTCCATTTGGGCCAGGCGACGTGCCGCGACGTAAACCACCAAGCCCTCTTGCAACAGCCGCTTGGCCGTTTCTTTGCCCATGCCGGACGATGCGCCAGTGACAAGCGCCACGGGTTGTTTGGGGAAGGTGGATGCCATGGAAAACTCCGTTCATTGATCTGTTTCGAATGGCGTGATGGTCGCAGCGAGGAGGCAAAGCGTCACCATCAGATCGCGCCAATGCGCATGCCGAAGATGCCAAGTCTCTTGGCCGTCCTTCAAGGAGCAAATTGTTCGCTCAGGTCACAACTGTTAACACTGCGCAAGCCCAATTCGCTGTCCTACACTGAGGCCATGATCCAAGGTCTCGTTCAACTCTTCCTCTTTCAGGCCCTTGGCGAGCTGCTCTCCAAGTTCGCCCTGCCCTTCATCCCCGGGCCCGTGCTGGGCTTGGTCTTGCTGCTGGCGTTTTTGGCCCTGCGCGGCCATGTGCCCGCGTCCATGGACCTGGTGGGCAGCAGCATCTTGCAGCACCTGGGGCTTTTGTTCATTCCCGCATCGGTGGGCGTGGTGCTGTATTTGCCGGTATTGCAGGCCAACGCCTGGGCCATCACGGCGACGCTGGTGCTGAGCGTGGTGGCCACGGTGGCGGTCACCGCCTTGGTGCTCAAACTGCTCGCCCAAAAGGACAGCCCGCCATGAACAACACCCTGCCGCCCATTTCCGACATTTGGGTTTACCTCTCGGGCAGCCCGCTGCTGGCCTTGGTGCTCACGCTCAGCGCTTACCTGCTGGGCCTGACCTTGTACGAGCGCAGCCAGCGCAACCCACTGGCCAACCCGGTGCTGATTGCGGTGGTGGTGGTGTGCATGGGCATCAGCGTGATCGACATGCCCTATGCCCAATACTTTGAAGGCGCACAGTTTGTGCACTTTTTGCTGGGCACGGCCACGGTGTCGCTGGCCATCCCCATCTACAAAGGTTTTGCCTCTCTCAAAGGGCGCATGGGGGTGTTGCTTCTGTCGCTCATGGCGGGCGGCATCACCTCGGTGCTGACGGCCGTGGGCATGGCGCGTTGGCTGGGGGTGGACGAAGCGCTGGTGCGTGGCCTGGTCGCCAAGTCGGTCACCGCGCCGATTGCCATGGGCATTGCCGAGCGTGTGCAAGCCTCGCCCACCCTGACCGCCATCTTTGCGGTGAGCACAGGGATCTTGGGTGCGGTGCTGGGCCGCTATGTGCTGGACGCCTTGCGCGTGACGGCTTGGTGGCAACGCGGCTTTGCCTTGGGCGTGGCCGCACACGGCATTGGCACCTCACGCGCTTTCAGCGTGAACGCGGAAGCCGGGGCCTATGCCAGTTTGGGCATGGGGCTGCATGGCATCGCGGGGGCTATGCTGATCCCGTATGCGGTGGCCTGGTGGTTTTGAATGCATTGACAAATTGCGATATTTGGCGATTTAGGCAAAATTGACAGACATAATCGGTGGTTTCCGAGCCATGCACGCCCGTGTGTCGCCCTCGCCGATTTCCGATGACCGACCAGCGCCATGCACCGCACCATCTTTGACACCCCCATCGTCAACACCGCCTTGCGCGGCATTTCGTTGGCATTTCTCAAAGCCACTGGCTGGAAAATTGAGGGCCAACTGCCTGATGGAATGACCAAGTGCGTGCTGATTGCCGCGCCCCACACCAGCAACTGGGATCTGCCCTACACCTTGATGGTGGCCTTTGCCTTGCGCCTGCAGATTTATTGGATGGGCAAAAGCAGCATTTTCTCGTTTCCGTTTGGCCCGGTCATGCGCTGGCTGGGTGGCATTGCGGTCAACCGATCGCAAGCCTCCAACCTGGTGGACTCTTGCGCTCAAGAACTGGTCAAGGCCGAAGGCGCGGTGCACCTGGTGATACCGCCCGAAGGCACACGCAGCAAAACCCGTTATTGGAAAACCGGTTTTTATTACATCGCCCTGCAAGCGCAGGTACCCATCGTCATGGCCTACATGGACTATTCACGCAAGGTCAGTGGCTTGGGGCCTTTGTTCTACCCGTCTGGCGATATCGATAAGGACATGGTGGCGATCAAGGCGTTTTATGCGCCTTTTAAAGGTAAAAACGCCGACCAGTTTGAAACACCGCCTGAAAGCCTTTGAGCCATTCCGCTGTCAAGCCCTCAGGAGGCAAGACGGACAGGCATCTAAACTCAGTCCACCTTGGCCCCCGCCACAAACCAGCGCCCGATCAGCGCACGATCTTCTTCGGTCAATCCTGTGGCGTTGCCCATGGGCATTTGTTTGGTCACCACCACTTGCTGGTAGATATTTTGGGCGTGTTGCTTGACCAGTTCGGGGCTGTCCAGTCGCACGTTTTTCATCTGCACCTGTGCACCGTGGCAGCTGATGCAGTGCTGACTCACCAGACTTTGCACCTGGCCAAAACTCACGGGCGCTGCTGGTGCAGCAGAGACTTGTGGCGCTGAGGGCTTCAATGCGATGATCACGCCCAAAATCATGACCACACCCACGGCTGCAAACGGCCAGGGGTTGGCCGCGCGGCCCAAGTGGTAGCCGTGGCGCTGCACAAAGAACTGGCGAATCAGGGCACCGGCCAACATCATCACAAACAGCAACACCCAGCGCTGCTCGTGTGTGTACAAGAAGCTGTAGTGGTTGCTCAGCATCGCAAAGATGACGGGCAGCGTGAAGTAGGTGTTGTGCACACTGCGCTGCTTGCCGCGCTTGCCGTGGATGGCCAAGGCGTTGGCGTCATAGGTCTCACCGCTGGTCATCGCGGCCACGACTTTGCGTTGACCGGGAATGATCCAGAAGAACACATTGGCGCTCATGGCGGTGGCGATCATCGCGCCCACCAACAAGAAAGCGGCGCGGCCGGCAAACAGCTCATTGGCCAGCCAGGAGCAAAACGCCACGACCACAATCATCAGGCCCGCCACGATCAGCTCGCCATTTTTTCGGAAACCGAAGACGCGGCAAATGATGTCGTACACCAACCAGAAAGCCACCAACATGCCGACCGCAGCCGATCCGGCCATCACGGGAGTCCAGTCCATCAGCGATTTGTCGATCAGGAAGGTGCCCGCGTTGTACAGGTACAGCACGGTGAAGAGCGCAAAGCCGCTCAGCCAAGTGGAATAGCTTTCCCAATAAAACCAGTGCAGCTTGGTGTGGATGACCTTGGGGGCCACCATGTACTTTTGGGGGTTGTAAAAACCGCCGCCATGCACGGCCCACATGGCGCCGCCCACGCCTTTTTCGAGCAGGTCAGGCGAGTTGGGCTTTTGCAGGTTGTTGTCCAGAAAGACAAAGTAGAACGAGGAACCAATCCAGGCGATGGCGGTGATGACATGCACCCATCGCAGCAACAAATTGGCCCATTCCAGAAAATACGATTCCATGAAGGATTCTCCAACCTGCTCACCACCGCGGGCCCTGTGAGCGGGTATTGGGTCGCGAACATGTTCCCGGAGGTTCTTGCGCCGCTGCGACCAGTGCACCGAAGTGTATACAGTTTAACCCTGCGAATCCAGTGCTCTGCCCCTTTCAATGCCTAGGGAAAACCAGACACCGACCGTCGACTATTTGAAGATGGATACCGGATCGAGTCCGGTATGACATCTGATGAGTCACCCCGGACCTGATCTGAGGTCCGTTTAATTTGTCACCCCGGACTTGATCCGGGGTCCATGTGATTTGTCACCCCGGACTTGATCCGGGGTCCATGACTTCGGCCAGACCTTTAACCCAGTTGCAGGAGTTGAGCCGCCACCGCCACCGCAATGACCTCAGGCTCTTTGCCAGAGATGCCGGGCACCCCAATCGGGCAGGTGATGCGGGCGATCTCCTCGGCTGTGAAACCCCTGTCTTCCAAGCGGTGCCTGAAGGTGGCCCATTTGGTGGCGCTGCCAATCAGGCCCACAAAGGGCAAATCGTCCTGCGCACGCAGGCGCTTGAGGCAGGCCACCACGATGTCCAGGTCTTCGGCGTGGCTGAAGCTCATGATCAGCACCCGGCTGCCCGGGGCCAGATCGGCCACTGCAGCGTGCACTGGGTTGGAGTGTTCACAGACCACCTCGTCGGGCACATCCTCCGGAAAAATCTCGTCACGGCTGTCGATCCAGCGCACCGCAAAAGGCAAAGGCGCCAACGTGTTCACAATCGCCCGACCCACATGACCGCCACCGAACAGCGCCAACGGGGTTCGCGGTGGCATCAACAAGGTGTGCAAACGCGCCACGTCCTCTGAGTCCACCCGCTCCATGGTCAATTCCACCACCCCCCCGCAGCACTGCCCCAAGCTGGGGCCCAGCACCTGGCGCAAGTGGGTGGTAACCAACTCTCCAGCCAGCAAACGCCGCGCATGGGCCAGCGCCTGAAACTCCAGATGTCCGCCGCCAATCGTGCCCGCTTCGCCCACGGCAAACACCAACATGTGGGTGCCCGGCCCACGCGGTACCGAGCCCTGGGTGGCTTGCACACTCACCCGCACCGCTGACTCATGGGCCAACCGATCCAACGCCGCCATCATCCAGTTCACACACGCACCCCTTTGTCAATTTGTTGCTCGCCAAGGCCCGTGTCCAATGCCACAATCACGCCCGAACACCGAGTATGCCAAGGAGAGGACCCGACCCATGCCAGAGGCAACCCAGCACACGCGGCCGGACCGCACTTTTTTATCACGCACCTTGCTGGCCCTGAGCGCCTTGGGCCTGGGCTGGCTGAGTGGCTGCAGCACCCCACCCAGCAGTAAACCCGGCCCTGGCCCGGCCACCAGCCAAGTGCCCAGCAGCCCCAGTCAACCCGCACCATCCCGGCCCGAGGCCTTGCCGCAAGCTGTCATCCCAGCCGCCACACCGGCCTCAGGTTCCGTCAAATCCACCGCACGCAACGCACGGGACTACCGCAAGGACGCGGCCAGCCACCTGTATGCCCGGCACAGCCAACACATCTACAAAGGCCGTCTGCCGCCCATGCTGGAAGCGGTGGGTGTGCTCAACGTGGACATCGACCGCCACGGCTTGGTCAAATCGGTGCAATGGATGCGTGCGCCCCGGCATGTGCCCCAGGTCATGCAACAAATCGAGCGCATGGTCAAAGCCGCTGCGCCCTACCCCGTGCCGCAGCACATGAGCCAAGTTACTTACACCGACGTGTGGCTATGGCACAAGAGTGGAAAATTTCAGCTCGACACACTGACCGAGGGTCAGGACTGACCAAAAGCACAGGCCATGTGTGGGCTAACAGCATCAAGCCGACGTTGTTTGCTCGTGCGCGGCCCCCGGCAGCAAAGTCAAAATCAAAGTGGTGGCCACTGAAAAACCCGCCAGCAGCAAGAGCGAGCTGCCAAAGCCCAAGGCCTTGACCACCGGCCCCAAAGCCCAGACCGACAAGGAGCTGACCGCAAACGACACGCCCAAGCGCATGCCCGACACACGCGAGCGCAAGCGGTCGTCGACATAACGGGCGATCATGAAATCGGTGAAGGGAATGGCCCCGAAGATGAACACCATCACCCCAATGAGCGCCGCAAACAACCACCAGCCCTGCGCTTGCGAGGCCAGCAGCAACATGGGGATCTGCGCCATCACCATGAACATGAAAAAGCGCTTGAGCGGGAAACGGTTGATCAGGTGGCCCACCACCACCTGAGCCACAGAAGCCACGGCGTAAACCAAGGCCAGCAACAGACCCAAAGCGGCCGGGTCTTCCATCACGCCCTGAAAGCGCTCGGCCAGCAAGGGGCCGTTGCCATTGGTTGTGAAATTGAACAACACGCTGCTGGTCACGGCCGCTGCCGTCATGACCACCATGGCCCGCATCAACATGGGCGCGGGCAAGCTCACCTTGGCGCCGCCCTTGCGCTTGGCAGGCGAGGACACCTCTTGTGGGCAGGCGCGTGCAAACAGCCAGCCGCACACCAGTGCCACCAAGCCCGGCACAACAAAAGCCGCCCGCCAGCCTTGCCACTGGATCAAAAAACCTGTGAGCAAGGCCGCCACGGCCACACCCAGATTACCGGCCAGACCATTAAAACCAATGGTGGCGCCGGGGTTGGACGAACGCTCGAGCAGCATGGGAATGCCCACCGGGTGGTAGATGGAGGCGAACACACCAATCAGCGTCAAGCAAGCTGCCAGCTGCCAAGGCGTTTGCGCAAAGGCAGTGAGGATAGAAGCCGCGCCAATGCCAAAGAAGAAGATCAACATCATGCTGCGGCGGCCCCACAAATCGCCCAAACGCCCAGCAGGCAAAGAACCCAACCCAAACATGAAAAACGCGCCCGCACCGTAAGGCATGAGGTCTTGCCACTGGGCCAGACCCATGTCGAGGGCGATGGTGCTGACGGCCGCCGCAAAAATCAGCAAGAACAAATGGTCCAGCGCGTGTGCGACGTTGAGCAAGCCGCGCACCATGCGGGGGTGGTCGGCGGCTTGTTCGGGCACAGGGGCAGCAGAAGGGGTCAAGGTCGTCATGTTTCTTTTCAGTTTTAGGCTGTCGTCTTTCGGAACAGGCTGTGGGCAACCTGGCCAAGCACCAAGACTTTGCGCTCAAGGCCGCTTGTACGCTGTCGCTTTGGTCACAGTTTATGAGTGTCAGGCCTCATCACAAAGGCGCATTGGCTGGAGCTTTGGCGTCCCAGATGTGCGCCCGCCAATACACAGCCATGGCCCCCGTGAGCAGCAAGCCCAGCGCCGAATACGCACCCGCCGTGGCGGCATAACCCCAACGGTCAATCAAAGGGCCCGAGAGCAGCAAACCCAAAGGCAGGCCCCAGATGGCCAGCATGCGCATGCCCATCACACGACCCCGGTAGGCGGGCTCAGTCACGCGCAGCATCACGGCCGCGAGCGGCGTCATGCTCAGGCTTTGCGCCAGGCCCGCCACCCACAACAAGGCCATGCCCACCCCCAAGTGGGTGCTGAAGGCAAACAGCACATCCACCGCAAACCACACGGCCCCGGCCAGCACCATGGTTTGCGCGGCACGAAACGCAAAGCGGTGTGAACTCAGCACCACCGAACCGACCAGCCCGCCAAAGGCAAAGCTCGCCCCCAACCAGCCCAGACCCGTCTGGTCGGTCAGGTAAATGTTTTTGGCCACATAGGGCAGCAAGCCCAAAGAGAAGGGAAAGGCCAGCAAGTTGACCAAGAACGCCAGCGCCATGGCCGCCATCAACACCGGGCGGGTCCACACATAGCCAAACGCCAACTGCAAATCCCGCACGGGTGACAAGCGCGAGGCCTCTTTGGCAACTGTTGGCGCAGGGCCATCGGACACACCACGCGACAACACAAAACTGAGGGTGTAGAGCGCGGTGATCAGCGCGTAAGCCCAGGTCATGCCCAGCCAAGCGACCACGCCCGCACCCGCCAGTGCACCTGCAATGCGGGCCGAATCCGAGGTGATGCGCGAAATGCCCAAGGCACCCAACAAATGGCGGGGCGGCAAAGTTTGCGCGATCAGCGCGTTGCGCATCATCATGTCCGAGGGCCGCACCAGCCCGGCCAAAGCCGCCATCAACAAGACGATCATGGGCGTGAGGGCTTGCAGCCAGGCCAGCAGCATGAAGGTGGCGGCCAGCGCCGCATAAAGCGTTCTCGACAAGTAGAGCATGCGCCGATAACCCAGCCGGTCGCCCACCACGCCAAACAAGGGTGAGACCAAAGAGCCCAGGTACTGCAAGGAGCCAAACACCACCAGCATCATGACCGAGCCCGACTCGACCAGGATGAACCAGCCCAGCACGATGGACTCCATCTCGAAAGCCCAGGAAGTGGCCAGATCAGCAGGCCACTGAAAGCGGAAACTCCGAACCCGAAACGGGTCGCGCCAGTGCATGGCAGGCGGTGTTTCAGGCAACGGTGAGGCCTGGCTCACGGCCGTGGCCCTGCGCAAAACAAGGTGGGGGGAAACAGCGCACAGCTGCCGGGGCATGGGCGCATGGCGCTCATGCGTTCAATCCTGCCCGGCGCGGGGTGACTGTGGCGCGGTGTCGCTTTTTGAAAGGGTGTCTGGTTGCGCCGCAGGCTCGGGCATGAAACACATTTTCTCGCCATCCCAACGCTGGCCACACCAGCACAGGCCTTCGGCGTTGATGATGCAAGTGCCGGTGCCGCAGCACCGTGGATCGTCTGACATGGGCCTGCTCCTGTGGGCTGGATGGATCAAAGTGACAGGATGCCTGAAACCGTTTCAGGCATCCGGCTCAAAGCCTCACAGCCCTGCAGAGGCCTTGGCTTTTTCGCACGCCATCAGGATGCGCTCGGGTGTGGCTGGAGCGTCCATGTACACCACGGCTTTGTGGTCGGCGCTGGCGGCCACTGCATCGCGCAAGGCGAAGAAGGCCGATAAGCCCAGCATCAAAGGCGGCTCGCCCGTGGCTTTGCTGTTGAACGGGGTGGGCTTCAAGTTGGCGTTGTCGAACAGGGTCACATTGAAGTGCTCCGGGATGTCGCCCGCCACCGGAATTTTGTAAGTGCTCGGGCCGTGTGTGAGCAGCTTACCCTTCTTGTCCCAAATGCACTCTTCCATGGTGAGCCAGCCCATGCCTTGAACATAGGCGCCTTCGATCTGGCCTTTGTCAATGGCGGGGTTGATGCTGCGGCCCACGTCGTGCACGATGTCCACAGCCTTGAGCCACCACTCGCCCGTGCGGGTGTCGATTTCCACTTCGCTCACAGCAGCGCCGTAGCAGTAGTAGTAAAAAGCACGGCCATTCAGGGTCGCGAAGTCGTATTTGATTTCGGGCGTCATGTAGAAACCCGTGACCGACAAGCCCACACGTTCCATGTACGCCTGCTTGGTCACATCGGCCCACTTCACCGCTTTACCGCCGCCGTGGACTTCGTTGTTCGCGAAAGTCACATCACCTTCAGCGCAACCCAGCATGCGGGCCGCCACAGGTTTCAAGCGCTCACGCATTTGCGCGGTGGCGCTCATGATGGCCGCGCCGTTGATGTCGGCACCGCTCGATGCGGAAGTGGCCGAAGCGTTGGGCACTTTTTGTGAATCGGTGGCGGTGATGCGCACATGGTCCACGCTGATGCCCAAACCATCGGCACAAACTTGTGCCATCTTGGTGTTGAGGCCCTGACCCATTTCGGTGCCGCCATGGTTGCAGCTGACCGAGCCGTCCATGTAAACCACCAGCAGCGCACCGCCTTGGTTCAAGTGCGTGGCGGTGAAGCTGATGCCGAACTTCAAAGGCACAAGCGCCATGCCGCGCTTGCGGGTTTTGCTCTTGGCGTTGAAGGCTTGCACTGCAGCGCGGCGCTCGGCGTATTGGGATTCCTGCTCGACCTGGTCAATCACCTTGTCACCCACCCAGTCTTCAATGAGCTGGTTGTATTGGGTGGTCATGGTGTCGGGCGTGCCGCTGATGGCCGGGTCTTTGTAGAGGTTGAGCTTGCGCACTTGCAGTGGGTCTTTGCCCAAAGTCATGGCAATCTCGTCCATCACCGTCTCGATGCCGAACATGCCTTGTGGGCCGCCGAAGCCACGGAAAGCGGTGGCGCTTTGCGTGTTGGTTTTGCAGCGGTGGCTGACCAGCTTGAGCGCGGGTAGGTGGTAGGTGTTGTCGATGTGCAGACAAGCGCGGTCGTTAACAGGGCCGGAGTAATCGGTGCTGTAGCCGCAGCGCGACATGAGCGTGATGTTGGCGCCCAACACGCGGCCGTTGTCGTCAAAGCCCACTTCGTAGTCGATGCGGAAATCATGACGCTTGCCGGTGATGGTCATGTCGTCGTCGCGGTTCACACGCAGTTTGACGGGCTTTTGCAGCTTGTGCGCGGCCAAGGCAGCGCTTTGGCTGAAGATACTGGCATTGCCTTCTTTGCCGCCAAAACCACCTCCCATGCGGCGGCAAATCACCTCCACATCGTTGGTGTGCAGGTTCAAGGCGTGCGCGGCTTCGCGTTGGTTGCCGTCGGGATGCTGGGTCGACACGTACAAGGTCAGCTGACCGTCTTCTTTGGGCACCGCATAGGTGATCTGGCCTTCCAGATAGAACTGCTCTTGCTGGCCGGTGTTGGTGCTGCCCTTGATTTTGTGCGGGGCGCTGGCAATGGCGGCGGCGGCGTCACCGCGCGTGATGCCTTTGGGCGGCATGATGAAACTGTTGGCGGCCATCGCTTCTTCGATGGTCAAGATCGGTGTGAGTTCTTTCACCAGCACCTTGGCTTTTTTGGCGGCTTCGCGGGCGTAGAGCATCTCACGCGCCACGACCACGGCCACGGCCTGGCCAATGAACTCGACCTTGCCTGCGGCCAGGAAGGGGTCGTCGTGGATGATGGGGCCGCAATTGTTTTCGCCTGGGATGTCTTTGGCGGTGTAGACCGCAACAACGCCGTGCTCCTTGAGGATCGCTGCGCGGTCGATGCCGTCGCCAATCAACTCGCCATGCGCCACGGGCGACAAGATGAGTGCGGCATACAAAGTGCCCGCGTGCTCAGGGATGTCGTCGATGTAGGTGGCAGATCCGGTCACATGCAGGTGCGCAGACTCATGCACCAGCTCTTTGCCCTGCTGAACGTCAGAAGCAGGCAACAGGTTTTTGATGGGGGTAGGAGCGTTCATTCAAGCCACCTCTTTCTGTTCTTCAATGAATTCGAGCACCAGGTTGCGGGCGACCAAGGCGCGGTAGGCCCAAGTGGCCCGCAGACCGTCGCGGGCGGTGAAGCTTGCGGCAATGGCGGCGTCCAGGTCGGCCGATTTCACGTCGGCAGGCGCACGGCCTTCCAGCACGGCTTCGAGCTTGGGAGCACGGCAAGGCGATGGGGCGAGACCGTTGTAGGCCAGCTTCACACCGCTCAACTTGCCGCCTTGCAGCGTGTAGCTGATGGCCGCGCAAGTGGCCGAGATGTCTTGCTCAAAACGCTTGCTCACCTTGTGGGCACGGAACACCTGGCCAGCCACGGGCTTGGGCAATTCCACAGCTTCGATGAACTCACCGGGCTCCATCACGTTTTTCTTCATGCCGGTGTAGAAGTTGTCCAGAAGCACTTTGCGGGTTTTGTCGCCCCGGCGCAGCACCAAGCTGGCACCCAGCGCCATGAGGCATGGCATGGTGTTGGCGATGTTGCCCGCCAGCGTGGCCGTCGAGCGGATGGGGGGCGAGCCAAAGCGGCGCAGCACTTCGGTGAAGTCGGGGTAAGCCTGGGCCACCAGCGCTTCGACTTGCGTGAGCGACACGGCCGCGCCAATGCGCCAGGCGCTGGCGGTCTCGCTCACTTGGCGCAACTCTTTGACGTTGCCCAGATACATGATGTGCTCGGGTCGACTGAACTGCTTGTTGACCTGCAGACCGATTTCGGTGCTGCCTGCCAAGAGTGTGGTGGTGGGGTTCTTGACCAAATAGTCGGCCACTTCGGCGAGGGTGGCGGGCGATACAAACTCGTTACCTTTGCGGGTGCGCACCACGGGCTGCACGATGATGTCGCCGTCCAGACTGAGCGTGGGCACTTTGGCGCGTTGGATCTCTTTGAGCAGCGGCACATCGGCGCTGTCGTCAAGCTTCAAGGCCTCGGGCTTGGCGCAAGCCTTGGTGGCCGATTCGATGATCGGCTTGTAGCCGGTGCAGCGGCACAAGTTGCCGCTGAGCGAATCGGTGATCTGCTGGCGATTTGGGGCTGGCAAAACCTGCACCAAATTCACCAAGCTCATCACGATGCCGGGGGTACAAAAGCCGCACTGCGAGCCGTGGCACTTGATCATTTCTTCCTGCACCGGGTGCAGCGTGCCGTCGGCTTTTTTCAGGCTCTCAACGGTCTTGACCGACTTGCCATCCAACGAAGGCAGCAGCTGGATGCATGCGTTGGTCGCCACGTAGTCCACGCCGGTGCCTGCGGCATTGAGCTCACCCACCATCACCACACAAGCGCCGCAATCGCCTTCGGCGCAGCCCTCTTTGGTGCCGGTGCGGTGCAGTTGCTCGCGCAAATAGTCCAGAACGGTGGTGGTGCGGCGCTCGCCTTGGGCTTCGACGATGCGGCCGTCGAGCACAAAGCGCACGGTGTTGGTGACTTGGGTCATGGTGCGGGGGGTGGGGTAAATAAACGGTAATGTTTGATTTTAGTGAGTTGGCCCCGAGATGCCCAGCCCGATATACGCTGGGCACAAAAATAGATGGGTGCGCCACCGGAC
>Ga0255126_1000774_pt1 | contig 13506 bp, 7 predicted proteins | sample Law_Miss_RepA_8d_FD_188556 | JGI IMG/M metagenome (GOLD analysis project Ga0255126, IMG submission 188556) | Freshwater microbial communities from St. Lawrence River, New York, United States - Law_Miss_RepA_8d | ecosystem: Environmental > Aquatic > Freshwater > River | place: USA: New York... | reverse complement strand
GTGGGAGCAACCGGCCTCGCTGGCTGGTGACCCCGTGTGGAAGCACCACCCGGTCTCCTTCGGCTTGGGCGGCTCGCAGATGTATGCCTATGACGTTAATGGCGATGGGCTCAATGATGTGATCACCAGCCTCGCGGCCCACGGGTATGGATTGGCCTGGTATGAGCAGTCGAAGGTGGGCTCCGAGATTCACTTCAAGGAGCACATCATCATGAACAAGGAAGTCTCTGAGAACACCTACGGCGTGAAGTTCAGCCAACTCCATGGGATTGATTTGGTGGACATCGATGGCGACGGACTCAAGGACATCGTGACCGGCAAGCGTTTCTGGGCGCATGGGCCGACGGGCGATGCCGACTCCGGCGCCGCACCGGTGCTGTACTGGTTCCAATTGCAACGAGGGGCCGACCGGTCGGTGGACTTCGTGCCCCACATCATCGATGACGCTTCCGGCGTTGGCACCGAGGTGAAGGCGGTGGACTACAACCGTGATGGTCTGCCGGACATCGTGGTGGGCAACAAGAAGGGCGTGTTTGTTTTCACCCACGCAGCCCGCAAGGTGGACCACGCCACATGGGAAGCCGCTCAGCCTAAGAAGCACTGACATTACTCCACAGGAGTTGTCGATTGGCCCGATCCTGCGCTGTGGGATCGGGCCACTTTTATTTCTGCCGGCGACTCGGGAAGGCACTCGTCTCCCCTTTGCGATAGGCTTCGACGGAATCGACTCCCCTCAAGGCTGGACGCGTACTCGGAAGTAATAGCGACCTTGTCCCAGCAGGGCGGGGATGGTGTTGGTCAGTAGGCCGCCGGTCCCGATGCGTGGGTCGCTGGCGATGGTCCAGCGCCGGAGATCGTCACTAATCTCCAGCAAGTATTCTCGGCGCGCCTGGCTGGGCCAGGAGATCCGGATCGGCGCATTCACTCCCCCGGAGGGGAGGTTGAGTCGGAGACTGGAAGCCGGGTCCTTAGGATCGGTTCCCGCCTGGAACTCGGAGTGATTGGAGAACCCATCGCCGTCCGAATCGATTTCGGGCGCGGCATCGTCTCCCAGAATGCGGCTAAAGTAGGCGCTTTCCCACAGGTCGGAGATCCCGTTTTTATTGGCATCGGGAAACTCGTACCGGCCGTTGAGCACCAGCGTGTTGGTGCTCACACGGTTGGTGACTGCGGCGGGTGTGAGGTAATGCTCCACGGGCGACCATCGCACCACGTACTCGCCAGGAACCGCATTGGACACGTTAAACCAACGGCCGGATCCGACGAGCGCCGTGAAGTTGGTGGGCCCCCGGACACTGAAGGTGGCCTGCGCCAAATTGTTGGTGATGGAAAACGAGGACGACTGATTCTGGGTCAGAGAAATTTCCAGATCGTCTACGAACCAGCCCGGACGGTCGGTCGTTTCAAAACTGAGCAACTGGTAGTTGAAGCGGATCCGGACGACGTGCCCAGCGAATCGGCTGATGTCGACGTCCACCTCTTCCCAATCGGCCGACACATCCCCGAAACCGAAACCCACGAGGTCGCTCCATTGCGCGCCATTGTTGGTGCTGATGGCCACCTGGCAGAGTTCGAAGTCCAAGAGGTCGCTGCGTTCGGTGGTGTCGTACCAGGTGCGGAACTTCAGGCGGGCTGTGTTACCGTCCCGAAGGTCGATGGCCGGACTCAGCAGGTCGGCGATGGCCGTATCGACCGCTTGTCCTTCGAGGTTGGTGGCCCAGCAATTGGTGCCGCTATGGGGTGCGATTCCGTATCGGTTCGAGGGTGTGCCAAACTGCCACGTGGTATTGAGCAAGCTCTCTCCGGTTTCGTCGTCGAAGGCCGTGTCGTCGAAGGTGGCCCATCCCGACCGCCCCTTCTCCAGGGAGTCCCGCCAGGGGGCATCCAGAGGTCGCAGGGTGCGCAGGCGGAATGAGCGCCCCGCCAGACGCGCCGTCACCGCATTGCCGGCTTCATCCTGACTCACTGGCAGGAAGTAGTAGTCGCGATCGGGTTGGAGGCCCGAGATTTGGATTTCGTGCTCGGTGGTCAGGTCCGCCGAGTAAGCAGTGCGGGTGAGCAGTGAATCGTCGCCACCGCTCTCGCCGAAGCGCACGAGGCTGTCGGAGGGTTTGTCGGTGGTCCAAGAAATGGTCGCCTCATTGTAGGCCGGATCAGAGTCTACCGCGCTGATCACTGGGGGCACCGTGTCGATGATTGCTTGGGTTGCTAAGGCGACTTCGGAGGTGTTGTTGTAAGAGGCCGTGAGGAAGTCCCCATGGGCGCAGCGCAATCGTGTGGAGTTCGTGTCTGTGGCCGTGGCGCTCAGGGTGACCCGGCCTCGAAACACGCCCTTCAAGGGGGTCTCGATCAAGGGTAACTCAAACCCCTTCGGATCGGAAGTGCTGGTGATTTGCAAGGTGACCCGTTTCTGCCCCGAACGAGCCGCGTCATTCACCTCAATCATGGCGGCCGAGGGCAGCGTGTAGGCCGGTTGGTGGAAGGTCACACTCGAGCCGCCGCGCAATCCCGGCACCAGAAAGTCGAGGGCCCGGCCAAGCACGGTGGCCTTGTTGTTTGGGGCTTCGGCTGCCGTCGGGAGGGACTCCCATGGGATCGACAGAAAGACCACCCGCCCTGGACTGTCATTGCCAGTGCGCGGATAGCGCAGGCCGATGATCCGCCCCTCGTCTTGGGTAAGGATGGAGGTCGCGTCGCCCGTGGGTCGCAGGGCGTCTGGAAAGGTTGAAAAGTCGAGCAGCGACCCCAGGTCAGGGAACTCCTGATAATCTAGATCAATGGCGAGGCCGGCGCTGATCGGATCCCCATTGATGCCGTTAACGAGGGTGGCACCCACATCTTCGGTGAAGTCGGCCACGTGCAGCACATTGGTGCGGAACGACTGCTCCGCCGGAGACAATCGGCTCAAAACCTCTGAGGACGCCGCGAAGAGCGCTCCCCCACTTGCGACATAAGTCGACAGTCCGGAGGCCAAGCCTGCGGGCAGGGTCGCCAAATCTTCGGGTCGCCACAGGACCACGCGGTATGCGGAGAGCAGGGCGGCCGATGGTACGGTGTTGGTCTCGGCAAAGTTCCAGACTTCGTAATCGATGCCGAGGGCGTCGAGGGGTTGAGTCCAGTGCTCGATCTCGGGAAAGGGCAGGTTCAGTTGCTCAAAGGTCGTCTCGGGCGAATACAGCAAAAGAGCTTTAGCCGGCCGGGTCGCGGTAAAGAAGTAGTACCGCCCTGCGTTGTCGTTGGTCTGGACATTGCCAGCTCCGTCTGTCGCCACGATAAAGTAGCGGTAAATTTGGTCTGGCACCAATTCTGGCAGGAACAGCTCGGGTGAGGTGCGGAAGTAGGTATTCGTGACAGTGAAGGCGGGACCGTTGATCGGGTTAATGACCGCCACCGATCTCACCGGTTCGCTGGCATTGAAACGCAAGCTGGTCCGCCCGAAACGCTGGAGGTCCCGGACTGAATCGAGCACGGGCGGGTCTAGGTCGATGGTGGCGGTCCGAGTACGGAGGCCCGCCGGCGAGGCGTCGGTGTACGAAATGGTGAGCGTGTTTCCGTTGGCCACCGTCAGGCTGCCCGCCTTCGGTGAGGTGACCAGCGACACGGTCCCAGTGAAACTGCCGCCCGTGCCACTGGGCAGGAGGGTGAGGGTCAGCGGGACTGGCTGCGAATCGGAGGCGACGGTGACCGTGGCGCTGGCCTGATTGCGCAAATCGGTGTCTACCAGTCGAATTTGGGCGGCGGACGGGGCCGGATAGGTCTCCTTGTCCCACGAAACCACTCCCTCGCCGGGGAAAGGGATTTGGCCGGAGGCCACTAGGGCGAAGTCTTGCTCCGGCGTGGCATTGGTCCGGCCGTGGACATCTTGGAGCACTCGTTGGGCTCGTACTCGGAGGATCCATTCGCCGGCGGCCGGGTTGCTAATCCAAACGCCTTCCACGTTGTTGATTCGGTCGCCTTCAGCGGTGTCGGCCATGGATTCGCCATCGAGGAAGGCGTTGCCGCGGAAGATGTGTCCATCGGGCGAGACTACTTCGAGGTCCAGGTCGTTGACCAAGGCCGGGATGGCCGCGGGTAGTCCAGGCACATCGGTGTAGGCGAGGGTGACTTTCAGCGCATCGTCGGCCCCTACGATGAGTCGTTTTTCCCAGAAGGCTCCCGTTTTCAGCTCGATTCCTTGATCGGTGAAATTGAAGCGGCGCTCCCCGGTGATGAGCGCGGCCACATCGCATCGCCCCCATCCCTCGTCATTATTGGGAACCGGGGGCGTGCCGCCGACCACCAGCATGGTGCCGGCCTCTTCATCGTCGGTGTCGACGGGCACTTCGCCCGAAGTCATGTCGACGGCCGAATTAATGAGTGAGGCCTTCACCAGAGCGGGCGATGGGGTGAGTCCACCTTGGGTCTCTCGGTACCATTGTATAAATACCGCGCAGGCCCCGCTGACATGCGGACCCGCCTGGGAGGTGCCCCCTTGAAAAAGGTAGTTCTCGTCGATCCCGAGCCAGGCATTGGCGTCGCTTGCGAATTGGCTTTTGAGCGAGGCGATCCAGGTGCCCGGTGCGGTGATGTCGGGTTTGATGCGGCCATCTTCAGCCGGACCGCGGCTGGAGAAGTCGGCCATGGTCTCAGACCCTTCGGCATAGAGCGCCAGATCGAAGCGATCGTTCTGGCAGGCGCCGGTGGCGATCACGTTTTTGGCCACGGCCGGTGAACCAATGGTTTGCTCGCCGGGTCCTGAATTGCCGGCGCTGAATTCGAGAATGTAGGGCTGTTCTCCGGGAGTCCGTGCATCGGCATCCCGCACCAGCGCATCAAATTCTGCGGCGCTGAGGTCGTAGCGCCCTTGTGTGTCGTCACCCCAGGAGTTGGATCCGACATAAGCTCCGCTGCGGACGGCATCTCGGGTTAAGGTTTCATAACTGGGGGGCGCAAAATAGTCACCGGCCCCGTCGAAAATGCGCTGAGCTACCAGGTGCGCCCCGGGGGCCGCGCCCAAGCCCCAGAGGTAACCGTTGCTATCTTGGGTGCCAATGGCACCGCTGCCGGCCACGATTCCGGCGCAGTGCGTGCCGTGGCTGTGTTCGTCAGAGGCGTCCTCTAGGCCACCGTAGGCAAAGAAGGCATCCACCCGTCCATTGAGGTCCAGGTGCATGGTCTCGGCTTCACCCGTGTCGAGGCCAGAGTCGGCGACAGACACGGTGACCCCGCGTCCATCAAAGCCCAAATTATGAACTAGGGCGGGTTTTCCGGGAGTGCCGTCATCGCCCATCAGGCTTTCGGTGGCGATCTCGTCCACGAGCTTCATTCGGCCCGCGGGCTCAATCCACAGCACCGACTCCGATCGCGCCAGATCCAGGATGCGACCGGGACTCGTCTTGCCGCCCAGAAAGATGCCAAAGGCCGTCTCGGTGCGGTGGACCGGTCCGCTGAACTGGCGGAGCGCTGAAATCAATGCTGCGGGCGGGGTCTGGGGTCTGAGCAGCAGGCGGATATTTCTGGGGATCTGGGGCTCGGCGGCCATCGCGGCGGTCAGGCGTTGGTCCATTCGCCACTCGGGTTGGTATTCGCCCAGCCACCGCACGAACGGAATGGCCCGGATCTCCGCCGTCGAGGCCGCTTCGAGGTGGCAAACAAAGGAGTCGTCCGGAACCGGGCTCAGCAGGCGCAGCCGTTTGGACTGCAGGGTTTCACGGTGTTCGGCTGAGAGGGGGCCCTCTAACTGTATGAGGAACAGGCCAGAGACGAGAGGTTTGCCAGCCGCCACGGCCGCGTTCCGAGCTTTGGAATTGGGTGCAGGCGGGGTGGTGACGGTTGAATTGCGCAGTCGGATGAACCGGGCGTCTTGCGCGGTAGCAGTAAGGAGACAGCTCAACGCGACGACAAAGCCCGCGATCCATCCACGGAGAAGCATGAGCTGAAGGCTAGACGTTGATCTGTCGGTTCACAAGGCGCTGTCGGGCATCCCGTGAGGGTCCCATGAGGAGAAGTCCTCTTCGTTTCTCGAACTCAGGGGTGGACCGAGCGAACTCATGGACGGACCGAGTGTCATACAACGTTCCTTCAGAACGCTTGGGGTGCCGGTATGTCCCACCCGCGGTTGCACTCAACCCACACGGCACACACTGGCCCGCGGCCATGGAAAACTCATCCCACGAAGCGGTTTGAACCCTCGGCGATCGCTAGGTCCAGGGACTCGGCCGCAACAAAGGCCTGCCACTCGGCCACCAGCGCCTGTTTTTTCTCTGGGTTTAGGAGGGCGATTTCGATGCCGTTCAGAGCGATCCGCGCCAGCTCTGCCTTTGAAAAACCCAGCTCCTGATGGAGAGCGAAGTACTCCTCTTCCAATCGATTTCCGAAGAAGAATGTGTCTTCGGAGTTGAGGGTGACAGGCACACCGGCGTCGAAGAGGGCTCGAATGGGGTGGACGGCCATGCAAGGGACTCCTTGCACGCCGAGCTTCACGTTGCTCATCGGGCAGACATCCAGAGTGATGCGTTGACGGGCCAAATGACGCACCAGCTCCGGATCCTCTATCGAGCGCACCCCGTGCTCGATCCGACGGACGCCGAGGTTGTCGAGGATCCAGCGCACGAAGGGGGGCGGCATGAATTCGCCTGCGTGGGCCTTGGTCAACTTGCCGGCCGCTTGCGCCCGCCGCCAAACGTCGATGCTCCAGGTTTCCATCCGCCAGTACTCCGGTCCGTGCAGGTCGATGCCGGCGAGGTCGTCCCAGCCCAGCGACGCCTCGATCAGAGCGCCGTGCATGGCGTAGTCGTTGTGACACAGGCCAGCGAAAATCCGAACCTCCAGACCCGGAGGGGCCGCTTCGCGGATGGCAGCCAGAACTTCTGGGCCGGAGCCTTTCACTGCGGCCAGCCTTGGCAGGTGGAAGCTCATCTCCACGTAGCGGGTGCCCTGTTCGGCACAGGTGGCCAAAACGATCTTGGCCGCATCGTGGTAGCGCTGGGCCGACAGGTAGAAGTTCATGCAGTACTCGTCGTACAGCCCCATGAACTGCTCGAAGCTCGTGTACCGGAATTCCGGAGCCCAGAAGGGCGGGGGAGTGCTGAAGCGTTTCGGCTCGAGTTCCCGCAGTAGTTCGATGGGGGTCGAACCTTCGAGGTTCAGGAGGGTCTCGGTCTTGGGCATTGCCCGCACGAATCGCGTAAAATCGGCGGAGGCGGTGTAGTGAGGAATTCGCATGACGACTGAAAGGCGGGTCTAGATACCCCATAGCTAACTTTGGGCAAGTGGAGCATGGAGCCGTACTCGGTTCATGCCGAGGCAGATGTGGGTGCTGCCGACGAAGTCGGAATGTCGATCAACCGAGAAAGAGTGGGACAGGGGAAATTCCAGAAACGCCCCCTTTGCCGGCTCGCATTGCATCCACTTTCAGTCCGATCGGTTGGGTTGAATCTCTGAGGTCTACTGGGTGTACTATTTTTGAAGACAAGAAGACCGATTTTGGAAACGATGGTTGGGAAATATGGTTAACCAGCAGGCTTCAGGAAAAGTTCCCCGGTCTTGGTTTGGTCTGAAGTTGCCGGTCTTGGATCACGCCCGTGCCGATATTTCCGCCGGCATCGTGGTGTTTCTGGTTGCACTGCCACTGTGCCTGGGCGTGGCGCTGGCCTCGGGGGCGCCCTTGTTGAGCGGCGTCATCGCAGGCGTGGTTGGTGGTGTGATCGTGGCGCTCCTTTCCGGATCCGAACTCAGTGTCAGTGGTCCTGCCGCAGGCCTGGCTATGATCGCGCTCAATGCAATTCAGGAGTTGAAGGCCTTCGAGGCCTTCACGCTGGCGGTGCTCCTGTCCGGCGCAATGCAAATTGCTATTGGACTGCTCCGAGCCGGAGTGGTCGGCGACTTTATTCCCAACATGGTAATTAAGGGGATGCTGTCCGGCATCGGCATTGTGATCATCTTGAAGCAGATCCCCCACGCCATGGGTGATGACAACGACTTCATTGGTGATGAGAGCTTTCAGCAGGCAGACCATCTGAACACGTTCAACGAAGTTTCCCAGTCGGTGAGCAACATCAACTGGGGAGCCATCCTCATCAGCGGGGTTTCTCTGATAATTCTCTTTGGTTGGAATCATCCGGTGATCAAACGCCGAGCCTGGACCCGGTTGGTTCCTGCGTCGTTGATTTGTGTGGTTCTGGGCACGGTGTTGAACGAGTTCTTCAAAGTCATGGTGCCCTCCTGGACGCTGTTGGCTGCCAACCATCATCTGGTGGAATTGCCGGTGATGGGCTCGATACGAGAAGGCTTACAGGCGTTGCATTTCCCGGATTTCTCCCGCATCGCCGACCCGCTCGTATGGAAGGTTGCCCTGACCATCGCCATTGTTGGCAGTTTGGAATCCCTCCTGAGCTTGGAGGCCAGCGACAAGCTCGATCCCGTGAAACGGATATCCGATCTCCATGCGGAGTTGCGGGCCCAAGGCGTTGGTAATTTGATTTCTGGCTTTCTCGGAGGGCTGCCGGTGACATCCATGATCGTCCGTTCTTCTGCCAATATCTACGCTGGGGCCAAGACCCGCCTGTCGTCGATCATCCACGGGCTGCTTTTACTGGTGGCGGCCTTTTTAATTCCGACGGTGCTCAACAGGGTTCCCTTGGCCTGCCTCGCTGCAATCTTGTTGTCAATTGGATACAAGCTGTCTTCATGGTCTGTCATCCGTTCGGTCTGGAAGGAGGGTTGGTCTCAATTCCTGCCCTTCGCCATTACGGTGGCGGGAATCGTTTTTACCGACCTCCTGAAGGGTATCTTGATCGGCTTGGTTGTGAGCGTCTTCTTTGTGATGAGATCCTACACTCGCACCGCTGTGACCTTGGTGCAGGATGGCGAGAATTTTCTCATCCGCCTCAACAAAGACCTCACCTTCGTCAACAAGCAGGAACTCAAGGCTCGCCTGCGGGAAATTCCGGACGGATCCCGCCTAGTGATCGATGGAGTTAGGGCCTACTATGTCGATCATGATGCGGTCGAGGTGATCCGGGAATTCTGTGAATCAGCCCCGCATCGTGGCATCGAAACTCAGTGCAGAAGAGTCCATGGCATTACCCACACCTAAAGCGTCTATGCAAAGCTACCAACGATTGCTGCTCAACAATCAGGCCTGGGTTGCAGACAAGATGAGTCTGCGGCCTGATTTCTTCACCCGGTACTCGGGAGGTCAGAAGCCTGAATTCCTATGGATCGGATGCTCGGACAGCCGGGTTCCCGCGGAGGAGGTCACTGGGGTGGAACCCGGCGAACTGTTCGTCCACCGCAATGTTGCGAACATGGTGGTGCACACGGATTTCAACATGCTGAGTGTGGCGCAATACGCGGTCGAGGTGTTGCAGGTGAAGCACATCATCGTGTGTGGCCACTATGGATGCGGCGGCATAAAGGCCGCACTGGGCCGGACGCACCTCGGATTGATCAATAAGTGGCTTCGTCACATCAAGGATGTGTACCGAACCCATGCGGTTGAACTGGATGGCATCGCCGACGAGGATCTGCGGATCGAACGCTTGGTCGAGTTGAACGTGGCCGAGCAGGTCCATAACCTGGCCGAGCTTTCTTTTGTCCAACTGGCTTGGAAGCGCCGGCAACAGCCCACCCTCCATGGATGGGTCTACGACATCCATACCGGTCGCCTCAAGACGGTGACCAAAATGGAACCAGGTCATCCGCTCGATCCGATCTACTCGTACGAGTTCCCCGAAGAATAAGGGCTAGGCTTAACTCGGTTTGGTGTGCATCGATCGGCTGGCACTGGAGCGGAACGGATCGGGGGAGCGTTTTACCCCTATCCACCTGCTCTAGCAGTTCAGTCTGAATGCCCGAGTTTTGGGAGTGTCGGGAATGTCGGGAATGTCGGGCCGACTGTGTCCCAGTTAAGCCCCTCGACGCGATGGCTGGAAGGGGGCGCGGAAGGCCTTCTCGAAATCATAGCCACCCTGAAAATCCTTCCGGGAGTCGGTGTCGGTCTTGGAGAGAATGCCATGCTCCACCATGTTGAAGACAATTTCCCCAAAATCTTCGGCACGCTGAATACCCCATTCTGAAAGCACGGTCAGCGCCATCGGGCCGTACTCCTTCAGTGCGAACTCGCGGATGCCTTCTAGCAATTCTTGGCCGGTGATGTGACGGGCCTTGTTACCGACCTCTCGTTTGAGGATGCGCTGGGAGTATTCCAGGGCATCTCTCAAAAAGAGGTAGGCGTCCCGGTGATACCGATCATCGACGGCCACAAGATCGGCGATCGGGTCTTTAGGGCTTTGAGATTCCATTCAGAGAGTCTGGACGGATGCAGGACTGGAGGCGGGAGTGCTCTGGGAGGCGGACATGGGATGGCTGACGATCCAGATTCTGCCACCGATGCCCAGGAGCAATACCGCCGTCAGGATCCAGACGATACGAAGTTCGTCTGGGGTGAGGTGTTTCGTTAGCGATTTCATGTTTCCAAGGCGGGTATCGGCTCAGACCACCACCACATTGACCATTTTGCGCGGAACAACGATGACCTTCTTCACGGTCTTGCCTGCGAGGAAGGGGAGTACTTTCTCGGCCTTGAGCGCGGCCGCCTCGATTTCAGCGGCGCTGGCGTCCACTGGCATGCGGATCACATCGCGCAGTTTGCCATTGACCTGCACGGGCAACTCCATGTCGGTCTCGACCAGAAGAGCCGGATCGAAGGCAGGCCACGGTGCATAGGTGAGCGACGGCACCGCAAGACCCTGATGCTGGTACAACCGCTGCCAGAGTTCTTCAGCCAAGTGTGGAGAAAACGGTGCCAGCAATTGGAGGAAGGATCGGAGGACCACCGACGGGCGGTTTTCCCAGGTCATGGCTCCGTTGATAAACACCATCATGGCCGAGATGGCCGTATTGAACTGCAGGTGCTCCAGATCGTGGGTCACTTTACGAATGCACTCGTGCAGCAGCTTGAGCTGGGCCGGGGTCGGGGCCTCATCGCAGATCCGCGGCGAAAGGCGGATCAAGTCGAGGAGCCGGGTCGATTCGTCCGAAGAAGCGTTGCCTCCGGCGACGACCGTGGAGGCTTGCTCGTAATCCGTCTCAGCCTTCTCGTCGACGAACAGACGCCAGACACGGCCTAGGAACCGGTACACGCCTTCCACTCCCTGAGTGTTCCAAGGTTTGGTGTCCTGCAGTGGTCCCATGAACATTTCATACAGACGGAACGCATCGGCCCCATACTCCACCAGCACGTCGTCCGGGTTCACCACGTTGCCGCGCGATTTGGACATCTTTTGCCCATCCTCGCCCAAGATCAGCCCTTGGTTCACCAGCTTGAAGAAGGGCTCGGCGGTTGAGACCTGCCCCAGATCGAACAAAACCTTGTGCCAGAACCGGGCATACAACAGATGCAGAACGGCGTGTTCAGTGCCGCCGACGTAGAGATCCACGCCCGGGGTTTTACCCCCGGACTTCATCCAGTAAGTCTCGACCTCCGGGCTGACGAAGCCCTGTTTATTTTTCGTGTCGAGATAGCGCAGGTAATACCAGCAGGAACCTGCCCACTGCGGCATGGTGTTGGTCTCGCGGGTGGATCCGTCGGGCAAGTGCAACCAGTCGTGGGCGCGGGCCAGCGGTGGTTGGCCATCGGTCGTGGGCTTGTAGTCTTCGAGGGTCGGCGGCAGTAGCGGCAGAGCGGTCTCGGGCAACGCCTCGTGGTACCGATTGCCCTCAGCGTCTGTGCGCCAAAGGATCGGAAAGGGTTCTCCCCAGTAGCGCTGGCGGCTGAAGAGCCAGTCCCGCAGCTTGAAGTTGACCGTCTTCTGACCCAGCCCCTTGAATTCTAGCCACGCGGTAATTTTCTGCTTGGCCTCCGCAGTGGGCAGTCCGTCGAGCGAGAGCTCTGCACTGCTCGAATTCACGGCCGTTCCCTCGTCGCAAAAGCCCTGCCACTCGGTCTTGGCATCGGGCGGCTGCACCACCTGCACCACCGGCAGCCCGAACTTTTGGGCGAACTCGAAATCCCGCTCATCGTGGGCGGGCACGGCCATAATGGCTCCGGTGCCGTAGCTCGCGAGGACGTAGTCGGCGATCCAAATGGGAATATTTCCCCCGGTCACCGGGTTGATGGCAAAGGAGCCGGTCCAGACGCCGGTTTTGTCTTTGGCGAGTTCGGTGCGCTCGAGGTCGGACTTCGTGGTGGCGAATTGCTGGTACTGCGTCACCGCCGCTGTCTGCGCCGGCGTGGTGAGGCCCGCGACGAGCCGGTGCTCCGGCGACAACACCATATAAGTCGCCCCGAATAGAGTATCGGGCCGCGTGGTGAACACCCGGATCTTCTCCGGCTGGCCGTCCACTAGGAAATCGACCTCAGCGCCCTCGCTGCGGCCGATCCAGTTGCGCTGCATCTCTTTCAGCGAGTCGGACCACTCGATCGTGTTCAGGTCGGCCAGGAGCTTCTCGGCATAGGCGGTGATGCGCAGCATCCACTGGCGCATGGGTTTGCGGACGACCGGAAACCCGCCGACCTCGCTCTTGCCGTCGATCACCTCTTCGTTGGCCAGCACCGTTCCCAGCTCGGGGCACCAATTGACCGGCGCCTCGCAAACATAGGCCAAGCGCTTGGAGTCGCGATGGGCCCGCTTCTGCGCCTCGGTCTGGCAGTCGGCCGGGTAGCTCAGCGACTCGATGGGCTCGGCCTTGTTTGTGGCCGGGTTGAACCACGAATTGTAAATCTTCAGGAAGATCCACTGCGTCCACCGGAAGTATTCTGGATCGGTGGTGGCCAACTCGCGCGACCAATCGTAGCTGAAGCCCAGCGATTGGATTTGGCGCGTGAAGTTGGCGATGTTGGTCTCGGTGGTGATCCGCGGGTGCTGCCCGGTTTTCACCGCGTACTGCTCGGCCGGAAGACCAAACGAATCCCACCCCATCGGATGCAGCACGTTGAAGCCCTGAGCCCTGCGATAGCGTGCCAGGATGTCTGTCGCCGTGTAGCCCTCGGGATGCCCGACATGCAAACCGGCCCCCGAAGGATAGGGGAACATGTCGAGAATGTAGAATTTTGGCGGCAAATCGGAAGCCGCCGCCGCCCGGCCCGCCAGATCATGGCGCAGCCCGAAGGGATGGGACTCCGGAATGTGGTCTCCCGGGTTCCACGCCCGGAAGGTCTGTTCTGCCGCCCAGTGCCGCTGCCACCGGGGTTCAATCAGATGGAACGGGTATTGCCGCCTCGACATATTTGACCCCCAGCATGGCGAGACCACGCCCCCCGAAGCAATCCGGGAGTCCTCCATCCCTTCCCCCAAATCGCCTTGGGGTCGGTCCCACCTATTTACACAAAAGGAGACACTCTAAACCATCACTTAGTCTTTGAAAGATCTCCGGACAAGCCTGGGGGTCGGTCCCGCATATTTACACAAAAGGGGACATCTTATACTATTAATATAATCCTGCCGCGCTCCTTGGATCCCAGCGCTTTAACGAAGTCCGCTTCACGAGGCGGGGTCTTTTGGGGGTATTGCTTGCGTGGATGTT